>ERZ1026772.198-NODE-198-length-46799-cov-13.024153_pt1 | contig 46799 bp, 39 predicted proteins | sample MGYA00380124_ERZ1026772 | MGnify/ENA primary metagenome ERZ1026772 (study PRJEB33269, sample SAMEA4719760) | human gut metagenome | biome: human-associated habitat; feature: organic feature; material: feces | place: Cameroon | collected 2013-10 ...
AAAGGTATAATGATAAACGAACGTGTACAAGGCTGCATCGCGGATACGCTTACATTTGTCAGGTGTAAGGAATTCTGACGACAGGAATTGCCAGCGTTGGCAGAATCACGAAAACAGGAATATGGGTATTAAAACTTTAACTTATTGGACAGACGTCTGACTGCAATTCTGCCCAACAGGGGCAAGCTGCGTGCCCAGGATGGGTAAGCAGCGTTCTCCGGTTGGGCAAGCAGCGTGCCCATTTGAAGCCCCAACCGGTCATTATGTATAAAAAAACAAAAGATGATACATCTGCACTTGAATCAATGTGCGAATGTATCATCTTTGCAAGGGCTCCGACTTACAGTAAAGTCCCGGCACCTTAAATATTCTTTTGATTATCTACCTAAGTACACCTCCTGTTACAAAAGAATTGTTCAAAAAACTTTGTTAAAACGTCTCTCTTGAAGGAGATTATTCCTCAGCGTCTCTCAGCTGCTGAACATAGATAGCGCGCTCCATCTTGAGTCTCTTGAGTACAGATGGCTTGTCGAACTGCTGACGGGCACGGAGCTCCTTAACAACACCTGTCTTCTCAAATTTTCTCTTGAACTTCTTCAAGGCTCTCTCGATGTTCTCGCCTTCCTTAACTGGTACAATAATCATTTTTTCTTTTTTGTTTTATTTGGTTATACTTAATTAATTATCTATCAGATGCTTTGATAAGCGGCTGCAAAATTACTTCTATTTTTCAAATCTTGCAAGTTTTTACGTCAAAATATAAGAAAGTTGCATACTTTCTCATGTAAAGTTGCTAAGTTTCCCATTAAAAACCAGCAAGTTTCCCATAGAAAGCAGCCTACTTCCCGAATTCTTTCAGTTTGTCGCCGTCTATAAATACAAAGCCGCTCTTTCTTGCCACGATTACTCCATCGGCAAATCTATACACATCTATCACATCATCGTCAAGGTCTACCTTCAGCTCGATATCCTTGTCTGTAATAAAGAACCGCGTTCTCCCGTTGCTGTTTTTCATAAACGACAGGTTGTCAAGCTCAAGATATTTCGTGTAAACGTTTGATGCATTATAACTGCGTACCACTTTTCCGTCATCCTTTATTACGAAAGCACTGTCCTTGTCGTTCACGACGAGACACCCTTTCTCTTTGTCCAGGCATTCAAACCGGCTTCTTTTCTCTATGTCAAGATACGCCTGTCCCTTAATAAAATTCCGGAATTTACCATACGTCTTCTTCGGATACTCCACAGTACGGATGTCTCTCATGTCCTCCGACGGCCAGACAATAGAATTTGAGAAAAGCAAAGTCTTCAACTTTTCGCCATTTGCCAATGTATCACGGACGGAGTTTTTGCCTTTGGAAAAGGACTGCCCCATGATTTTTCTTCCGCTCTGCGAATAAAGTTCCATATAGAACGTCTTGCTCAGATTCACTTTTTTATCGTCGTCATCAGTTCCGTAGCCGTTACTGAAGACAGAGAGTTTCTGCGGATCCGCCTTCAACACGATATTGCCTCCCAAAGCGCCAAGTTTTGTCCTCCACTTTTCCTTCAGCATCATGTCAAAACAATAGACGTTGTGACAGTCTGCCATATATACATTCCCGTTCTCAAAACAGATATTGGAACCGAGATAGCCCAGCGACTTTCTCATTGGGTAGCACAGATAATAATAATGTGACGGTCCAAACAAAACTGTCGTAAGAAGAGAACCGATGAGACCACCAGCTAAGAAAGCAGATGCGTCTAAGCCTTCGTCGTATGCTCTGACCTTCTTCTTGTACACCTTTCCCGTTTCGAGGTTTATCTTGTACAAGTTGTCTGCAACGGCAAACAGAGTCTTGTCGTCATATAGTTGGGTATAGCATCTTTGGGCTTGCGAAGCCCATTTGTCACTTTTCCACAAAAACGAACCGTCGGAAATCCTGTACGCCAACAAATCCGGAAAGGCACCATTTTCCACGCCAAGCACAATATCCAGGGAGTCATTGACATAGACCGGAGTGATCTGGAGGAAAGACGCCACCTCGCCTGTTTCAAGTTTTCTGAACTCCACGTAATTGCGTATTTCCTTTTCCTTCCCCACTTCAAGCTGCATCACGGAAACCATATACGGGCCATTGATTGAAAAGGAAGTGGTTTTTGGATTTATTTCCCTTATCCAAGCGGCTTGTTTCCTGTCTTTGGCCGAGTATACGCTAAGGAGTCCCACATCACCCGTTTTTCCCTTCTTCGTCGTGTCGCAGGTAATAATGGCTACATAGCTGCTGTCTTCTCCAAAGACAGCAGCCAGCGTGCCGCCGTTTCCGCCCATACGTAGTCCATAGAGTTCCTTGCCACGAGCGTCTTTGCCGTAGCCCAATATGTCTGACGGCAGACTTTTGTCGCCAGGCTTTTCGTTCTCTTCAAAGCGGCTTGCCGCCGACTGTCCACAAGTTACAATCATCATCAAGGCGACAAGCACGCTGTATTTCCGGATATTCATCATATCCTTGCGGTGTTAGTCTTCAACCATTCCTTTTCTTCGTCGTTGAGCAATGGCGAGAGCTTCTCGAAAACCATCTTGTGATAGTCGTTGAGCCACTGTTTCTCTTCTGCCGTAAGCATGTCGAGATCGGCACAGCTGAGGTCGATAGGACAGAGGGTGAGCGACTCGAACTGCAGGAACTTGCCGAATTCCGTCTCAATGAAGTCTTTGACTATCAGCGTGTTCTCGATTCTCACTCCGAACTTGCCGGCGAGGTACAGTCCCGGCTCGTCGGTCACAGTCATGCCTGCCTGGAGCGGTGCCGGTTTCCATTCCATCCTTATCTGATGAGGACCTTCGTGTACATTGAGGTAGCTGCCTACGCCGTGGCCTGTGCCGTGCATATAGTTGAGTCCTTCTTTCCACATCGCCTGTCTTGCCAGGATATCGAGTTGGGTGCCGCTGGCATGGTTGGGGAACTTACACAATTCCAGTTGTATATGACCTTTTAGCACAAGGGTGTACACTTTCTTCTGCTCCTCGGTCACAGGACCGAGAGGTATGGTGCGGGTGATATCTGTCGTGCCGTCGAGATATTGCGCCCCGCTGTCGAGCAGGAGGAAACCGCGCGGTTTCAGTTCCACATCCGTTTCAGGTGTAGCCTCGTAGTGAACGATGGCTCCATGCTCTTGGTATGCGGCGATGGTGTCGAACGAGACTCCCTTGAAGAGCGGCTGCTCAGCCCTGAGCGACGTGAGTTTTTTCTCCACAGTCAGCTCCGTCTGTCCGCCAGCCTCAACGGCGGGTTTCAGCCAGTGGAGGAACTTCACCATTGCCACACCGTCGCGGAGCATGGCACTATGGAATCCACGGATTTCAGCCTCGTTCTTCACACACTTCAGATAAGGCACTGGCGATGCCGCCTCCACCACTTTCTTTGCGCTGACGGCAGAGAAGAGGGCATAATTCACCTGATTGGGGTCGAGCAGGATATTGTAGCCATCGAAATGACGAAGTCCCTCGACTACATTTCCATAATCCTCCACCACCACTCCGGCTGCCTTGAGAGCGTCGGCTGCAGATGGCGCAAGTTTCACCTTATTTATATATAATATAGTCTTCTCCACATCGATGAGGAGATAAGCCACTGCCACAGGATTGCAATGCACGTCGGAGCCGCGCAGGTTCAGTGTCCATGCAATGTCGTCGAGGGCGGTCACGAGCAACGCCTCCGCCCCACTCCGCTTCACTGCGGTCCTGATTCTCTGAAGTTTGCTTTCAGCAGTCTCTCCAGCATATTCCAACGGATGCTGAGCCACTGTGTTCAGGGGGATTTCCGGACGGTCTTTCCAGATGATGTCCAAAGGGTCGAAATTGGTGCGGATGGTGATTCCTCCCTGCCGGCGCAGTTCTTCGGCAAGTCCTCTCACCTCGTTGGCGGCATTCACATATCCGTCGAGCCCCACCACGGCACCGTTAATATGGGCAAGCGACATTCCGAGCCATTGCGATATGGTGGGAGTTCCTTCAACGCGCTCTTTCATCAGTTTGAACTCCGTGCCTTGCAGCTGTTCCTCAGCCGCTATGAAATATCTGGAGTCGGTCCATAGCGCAGCCTTGTCCATTGTCACCACTGCCGTTCCGGCGCTGCCGTCAAAACCGCTTATCCATTTCCTGCCTTCCCAATGGGCAGGTACGTACTCTCCGTTGTGGGGATCGGTGCTTGGAAAGATAAAGGCGTCGATGCTCTCTCTACGCATAACTTCACGCAGAGCTGCGAGCCTATCTTGAATCATTTGTGTCATAATCATAGTGTTTAATCTAACATTTGTAAAATCTGCTTTACAAAGGTATATCTTTTCATAATTAATAACAAATTATAAGACGATTATGTTGCAATTTATCGAGTTTTTTTTCCTAACTTTGCGGTGCGAATGACAAGACAACGAATATACATAAAAATAAATTTACAACTATGGAATTTTTAACTAACGAAAAACTTGTTATCGTCGGTGCAGGCGGTATGATCGGTTCTAACATGGTACAGAGCGCTTTGATGCTCGGCCTCACTCCTAACATTTGTCTTTATGATATTTATGAGCCAGGTGTTCACGGCGTATTCGACGAAATCCAGCAGTGTGCATTCCCAGGCGCTAACGTAACATATACTGTTGACCCGGCAGAGGCTTTCACTGGTGCTAAATATATCATTTCTTCAGGTGGCGCTCCTCGCAAGGACGGCATGACACGTGAGGATTTGCTGAAGGGCAACTGCAAGATCGCCGCTGAGTTCGGTGACAACATCAAGAAATATTGTCCTGATGTTAAGCACGTGGTTGTTATCTTCAACCCTGCTGACGTAACAGCCCTGACAGCACTCATCCACTCTGGTCTGAAGCCAAACCAGCTGACTTCTCTCGCTGCCCTCGACTCTACTCGTCTGCAGCAGGCTCTCGCACTGGAGTTCGGCGTTCAGCAGGACAAGGTGACCGGTGCTCACACATACGGTGGCCACGGCGAGCAGATGGCAGTATTCGCTTCTCAGGTTAAGGTTGACGGCAAGCCTCTCTCAGAGATGGGTCTCTCTGCAGAGCGTTGGGAGGAAATCAAGCACCACACCGTACAGGGCGGTTCTAACATCATCAAGCTCCGCGGCCGCAGCTCTTTCCAGAGCCCTGCTTACAATGCCGTGAAGATGATCGAGGCTGCCATGGGCGGCAAGGAGTTCACACTGCCTGCAGGATGCTACGTAAACTGCGACAAGTGCGGATTCAAGAACGTGATGATGGCTATGCCTACAACTATCGACAAGACTGGCGTTCACTTCGTTGAGCCTAAGGGAACAGAAGAGGAGATGGCTTCTCTTGCCAAGTCTTATGAGCACCTCTGCAAGATGCGCGACGAGATCGTTGAACTCGGCATCGTTCCTCCAGTGGCAGAGTGGACAAAGATGAACCCGAACCTCTAATAGCTAACAAGCCACTGCGGAGGGGACATACTTTCCGCATGCGGTAATACGCTACAACAAAATTTTTAAAGGAGATGGATTAACGCCATCTCTTTTTTTTGTATATATAGAAGTGGTGCAAGGCACAAATCTGCGCAACCATCCAAACTTACGACTATCGACATATCCGGCAATTATAACGATATATTTAGAAAAACATTCAACAGCAACATAACATTTAATTAATTCTATAGGCCAATTAGCGACATTCTGTAATTTATATGTTAAAAACATGCTACAGAATGCATTTTATTCATATTATATTTGGAGATAAAAGACAGATTATATACTTTTGCAATACATTATTCAAAGCGTTAATAAACATTACTAACTAAAAAGCTTTAAAACATGAAAAAGTTATTTTATTGGGTATGTGTTTTATTAGCCGCCACTACTATTGCAGCTTGCAGCAGCAATGACAACTTTTATCCTAACAACACAAATGGAATCAAAGTTAACAATGTTGACAACTTCGACAGCATCAAATCACGCATCATTACGCTTGGCACAAAGGATTTGGGGTACAACCGAGCAGTCATCACCAGGGGAGAGAAATGGAAACGTTTTTGGACTGGGGTAAGAGACGTTTTGTTAGCTGATGCCGAAGGCGCTGCAGACGGTTTAGCACAATGTGAAATCTTAGTTCATTCTGTTTCAGCATCTTTCAAAAAAGCCGTTAGTATAATTAAAGAAGGAAGAGATTCAACAACCCATAAAGGCGCAACACCAGGAACCTCAACACCGAGCGGCATCGTCTCTTGCAATCCAAATCACATAAACGATGTTAAAATAAATCCTTCAACGGGCTGCATGGCGGACAGTGTAGGAATATTGCATAACGCCATAATATCAGGCGCGATAAGCGACCATCCATCAATGTATTTTTGGGAAGGGCTTACCAAAGAACAGTTCGTTGACACTCTTTGCGAAGAAACTAAAAAAGTTTTAGGAGATCCGAGCAAGCCAATTTTGACAGAAGCACAAAGAATCGACGTGATAAACTCTTTAGACAACTATACATCTAATGAAACGCCAGAAGAAACAATAAGCCGAATAACCAGTAACAACCCGAAACTTGGTGGCACATTGGATGTTGTCTTAGAATATATAAATCAATTATACAAAACCGACAGTTTCGAGGAAGGCAAAAAATACAGCGAAGAAGTAATAGGAATTATCGATAATTCCGATTTAAGCGAAGACGACAAAGCTTCACTAAGATTAGGAGTTTCTGTTGCGTTTGCCAGTGCCAATCTTTGGAATAAAGAATAAAATAAGAAATGAATACGATATGAGAAAGTTAGTTTTATTCATTTTATTGTTGTTCAGCTGCCATAGCTTCGCAGCTGAACAGCAGGACTCCGTAGCGAAAAGCAGACATAGAGTGACATTATATGGAGATATGGAAAAAAGTGTATCACCAAGACAGCATGGCCTAATTCCAATCATGTCATTCACCACGATAGGTATAGAACCCGTGAGAAGACTGACAATCGGCGTGTCATATATCGGATACCTTGGGCTATACAAGGATAGCGAGAGGAAGACATACTACCAGACGCAAGGCATAGGAGGTGAATGCGGCTGGCAACTCTTCAAGGCAAAGAAAGACGGCACGTTTTGGGACAAAGGCGACGAAATAGACATAAGAGCGAGATATGGCCATAGCATCGGTTACGGTTGCGGCGACCTGAAATTTGACCTGTACGACGCAGCCATAATATACAGGTATATGCGCTCGGTAATAGACCTATCCGTCGCCGTCGGCTATAGGTTTATCAATTCTCACAGCTCTGAAGTAAGAAACCACAGTAACGTATACCTTGGTATAGGAATTGGAATATAAATCAATGCCGAGCGTACAGATATGCGGGCGACAAGGAAGACAATTCCATGTCGCCCGTTTTCTTGATGAATAATATTTATTAATATTTTCCCCCACGGCGTGGGGAATGAAACCCCACATTAGGGGGTTCTGTTCCCCACGTCGTGGGGGATTTTTGGCATATATTTTTGTCTTCGTATTTTGGGGCAATTCATTTAACCCAAATCGCAAACAAGTATCTCTGCCGAAGGTTATATCGTTTATCGTCTCAATGACCATAGCTTTGCTCTTGACAAAGAATAATTATCCAGCAACTGCTGAATGACAAAAAAAAGAAGTACATTTGCAGAAGATTAATAATATACATAACAAGAAAAATCAATGGCACTTATAAAATCAATAAAGGGTCTCACTCCCAAATGGGGCAAGGACTGCTATTTCAGTGAGAACGCCGCAATTGTCGGCGAAGTGACGATGGGCGACGAATGCTCAATATGGTTCAATGCCGTGGTGCGCGGCGATGTGGCTCCCATTACAATCGGCAACAGAGTGAACGTGCAGGACGGAGCCTGCGTACATGTGACCAACCAGACAGGACCCACGATAATCGAGGACGATGTGTCAATAGGCCACAATGCCACAGTACATGCATGCACAGTGCACCGAGGTGCCCTGATAGGCATGGGTGCGACGGTGCTCGACAACGCTGAAGTGGGCGAAGGAGCAGTAGTTGCCGCCGGAGCACTCATTCTGGGAGGCACTAAAATCGGCGAACATGAAATCTGGGGAGGTGTACCGGCAAAGTTCATCAAGAAGACGAGACCGAACCAGGCGGAGAGCTTCGCACAACACTACGTGGAATATTCAAAGTGGTATCTTGAGGAACAAGACTGAAAACGACATCCCCACAATCCAAGAGCATCACAACCACATATCATCCTATGACAGAAAGACCGACGACATACGTTGACATCATATTGCCTCTGCCCCTCAACAGTCTCTTCACCTACTCCATTCCGGAGCCGTTGACAGAGGCGGTGAAGAGCGGCGTGAGGGTTATCGTGCCGTTCGGCAAGCAGAAGATTATGGGGGGACTGGCGGTGCGCATCCACGACAAGGAGCCGGAATTCAAGGTAAAGGACATCACGAGGGTGCTCGACACGACGCCTATCGTGACCGAAAGCCAGCTGCGGATGTGGAACTGGATTGCAGATTATTACATGTCTCCCATCGGCGAGGTCTTCAACGCCGCATTGCCTGCCGGACTGAAGGCAGAGGACGGGTTCAGACCGAAGACGGAGACATATATCACACTGCCTGAGAACCTGCGCCACGAACAGGCGCTGCACATCGCTTTCGGCATGCTGAAGAGAGCACTGGCACAACTCAAGACATTCAACACATATCTGACACTCTCCCACTGGGACACCATCGTGGGCGACTGCACCGACGAACCGGTGGTGGAGGTGACGAAAGACGAACTGATAAACGAATCGCATGCCACAGCGGGAGTCATGAAGCAACTGCTGGACAAGAAGATGCTCGTGACCTACGAGAAGGAGGTGGGACGTCTGAACTGTGGCGGAGTGCCTCAGCTCGACAACGTGAAGCGATTGTCGGCAGCACAGCAGGAGGCATACAACAACATACTGTTCCAGTTCCTGAAAAAGAACGTGGTGCTGCTGCGCGGCGTAACGTCGAGCGGCAAGACGGAGATATACATCCATCTCATCAAGCAGGCACTGGAGCGCCACGAGCAGGTGCTCTATCTCCTGCCGGAAATCGCCCTGACGGTACAGATAAGACAAAGGCTTCAGAAGGTGTTTGGCGACAGACTCGGTATCTACCATTCCAAATACAGTGATGCCGAGAGGGTGGAAATATGGAAGAAGCAACTCTCCGACTCACCTTACGATGTGATACTGGGAGCACGCTCCGCCGTGTTGCTGCCGTTCTCCAAACTCGGTCTCGTGATAATCGACGAGGAACATGAAACGTCTTTCAAACAGCAGGACCCTGCACCGCGCTACCATGCCCGCAGCGTGGCGATAATGCTCGCCCACCAGCATGGAGCGAAAACGCTGTTGGGCTCCGCCACACCGTCGGCAGAGAGCTGGCATAACGCCGAGACAGGCAAATACGGTCTTGTGGAACTCGACGAGAGATACAAGGGCATCGAGATGCCGGAGATAAAGGTAGTGGACGTGAAGGACATGCAACGCCGCAAGATGATGTACGGTCCGATATCACCGCTGCTGCTCGAGACGATGAAAAAGGCATTGGATAACGGGGAGCAGGTGATACTGTTCCAGAACAGGCGCGGTTTTGCACCGATGGTGGAATGCCGCACCTGCGGATGGGTGCCGAAATGCGAAAACTGCGATGTCTCCCTCACCTTCCACAAGAACATGAACATGCTGACATGTCACTACTGCGGTTTCACCTACAGCGTGCCGAAGAAATGTCCGAACTGCGAGGGGGAGGACCTGAGGCCCTATGGGTATGGAACGGAGAAGATTGAGGAGAAGATAATGGAACTGTTCCCCAACGTGCCCGTTGCCAGGATGGACCTCGACACTACCCGTTCCCGCAACGCATACGAGAGGATAATAAATGACTTCTCTGCCGGGCGTACGAAGATTCTCATCGGAACGCAGATGGTGAGCAAGGGACTCGATTTCGACCACGTACGTGTGGTGGGAATACTGAATGCCGACTCCATGCTCAACGTGCCCGACTTCAGGGCATACGAACACGCCTTCACCATGATGTCGCAAGTGGCGGGAAGAGCAGGAAGGAAAGGTGACCGCGGACTGGTGATACTGCAGACGAAAGACGTGGAGCAGCCCATCATAGAACAGGTGGTGACAAACAACTGGCGGGCATTCTATTCACAGCTGATGGCAGAGAGACGATTGTTCCACTACCCTCCCTTCTATCGGCTCATATATGTCTACCTGAAGCACAAAGACGATGACCGCGTGAACACGGCGGCGATAGAGATGGGCGGCAGACTGAGACAATGGCTTGGAGCGAGGGTGCTCGGTCCTGACAAGCCTGCGGTATCGAAGGTGCGCACATTCTTCATCCGCAAGATAATGCTGAAGCTGGAACCGGGTATCGACATGAAGAGGGTGCGCCAATGCCTGTTGCTCGCCCAGCGCCAGATGGAACAGGACAAGCGATACTCCTCCCTGCAGATTTACTACGATGTGGACCCGAGCTGACATCCATCCGACGTCCGACAAACAATGCACCAATCCCCGGCTCTCTCACACGAGACAACCGGGGATTATTATATTTCTATTACAAAACCAATTGTTTTGCCCATTCCGGGACGTCGTCAATATACTGTTTGAAGACCTTTCCATCAACTGTTCTGTAAAGCAAACGCGGTAAATGGTTCTCTATCGAATTATCATAGATGTATGCACGGTCCACAAAACTTATTGCCTCGCTGGCATTAACCAAAGACTTATAATAGCGTGAGATAATTTTAGATATTGGAACCTCGTGTCCCCCTTCAAGGAACCTTTTCGTTATTCTTGCTACATTTATTTCTGGAGTAGCAGTACATACAAAGAAAAAACGAATGAAGAACCCCATTCTATGAGCTTTTTTCAAGAATTCAAGCTTCTCATCAGACGAGAATACTGTTTCAAAAACGAAATCCTGCCTACCATCAAGACATTTGTAACGCAACTCTGTAGAATAACGTGCAGCCTTTAAAACTGCTTCAGATGAATTCCAATCCCCAAACTGCTCTTGAGCTATATTGTCGGGATTTATATACAAACAGCTTTCAGTCCATTCATTCGACAGCAGTTGTATGGTTGTAGATGTTTTACCGGAACCATTCGGACCGGCAACAACACATAATACAGGTCGTGTCAATTTACTCATAATCCCATTCTATGTGTCGCTTTGCGCCTAGCAATCTCAGCTTTGGCAGCATTAAATCTCTTATCAAGTTCTGCCTTGGCCTTGAGTGTTGACAGACATGCCGATTTCTGAACTTCAAGCATTATGGCTTCCAGCATCTCATCCGTCGGTTCCTCTGCTGAATTCAATCTGTATGACCTAAGTTCTTCTTTTGACATTGCAACGAATCGTTTTAAGTTCCAATTAATTAATCAATGCAAAGATTGTGCTAACGAGAGCAATGAAAATTCACTTTCAAATTGCCGAGTGCAGCCAATCTTATGCAAAGATAAGACATTTTTCAATACAGAATAACAAATCAAGCAAAATAAATTGCCTTTATTACTATTACAAACACACCTAAAGGCAAGCGTACTACGAATAATCCCCAGTCCTCTCACTACGAGACAACTGGGGATTCATCATTTATGTGTGTTATTTCAAAGAGTAGTTTCTTATCAGAAATCGATGTCAAGACCAACACCAAGCACATCATTGTCACGAGTGTAGTCTGCTGTATATGTCAGTTTGTCTGACACCTGCTCCGAAGTCTTCTTGTGCTTGTAGAAGGTATGGAAATAAGCCACAGAGAGTGACATCTTGCTTGTCAGGTTCACTTTCGCACCGAAACCGACAGAGTTTGAACTTACCACGAACGACTTGTCGTCCATAGAGGCATCCGACAGACCGTAGTTTGTGCTCTGCCATCCTGCACTCACGGTGAGCATCTTGTTCACGTCATACTCAGCACCGGCATTATACTCCAGCGTACCGCGCTTGAGCTTCTTGTGACGGTCCACACGCTCCTGTGTAACGCCGTCAGCCTTGGTCCAATTGTAGCCAGAGGTTGCCTCCTTGTCGTCAAACCAGTGGAAGCCCACATTGATGCGGAGAGCGTCGATAGGACTATAGCCCACTCCGAGGGTGAGCAATGCCGGAATGTCACCTGCATCCTTGTAGTTCTGCTCCGGATCATACTCAGCAATAAGCTCGTTGATGTTCTCCTTTGCCTGCTGAATTGCCGGACTGATGCCCTGGAGCACCTGTACCGGAACACCGGCGGCAGCAAGGTTCTCACCGATAGCGTTCAGCTTCTTCACAGGAGTGATGACGGTACCCTGATTTACAAGACACAGATGGGTCTTGAACTCATACTTTGCAGAGAAGTTCCAACGGCCGGTCTTGTAGTCAATACCGATGATTGGAGTGAAGCCATAACCAGTCTGGTCGGTGTTCAGCTCAATGTCTGAACTCTCCGGATCGTTTCTGTCCACCATAGTAGAGAGTGGTAGTTTGGCACCGTTGTTACCCACGAAAGCGATGTTCTTCACATATCCGTAGTAGTTACATGTGGCGTAGACTCCTCTCACACCTCCAAATACAGACAGGTGGTCGTTGATTCTGTAGGCAGCGCCGACAGAAAGTCCATAGTAATACTGACGACCGCGCATGAAGCTGTCGTAGGTATATCCATATCCTCCCATCGTTCCCGTTGCAGGGTTGGCGATATTAGGATTTACCGGCAATATGCCGTTAAGGTATGGAGCGAGTGAGTTGCCGAGGAAACCGATGTTTGCCACAACCTTCTCGAAAGAACCGAGTCCGTTGTCGAACTTACATTTTCCGCCACCTCCAGTAAGGGCGAAGTTGGCCTGGAACGACCATCTGTTCTTGTTGTATGCATACTGGAACGAAGGAATTACAGGGGCAAAAGCCTTACCCTCGAATTTCCTTGGCGTAGTAGGATTCTTTACGTTGTAGTTGAAGAGAGCGTAGTCGTTCTCGATAGTACGTGTCTGCCATGCAGTCTGCAGATTGATGCTGAGGTGATGGCCGTCTTTCATAAATGCCACACCGGCAGGGTTGAAATACACTCCATCAATGCCGATAGATGCCTCACGGCTCATCATACGGTTGAAAGCGATGTTCTGGTTGGTGTTAGTGAGCAGACCGCCAGCAGTGGCGGTTACTGCGGATGCCGACAACAGGGCTGCCAAGCAAACATTTTTTAAATTAATCATCTTTACCTAAAATACTTTTTAAAACAAATTGGTTGCAAAGGTATCTTATTTGTTCTTTATTTCCGTATAAAGAGTTATTTGTTTAACATTGCTTAACCACAAAACACCCGCATTTTGCGCAAAACAAAAGGTTTGTGCAATAATTAATGCACAAACCTTTCATATTTATCCCCAAATGTATATGTTACCTCCATTTGCCTATTCCTCGTCGTCTCTCTTCAGAGCCGGCTTCTTCAGTTCAGGATAGCTCACTCTCGTATGATAAATGGACTTGAGCCTTTCTATCAACACCTGCTTGGCCATCGCGATGTCGTGGAATGTGATCGGGCAATACTCAAAGTATCCCTCCTTCAGTTGTCCGTCCACGATCTTGTTCACGATATTGCTGATGCTGAATTCCGTATATTCCGGAAGCGAGCGTGCGGCAGCCTCAACGCTGTCTGCCATCATCAGGATAGCCTGTTCGCGGGTAAACGGATTAGGGCCTGGATAGGTGAAGAGCGAATCGTCGATAGGCTCATCCGGATGCTCGTTGCGATACGACACATAGAAATACTTCGTCATTCCCGCACCATGGTGAGTGCTGATGAAGTCCTTTATCACTCCCGGCAGATTATGCTTCTCAGCCAGTTTCAGTCCGTCTGTCACATGGTTTATCACAATATGTGCGGCATCAATCCTCGACATGTTGTCGAGAGGGTTCACGCCATTCTGGTTCTCAGTGAAGAATGCCGGATTCTGCATCTTGCCGATGTCATGATACAAGGCTCCTGTACGCACCAGCTGCGCCTTTGCGCCGATCTTCTCGGCGATGGCAGAGGCAAGGTTGCTCACCATTATAGAATGCTGGAACGTTCCCGGCGCCACCTCGCTCAAGCGGCGCAGCAGGTCCTTGCTGGTATTCGACAGCTCGATGAGCGTGACATTGGATATGAATCCGAACGTCTTCTCGATGATGAGCATGAGAGGATACACGAAGAGCAGCATTATACCGTTTATCACGAAATACTTATACATGCTGTTGTCCACGGTAGTGAACGTATTGTCTGTCATCAGCTGCAGGGCGAAATAGATGGCGCAGCTCGCCAACGTCACGAAGAGGGCCGTCTTGAAGAGCTGCCCTCGCTGCGATAGTTCCCTCAGCGAGTATATCGCCACGAGTCCCGCCACGAGCTGCACGATGATGAACTCATACTGATATTTCACTGCCGCCGCACACAACATCACCATCACGATGTGTGTAAGGAATGCCGTACGCGAGTCCATGAACACACGGATGAATATGGGCGCCATGGCAAAAGGCAGTATGTAGACGCTGAACACATTGTGTTCTATCATCAGCGACACGAGGATTGGAAAGACGGTGATCATCGCATAGAGCATGGCTATGCTGCGCGGCTTGCTGAAATAGTCACGGCGGAACATGCCGAGATACATGGTGAAGAGGATTATGAAGAGCGAAACGAATATCACCTGTCCGGCAATGGTAGAAGGCACTGCGGTTGTGCTGGCGCTACGGCGCTGGGTCTCCTTTTCAAATGAACTGAGCACACGGAAGGTGTAGTCGTCAACGATTTCTCCCCTGTCCACGATTTTCTGTCCGGCGAGCACCATACCGCTTGCCAGCGGTATCTGCCCGAGCAAGTCGTTCTTCTCTGCCTCGCTCCTCTCCTTGTCGTATATCAGGTTCGGCTCTATGTATTCGTTGAGATTGCAACGCTGCAGCTGCGCACGGTAGGGTGCGAGTCTCTCGTCAAGGTATATCTGCTCATAGGCGGTCATTGTTGACAACACCCTGGATATGCGCACGCTGTAAGCAGTCTTGCCGTCAATGACCCTTATCATCTTGGTGGTATCCTGGGCTATCGACGAGAATTCCGTCGCCCCCATGATTCCCGACTTGTACAGCTGGTGCAGCTTGTCTGCCACGATGTTGGTGTAGGTAGCCGGCATACCAGGCAGTCCGCCGGTGAAGTCTTCGAAGAAGCGCGTCATCTGGGCGCTCTCCATATTGTCCTTAAAGTTGAAGTAAGGTTCGAAGTTGCGCAGCAAGCTGTCGCGCTCCTGCTTTATCGCCTCGTCGGTCTTGTATATCGGGAAGTCGAACTTGGCAATCAGCGAACCATACATCCACGGCTTTCCCACGTCGTAGCGGAACTGCGGTCCGCTGTTGCGCGGAATAAACAATACGATGATGACCACGGAAATCAGGACCAGCGCCATACGGCTGAGGATCTTCTTCCATTGGTTGCGTTCAGACATGTCGTACTTATTCATATTCTCATTCTTTTATAAGTCCGGCGCAACGACAAACCAGTGTAGCTGGCGCCAGCATTAATTACAGTGTATTATCTCGGTTTTAGCCTCCGAAAAGTACCTATTATATATATAAGGCACGTTTCAACTGCGAAAATACAAAAAATAATACAACAATTGATAAAAAAGTTGTATTTTTGCACGGTTTAGCATATATCTCTTGCCCAAATGTGGCATTACGAGGTAATAAAATCAATAAATTCACATATACACATAGCAATGTCAGAAAGAAAAGTTAGGGTGCGTTTCGCACCAAGTCCCACGGGCGCCTTACACATCGGCGGCGTGCGCACAGCATTATACAACTATCTCTTCGCCAAGCAGCACGGCGGCGATCTCGTGTTCCGTATCGAGGATACCGACTCCAATCGTTTCGTACCCGGTGCTGAAGAATACATCATCGAGTCGTTCAAGTGGCTCGGCATCAAGTTCGACGAGGGAGTGAGCTTCGGCGGAAACTATGGTCCTTACCGTCAGAGCGAGCGCCGCGACATCTACAAGAAGTATGTAGACCAGCTGCTCGATGCCGGCAAGGCATACATCGCCTTCGACACTCCTGAGGAGCTCGACGCCAAACGTGCAGAGATAAAGAACTTCCAGTATGATGCCCACACCCGCATGCAGATGCGCAACTCGCTTGCCATGCCAAAGGAGGAGGTTGAAGCCCTCATCGCCGACGGCAAGCAGTATGTAGTGCGTTTCCTCATCCAGCCGGGAGAGGAGATCCATGTCAACGACATGATCCGCGGCGACGTGGTGATAAAGAGCGACATCCTCGACGACAAGGTGCTCTACAAGAGTGCCGACGAGCTGCCTACCTATCATCTCGCCAACATCGTTGACGACCATCTGATGGAGATAAGCCATGTGATACGCGGCGAGGAATGGTTGCCAAGCGCCCCACTCCACGTCCTACTGTACCGTGCGTTCGGATGGGAAGACACAATGCCACGCTTCGCCCACCTGCCTCTGCTGCTGAAACCAGACGGCAAGGGAAAACTGAGCAAGCGCGATGGCGACCGCCTCGGATTCCCTGTGTTCCCGCTGGAATGGCACGACCCCAAGACCGGCGACGTGAGCAATGGTTTCCGTGAGAGCGGATATTTCCCGGAGGCAGTAATAAACTTCCTTGCCCTGCTTGGATGGAACCCAGGCACAGAGCAGGAGCTGTTCTCCCTGCAGGAACTCGTGGAGCAGTTCGACATCACAAAATGCAGCAAGGCGGGAGCACGCTTCGACTATCAGAAGGGCATCTGGTTCAACCATGAATATATCCTGCGCAAGAGCAACGAAGAGATTGCAGAACTCTTCGCCCCAATCGTTGCCGGCAACGGCGTGGACGAGTCGATGGAGCGCATCACCAAGGTGGTGTCGATGATGAAAGACCGCGTAAGCTTCGTAAAGGAACTGTGGCCTCTCTGCTCATTCTTCTTCATCGCTCCTACGGAATACGACGAGAAGACGGTACGCAAACGCTGGAAGGCTGACTCTGCCGTGGTAATGGGCGAACTTGCCGACGTGATAGAAGGCATCGACGACTTCTCTCTCGAAAACCAGGAGAAAGTGGTTCTCGCATGGGTGGAGAGCAAGGGTTACAAGCTCGGCGACGTGATGAATGCGTTCCGTCTGGCTCTCGTCGGCATCGGCAAGGGTCCCGGCATGTTCGACATCACTGCCTTCCTCGGCAAGGAGGAGACACTGAAGAGACTCAGAAAAGCCATTGAAGTGCTGAAATAACAAACCGCATTCTATATGCCCGCTCTCCCTTCCACCGAGGGAGAGCCACAAGGGCAGAGAGAGAAACTGGAATAAAGAACTAAAAGCAACAAAGAAGCAGGCGTGTACAACATCATTATACATATATACCTTCTTGGTGTGGCGATAGCCAGCCGTTGGAACAGCAAGATACGCAAGATGTGGCGAGGGGAAAGAGAAACTTTCGACATACTGAGGCAGAAGACAGACCCGAATGCGAAATACCTGTGGTTCCATGCAGCATCGCTCGGAGAGTTTGAGCAGGGACGCCCCATAATGGAGCGTCTGCGCAAGAGCCATCCCGAATACAAGATTCTCCTCACATTCTTCTCCCCTTCTGGATACGAAGTGAGGAAGAACTACGAAGGGGCCGACATCGTCTGCTACCTGCCGCTCGACACTCCGCTCAACGTCAGACGCTTCTTCAAGATAATACACCCGGAGATGGCGTTCTTCATCAAGTATGAGTTCTGGTGGAACTACATGACATACATGAAGAAACACGACATCCCCGTATACAGCGTGAGCAGCATATTCCGCCCGCAGCAGGTGTTCTTCCGCTGGTATGGCAACAGCTATCGCCGCGTGCTGAACTGCATCACCCGGTTCTTCGTGCAGAACGAGAAGAGCCGCGAACTGCTCGCCACACTCGGCATAACGAATGTGGAGATTACAGGCGACACGCGCTTCGACCGCGTGCTGGAGATAAAGCAGAGCGCAAGCCAGAAGCAGATGCCTATCGTGGATGCCTTCGCCAAGGGCTATAAGGTGTTCGTTGCCGGAAGCAGCTGGCCGCCAGACGAGGATATCTTCATCCGATATTTCAACGATCACAAGGACTGGCGCATCGTCATCGCCCCTCATGTGATAGGCGAAGACCATCTGCAGCAGATACTCTCGAAGCTCAACCGCACAGCCGTGCGCTACACGAAGACCACTCCCGAAGAGGCAGTCAAGGCTGACTGCCTGATAATTGACTGCTTCGGACTCCTGTCGAGCATATACTCTTGTGCAAAGGTCACCTATGTGGGTGGCGGATTCGGAGTGGGTATCCACAATGTGCTGGAGGCTGCCGTATGGAACGTGCCGGTGATATTCGGCCCCAACAACAAGCGTTTCCAGGAGGCCCAGGAACTGCTCGCCACACAGGGCGGAATGGAGATAAACAGCTACGAGGACTTTGAGAGAATCATGGACCGCTTCGACTCTGACGCCGAATATCTCAGCATTTCGTCTGATCTGGCCGGTGCCTATGTGAAGACGAAAGCCGGTGCTGCCGACAAGGTTATCAAGGGTGTGGGACTATAATGGAATAATCACGACCGGCTTCCTGTCAGCAGGACAACAAGCGATATGACAATCCCCGACATTCTTCACAGACCGTGTGGTCTGCATAGAATGCCGGGGATTGCCGTATTTATTCATTCATGTATGTCTGGGGGGCTGACTTCTTCCAATTCGAGAGTCAGTATCATCATTTGCCCTGGAGCCTGGTTCCGGAGATTTTCTTCAGACTGTTGGTCGCCACATTAAATATACCCTTGATATATTTGTCGGGAGTACGCTCCTGCAGCTCTTTCATACCGTCGATACACAATGCTCGCTCATCCACAGTCATCACCGATCCCTTCTGCTTGCAAAGGTCGAGGATGGAATTTGCGAGTCCGGTCAGCAGGTTGGTGTTGTCGATATTGTCTCTCAGATTATTGAGATAAGCGGCACGAAGGTTGCCGAACTGCTGGATGGGATCGGTGTTGCTGCCCACGAGAGGTTTGGAAGCAGACTGCTGCATTCCCTTTACATTGCCGTCGGCTCCTATTTTCATGACGTTTCCCTCACCATCGTCAATAGTCATCGAACCATCTTTCTCTATCACTATCCGCTGCCTATTCGACTTGAGGATGGTCTTGCCTTCTTTCGTCTCTATAGTATCGGTACCGTCAACGATTTTCCCGCCAAAAGCCTTTGCCAGTTTTCCCAAGTCGCCCTGACCTGACAATACCGAGAGATCGCCGAGGTCGAACGAGTCATCATCATCGTCGTCGTCGTCAATGCTGTCGAGTTTGTCTGAGAGGTCTTCAAGATTCTTCAGCACTCCGTCGAGGTTCTGTGCGGAGCGTTTCTGCTTGGCAGACATCTTCTTGGGGTTCATACTGTAAAGCTTATACACCTTGCCTTCGATGTTCTTCCCGCGTTTCTGCCATTCCAGTCCGTAGACATAGCGATAGAGAGAGTCGGCGGTATCATCAACACACATCGTGAGATAGTTACGCCCCCACTTGCAATAGGGCCAGCCCAGATGCATTAGTTTTTCCAGATGGTCGCCATAGGCAATCAGCCTGTTCGACTTCACCGCATCTGTCTCTTTCTTCACGAACACGTCGTATGCCGCCGACATATCCTGATAGAAAGCCTTCTTCAGCGGTTCCAGATTCTTCTCCTGCTTCTTGGGCAGCGAGAATTCGTATATCTTGGCGTATGCCTTGGTATTTCCTTTGTCGACGGTAGAAAACTTTATGCCGTTTTTCTCCACTGCCGTGCCAAAGGCATCAATCGCCTTGCTCACATGTTCCTGCGCCGAAGCGCCTAAGGGCAGCATCACGATGGATGCGAGTGCCACGATGTCAAATAGTCTTTTCATTGTCATATTCCTTTCCGTTTTATCCCGAATCGGTTGTTTGGGGTTATTCAATACACGTCTTCTTCGTCACACACGGCTGCTATCTGCGCAGAGTTCAATAAACTGGCAGCCTTGACGAGATTCAGCATATATTGTTGTTCACATTCCACTTTCATCAATTCTATGTCGGCAAGCTGTTTCGCCACCACATTCACGGAGTCTGTCACTGACATCGCCTCTGCATCGGCAAGCAACACCTCTGGCGGTGCGGGCTTGTAGCGGTATTTCATCATCACCCGCCTTTTTGCCGGCATTTCGTCTGCATGTCTCTCCTTGTCAGAGATGGTATCGGGCTTAGCGACGGCACTGTCGGTGGGTTGTGCCTGTGCCACCAAGCGTTTGGAAGTCTGCATGACAGGAGTTTCATCCGTTCCGCCGGGCACAAAATGATAGGCTGCCACAAATATCACTGCTACTGCTGCAGCAATGCCTGCTATCCAACGGAGGCTCCAGACCGGAGCGGTATGGCGGGCAGGCTTGCCTGATGGTTCGCCGGTCATCCCGTTGTCGAAATATGCGAACATCTCCCGATAGGGGTCAAGTTCGGCAGGCACATGCTCATTCTGGCGGAAGAAGTCTCCCAATGCCTTTTCCTCATCCAGAGTGGTGGTGCCGCTCATAAACTTGTCGATCAATATTTTCAAATCCTCCTGTTTCATCTTCTTCGTTTTATCTCGTCAAACAATTTCTTTCTCGCCCTCGCCAGCATCGTGGGCACGGAGACGGCACTGACTCCCACTATGGCGGCAATCTCTTCGGTGGTTTTGTGTTCCACCTGTCTGAGATGCAGCACGGCGTGTTCCTTGGTAGGCAATTTGTCGAGCTGCGACTTCAGCCATCTATCGTCTTCTGCCGTCTGTAGCAGCGAGTCGGGCTGACGATAACTGCTGTCTGGGGCGGCTGTCATATCGAGGGCTATCGTCTTGTTCCTTCGCAGCATGTCAATAGACAGATGCCTGGCTATTGTAGTGGCCATCGCCGCGGCAGACGGTTTGCCGTCTATCTTCTCTCTGATGGTCCATAGCTTGAGCATCGTGTCTTGAGCCACATCCTCAGCCGAGTCTGAATCGAGCCGGAATCCCCTCGCCAGCGTCACTATGCGCCGGCGCAGGTCTGCTGCCATGTCTTCAAACTCTTTCTGAACCATACTTATACATTTATATATATACATGACGCCGTTTCCTCCTGCCGTCACTCTATTAACGCACAATACACAGGATTATGAACAGACATTAATATTGTTTAACAATCAGGCAATAAACTTGTACACTAAAAACACGAACGATGTATCGAAAATGTGTAGATTCGCACAAAACAAGTACCAAAAATGTGTAAAGCTTCACATTTTTAGCACATCAACGATTCAATACCTCCTAAAAAAACCGCAACGCCGTCGAGTTGACACGTTGCGGTTTTTTGATTATTTCCTAAGGATTATCGTCATTTTATCTGCACCTTGCCCGTCTTGATGCCGTTGGCAGAAACGGTCTTGATGATATACATGCCCTTGGCAAGTCCGCCGACAGCCTGGCCCGCTGTGGCGTTTGACATTTCTGCCACCTTGTTGCCGGCGAGGTCGTAGACTGAAACACGGGCTTTCTCTGTCATGTCGAGAGTAGAGATGCCAGAAGTCTCGCTTGCAAAATTCTTATAACATTTGTGACAGAAAGGACAAAAGCTGAATCAGTCATAACGGAAATAGTATAAAGGAAAATGTCATATAACCCAAAAACAGTCGGAACTGTCAGATTGTCTGGTTTTTCATTATAACATTCTGACAAACAGGCAGTTAACTGCTTAACAACTGTCAGTCGATTGTCTGGATGGTTTGCTGATGAGAGGAAGTATCTGACTGCAGGTGTTCAGACGACAGGAATTGCATGTGTTGGCAGAATCCTGAAAACAGGAATATGGATATTACAACATTAACTTATTGGGCAACCGCCTGGCGTCTTTTCTGCCCATCCGGGGCAAGCAGCGTGCCCATGTGGGGCAAGCACCTTGCCCTTGTTGGGCAAGCGGCGTGCCCATTCTACGTCAAATCGGTCATAAGGTGTAAGTATGCGCTAAATGAATTCCGGCAACGTGTCATTCCTTATTTATAATAAGGATGTTCAGGCTCTGAATGACTACTACGACATTGCGAACGACACATATTTTTCCGGTTGGACAGAGAATTATTAAACCCGATGCTTTGGGCCTTATAGAAAATATATGTATATTTGAATAACATCTGGCTGAACTCGGCAAATTGAGAGTAAACTCTCTTTTGCACTCGTTGGCAAAGTGTTTGCAGAAAACAAATAAGTATAAAGCCTATGATGGTAAACATTGCTAATCCGATATACGACTCTGTATTCAAATACCTTATGGAGGACGAGCGCATAGCAAAGACTCTTATCTCCGCTCTTTTGAAAAAAGATTTTGATCAAAGTCTGAAGGAGAAAGGCAACCACCAAGTATTGAGCGTTGATGAAGACAAGTTCAATGGCGACCTTCCTTTCATCAGCAAACCATCCAGACAGTTGGCTGACAATCGTCAGGTAGCCAACTGTCTGCCTGTCAGAATGTTACTACCAAAAACCAGATGGTCTGACAGTTTTTTTGAAAATTCTTGATTTTACTGAAAATCAGCGTTATGGGCAACTTTTACTCATATCAACACTCGCTATTACTCATCAAAAGCCAAACAAAATCCACTCTTCTAAAAATCCAAATCCAAGCAAGCCCTAATGAGACCGATTTGGGTTGAATTAATTCCGCCAACCGGCAAGGTCTGTATATCCCTGCAATATGGTGACATTTATAAACCACAAAAGAAATTAGGATCTTCTGAATTAATACAAAACGGAATTGCAAGTTCAAAACTTTGCGATTCCGCTTTTCTATTTTCTTGATGATTAAAAGGTGCAACAGCATGAATGTCTATTAAAAGGTGATTCCTTATTTATAATAAATATGTTTAGGCTATGAGTACGACAGCGTGGCGAATGACACATATTTTTCCGGTTGGACAAAGAATTATTACACCCGATGCTTTGGGCTTTATAGAAAATATATGTATATTTGCAGCAATAACCCTAAAAGGACAATGCCTATGTAACAAAAAAATATAAAAGACATATCACATAAAATAAAGAAGCGTTAGCTTTATATTCTTGCTTATCGAAAATCGCCAAATTTGAAGAAAAGCAATCAAGAGTAGAAGTTAATGCTCACGTCTGTCTACAGGCGTGGGCTTTTACTCGTATATGATTGCAACCGGTGTTTGGCGATACCTCGATAAGCATAGACGAAGTGATTAGTCCACGTTTTTTTATTGTCTATACCCCTGGCCTAGGACTAAACAGAAAAACATAAACCTATTCAACAACCAACGCATAACACTTGAAGCAATTCGTATAATCCAACACATACGAGGCTTAAAAGGAATGCAACAAAAAATAAATCTATATGGAAAAGACGTTTAAACTGATACAAAAGGTTTTCACGATGTTGCTCATAGCAATGTCCGTGATAGCTTGCAGTAGTGATGACTCTACCGATGGCGACGGCAACATAAAGCCAGACGTAAACGTGAATGACCCGGCAGGAACGGTATCGCTGTCTATGATGAAAGGACCAAGCATCAGTGAAGGGGCTACCGGAATTGGAGGTTCTTACATATATATAGGCAACGACTACAACTTCGACGGAGGATCTTTCATTTCATTGGGAACAGTGAAAGGACTTGGCAACGTGTCGTATATCCCGACAACAGGCTGGGCTGACAAGGTTTCCGTACGCAACAACAATGGCTATGTGGCATATTCCCATGGAACATTCTACAGAATATTTGTAGAGAAGGAAATTGTAGGGACTACAGGCGGCATCATCGGTTATGACGTGAAATACCAGGCTCCATTCAAAGGTAAAGACCTCGAACTGGAGCTGCCGGCAACTTCTGTTTCTTTCGACAAGAATGGAGGAACGGAGAATATCGTATTCAACAACAAGGAGTTCGTTGTGTTTACGGCGAAATCTTCAGAAAATTGGTGTCAGATTATTCCAACATCCACTTACAACTATTCTTTCCTTTCTAACGGCATACAAATTGAAGTTTACCCATCGGATGTGGCTGCCACTACGGAGGCTACCATTACGCTGACCACTGCCTACGGAAAGAAGAAGGAAATAAAAGTGACGAGAGGCGGTGTTGACCCGTATCTTACTCTTAACGAGACATCGGTCACGCTTGATGCTAAGGAGTGTAAAAGACAAATCGGACTGAACACCAACATTCAGAAAGAAGACTTGACTATCAGCAACACCGCAAGTTCGTGGTGCAAGGCAGAATTTGTAGACCAGACAAGGGCGATACATGCAAGTGCTGCAAGGATAAAATTTGTGGGCAACAAGCCGGCAAAGGCTGTCAAAGCAGCTAACGCTGCTGGCTCTGCAAGTTATTACGCTCTGGTTCTCAAAGCTAATTCCAATGACAAAGATACGGAACGAAAGGGAACAATTACGCTTAAGAGCAAGGACGGCAAGAAGAGTGTAACATTGAATGTAATCCAGGACAAGGCTTATTTATATGTTAAAGATAAAGGCTATAATAAGGCATCATTTGATAATGAAGAGAGAAATGCAACTATCGGCACCGTATATACAAGCTTAGAATATGAGGACTTGCAAGTAAGTTGCAACGAGGCATGGTGTAAACCTGAATTGCAAAAATCTTATGGCCAGATAATATTGAATGCTAATATCAGCAAAAATACCACAGAGAAATCAAGAGAAGCCAAAATCGTGATTTCAAACAAAACGAAAACATTGAGCTTTACTCTGACAGTCTCTCAAAGTGGGGTTAAATTTATTCCGAGTCAGACAAAGGTTGGCTTTGACAAGAATTATTCGAATAAGACCATAACAATAAACACAAACATTGATTGGGAAGCTTCGACTAACCAAAGCTGGTGTACAATAAGCAAGAACGGCAACAATCTCACAATTCGTGCTACGCCATACTCAGGAAGCGCGGCGAACAGAAAAGCAACCATTTCATTCAAAGGTCTTTCAACAAAGATTGAAGTAGACCAAAGCAAATATGCATTAGGCGATGAATACAATGAGAATGGAGTGAAGGGACAAGTAATCTGCATAAATGACACAATCAGGTATGTCGGAAAAGATGTCGGAAATGCTGTATGGTCTAATGAATCTGTATTGACAGGTGCAAATAACGAATATGACGGAAGGGTAAATATGGCAATCATAAAGAAAATATCCGGTTGGAAAGACCTTTATCCTGCATTTGCATTATGCGACGCACTTAATACAGGAAATGTGACTGGGTGGTACCTGCCGGCAACAAAAGAACTTTCTGACATTTATGCAAAAGGAAATGGCATTAGGTCTTATTTCTGGTCTTCAACAGAATATAGTGTAAACCAAGCCTATCGTAATTATAACGGTTGGAGTCAAGACCAAAAAAAAGAAAGTTATAAAGTAAAAGCAGTACACAGATTCTAACAATATCAATAAGCGGAAAAGCAAGTTTTTAAATGCTTGCCTTTCCGCTTATTTTCATTTATCGTAATAACGATATAACTACTCCGGCTGATATTTCAACACGTCGTCAGGATAAAGGATGCAGCAGTCTACCTCGGAAAGAGGGTGCTCTTTAAGGAAGAGCACATACACGATATTCTTGCCTTGCGAGAACGGAGCCTTTTCAGTCTTTGTCTTCAGTTTGGCAAGCAGACGGTCTGCATAGTCTGCTGAATTCCATTTACATTCTCCTACAAGGATTGTGTTCTTGTCGCCGATGGCTTCTGCCACGACATCAAACTCCAGGTCTTCATAGCCCACAGGTGTTTTGCGCCCGTCTTCATAAACAGGAGCTTTTCCCCACCAGCGGCGAGCCATTCCCCATGTATGTCCGAAAAGCTCATTCCCCGAAACAGCCGTCTGGCACAGCCGCTCCCATACATTCCCTACGAATGCAGGGAAACCGCTTTCTATTTTCTGCATTACAAAAGATGTTCTTCCGAGGGCAAGCATCGAACGGTGAGGCTCGATAAACGTATAGTAGAACGCCATGAAGTTGTCATCGATGATATACAATGTCTTCTTTGTCTTTTCCTCACTTTCACCGAAAGGAATGTCTTTACTGATAAACGACATCTCCGTCAAGGCATTCAACGGCTTGGATATTTCCGTCGTCTTCTTTCCTATGGCTGATGCCACGGCGGAATATCGTGTGTTGCCATGTCCGAGGGCTGTCATGATAGACTGGAATGGAGCTATGTCGTTAGCCTCATCAATAAAGAGCGCACTTGGCTCACCATACAGGATGCCGTGCTCGTCGAGTATCAGTTCGTTTATTGCTTCGCGCAATGACGGATATTCCTCACGCAGAGTCCAATAACGGGGCACACCGCCCCACACGCTGTATTCTTCTATCGTACTGACAGCGTCTAAGTGCATGGCTTCCTGCCAATGCTGCGGACGAATCGGACGAAGGTTCATCTTTTCGTGTGCCCTGCCGTATAGAGGGTCTGCACTGTCAAGTACAAAATGCTGCATCATACGCTGTGACGAACCGCAGATTACAAGATTATACCGCAGTTCACCACTATCAAGGATATGCTGCAAGACGGAAGGCAAAGAGGAATCCTTCTCCACCATATATGGGAACTCATCAAGTATGAGCACGGTATTTCCCCTGCATACCTTATTGAATGCCGTAAGCACAGACTCCCATGTAGGATAAAGAGGCATGTCAAATCCGCTGTACGAATTGGCTATCGTACCAGCCAGGAGCGAAATCTGCACCTGTGTCTCTTGGCGCCCTGCTTCAAAATACACGTCTTCGTCACTTATCACCCTCTTCAGCAATGTTGACTTGCCAAGACGTCTGCGCCCGTATATCACGACGAATTTCTTCGTCTCGGATTCAAAAGCCCTTTTAAGACGCTTCTGTTCCTTGCCTCTGTCTACAAATTCCATATAATATGATTTTTCTGAAAATGATTTTTCAAAATATGTTTTTGCAAAAATAATGTTTTTATGAATGCGCTGCAAGTGGAAACATATATTTTATGCATTCATGATCTTGATTTTTTCTTTTCCAGAAGAGTTATACCGACTGCTCGTCCAATAGGAAATCAAGTACATTCATTATTACGATACCGTCGTCGTTCTGGTATTTATTTATGCGGTCGCCGGTTATGACGTATTTCATGAAACTGTCGTCGATGCGGAACAAGGAGGCAGACTCCTGCTGCATCTTCTCTCTGTCTGGCAGACTGAGTGCCGACTGTATGTAGCAGCGCTTGTAACCACGGTTGCACACGAAATCCACCTCAAGCATTCGCCTTACCTTGGTTCCTTTCTCGTCTACGGTATTCACTTCCACATTGCCGACATCAACACTATAGCCCCTTGCACAAAGTTCATTGTATACGGCATTCTCCATAAGATGGGTCTTCTCCTGCTGACGGAAACCGAGCAGGGCATTGCGTATGCCCAAATCGGAGAAATAATATTTCAACGGAGTACCGATGTATTTCCTTCCCTTCACGTCATAGCGGTTGCAAGACTCCAGAAGGAATGCATCAGAAAGGCATTCGATGTATTTCTTTATCGTTGCCGGACTTATGGATACATTCTTCACAGACTGGAAGGTATTTGAAAGACGCTGCGGATTTGTCAGTCCACCTATCCCCGAGGCAAGAATCTTGAAGAGATCATTCAGTTCTGAATCGTTCTTTATCTTGTTTCGGTTCACAACATCTATTATATATGTCTCAGCCAGCAGACTGTCAAGGAGCTTCACTTTCTCCTCTTCCGTTTTCAGAAGCACTACAGGTGGCAGTCCGCCATAAAGCAGATATTCGTTCCAGCCATCCTCGCGGTCGCCCTCATAAACGCTCATGAACTCTGCAAAGCTCAATGGCGACACATGTATCTGATAGCCCCTGCCGCGAAATTCGGTTATTATGTCCTTTGAAAGGAACTTGGCATTGCTGCCCGTCACATACACGTCGGCATTGGGGATATGCAACAGTCCGTTGAGCACATCCTCAAACTCATCAAGCATCTGCACCTCATCAAGCAATATATAATAAGGTTGGTCGTCGATAATCCTGCCCTTCACGTAGGCATAGAACTTGTCGGGATTGCGAAATTCCTTGAAAGCGTAATCATCGAAAGCCATTTCCACGATATGGTCGTTCGCCACTCCATTATCCTCAAGAAACCTTCGGAACAGTCTGAACAGCAGGAACGATTTGCCGCAACGCCTCATTCCTGTAATAATCTTCACCAGTCCGTTATGCCGACAACTGCCCAGTTCCTGCAGATATTTATTTCTCTCTATAACCATAGTCTACAAAAGATTTTTGCGGAAATCCGCACTTTTCTTCTGCAAATATAGTCATTTTATCAATTCCATGAAAGATTTTTGCGGAAATCCGCACTTTTCTTAGATAGAAGCAATTGGGGATGATGTTTGTAGCGTTACTAAAACGTACTCTAAAACGAGAACATAGAACTGGGCACCCTATAAAGTAATATCCGTTGAAACGAATGCCATCAATAGCATTAGCTCCAACGACAACAATAGAACTTATTACAAAGCAAATGGTGTGAAAGCCAATGAATACACAAAAGGAATAGTCGTAATAAAGGACAACAATAGAACAAAGGTAATAGTTAAAGAGTAGGTGTTTTTTTGTGATCTAATCATTTCCAACAATTGGGATATTGACAGACAATGGAGATGACCGCAAGAAACAACAGAAGAAAATATAAGAAGACGCCATCTCACAAGGTTGCATAAAAAAGTAACTTCTGAAATCAGAATTAAATCCCTCGGGTGTGTACAATCAACATTACACATCTGAGGGATTTTCATTTTCACTGCCAGATTGTGACACACTAAGCATCTCCGGCAAACCACCGATTCTGTCTTTATTCTATAATCCAATCAGAGATATTTCTTGTTTCTCCATCGAAGTTTACACCCACCGTTGTTATAGGTCTGCCACTCAAAGCAAACCGTTGGCGATAATTCTTGAGATTTATTTGATGCGATGCAGACTTGCCGCTTTGGTTCAACTTTATCTCCAAAAGGTAAAGGTCGGTGCGCGTAAGCATCACAATGTCTACTCTGCCTGTCGGCGTATGGACTTCCACGTCTACGAGATAGTCGGTGAGCAATGAGAAAATGACATAGAGCATCTGCTGATAATGTCCCTCGCTATTGGCGTTGGTGCAATAAGGTATAGTGCCGAGAAAGGTCTGCAGCAGGGTCAATGCCCCATCCATATCCCGTTTGTCGAGAGCCTGGGCTATTCTGCGGGCCATATTGGTTACGGCAAGTGTATTGGGACTGACGTAGGATGGGATAAGTGCCTTGGTAAGTCCAAGCCTCACTTCTTTGTTAGGCACGTCGAGAGTATAGTAGTCATAATCTCTGTTATAGTCTTTTATGGTGATGTAGCCGCTCTGGTAGAGCAGCGGCATTATGGTCGGCATATTCTCCGTAGGAGCATCAAACTCGCTGGCAGAAGCCTCAACACGTGTAATGTCGACAGGCTGCACATCGTATTTGCGCATCATGTTTATAAGATATGTAGGAGTGGCTGAAGCGAACCAGTATGCCTCGAATTTCTTTTCTGCAAAACAGCTTAGCAGACTGAAGGGATTGAACACGTCGGGAGAGGAAGCGGAGAAATGATAACCATCATAATTGTCTTTCAGCCTGCCGATGGTCTGTGTCCTGTCCATCCCCATTGCCTTCGACAACACATCTATGTCTGCCGACATCCGGGTCAGCAGTTCATCTTTCGTGATGCCGCAGATTCCTGCATAATCATCATTCATGGATATGTTGGTGATATTGTTCAGTTCGCTGAAGATGCTAAGTTGTGAAAATTTCGTGATTCCCGTGAGGAACACGAAACGTAGCTTTGCCTCGCAGAATTTAAGAGGACTGTAAAAATTGCGCATTATATTGCGCAGCTCGTCAAGTTGTTCCTTTTCATGGGCAGCGTCGAGCATCGGCGCATCGTATTCGTCAACGAGCACAACAACCTGTTTGCCAGACTTTCGGTATGCAGCATTAACAAGGTCTATCAATCGGTTGTTGCTGCCGTTAGCCGGACTGCTGATTCCCCATTTCAGTTCTTCGTCCTTCAGTCTATAGCCCAGATATTCCTCCAGTTGTTGTGGATTCATATGCTTTCCGCCGCTCATATCAAAGTGCAACACTGGATATTCTGTCCATTTCTCTTCCAGTTTCTCAATGGCAAGTCCCTTGAACAAATCTTTCTTTCCCTCAAAGTAGCTTTGGAAAGTGGATACAAGCAGCGACTTTCCGAAACGGCGAGGGCGCCCCAAAAAGAAATACACTCCGCTGGTGTGTGCCATACGGTATACGTATTCCGTCTTGTCGATATAGAGTTTGTCTTCCCTACGGATTCTCTCAAATGTCTGTATTCCTAATGGATATAGTTTCAATGCCATAATCGTTGCCATTATTGTTTCCGACCGTAAATGTACGGCATTTATTCGATACATACAAACATTAATGCGTTTTTCTTCTATTACGGCAAGGTCATGAAATGTTTTCCCCGACAAGCTCCTTTGGCTGTCAAACAGACAGAAGACATGCAACGGCATTGTAGCACTTATGTACGAATATGACAACATTGTTGAAACCATACTGTAACATAACGCCCCTATCTTTGCACCGGACAAAGAAAACAAACGATTTTATTATATGGACAGAAAGGTAAAGAAGGTTCTGACAACCACAATGATGATGGTCGTCCCTGTGATAGGGACAATGGCCGCCGACATCATCGGCAAAGTGACCGACGCAAAGTCGAAGGAGGCTCTCATAGGAGCTACGGTGCAGGTGGACGGTACCGATTTCATTGCCGCTACTGACATTGACGGCAACTTCAAGCTTACAGGATTGGATTCAAACGCCAAGTACTCGCTGACGATAAAGTACGTGGCATACGAGAATAAAAAAATTGACGGGGTTCTGGCGAGTGACCAGCCTCAGATGATTAGCGTAGCGCTGACGCCCGAAGAACAGACGCTGGGTGAAGTCACCGTAACCGGGATCGCACGAAGAAATACGGAAACGGCTATGGTGCAAGTAGCGAAAAACAGTCCCGTCATAGTGAACAACGTCTCGGCACAGGAGATAGGAAAAACGCAGGACACCAATGCGGGAGAGGTGATCAGACGTGTGCCGGGCGTAAGCCTCATCGATGACAAGTTCGTGATGGTGCGCGGCTTGTCGCAGAGATACAACAATGTGTGGATAAACGGTGGAGCGGCACCAAGCTCTGAGGCCGATTCGAGGGCTTTCTCGTTCGACCTCATACCGAGCGCACAGATCGACAACATGCAGATCGTGAAAACGCCGTCACCGGAATATCCTGCCGACTACACCGGTGGATTCATCGTGGTGAACACAAAAGACATACCGGCAGAAAGCATCACGCAGGTGCAGGTGGGCGGCAACTGGAACACTAATTCGGTGTTCCGCAATTTCACCCATGCCAAAGGTTCGGCAACTGATTTTCTCGGTTTCGACAACGGCATGAGGAGCCTCAACGGGGGATTCAATGCCTCACTCCGTACTATCGGCAACGGAGGAACGGACCTGACGGGGAACGGACTGAACAACGACTGGACAACAAAGAGCATGAAGCCTTTCGGCGACCTGAAACTGTCGGCTAACATCGGCAGAAGATGGGAACTGGGCAGGAACCAGCTTGGAATGATTGCCGCATTGAACTACACCAACGAATACCGCACTTTCGACAATATGCAGAACAACCAGTTTGGAGTGTTCGACGAGCGCAACGACAGGTCGATTTATCTCAGCAACTCTCTCGACAACCAGTATAACAACAACACGCGCCTCGGAGCGATGCTCAACCTGACGCTACTCACTGCCGGAGGCAACAGCAAGTTCCAGATGAAAAACATCTTCAACCAACTGGGCAATGACCGCTACACATTCAGACAGGGAGTGGACGAACAGAACAACGACACTCGCTCGGCGGAATATTACTACCGTAGCCGCACGACATACAACGGACAGTTCACGGGCAAGCATACGCTGAACGACGATGAACTGGACTGGAGTCTCAGCTACTCTTATGCCAACCGCAACGTGCCTGACCGCCGACGCTATCTACAGAACGACGCTCTGGAGACGGGAACGATACAGCTGACCACTGGAAACGACATTTCGAGGGAGTGGACAAAGCTCGACGAGCATATCCTATCAGCTGCCGTAAACGACAAACACGACTTCGACCTGAACGGATGGAAACCATCTGTCAAGGTTGGTGTATACGGTGAATACCGCACACGCGAATACAAGACTCGCGAGTTCATATACAACTGGGAGCCGGAGAACAACACCCTGCCTGCGGACTTCCGCAAAAGCGATTTACCTACACTGCTGAGCAACAGTGACAACTTCGGACAGGACAAGCTGTATCTACTGGAAGAGCCGAACATGAGAGACAACTATAAGGGACACAACACTATGGGGGCCGGATATCTTGCTGCCACCCTACCCCTTGGCAAACTGAACGTATATGCCGGCGTGCGCTATGAATACGACAAGATGGAACTGGTGACCAACACCCGCGACGACCGCCCGAGCCCGTTGAGCCATTTCTATAAATACAGCGACCTTTTCCCGTCGCTCAACACCACATACAAATTCTTCGACAAACACCAGCTGCGCCTCTCATACGGCAAGACGGTGAACCGCCCGGAGTTCCGCGAAGTGTCGCCGTCAGTGTTCTACGACTTCGACCTCGCCGCCGACGTGAAGGGAAATACGGAACTGACACCATGCTACGTGCAGAACGTTGACCTGCGCTATGAATTCTATCCTTCAAGAGGCGAACTCATCTCGGTGGCACTGTTCTACAAATATTTCGACGCTCCGATAGAATGGACATATACCCTCTCTGGCGGCAACAGACTGATATACTCTTACACAAATGCCGACCACGCAAACAACTACGGTATAGAGGTGGACATAAAGAAAGACCTCTCGTTTATCGGACTGCCGAACTTCAGTTGGTCGTTCAACGGAGCACTGATAAAGAGCAGAGTGAACTTCAGCGGCACTACGCTGATGGAAAACCGTCCTATGCAAGGGCAGTCGCCATATCTCGTGAACACGGGAATCTTCTACAAGAACGAAAAGCTGCAACTCGATGCCGCCCTACTCTACAACCGCATCGGAAAAAGAATCATCGGTGTGGGACGCAGCGAAGGAACGACAAGTGGCAACGAGGCGCTCAGAGTGCCCGACAGCTACGAGATGCCACGCGACGTGCTCGACCTGTCAGTATCGAAGAAATTCGGAACACATTGGGAGGTGAAGGCAAACATACGCGACATTCTCGCCCAGAGGGTTTACTACAAGGAATTCGTGACGGCAACTCTCAACGACGGCACCACAAAGAAGGTGGAGCAGATAACGAGAAGTTTCAAGCCTGGCCGCAACATCGGTCTGAGCATCACCTATAAACTCTAAGAACATACCCCTTCTATATAATCCAGAATTCCCAGAAGACCTAGAAAGCCTAGAATATCTTGAAAGTCTATAATAGGCTAGAATATCTAGAAAGCCTAGCCTCAACAAAAAAAACTATTATTCTAAATAATAAATTATGAACAAGACAAAATTTTACGGATGCCTTGGCATCCTCGCACTTGCAGGAACAATGTTTACTGCGTGCAGCGATGATGATGACAACAACGGAAAGAACAATGCCTCCACTGCCGTATGGACAGTAAACGGCGGCATCAACGCCTGCGACCACTTGCTCTTCACTGAGAGCGACAAGGCTGGCAGCAAAGAGGTGAACGACAACGGAACCCAGATTGGAAACGGTGACCAAGAGTTCGTGTTCACAGGAAAGCAGACTCTGAAGAAAGGTACATATATTCTGAAAGGTTGGGTGTACATCGCCGACGGCGCTGAACTGACTATCGAACCGGGAACCGTTATCAAGGGCGACAAAGACACCAAGGCCGCCCTCATAGCAGAGCGTGGCGGAAAGCTAATAGCCCAGGGTTCTGAGACACAGCCTATCGTATTCACTTCTGAGCAGGCTCCCGGCAGCCGCCGTCCTGGCGACTGGGGTGGCATCATCATCTGCGGCAAGGCTCGCACAAACGCCACTGAACAGCAGATTGAAGGCGGTCCGCGCACAAAGCACGGTGGCAACGACGACAACGACAACTCTGGTGTGCTGAGCTACGTGCGCATCGAGTTCGCCGGCTATCCGTTCGCAACGGACCAGGAAATCAACGGACTCACTCTCGGCTCCGTGGGAAAGCAGACAAAAATCGACCACGTACAGGTGTCTTACTCTAACGATGACTCCTACGAGTGGTTCGGCGGTACTGTTGACTGCAAATACCTCATCGCCTATAAAGGATGGGACGACGACTTCGATACCGACAACGGATTCAGCGGCCATGTGCAGTATGGTCTCTCCATCCGCGACCCGAAGATTGCCGACAAGTCTATGAGCAACGGATTCGAAAGCGACAACAACGCAAAGGGAACAAACGCTGACCCTCACACCTCTGCCGTATTCTCGAACATCACCTTCGTGGGTCCTAAGGCTGGTGCAGCTGACTTCGTAAACGACGCTTCATATATCACAGCCGGCAGTATGAACCCTAACAACGGTTCTGGTCTCGGACGCTTCCAGAGCGGTATGCAAATCCGTCGCGACTCTCATCTGAGCTGCTTCAACTCAGTGATAGTAGGCTGGCCTGTAGGTCTTATCCTCGACAACGACCTGGGTGACACCCAGGGTGCAGCAACATCAGCTTTGCTAAAACTGCAGAACATCTATATGACTAACGTTGACGCCATCGGAACTGACAAGAACAAGGTACTCAGCAATCCTGAAAACGATTCTTTCTCAGCGAAGTTCTTCCTCGCACAGCCGGGCAACGTATACTCTCAGGCTGCAACAGGATGGTTTGACATGACTGGCTACCGTCCTCTCGCCGGCAGTCCGCTGCTCACTGGAGCTTCATTCACAGACGCTCTGCTCGCAGGATTCGAGAAAGTGGCATACGTGGGAGCATTCGGAGGAACCGACTGGACTGCAAACTGGACTAACTTCGACCCGCAGAACACAAACTACTAAATCTTAATAACCTGTAATATTGATGAGGGTGTGTCGTTTTTGACATACCCTCATTTTTTTGATTCCGTTCAGCCAATAGACCATTTAACTCCAATCTGCAAGTAGTACGTTTATCCCCAAACAGCAAGTAGTCCCTTTGGGGTGAGGTAAGCTTAAATACACTCTTCCCAAACTATATTATGCGACATTCCATAGGTTAAAACCCACCTGGAATAATAGGAAATCACAATAGAAGAGCGGCTTCATTTATACCCGAAAGGGTGTAATATAAATCTTGAATATTAATTTTATACCCGAAAGGGTGTAAATAAATATAATAATTACTATATTTGCACCCTAAAGGGTATAATTATATGGAGAACAGTTTATCGGGATTTGTAAAGGAAATGCGAAAGCAGTTCGGACTGACACAGGTTGACCTTGCAGAGAAATCGGGTGTTGGACTGAGATTCGTGCGCGAACTGGAACAGGGAAAGACAACGCTCCGTCTGGACAAGGTGAACCAGGTGCTTGCCCTGTTCGGCAGACAGGTGGGAGCGGTCAGAATAGGAAATGAGGAGGATAAAGCATGAAAACAGGAAAAGTCTATATGCATGACCGTCTTGCCGGCACGCTGACGGAAGACGAGACGGGATTCACTTTCAGATACGACAGCGCTTATCTCGATTCTGACAATGCGGAAGCGATAAGTCTCACTATGCCGCTGACAAACAAGGAATACCACGACACGGTGTTGTTTCCGTTTTTCGACGGACTGATTCCTGAGGGGTGGCTGCTCGACATAGCGGAAAAGAGCTGGAAGATAAACCAGCGCGACAGGATGTCGCTGCTCATGGCATGCTGCAAAGACTGCATCGGAGCAGTGAGTGTGGTACCTATTGAAGAAGAAAGGGAATAAGGATGGCAAAATGTCTATATTGCTACAAAGAGCTGAAAGAGGGACAGACTGACTATCATCCCTCATGCGCAAAAAAACTGTATGGGGTGAAGACGGCACCGGTGCTGCCATACAACAGGAGCCAGATTGGAGAACTGGCAAAGAGAGTGGTGAGAGCACAGACCACGCTGACCGGAGTGCAGGCGAAACTGTCGCTCGACGTGAACCATGGCCAGAAGAACGAACCTGACCGCTTCACCATCGTGGGTCTGTGGGGACGCTTCATACTGAAGCCCCAGACCGACACCTACCGTTCGCTGCCTGAACTGGAAGATCTGACCATGCATATGGCAGAGGCAGCGAAAATCGCAGTAGTGCCTCACGGACTGATAAGATTCGACGACGGTGAACTGTGTTACATAACGCGGAGGATTGACCGCCAACCCGACGGCAGCAAAACGGCAATGGAAGACATGTGCCAGTTGTCGGAGCGACTGACGGAATACAAATACAAGGGGTCGTATGAGCAGATAGCGAAACTGATAAAGAAGTATTCGGCGGTGCCACAGCTCGATCTGGTGAATTTCTGGGAGGTGGTGGTCTTCTCATGGATAACGGGAAACTCCGATATGCATCTGAAGAATTTCTCGCTATACAAGACCCCTCTGGGATTCTGTCTCACTCCTGCCTACGACCTGTTGTCTACTCTGATAGTGATGCCACAAGACACGGAAGAACTGGCGTTGACACTGAACGGAAAGAAAAGGAAGATAAAGAGGTCTGACTTCGAGAAGGCAATGACTGCATCGGGACTTAACGAGAAGGTGATACAGAACATGGCTAACAAGTTCGGCAAGGCAATATCAAAATGGATCGACCTCATAGACAACTCTTTCCTGCCAAACGACATGAAACGGGAATACAAAAGACTTATCATCAAAAGGGTGATAATGATGAGATGACAAAGGATAATCCATGGTACGGCAATAACACGCCATCACACAAAATGTGATAACACACTAAACAGCCTGATGACCGATTGGGGATAAACCCCAGACGGAGAGGAAACATACTCTGAACAAAAAAGGCCGGAGGAACATCATGTCCACCGACCTTCTTTTTTTATCCCTTACCCATAAGGCAATGGGGAATTAACCGTTCAGCACTTATCAGAAATAATATGCTGCTGAAATCTGCCAAGCGTTAGACTTGCCTTCGCTGTCGAGCAGATTCTTGATAGTCTCTGTAGCAACGCTCTTTCCTGTCACCTCACCGGTCTTGCCACAAGCGATGTTGTAGTTGAAACCAATCTCCAGATGATTGATGAGAGTAACGCCGGCACCAACGTTAACGCTGAAGTTTGTTGACTTCAACTTATAGTTGGCAGCCTTCAGCATGTCGAAGTTCTTGTCACCGACGTTGAAACCGAACTGTGGACCGGCAGCAAGATAAACTCCGGCGATGTCGCCAAGACCAAAGGTATAGCGAAGGTTCACAGGGATGTTGATAGCCTGCTGCTTAACCTTGGTGTTGAGATCTGCCTCATATCCGCTTACCTCTCCCTTCAGTTTTGCCTCACGCTGGTCGTAGAGAGCAGAAGCGTCGATTCCCAAACCCACTACAGGAAGAGTGAACTTTACAGACGGACCGATGAAGAATCCTGCGCGGTTAGAGGCATCGAGCACCTTGCTGTCCATAGACATATCAGTGATGTTGAGACCACCCTTGAGACCGAACTTGATCTGAGCCTGAGCCGGATTTGCAGTCATCATACCTAATGCCACGAGGGCAAGAGCGAAAATCTTTTTCATAAGCTTAATTTTGTTTTATGGTTAATATAGTTGTTATAAAACTAATGTCTGAATAATAAAACACCAGTTCATCTTATCCCCCAATCGGCCATTAGCGCTTGCTTGGATTTTGGTATTTTATAAGCAGAAAGGACAAGCAAGTCTCACCCTGACGGCTCCTCGCTTGTCCCCTTGTATATATGTTTCTTAGTGGCGCTGACGGCGCACCGACACCCTTGCTGACGATGAGCCTCCGCCAGAGGATGAAGAAGAGCTGCGACGTGATTTCTTCTTTACAGTGGTCTGTTTGTCTTCCGTAGCCGATCCACCGGCACGGCGGTTCTTCTTGCGCACCTTCTTTCCCTTCACGGTCTGCTGAGCCTTGGCGATGCTGTCGAGAGAATCCTTGAGCTGCTGGTCGCCCCAGATATTCTTCTCAAAGGCGATGAGCTCTCCCTCTATACGTTTCTGCTCCTTGGTCATGGCAGAGTCAGACTTGCAATACTGTGCGAGCGTCTTGCCGAGCATATTGGTGGTCTTGTATATCTTGCCGCGATACATGTTCTTGGTGAAATAATCATCAAGAGTCATCGTGGCGGCATTGTTCAAGTCGCTCGTCATTATTATCTGCTTGCTCAGATATGGGGCGATGTCGTCATACTTCACCCAGAAGAGCGGATAGGTCTGAGGAGCATCGCCGAAGTCGTCTTCTCTCGACATGATAGGACAGAGCGCTATCACCTTGGTGTGGAAAGTGGCTGAACGCTGGTCGTAGTAGGCACTCTCCTTGATGTAATACGACTTCACTTCCTTCGACGGTATGTCGCTGTTGTCGATGTTGATGCCGTTGCCCTTCTTTTCATAATATATATGATAATTGTCGAGAAATGCCAATGGCTTTATCTTCGATGCGTCGTTGAACACCTCGTTGCCGTCGAGCCTGTATTCGTAAGCATTGATGCGCTGGCGCATCATGAGCTTGAACATATAGGTGAAGAGGTTCATCTGGGAACCCACTGCCTCAACAGGATAGTAGAGTCCGGCATTGGCATCTTCGTTGAGATCGATGATGCGATAGATGTCGCGACGCCAAACCACGTCCTCGTCCATAGTAGCAGCGACGGGGAACGATATCTGAGCCCTCGTCGTGATGTTCTGGGCGTTTGAGGTGGTCTGTTGCTGCTGTTTGCGGCGTGCGGCAGGCTGTGCGTTCGCCATTCCGGTGAGGCAAGCTGCCAATATTATTAGAAATATCTTCTTCATATATCGTATATAGTTTTTCTCATATTGTTATTTCACGATGACCTCCATCGACGAAGGCAACGTTCGCTTGATGCCGTCAGGACCTACTGCCGTGACACGGCTGATATAGAAGCGGCGGTTGCGGGAGAGTCCGCGGAAGGCATTCTTCTGGCGTTCCGAGAATGAAGCTCCGGCAGAAGCCATAGGAACGGCATTTCCCATATTGTCGAAGAATACTGTCTCGAAGCTGAGCACCTTGAACTGAATATCGAGGAGTCCGTCGTCGATTGCTGCCTTCACTTCGTGAGAACCCATAAGCGATGCCTTGGCGAGTCCGCCGCCACGATAGCGGTTGGTGCCGATGGCGAGATATGCCGTCGGATCCGGCAGTTTGCGCACGTGGAACGTGAACTGTCCCATCTGGCGCGGATGACCGGTGGTGGTCGACATCACTGTGATGGTGACGTCCTTGCCTACTGCTGCCGGACGGGCGATATACTTGCCCGGTCCTACCGGCTGCAGCGTACCGCCGCTCATTGATGCCGTCACTTTGTTGAGAGGCACTCCTGGGATGCTTATGCTTATAGGGTTTGTATATCCGGCATAGAGCACGTTCATGAGGTCGGCAGACACCGTGGCGCTCGGATCCACTACAGTATACTTCTGTGTGAAGTCACGACGAATCACGTCGCCCTGTCCGTTCTGCATCGTGATGTATCCGGCGAGATTGAACTCGCCAGTCCGTCCTGTCACTATCTCATAAGTGTTGTTGCGCAGGTTCATCTGTCGTCCGCCGATGTAGATCTTCGGTTGCTGTGTGGTGTCTACGGCAGCCATCACTATTTGGGCAGAGAACTTATCGCCACGCACGATGGTCTGTGCGTTGGGAATTACGAATGCACTGAGTTTGTTCACTCTGATATCCTTCATGTCGATGTTTGCCACGAGAGTGTGCAACACTTCACCTTCGGCATAACGCACGTCGTTCTGCAGTTTGGTGAGAAGCGTTACGGCAGCAGCCACCGGCATGTCTTCAAACATATACTCCTGCCAGTTCTTGCCCATTGTCTTGGCTTTCTTGGGGAGTGTGGTCGACAGGTTGCCGGCGATGATCTTATGCTGTGCGGCATCTGGCACCATCTTCAGGATGCGTTCACGGAAGGAATTGATGGCATCGAAGAGTTTCTTGCCTTTTCCCGTACCGGGAGCGAGCATCACATGACTGGCTGCCTCGAGGTCGTCCTTTCTTTCTATGTTATGGATGTCACCGTCTGCACCGTCTGCCTCGCGCACGATCTCCACCTTCAGTTCCTGAGCGAAGTTATACAGAGAGTCGCTCATGCGCTTCACTGCCGTGGCCTTTTCAAACCACTCACGCACCTTCTCAGGGTTGCTCTTCATCTGCTCGGCAAAATTGCCGTAGATGCTTTGGTTCTCCTTCGCCGAGTTGTCGGTTGAGCGCTGCAGACTCTCCTCCACGATGGAGAAACCGTCGAGCACCTGTGTCGAGACGTTCATCGCGAGCATTGCCATCAAGACGACATACATGAGGTTGATCATCTTCTGGCGAGGAGATATTGGTCTTTTCTTTATTGCCACTTTTATGCTGTTTAATAATCAAGGATTTGTCTTTATTGCTGTGGGGCACCGGGGGCTGCGACACGCATGTTGACGGTCATTGCCTCTATCATGCGGGCATAGATGGCGTTGAGCTGCTCTATCTGCTGTGCCATCTTCTGCAGCTTGTCGTTAATCTGGTCACCCGTACCGATTTGGGCGCTTGCTGCCTTAAGCTGCATCTCGTATATCTTGCAGATTCCGGTGAGCGTGCGGTTGAGGTTTTCCATCTCCTCGGAATCGCGGGTGAGGTGCATACTCTGCTCCGACACCTTCTGTATGATTTCGGTGAGGTTGTTGAGCGACTCCACATAGTTTGTCGTTGCCTCTGCCATTTCCGGAGACACTTGTGCCTGCTGTGCCACCCACTGCTGCATGTTCACAGTCTGCGATGCTGCCATTGCAGCTGCTCCGGCAACTGTCGCCGCATCCTGTCCCTCGCCGTCGGCTTCCGATGATGGCGTTGGCTGCGCTGCAGCTGCTCCGGCTGGCATTCCGCCGCCGATGATTATCGTTCCGCCGCCGTTCACGCCTGCCATGGCAGCAGGCTGTGCCATTGCCGGTTGTGTTGAGAATGGTTGTGAGTCGGCATTCTCTGCTGCCTCGCGGGCTTCCATATCCTCCTCATACTCTTCTTCTATCTCTTCTTTGGTGACGTGTGTCGGCAGGTCCTTACCGTCGGCGGTCTTGTCGAACGGACGGTCGAAGGCTGAGATGAAGAACACTATAACCTCTGTTCCCATTCCGAGGAAAAGCATGAAGTTTGCTCCCGGCAGGTGGGTGAGTTTGAACAGAGTACCGAGGATAACGATAGACGCACCCCAACTGTAAGCGTAGTTCATGAACGTCTGTCCCGGTACGCTATCCAACCACTTCTGCAAGCGGTATATCACGTTAAAATTGCTGTATACTGTCATTTTTTCTTCTTACTCCCTTTTTGTTTAGAACTTGTTGTACTTGCCAGACTTCTCACGCAACGGAAACCGATATAGCTTCTTGGCTGGTTCTGGTATTCCCATGTGCGCCATGCCGAACGGATATACGACTCAGGGTCTTTCCACGAACCGCCTCTCACGCTCTTCTTCTTCATCTTGTACGGGTCTTCTATCGCCGCATTGTAGGAAAGCTGCGGATTGAGGTCGTTCATGGCGGTCACTCCGGCTTCGGTATATATCGTGCTTGTCCATTCTGCCACATTTCCCGCCATGTCATACAGTCCGTTTGAATTGGCGGAGTATATCCCCACGCGGCTCGTTATCAGGTTGCCGTCCTGGGTGTAGTTGCCGCGGTCCGGCTTGAAGTTGGCATAGAAGCATCCGCGGTCGTTCTTCACGTCGCGGTTCTCCCATGGGAATTCGTTTCCTTCTTTGCCGCGCGCCGCATACTCCCATTCTGCCTCTGTAGGCAGACGGTAGCGCTGGATGTATTTCGCCACGCCTCCGAGTCCTTTGAGCAGATAGTCGGTACGCCATGCACAGAAGGCGTTTGCCTGCTCCCAGGTCACTCCCACCACAGGATATTCGTTGTAGGTAGGACTGCTGAAATAGAGGCGCATGTATGTCTCGTTGTCTGAGTTCTGAAAATCGTTCACCCAGCATGTAGTGTCGGGATATACGTTCACGATGTAGGTATTGAGAAAATCCCACGGACCGGTGAGCTGCCTGTTGATGGTCTGTCTCACTATTCTTCCTTCATCGTCGATATATGCCGTATCCTTTGAAATCATCACCACCTCGTCCGGGTTCACCTGTACATCGGTGTTGAGATTGCGCTCTGATGGATTCAGACGGTTACGGCGCTTTGCCGCCGTAACGTAGTCGTAAATCTCGTAGCGGTAGTTCATCTGACTGGCGTCGAGCATCTTCTCGCCGGTCACGGGATTGGTGACATAAAGGCTCTCTATGGCACGCTGCTCGTCTTCGTTCGGCTTGCGCGGAAGAGCCTTTTTCCAGTTGAGGTGTGGGGTCACGGGGTCACCGTTCTTGTCTTCGGTAATCATATACGACTCGTCGCCGCCATATGAAGGGTCGGCGAGACGTGTTCTGAGGATTGAGTCGCGCACCCAGTATACAAACTGTCGATACTCAGAATTGGTTATCTCCGTGTCGTCCATCCAGAATCCGTCCACTGATATTTCCTTCACAGGGGTCTGCTTTCCCCAGAGGCTGTCCTGCCTCTCGAGTCCCATCTTCAGGAAGCCTTTCTTCACAAGGGTCATTCCGAACGGCGTCGGCTCGGAGAAGCCTCTGCCGCCTCCTGTTCCTGTCAGCTCGCCTCCCCTGCCGGTTGTGGCCATCTTTCCGCCGAAGCAGCCCGTAAGCAGGGTTGCCACGCAGATCAGGGCTGCGATCACAATGCTATTCTTCATTTTCATATTTCTTTTTCCTATATTCTATTATATGTATCTATTCAGCAAGAGCGTCCCCTCTTATTGCCGCCAGCGTTTCGCCAGCCGTTTCGCATCACAGGATTCTCACGCTCTTGTGCTTGTTCTTGCCTTTCTTGAAGAGGTTGAGGTCGGTCTGATAACTGACCATCAGTTCATGGCTGCCGTTGCCCAAGCTTATCGCTGAGGTGTACATCTCGTAGCTGTAGCTCAGGTTGATGCCGTGGAACGATCCTCCGATTAGCGCCGTGACGGAATTCGTCGGACTGTATGACACTCCGGCATACATGAGTTTTTTCTCGTTAGTATACACTATCCTTGCGGATATGTCGGCACGGTATGCCTTGGTGTCTGTGCGCACGAGCACCGACGTAGGTATTGTAACAAACGGATTTCGTAGCTTTATATTGTATCCGCCCGTCAAATAATATGTAGGATCTATCTGCAGTTCGTTGGTCTCACCGAGCTCCACGAGCGGAGAAGTGAGGTGCTGCGCCGAGACTCCGGCATACCATCGGCCATGTGTGTAGTAGATACCTGCCGCCAGGTCCATGGCGTTTCCCTTCACGTCGGAAGTGGCGAATGCCGGGTCGTTTGACTCGCCCAGATCCACTTTCGAGCCATCAAACTGTTCGTTGAGGAATCCGAATTGTGCGCCCACGCTTATATTGCCGCCAAAGAGCTTGTGCTTATAAGCATACTGCAGGGCTATGCGCTGGTGGGTGAAAAGACCTATCTGGTCGTTGATGAGAGACACGCCGGCTCCGTGATATGCGCCGAGCAGGAAGAAGGGCATATCAGCACCGAGATACATCGTGCGGGGATTGTTTTCAAAACCTGCCATGTCGAGGGCGTATGCCGCCACGACATTGAGTTTTGGCTGCTTTCCCACCGCTGCCGGGTTGAAATAAGGTTCCATGTCCCAGTAGTGGCTGAACGATGCGTCATACTGCGCCTTTGCCCCTACAGAAAGGAGCAGCGCAAGCGTAATTGTTATGTATAAACGTTTAAACACGTTTACATAACGAGGCTTTATAATATTTATTGTATAGAGGTTCTAAAAAATACTCCACAAGGACACTTCTACACGGCTTTGCATCCTATTTGGCGACTTCAGAAATCCAGTCGCCGATGTCGGAGAGCACTTCTTCTGAAATAGTGGTCTCTATCTTGGCATAGTCGAGCGGAGAACCGCTTTCTGACGGCTGGAAGAAATGGTTGAGCTTGGAATACGTCTTGAAAAGGCTCTTTGCCCTTACGGTCTTGCTGAAAAGAGTCTCCGCTGCCTGGAAGTTTATTGCTGAGTTCACCTGCTTGTCGTTGTCGCCAATGAGAAGCATCACCGGACATTCCACTTTGCGGATATCCGCTGCCGGGTCGTATTTCAGATAGGAAATGAGCCACGGTGAGTCTATCTGCTTCACCACGCTAACGAGGTTGGCACGGAGTTCGGGCAGGAGGTCGATATCTGCCGTCAGCATCGGAACGAGTGCTTCGGGAGTTTGTGCAAACTTGCTCTGCTGTCCCGACATCTTGTATTTGAACACTCTGTCCATTGCCGTAACGTATTTCTCGATACTTGCCTCATCGAGACCGGAAAAGGGAAGCAGATCTCTGTTTTGTATCAGCAGCACACTGTCGCCCCGCAACACGGGACCGGCGAGTGACACCACGAAGTCTGCCTTGCCTTTGGCGGCAAGCATATAGCCGATAATGCCTCCCTCGCTATGGCCGAGCACACCTATCTTGCCGAATTTCTTCGTGCTCCTCAGATAGTCTATTCCTGCCTGGGCGTCGAGCATGTTACTCTGGATGGTGACCTTCGTAGGATCGCCTGTCGACTTGCCCACTCCACGGTCGTCATAGCGCAGCGTGGCTATGCCGCGACGGGCGAGATAGTCGGCTATCACGAGGAATGGCTTGTGACCAAGGAGTTCCTCGTCGCGGTCTTGCTGTCCGCTGCCGCTTACCATAATAACGACCGGCATCCCTGCCTTGAAATTCTTTGGATATGTAAGCGTACCGCCCAGCCAGGCTTCTCCGCCTTCCGTAGGAAGACCGGTCTTGCCGTCGACGCCCTTGTTCTGGAATGCCACCTCCTGCATGGTATAGTCGAAAGGCGGCTGCGGAGTCTGCGGACGGTCTACTTTCACCTCGCCGCGTTTCAAGTTCAACGGGAATGAGTAGCCCATCTGTGAGAATGTGCCAAGAATCTCCTCGCCCTTGAGCTTTCCTGTATATTGCGCCCGAAGCTGGGGCAGTTCGATAGACAAGGTGTCTTCTTGCAGACATTTCACCTCTGCCGGCAGTCCCGTGGCCCCCTGGTCCGGACTGTCCATGGTAACGGTGCCGTCGGCATTGATATGGAAAACGATTGTCAATTTTGACGGACCTACTTCAAGCAGTCCGTTCCACGCTCCCTTTATCCCCTGGGCATTCGCCAGCAGCGGCATAAGGACAGACAGGCATAGGAATATGTACTTTTTCATGGTTCACAGTTGTTTAGATAATTCAACATTTGCTCTGTATGCATATAAACTCCCAACCACCTGATGACAGAATTGGGGTAGAATATGCGACAGCTGTGGGCAAAGATATAAAAAAAACAGAAAGCAGCAAACTATTGTGAATTAAAAACAGGCAAAAGACGCCTTATAAAAAGCAAAAGGCTGCAAGCATTTATAAAAAACACATCATACGGTCTGATGGCCGCTTGGGGGTTAACCCAAATCGGTCATTAGGGCTTGCCTGGATTTTGTTTTTTAGAAGAGGGGATTTTGTTTGGCTTTTAATGAGTAATAGTGGGCTATTGCGAATTAAAAACAAGCAAAAGACGCCTTATAAAAAGCCAAAGACTGCAAGCAGTTATTAAAATTATACATTAAACGGCCTAATGACCGATTTGGGGTTTAACACGGATTTCCCCCTTCACTTTAGGGAAAACCATACGCAGGTATATAGTTTCCCCCTTGCGGCAGAGAGCAAGATTACATATCTTTGCAGCAGAAAAACAAGTAATAACCCTCAAAAAAAATCTGGATTATGAAACGTACATTATTAGCAATCGCAGCGGCAATCGTGATGATAACATCCGCAAACGCCCAGAGACTTACCAACATTCAGGCTGAAGCCAGCTTCATCACCGACAAGATGATGGTGGAACTAGGATTGAGCAAGGCTCACCGCAACAGCATCCTGAGCATAAACCTCTCATATCTCAACGGCATAAACAGCTATCGCGACATCGATGCCTATGGATGGCAATACCGCAACAAACAGCTAAGGCGTATAATGTCGCCAAAGCAATGGAGAAGGTTCTGCGAGTCGTATTACTTCTACCGTCCCATCAGCTGGCGTGACAGGGCATACGTACACAACATCTACGTGAAATATCCTAAACACGACTGCCGCCCTTGCCACCACCATCCGCACTACTACGACAGGCACTGCAAGCACTATAAGCACGACAAACACTGGAAGCACCACAAGAAGCACGACAAACACTATAAGAAATATGACAAACATCACAAGCACCACAAACACCACAAACGCCACAAACACTACAAGGACAGAGATGATGACTGACACGACGGCAGCCACATAGTCCGAACATGAAAACCTATCAATGAATGAGCCAATCGAGTAGGAGGTAAATACTAATCGTAGGTGTTATCTCCTACTTTCGTATT
>ERZ1026772.202-NODE-202-length-46425-cov-21.319172_pt1 | contig 46425 bp, 76 predicted proteins | sample MGYA00380124_ERZ1026772 | MGnify/ENA primary metagenome ERZ1026772 (study PRJEB33269, sample SAMEA4719760) | human gut metagenome | biome: human-associated habitat; feature: organic feature; material: feces | place: Cameroon | collected 2013-10 ...
TTAGTAAGCATGTTAAGCGCAATGGTATTGTTACGTTCGATATTTCGCAGGTGAGCGATTTTAATGCTTGGCTGAAAAAGTTCACTTCTTATATTGAGGAAGCGGATGCTTCTGAATTTGCGCTTGCTACAATCTCCATTTCTAATAAGACAACTGGCGATAATTATTATTGTACTGGTGTTTCTCACCAAAAGATTGCAGATAACAATTTCCAGTCTCAAGCGCAGAACAGAAGCTGGGCTATGATGTGTGCTCATATTACTAATAAGTAAGGAAGGAAATAAAAATGGAAAATATTAGTTTTTCCCCTAAAAAGAGAGAAACTTACACAACGTATGAAACGGATGGACGTAAGTTTAAAATTAACGCATTTGACCCAATGTCCGGAAACTATATTTTAATGCAGATTATTTCTTGCGTTTTACCGCTTGGGATTACAGACGCGCTAAAGGAGCAGATTCCCGGTTCTGAATCGGCTATGAAGGTTGCAAATAGTGGAAATAAGATGATTAGCAAGCAGGAGTTTATTTCGCTTCAAACTGATATTCTTTCTACTGTTGAAGAGTATTTAAGAGGTGGCAATACTTCTCCGGTTGTTCGAGCGAATGGAACGTATGGCGTTGAAGATGTTACTTCTATGCTTTGTTTAAAGCTTATTATCGCTTCTTTGACTTTTAATTACAAGGATTTTTTCAAAGAACTCCCGTCTCTCGATACTTTCACAAAGGCGTAGAATTCCAAATTTGTGACTATCCAACTATAAATGCACGTCTTTTTCTTCCTGTTATTCATGGGAGTTGGCGGCAGCATGAGTTGTGGGACGGGACATATACATTTAATGATTGGCTTGACGCTGTCGAAATTATTGAGGTAGAACTTGAAAATAAACAGCGTCAAGCTGATTATGTTGACAGTCAAATGAGGAGGTGATACGATGACAGCAGAAACGATGAAAGAATATCTTGTTAAAATCGGATGGGACGTTGATGAGAATGGCTTTAAAAAATCTTTAAGCCTTGTAAATTCGATTGCAGGAAGATTATCTGGTAAAGCTGCCGGCATTGCTTCATCTTTTGTTAAAGCTTCTGGTTTGATTGCAACAGCTTTGATTACCGTTAATGAATCTTTGACGGAAGTAGTTGAAACTACTGCTGAACTTGATTTAGAAACGGAAAGACTTGCAAGAAGATATTGGACTACTGAACAAAACGCACGTTCTTTTTCTACTGCTTTAAAAGTTCTTGGGAAAGATACTTCTGATTTAATGTATATGACTGCCGAAGAATATAGGCAGTTTGTAGAATTGAATAAGCTTGGTAGAACTCTTGAAGCTCCTAAAGAATTAGATACATATTTGCAACAGGTTCGTGGTCTTAATTTTGAAATAAATAGATTAAAAATGATTTTCCAATATGGTACTCGCTGGGTAGTGTATTGGATTTCTTTGTTTACCGGAAATGATGTAGAAAGCTTTACTCAAAAGCTTAGAAATTTAGGTGATTATATTATCAAAAATATTCAGCCTATCACACAGAAGATTGCTAAGTTTTTTGAAATTTTTTATCGTTTGGGAAAGGCTGGCATTAAATTACTTTCAGCATTCGGAAAAGGTATCATTTGGTTGGTTGATCTTTTTGATTCGCAGATTACAAGAACAATTGCGGTTGTTGCTTTATTCTCTAAGATTTTGTTAGCATCTCCGCTCAATATGTTTATCACAGCATTAGTTCTGTTACTTTTGTTGATTGATGATTATATGACGTGGCAGCGTGGTGGTGAAAGTGCTTTAGATTGGTCTAAGTTTGATGAATCACTTACTAATTTAAAAAATACTTTGAATGGGTTAAAGGAAGAGCTACAGCCGATTAAAGACTTGCTTGATACAATATGGAATGATTTTCTTTCTAATCTTGATCCTGTTGAGGAACTTAATAAACTTATTGATTATATTGCATCTGATTTAGAAGTAATTCAGGGTGCTTTGAAAGATATAAATAATTTTATTAAGGCAATTAAAGAAGGAAAGAGCTTAAAAGAAATTTTAGGTATGGAAAGTAATTTTGGTCAAGCAGCTTCTGAATTTGTTCAGAAAGATAATTTGTTTACTAAGTTTATAAATATGATTGCAAGGCAAGATGTTTTGGGAAGCAATTCTATATTTGGCAGACTTGGTGCTTTAGCTTCAAGTTCTGGTTTCTTTTCTGGTGGCTTTATTTCTGGCGGAAATACAAGCAATCAAAGCAACTATCAAAATAATACTATTAACGTGTATGGTGATAATGCAAAGTCTATTGGTGATGAGGTTGCAAACAGGCTTAAAAACTTGTATCCTACGCGATTACCATACTGATAAGGAGGATTCCGCAATATGGCAGATGGCTATTTAGCGCAGCCTTTTAAAGATATCTCTAAGAGCGATTATAATGCTTTGCTTTATTGCAAGACTAATATTGCGGGATTTTTCTTTGATGGGTTTCTTAATGTTTCGCATGAGAGAAAGCTTACAACGACAAGTTCCCCGGTTGAAACTGGCGCAGCGATTGTCGATCATGCTTATGTTGAACCGGCAAAGCTTAATATGAAAGTGATTGTTTCGGATGTTCATCAAAGTTTGATTCCCGGTCAGTTTGATGGCGGATATGCAAGGCATACGCAAGCATGGCAGCTTTTAAAGCAGCTTCAAAACGATCGTATTCCTATGTATGTTTTCACGAAACTTGATACTTATGAAAATATGCTAATTACTTCAATTACAGCAAATGACAATTCTGATACTTTCGAAACACTCATTGCCGATGTTGAACTTACAGAAATCCCCGTTGCAAGAGTGAAAGAAGTAAAGATTACTTCCGCAGATCAAACGACAGTAGAAACAGAAATGGGGAAAGTTACAGGCTACAATGTTGACCAGTCTGTGTTAAAAATGCTTCTTAATTATTGGAATTCGTTTTTAGGAGGTGGCTAAAGGTGATTAAAGTTCCGCTTACAAATTCACCTAATCAGAGATTTCAAATTACGCTTCCTGTGAACGATGAAAATATTCAATTTGTTTTTGAATTGTGGTATAATGAGCAAGCTAATTACTGGCTATTGTCGTTAACCAATAAAACAAAGCAAGAAAAGGTTTTTGTTAATCTTCCGTTACTTGCAAGCAAAAGTGACATATTCGGGAATATGATGTGTCAATTGGAATATAAAGATGTTGGTATTTGCTATGTTATCCCTACTTCGGAAGATTTAAAAAGTATGCCCAATGATACTGATTTAGGTTCTTTATATATTATGATTTGGGGGGATAACAATGAGCAGTAAGCGTTGTTACCCTTTGTCCGGGAAAATATATATAACGTCATCTTATGGCAACAGACAAGCGCCTAAAACGTCGCAAGGATATGGTAGTACAGATCATTTAGGGCTTGATATGATATCGATTGGAGATAATTCAAGCAAACTTATTCTATCTGCGTCTAATGGCACTGTTACAAAAACAGGGTATGGAAATGCAACTGGTAATTATATTTGGGTATCAAATGAAGATAATACCGGCTGTATGTATTGCCATTTAAAAGATATTTATGTTACTGTTGGCACTAAAGTGACGTGTAAGAAAGTGATTGGATATATGGGATCAACTGGTATTTCAACCGGTGATCATCTTGATTTTAAAACGTCACGTTCTGAAAGTTACTCTGTTTCGTGGGGAAATAGGTATGAGTATTTCATTGATCCTGCTATTTGGCTTGGAATGCCGGTAAATGGCAAAAATACTTTGCATAAGACTTTCGATGGTGGAAAAGCTCCTATTGATGTTAACTCATATATTCCGGCAGATAATAAGCAATCTGTTTATGGAAGTACAACAACTACAACTATTTCAAGCAGTTCTACTTCAACAACTGATATCACACCGTCTGGTGAATATTATGAAATCTCTGATTTGAAAGGCGTTACTAAAGATTGGTTATACGGTAGAAGATATCGTATTATTGTTGATCTTGGAAATGGTGAAGCTTTTGACGTATCTAATTTAAGATGTGAATTTAGTATTGTTAAATCGCTTTATTTGAAAATGCAGACTTCGAAAATCACTATTTGGAATTTAAGCCCGGAAAATGAGAATAAACTTATTTCAAGTGGTCAGCGCATTATTGTTGAAGCTGGTTATAACGATGAATTCTATGGTAAGATTTTTGAAGGTAACATTATTCAGCCTTTAAGATATAAGGATAATGGTGTTGATTATAAGTTGACGCTAATTGCAATGGATTCTGATAGATTTGTTTCTTCTGCAATTATTGGCGTTTCAGAGGTTGCAAAACAAAGTAGAAGAAATGTTGTAAATGATATTGCGTCTAAAGCTTCTATTCCATCTCAATTGGGAAATGTGCTGCAAACTGATTTTGTTTATCCTCGCGGCAAGGTAATGTTTGGGAAAGCAAGTGATTATCTTGAGCAGATTGCAAAATCCGAAAAAGCAAGATATTATAACGACGACGGCAAAGTAAATATTATTGATGCTGGCACGATTGAGGAAGGATATATTTTTGATCTTGGTCCTAAAACCGGTTTGATTAGTTCTCCTGTTCAAAACGAATATGGTGTGAACTGTGAATGTTTGCTTAATCCAATGATTCGCCTTAACTCTCTATTTCACCTTGATAATAGCCGAGTGAAGGGCAAAGAATATGAGTATGGAACGCCAATTCGTTCTCTCGATGTTGAGGGAATTTATCGTGTGATTGAAATTACCTATGCTGGTGATACTCGCGGTGATGATTGGAAGTGCAGCATAAATGCTATTACACAAGCGGGAATGATTCCTGATATGGCACTTAGTGGAAATACTCTGATTTGGTAAAAATATTTTTCAGAAGGTATGTACAAATTGCAAAAACCTGTTATAATAGAATCAGGAGGTAAAATGAATACCTCACTAAAATTAAAAAGGAGATTACAAAATGATTGAAGTTAAGAGATTCGACTATAAGGAAAGAAAATTTAAAAATGGGAAGATTGTTCCTGATTTTTATGAATGTTTCTATTATCAGAATGGGAATAAGATCGCTTGGTATGATTCGAGAGAAAGCGTTATTTATTTAAATTCGAAAATGCTTACCAAGGATTTCACCAAACCTTATTTCGATAGAATGAAAGAAAGTAAGTATTGTGAATCTTTTAATGAGCTGATTGAATTTCTCGGAATTGATGAGAATACTAAGTTATCAGAGTTCTTAGATATGTGAGGAATAGAAACGATAAATCAAAAGATAGGAGAATGTTAAAATGAAAGCCGCCCGAAAGGGCGGCATTTTTGGAATAAAGGGGAAATTATGAGACTGTCAGAATTGTATGGAAATGATATCACAGAACGTGATAAATTGAAATCTGATATCATGTTTAATATGCGTTGCTGCATTCCGTGCATTGTGCAGTCCTTTGATTATAAGACAGGTACGATAGAATGTCAGCCCGCGATAAGAGAAAAAATTATTAACCAAAATGAAGAGATTGAATATAAAAATATTCCGCTGTTGATAAATGTTCCGGTTGTATTTCCTTCTAATTCGGAATATAGTATTACATTTCCCTTAAAAAAGGGTGATGAATGTTTGGTTCTGTTTTCCGATTTATCAATAGATAATTTTTGGGAAAAAGGAAATGTGCAAAACCCTATTGAAGATCGTAGGCATGACCTTTCAGATGGGTTCGCAATTCCGTGTAACCTTTCACTTGTTAAGCAGCCGGGAACAAATGCAAGTGGGCTTACGTTGAAGTCTACAGGCTCTTCTATTATTTTAGGTTCAAGTGATATTACGTTTAAAAATCCAAATCATTCTGTTACATTATCACAGCTTTTATCACATATTCATACAGTACCGGGCGGCGTTTCCGGTCCGCCGCAATTTTAAAGGGGTGGATCATGAAATACAGGAAACAAGCAGATTATACAGAAGATTATACTTTTGGGTATGGTTTGGGAAATTTCTATGGTGGTAGTGAAGCAGTAGCACAAGCAATTAAAACTAAAATTCTTCTGTTTTATGGTGAATGGTGGGAGAATTTAGGAATTGGCATTCCTATGTTTCAATCCGTTATCGGGCAGACAAATAGAACAAATGTAAAGATTGCAGCTAATTCGCTTTTAAGAAAAAGAATTTTAGAAGTAGAAGGAGTAACGTCCATTGAAAGCCTTGATGCTACTGTAAAAGATAGAACTTTTTATTGTACTGTTACTTGTAAAACAGACAATGATGAAATAGTGAAAGTTGAGGTGGAAGTCTAATGTCATATACAGCACCTTATATTGATGAGTACGGGATGCACATTCCAACTTATAACGACATTTTAAGTGATCTTGTTGAATCCATGAAAAATATTTTCGGAAGTGACATTTATCTTGATGAAGATAGCATGGATTATCAGCAGCTTTCTATTTTTGCAAGAAAGATTTATGATACTAATTCTTTAGCAATGCTTGTTTATAATAATAGAACTGCAAATACCTCTGTTGGTGTTGGGCTTGATAATCTTTGTGCGTTAGTTGGTATTAAGAGGAAGCCCGCTACTTTTTCAGAATGTCAGCTTACAATCACAGGTGATCCGGGAACGGTAATTACTAATGGTAAAGCAAGTGACGGTACACATGATTGGAACTTGCCAAATGAAGTAACGATCCCTTCTAATGGTTCTATTGTTGTTCAGTCTGTTTGCAATGATTCCGGTAATGTCATGGCTGCTCCTAATACAATCAATATTATTGCAACTCCGCTTTATGGCTGGGTAGGCGTTACAAATCAGTATTCAGCAACTCCCGGAAGAGATATTGAAAGTGATGCAAATTTAAGGGCACGCTATTATGTTTCTACTATGCTTCCGGCTTCTTCTATTTTTGATAGCCTTACAGCTTCTATCGGTGCTATTTCTGATGTTAAGCGCGTTAAGGGGTATGAGAATGACACCAATGAAGAAACTCAAGAAGGATTTCCACCGCATTCAGTTACTTTCGTTGTAGAGGGTGGCGAAGATGGTGAGATTGCAGAAATGATTTATAATAAGAAAACTCCTGGATGCTATACAAATGGTAGTACTGATATTGAAGTTACTTCGGATGTTGGAAATGTCACCCATATTCGTTTTGATCGTCCCAATTATGTTAATGTTTATGTTCAAGTAAGTCTTACAAAGCTTACAGGCTTCAATGATTCTACTGTTGAAAACATTAAGCAAGCGCTTGTTGATTATATCAATAGTGCAGGGATTGCAGATACAATTTATAGGCAGGTTCTTATTTCTATTGTTATTGGTCAGCTAAGTTCTATTACTTCTCCGGAATTTTCTGTTTCCGATGTAAAGATTTCTAAGGACGGAACATCATATGTTTCTTCCGATTTGCCATTGCAATATGCAGATGCCGCTGCTTCTACTATTGACAAAATTAGTGTGGTGGTGAGCTGATGGACGATAATAAGAAATATATTGATTTAATTACTTCTGAACATTATAATAAGCCTAAATATAAATCTTATGTTGGTAAGTTTATTGACATGCTTTCTCCGCTTGTAAACAGTTATAATGAATACAATACTTTATTTTCGTTAGATGTTGCAAAGGGAGATCAATTAGACATCACTGGTGATTTAATCGGTGTAAGCAGAAATTTACCAACGACAAATGAAGATATTCCTTCAACATTAACAGATGATTATTTCAGAATGGTAATTCGTTCTAAGATTTATTTTAATCACTGGGATGGTACAAGAGAAGGACTTGAGTATATCATTCAGCAAATGTTTCCATCCTTAACATATGAACTGATTGACGATCAAGATATGAGCTATGAAATTACAATAACGGACCCGGATGCAGATTCTGTTGTTGTCGCTTTACTTGAAGAAGGGTTTATTCTTCCTAAGCCGTCAGGTGTTCGCGTGAACTACAACGTTTCTACAAGTCCTTATTTTGGATGGGATGAAGAAACTAACTTTGTTAAAGGCTGGGACGAAGGCGTATGGCGTAAGAAATAAAAGGAGGTTTGTAGCATGAAAGTTTCTGATTGTTTAAATAATATCCCTGAAAAGCCGCTTGGCTATATTAGAATGATTGATTGTGTTAATGGTGGAGAAGCAAATGAAAGAACGCTTGATACTTATAACAATAAAGAACTGATGGACGCACAGCAGAAAGACGCTCATTGTTATTATTGTATTGGTGAGTATTGGACAATTGTATATAGTAGGTAAAAGGAGGTGCAATAATGGCTTCCACTAATTTTAAGTTGTTTGATGAAAATAAGTCAAACATGATGAGTGATGCGGACTATTTACGGAATGTACAGCGTTTAAGCGGTGTGCAATCCGGTGTTGCATCCTCGCAGCTTCAAAATAAATCTTTGTATCAGACAACTTTAATGGCATATGCTATTGCGCAAATGATGGTAGCAAACAATATTGATGCTAATGATGCAGTGGCTGTTTCTACTTTTGTTAGTAATCTTTCTAAAACGATTATGCAAAAGACGGCAGATAAAGCTACTGTTGCGGATTATAATACAAAAAATGATTCTAAATGGTTTTCACCTGCAATGCTTAGAGTAATTCTTGAAACATTCTATTTACAGCTTGCAGGTGGCACAATGTCTGGAAGTCTTTATTTAAAAGATGATCCTTCCGCAGATTTAGAAGCTGCAACTAAAAGGTATGTTGACACGAGCATTGATAAAAGCGTAGCAATTGGAACTTATAATGGAACTGCTACAACTACAGATGTAACAACGCAAAAGATTTCATTGAAGAAGCAACCTAAATTTGTTATTGTTACTACAAGTAGCGGTAAAGTCAGTAATGATGAAATTGCAAATTATATGACTATTCGCGGGAATATTTTGTATACTACTGCCACAGATAGTGCTACTACTGGGGTAATGCTTAGAATTGATTCTGACGGTTTTACTGTTGGTGGTGCTTATGGATATCAAGGCGGATCGGGGAACGGTATTAATGTTTCCGGGATTAAGTATATTTACTTAGCTATTTTTTAATTGTGGGTGATGTGAATTGAATGAAGTACTTGGAGCGCTTACAGATTTTTCAAGAATTTGTTCTGTTTTGACTATTATCTTTACATTTTCTGCTTTAGTGTTCAAGCCTTTTCGTGAAAAGTTTCTTGGAACAAAAGAAATAAGAGAAGGGCAAAAATGCTTACTTAGATCGGAAATGCTTAGAATTTATTATAAAAACAAAGATGAAGAAAAAATTAGACAACATGAGTTTGAAAACTTTATCTATTGCTATAAAGCTTATAAAGGCTTAGGAGGGAATTCTTTTATAGACCATATCAAAGAGGAAATTGATAGTTGGAATGTAGTAACATGAATATTAAAGAGATATTTTTTTAGTATTTTGCTTTGTTTGCTTATATTAGTTGTTGGAACGATTGTTGCAAGTATGATTTTTACTGTTATTATAGAGGTGATAAGGGAATGTTTGAAAGATTTAAAAAGCTTAGAAAGCGTGACAAATTTGTATTTCTTTCTATGTTTATGTTAGTGAGTTATTGTATTGCAACATTTATTGCTGCTTGCAATGATAAGGTAATTCCGGATGCTTTAACTGTTGCATGGTTTTCCGCATGGACAGTTGAGCTTGCATTACTTTGCGGAATTAAAATCAAGGAAAGAGGGGAATAAAATATGGATGTTTTAATTAAGCGCCTTGGCAATCTGCTTTCTGTTAAGTCCCTTGTCACTCTTGCAATTACTGTTGTGTTTTGTGTTCTTTCCGTTAAGGATTCTATTCCCGAAAACTTCATGAATATTTACACGATGGTAATTACTTTCTATTTTGTTAAGCAGTTAAATAATGAGGTTCCCAACGATGAGGGCTGATGACTTAATTGCTGTAGCAAAAAAAGAGATTGGCTACAAAGAAGGAAAGAACAATGCAAATAAATACGGCGCTGCATACGGAATGAACAATGTTTATTGGTGTATGCAATTCGTATGGTGGTGCTTCAATCAGTTAGATAAATTTCTTTTTTATGATGGTAAGAAATGTGCGTCATGTTCTCAGCTTATGAATTGGGCTAAGTCAAAAGGGCAGTGGGTAACGAAAGAATATCAACCTGGAGATATTTTGATTTATGATTTCCCAAATACTTCTGTTAAGACTGATCATACTGGCATTTGTGTCACAGCAAATAAGAGCAAGGTCACATCAATCGAAGGTAACACTTCTTATGGTTCTTCTGGAAGTCAATCTAATGGAGATGGAGTATTCAAGAAAACTCGTCCTATTTCAGTTGTACTTGGTGCTTATCGTCCTAAGTACGAAAAGGAATACTCAGAGATTCTCAAAGAACGTGCTGGTCTTGAAGATAGCACGATTCAGTATTTATCCAAGTACAAATATGCTGGTGATCTATTCAGAAAGCTTGCCACAATGAAGTGAGTCATGTTGGTCCTATAATCTATCACTTTTATTACTGCAGCCTCCGCACAACCCATTCTTACTTTTTGCCTCTCACCACTTTTTCTGGCTAAGATCCTCTCATAAGCTTTACCATACTGCAGCCTATAAAATTTTTAACTATTTTGTTAAAAGGTATGTACATCTCAGTTCTACCTGTTATAATAGAATCATAAGGTAAGGAAAGGCTTTACCCCACAAAAGGAGGATAATAAAATGGATAGAACTCAGGCTAAGGAAAAGATCACCAAGTTACTCAGACTGGCGAATGATAAGGGAGCTACTTCTTCTGAACGAGATACTGCACTTGAAATGGCCAACAAACTGGCTTCCAAGTATGGTTTCAAAATTCAGAAGGGTACTCCCTGTTCTGATTATGCCAAGAATCCCACTACTCTGAAAAAGAATACTTACAATTTCGATCTGAATTGCTTCAATAAGAAGTTCGTTAACTTCCTGTTTGTTGGTCTCGGCATTAAGAACTGGTTCTGGATCGGAAAGAAAACGGTCAACTTCGACGACTACCGCAACTTTGATGTTGTTGCCTTCCAAAAGTTCTATAAAAAGTTCGTTTCGATTTATTACAAGCTTAAGAAGGAATCTAATTTAGGAGAAAGTACATTTTTTAGTATCTTTACACATGATTTCCTTGTTGGTGTTAATAGGTTCGATGAAGAAGGAACTCATTTCATTAAAGCCTATATGCTTGGGCGTGAATTCATAATGACTAAATTCTTTTAATAGGAGGTGAAATAATGGAACGGAGAACGAGGGAAGAATTTTTATCTAATCTCCAGCTTGGAAATATAGTAGCTTTTAGAGTTGGAGATTACATGTATTCAGGGAAAGTTATTTCTATTGTTGATAATTTAGATGTTGGTAAGATTATCACAATTAAGACAAAGAATGGATCAGTGTATTACCTACATATCTCAGAGATTGTCTGGATCAAGAACGGAACACATTGGCCTACAGGAATTTTTAATGCATTAAAAGAAAGTAAGAGGTAAGTAAAATGAAAGTAAGTGAATTAATTGAAATTTTAAAAGATTGTGACCAAGAAAAGGAAATTTTAATTCCTATTGACGAAACATATTTGGGAAATATTGATTGTGTTTCGTGTCGTGGAATTTATTATGAGATTTGTTCAAAAGTAAAATATTAAGATAATGGGGTAATTAAAATGGATGCTGTAGATTTTATTGTAAATTTTAGACGTATGTGTAGTGTTGATATCTCTTGTGATAATTGCCTTCTTAGAAATTCTGTTTACTGCAATGATAAGATTTCTAAGCCTATCAGTAGAGAAAATGCAGAAAGTGCAGTAGAAATTGTTGAGAAGTGGGCAAAAGAAAACTCTACAAAGACGAAACAGAGCGAATTTTTAAAGCAGTTTCCTAATGCAAAAATGATTTGTGGTGTTTTAAATGTTTGTCCGTTTTCGATTGGTTTAATTGATGAGTGTGAAGCTGATGGCAACGTGCTTTGTTACGATTGCAGGAAAAATTTTTGGTTAAGTGAAATTAAAGATTGAAAGAAAGGTGATATTTAAAATGGAAGGTAAAGATTTTGCTATTTGTTCTATGACATGCGGTATTTGTTCGCTTGTTTTTTGTTTGTTAGCAATTGTATTTCGTCCACTTTTTGTTATTGCATTTATTGTTTCTATTATTGGTATTGTAAATTCTTCTAAGTCGAAGAAAGCTGACACATGGGGAACTTACGGCGGGCAGAGTTCAGCAGGATATGTTACGTCTTTGATTGCCCTAATTCTTTCAAGTATCTACGTTGCCGTGATGTTTTTTGTTTTAATTCTTGCTATTGCAATTGTTGCTTAAAAAATTATTATGAATAAGGAAATCGAACATTGTAAATATGCAGATTCTTGCTTTGAATGTCCTCTCGATGATTGTAGAATATCACAATCTAAAGCATATAGATTCAATAAAACAGATTACGATATCTTCGAAAGAGAACATTTAAAAGAAGTTAAAAGAAAGGGGAACTATAAAAAGTGTCAAAAGTAAATATCGACAAAGTAATGGACGATTGCGTATCTATCAAAAATCAGATAGATGGTCTCAATCTACTACTTGTCCAAAGAAAGCAAACACTTGCAAAGTATTTCGAGTCGTCAGGTAAGAAGCAATTGTCTAATGATGATTGTGTTATTTCTGTTGCCGAAAAAGCTAAGATCGAGTATGATGTCGATGCACTCCAAGAGAAACTTCCCCAAGGCATCTCGTCTCAGATCATTGAAAAGCACTACGAAATCAATGATTGGCCTCGTTTTGTTAAGTTTATGAAGTCCAAAGGCATCATAGGTCCTGAATTGCGTCCTTTTGTTACCATCCAAAAGCAGGTCGACGAAAAAGCTATTTCCCGCCTTTACGACGCCCATAAGCTTACTCTTACTGATATGGATGGCTGCTATACCGCTAAAGTCACTAAATCTGTTGTTTTGAGGTTAAAAAATGCAAGACAGGAGATCAACCTCACTTAATCAATTCATTGCCGCACTTAAGCACTACAATATCTACCAAGAAGATGATCAATACAAGATTATTTGTCCTTTTCATGGTGATAAAAATCCTTCATTACAGATCAACAAACAAACGGGTTTTTTCTATTGTTATGGATGCGGCTTATCCGGTGGCGCTTTTGAATTGGTTAAGAACTACGAACCCAGTCTTTCCCCCATAGAAATCTATAAAAAGCTTCATTCCTTTACAAAAGAGGGGAAGGGGGATATAGGGGGTAGGGACGTATATACGTATACTAACTTACTCTATACTCATTCTTTTGTTGATAGTAAAGTTAAATATAAAGAAGGAATTAAGTTAGCTAAAGATTTCTACTTTAATTTACCAGATACTAATTGGTATAAACTTCCTGAAGAAGCTCTCCAAATTCAACGTTACATGAAGCACAGAGGATTCACAACTTCTACACTTAAGAAATTCGGAGCTAAGTTCACATACAATAAAAACTACCCTATTGTGTTTCCCATGTATGATAACGGTATTTTCAGAGGATATGTGATGCGAACCGATGATCCTAACGTAGAAGATCAAAGAAAATATATGTATAATCGAGAATTCAGAAGAAGAATCACACTTCCTGGGGACTACAAAAACTCCACAGTAATTCTTGTTGAAGGGTTCCTTGATATGCTAAAAGCTAAGCAGTACGGAATTAAGTACATAGCAGCAGTTCTTGGTTGGAAGTTGACTTCGGAACAATTTGAAAAGTTAAAACATTGTGGAGTAAAAACTATAATTTGTGCTTTAGATAACGACGAATGCGGACGTAAAGGTTACAAATATCTCAAACGAATTTGCTCAGTTAATCACATTTCTGTTAAAAGAATTCGTTACCCAAAATCAATGAAAGATATGGGAGATCTCAATAAAGAGAATTCCAAACTAATTCTAAAACAGATCAAACAACTTGGAGGAAAATGAAATGGACCACAGAAAGTTCTACAAAGTGACTTTTATCTGTGCCACTGAAACAGATATCACACAAAATAAATTAACTAAGTACATTAAGAAAGTTCTTGATACTTACTTCAAAGCTGATCCTGCTAAAATCAAGGTCGAACAGCTTCAGGAACCTAAAAGAAAAATTTAATTTTCCTATTTACAAACACAAAATAATGTGTTATAATAATCACATGGAGGAAGGAAATGAAAGCTTTTGATAAAGCAATTAAGTTCTGTGAAGATGCTAGTTTTAATTTCAATAATTTCAACAAGCATATCAACGGAACTGCTCATTTGAAAGAGATGAATTTGACTCCAGAACAGTACTACAAGAAAGCTGAATCTCTTACCTTATCTAAAGGACCTGATATTCTCGAATTTAAGAGAAAAGATGGACTTAAGGTTAAGTTCAACTACAAAACGAAAGAATACGTAGTTTACAATGAAAAGAGAGACGAGGTTGCTACATTTCATGAAAGAAGATATTCACAAGTTGAAAGTGAACTAAAACGAGAAGGAATTAAAATTCCTGAGAAATTAAACAACCTCATTCAAATTCAAAATCAGAAAGTGAAGTAAAATGAATATCAAAAACGCTAAGAAGAATATTCCTACAAATTTTGTTGAAAAAGATTTCAGTTTGATGGAACTTCAATTCCTCATTCCTTGTGAATGTTGTAAATACCCAACTAACGGTTACGGAGATGTTTGTGATAGATGTGGTTGGGAACAACAAAATTCAAATGAATTTACCGGGCAAAATCCGGTTGATTTGTTTGTTTATAAAAAACTATTCGAAAGGTATGGTGCTAAATAATGGCAAAAAATCTTATTGCTGAAATGAAGGAAGCTGTTAAGAAGTCTGGCAGATCCAAGAAGGAGATCCTTTACTTCCCTGCCGATTCTAACCACCGCGTTAGATTCCTTCAGGAGTTAGATGAAGGCATCCGAGTTGAAATGCACAATGACTTTGAGGCTAAGCTCTTTACTCCTTGCCGTGATATGGAAAACCATGAAGATTGTCCTTACTGTGAAGATGGCATTGACATCCAGGAGAACTATATCTGGTCGGTGTGGGATTACGATTCTAATTCCGTTAAGTTGCTTATGTTTAAAGCTTCTGGTATTTCTCCCATTCCCGGTCTGATCGAGGTATACGAGGAATTCGGTTCAGTTAAGGATCGTGATATTAAGATTAAGAAGGTAGGCAAGGGAACAGGTAGTTCTTTTGTTGTTACGGCACTTGATAAATCCAGATTCCGTAACGATAAGGCTAAGCCTTTCAAGGAAAAGCAGGTCTTGGATCTCCTATACAAGGCATATCCTCTGGATGATGAAAAGGACTCCGATGATGATGAAGATGATGAACCAAAGAAGAAGTCTAAGCCCAAGAACAAAAAGAAGAAGGAACCTACCCTCCGCGAAAAGTTTGAGAAGCTTGACATGGACGAACTTAAGTCCATTTGTTTAGAGATCGGTATGTCCAAGAAGGAATTCAAGGCCTTTGATGATGAGGAAGAAGTTCTCAATGAACTGTTCGATAACTACGAAGAGGATGATCTGGCTGAACTTCTTGAAAACCTCGACGATGAGGATGAAGATGATGACGATGAGTGATTTCCCTCCTACTCTCACTTCTCTCTATCATGATCAAGTTGAATTTCAAAAGTTACTTGGAAACATCGACATTCCGAAGGATGATCCTAATGAAATGGCGCATCACCTTCTCGGCCTCGTAACTGAGGTCGGGGAGGTTTCACAGGCAGATAAACGTTGGAAAAAGAACAAAAGAAATAAACATTACGATTTCCAAGAAAAGCTTGATGAAATTGCTGATTGTTTTATCTTTTTGTTGAATGTGTGTATTTATTCAGATATTACTCCTTGGCAGGTTCTGAATGCTATTGATCATAAGATCAAGGAAAATAAACGGAGGTTCAAATCCCCCGGGAAAGATGAGGAATAAAAATGATCGTTGTTCTTGAAGGCCTCGAACGAACTGGAAAATCTACTATCGCCGAGATCCTGGAAACAAAGTACAATTTCGTTAATTTCAAGGATCACAACCACTTAATGGAAATGGATCGCAGTTCGATTGCTAATCGGTTGGATGCTACGCTTTCGATGATTATTGCTTTGGATAAGGCAAACATCGATGTGGTTCTCGATCGATTCCATTTATCTGAACTAATTTACGCCACTTATTACCGTGGTTATAATCGGGCAAACTTCCAACATATAAGATACATCGACGAAGTTCTTTCCCATCTCAATACAAAGTTGTATTTGTTGGAAAGAACTGTTGATAAGGGATATGAAGAAGCTTTCCCTGATAATGGATATTTTAAAAAAATCGCAATGATGCAGAAAGATTTCAGATATGAGGTCGATAAATCTTACATCAAGAACAAATACGTTTGCAATACTTCTGAGGTGAGTTTTTATGATGTAGCAAAGGACATTGTTAACTTCAGTAAGAAGTATGATTTCTATCTGGCTTCTCCATTCTTCAACGATGAGCAAATTAAACGTGAAGAAACTATTAAGAAAACATTAAGAGGTTATGGTTTTACAGTTTACGCTCCTCGTGAACATGGTGTTGTTGGTAGTTTGGCTTCTCAGGAAGCCGTTGAAGCTACATTCAATTCCAATGTTGAAGCTATCATTAACTCTAAGATGGTGATTGCCATTACGGACGGTAAGGACATGGGAACCATTTGGGAAGCTGGATATGCTTTCGGCAAAAACATTCCCGTTATTTACTATGCAGAAACGCTTGGCAATAATCCTTTTAACATTATGCTTTCTGAATCTGGCGTTGGTATTTTCAAGGATTACACAAAATTCTGTAAGGCATGTAACGAAAATGATTTCTTCCATAAAGAAGAGGTAGCACATGAGTGAATTCCTTCTAAAAGAAAACAGAGACAAACTTCAGCGGATGTCCAACATGATTCGATACAACAACGAGGTTCACATTCACAATGAAAACGTGGCAGAACATAGTTTCTACGTCGCGGTTTATGCAATGGAAATTTGTGATGTACTTGAAATTCCTCCACACATTCGTGGTCTCATTGTTGAAAAAGCTCTTATCCACGATATCCATGAGATAGAATTGTCCGACATCCCTCACAACGTGAAGAAAGCTTCTAAGTGTTTGGAAGATTATTGTTTGGAATTCGAGGATAAATTCAATAAGCAGTATTTCGGATCTTTGGTCAATTCTATTGATGAATCTAATCTTTGCACTTACATCGATGCCGTTGTTGAGTTAGCTGATGTTCTTTCTGTTAAACAGTATGCACAGCAGGAAGTAAGATTCGGCAATACAAAGAAGTTCAATCCTATTCTTGAAAATGCAAATTATCGAATTGATGGATTGATTAGGACGATTTCTAAATTTACTTTCAAATGGCAAGATCTTAAGTTGATGATTTAAGAAAGGAAGAAAGCTATGCCTAAGAATAACAGTTTAGAACCGGTTAAACTTCCGATGGATGTTAAATTCGGGAAGAAGCCGAAAACGAGATTCGAAAACAATCTCACGTCTATTCACGTAGATCTTGTTAAGGGACCCACGTTGAATGAGATTAAGGAATGGATCCCTTATTTTGTTGATGCTACTTGGTCCGAACATCCGTGTCAGAAGTTAGACGAAGCTTCTAAGGATAAATACATCAGTGAATTGTTTAAGGGACTTTGCCTTCCTACAGCTCGTGAAACAATTACTTTTGTTTTAAGAATTAGAGGAATTTCTCTCCAGGAAGTAACTCATATTCTTAGGCATAGACTTTGTTCTTTCTCCGCTGATTGTTCCGGTGATAAGTGGTGGTCTGAAAAGGATTGTTTAGTTCCCGAGTCCATTTCTAATTCATCTGAGTTTTACGATCGTTATAAGAAGATCGTTGAGGAATCAAAACAGCTCTATTGTGATATGATTGATTCTAAAAAGATCTCTATTATGGATGCAAGATCGATTCTTACAAGAAACTTGGAAACATTCTACTATATGAAAATTGATCTTGGTAATATGGTTGCTTTCATTAACCAGAGAAAAGATGTTCAGATTCAGCCTCAGACAGATAACATTCTGGCTTATGAATTTACCAAGATTCTCTGTAATTTATATGGAAACTATGTTTCTGATCTGGTAAGCTTTGCAAATCCTTCTCCTTTCTATCAGAAGATGGCACGAACTGGAAAGGCTACTAACCTTTATTTTCCTGAACCTGAGGTTGACAATTTTGATTGGAATGAAAAGGATTTCATTTATCAGGCAAGACGTGAGGAATTAAATGGCACAAATCCAGTCTTCAAGAAGTCCGTTTTCTCTCGGTTGCAGATTTATTACTTTGATATTTTTGATAAATATGGTATCAAACTTCCTTATTGGTATTATGAAAGGAAAGAAAAATGAATACGATTACGATTAAATCTTGGGATGATTTTGTTAATAAGCAGAATACAATCTTACTCCATGGCAAGGAACACAATAAAGGAATGCAGTTCTACAAAGAACTCTGTCCCTGTGTTGTTGAAATTCAGACCGATTGTATTAGGGAGATTGCTAAAAGATTCTTTGAGTCTCGGAATCCTTGGAATTCTCCCGATGGAAATGATTTCTGTAGATTCGAAACAGCTATGAACCACGTTATTTACGGTAAGGAAGATTTCACTGATATCCCTGGTTCGGAATACATTGGTTCTGATTATTGTCGAGTTTATAGATGCTTTTCTTTCTACAAGCATGAAAAGATTGCAGGAATTCTTACACGTCGGCAGTTTTCTTATTGCTTTGATGAAAAGCTTTGCATGAACGGAATGCAGATCTTAGAGGATGAAAAGCTCATGGTTCTAAACTTCCGTTCTTGTGATTATGTTAAAAAGTTTCCCTTAGATCTATTCTTCATTAAAATCCTTCTTGATGATTATAAAGTGAATATTGATAAAATTTATTGTATCTTTGGTTCACTTCACATCTACAAAGGTGAAAAAATTTAATTTAGGGTATGTACATTTGGTTCAAGGTGTGATATAATAAATACAGGAAAGGAAAATTCAAATGACATACTTTGACATACATCGGCATGATCAATTCTCCCTTTTTGATGGATTTGGCAAGGCCACAGATGTAGCTAAACGAGCTAAAGAACTTGGTTATCCAGCATGTGGATCCACAAATCATGGCAATATCACAGGTTTGGTAAAGCACTTTAAAGCTTGTTCCGAACTTGATATAAATCCGATTCTCGGAAGTGAAGTTTACTTTCAACCAAAGATCAACCACGATAAAAAATCCTTTCATTTATGTTTGTATGCAGCGAATATGGATGGATGGAAAAATCTCAATAAGTTGATTTCTGTTGGAAATCAGGAAGAAAACTTCTACTATAAGAATAAGATTTCTTTTAAGCATTTAAGTAAATATAATAAAGGGTTATTATGCTCGTCCGCGTGCATTGGTGGACCTATTTCTCAGGCTTTTGTTTCAGGTAATGATGATATAGCTAAAAAGCTATGTGAGAAGTTTGTTGATATTTTCGGTAAAGATCGATTCTTCATTGAGATTCAACCTTTTGAACTTCATGATGAAGGACACGGCAAAAAGAACTTACAGATTAAAATCAACAAAAAGCTCATGAATCTGGCTGAGGAAATGGGATTGGAAGTTATTTGCACTTCTGATTCTCATTTTGTTAGAAAGGAAGATTTCCCAACTTACTTAAAGCTTCATCAGATTAAAGGTTCTAAAATCGGTGAGGGATATGCTGAAAGATATATGCCTTCCACTGAGGAAATTGAAGAACACATAGAAAAATACCATCCCGACAGAAAAAAGATGATTCATCACGGAATGAAGAAATTCTTAGAACGAATTGGAGATTCACGTGAATGGTTTAGTTTCAAGCCAAACATGCCTGAATATACTGACGATCCCGAAGAAACATTTCGGTTGATGAAGAAACAATGCATTAAATTCTTGCGAGATCATGATAAATTCGATAAGAAATATCAGGATAAACTCAAATTTGAATTTGATGTTATTAAGTACCACGGTTTTCAAGATTACTTCATGGTGGTTCAGGAATATGTAAACTGGGCGAAGAAACATGATATTGCTGTTGGTCCTGGTCGTGGTTCGGCAGGCAATTCACTTACGAATTATGCTCTCGGAATTACGTTAGTTGATCCTGTTGTTTTCGATAATGATTTTAATCGCTTCCTTCGAAAGGATAAAAAGAAGTTCCCTGATATTGATGTTGACTTCGGACAGGACAGACGAGGAGAAGTAATTGATCACATTCTTAATACATATGAGGGGAAAGCGGCACAAACATTGACTTATGGTCTTTACAATGTGAAGAACTTAGTAAATGATCTGGTTAAGATTTGCGGTTGTTCTGAAAAATCGGAAATTGAAGCTATTAAGAAATATCTCTCACAATATTGCACGGATAGCGAAAATACTATTGATCTTGATGGATTAACTTCCGATTCACGATACAAACGGTTCAATGCACTTTACGATAACATCATCATTCATTTTATTAAAATGTATGGGCAGGTGAGATATTTTGGAACCCATGCCTCTTCTGTTATTCTTTGTTCTGATGATATCTCTTTTTCTGCTGGTTTATGCCGTATTGGAGGTAAGCAGAGGACGTCATTCGATCTCCACGATATTGAATATCTTGGTCTTCTTAAGCTTGATATACTCGGTCTTAGTTCTGCTACTCAAGCTAAACAGTTAGAAAAGCTTACAGGAAAGAAATTCAGCTACAAAATGTTGAATGATCCTGATACAATTAAGCAATTCAATGAAGATGCGACAGGCGTTTTTCAGTTTGAAACTCGTGGATCTCTTGAGTTAATCAAACTCATTGGAATTGATAGTTTCGAAGATGTTGTTGCTTCGGTGGCTCTCAACCGACCTGGCCCTCTTACTTTAGGAATGCATGAACAATATGCAAGCAACAAGCAGGAAGTTCCTACTAACACTCCTTGGTACAAATACACAAAAAAATCTTTTGGTACTCTAATTTATCAGGAGCAGGCCATGGCTATTGCTCGTGAAATTGGAGGTTATGATCCAAGTGATGCTGATAAGATCGCTAAATACGATGCAAATCACATTCCTGAGGAAGAAGCCATTAAGTATCGTAAGATGTTTGTTACCAATGCAGTAAAGAATGGTTTGGATAAAACTCAGGCAAATGAATTGTTTGATTCAATGCTTGGTTATTCTTTCAATCGTGGCCATGCTGTGGCATATTCAATGCTCTCGGCAGAGCTTTGTTATTTCAAGGCACACTATCCTAACGAATTTTGGTACATCACTCTGAAAAATGAGTGGAATGAAGATAAAAAGTTTAGAGATGAAGCACTTTACATTAAGCAAGGTGGTATGGTTTTTCTTCCTCATGTCAACGGTCCTGTGAATTATAAACTCATTGATATTGATGGTGAAAAGGTTATTCAAAAAGGAATGACAACCATTAAAAACGTTGGTGAAAAGGCAGCTCAGTTAATCTACGAGGAACGAATGAAGAATGGAGATTTTAAGGACATTGATGATTTCATTGATCGTTGTAAATCTCGTTCTGTTACCACTCGAGTGATCGATGCTCTTGAGGATAACTTTGCTCTTTGTTTCAACCAGAAGAAATGGTACGATCAGATTAAAAAATACAATATCTCAATTCTTTCGAGAGATCGGAGTTAATTATGGATATCGAAGGAATCAAAAAGTTATGCAAGGAAATCGAAAAGAAATCTGGAGAAGGTTCAGTTTTTGTTATTGGCAAAGCCACGAATCTTGATATTCCTCGTTGGAGTACAGGCATTGAGGCTTTAGATAATATTGTCGGCGGTGGCATTCCAAAAGGAAGAATTATTGAGATTTTTGGTCCTGAAAGTTCTGGTAAAACTTCATTGGCTTACTGGCTCATGAGTTTACATAAGCTTGGACTTTATATCCCTATTGAAGGAACTTACGACGAATCAAGAGCTCTTTCGATGGGAGTTAGAAAAGGGCAGATGATTGTTCACCGTGCTCAGTATGGTGAGGAAGCTATCAACGACATCATCAAATTCGCTAAGTTAGGAATTCCTATTATTTGTTTGGACTCAGTTCCTGCATGTCAGCCCCGTGAAGATGTTGAAAAGGTTGAAAAGGATTCCGAAAACGAAATGCGAATGGGTGGAACAGCTCGATTGTTTTCTAAGACACTTCCTTCTATCGTTCATATTTGCGAAGAAACAGGTACTTCACTTATTCTTATCAATCAGGTAAGAGATAAAATGAATGCAATGTTATTCGGAGAAAAGGATGATACTCCGGGAGGCAGGGCAATTAAGTTCTATTCTTCTGTTAGAATTAAAGTTGCTCGTAAGGCTTGGATCGATATTCCAAATAAAAATCCTGCCGTTTCGGCAGCTACGGAAAAGGTTGGAATTGTGATGAAGGCAAAGGTTCAGAAATCAAAGGTTTCTAATCCTTATGGAGAAGCTGAACTTCCATTCTTTTTCGATCGTGGTTTTGTTAGTTTTGACGATGTAAAAGATATTAGAAATGAATTGATGAAGAAAAGAAAGGCAGAATTCAATGTCTAACTTTACAAAAGATATCAAATCAGCTACACAAGGTGAAATGGAAGCTGTAATGATTAAGAATCGACTTGAAAAACTGTTCATTGAGGACAGAAGTGATTCTGATCGTTATGGTTTACATGCTTCAGCTATCATCGCTTCCGATGATCAGTTTTGTTATAGGGCACAGCTCTTAAGTCTGTTCTTCAGGCAGAATCAAGGGCAACAGCTTCCCGTAAAACAACTGAAGATCTTTGCTCAAGGAAATGCCATGCACGAAAAATGGTACAAACTATTTCGGAAGGCTGGCATTGATGTAGCAATTGAAAGAACACTTTGGCTTCCCGAATATGATCTTAGTTTCACGATTGATGCTTTGTTGAATCTGTACAACGAGGAATATATTTGCGATGTTAAGTCTCAGAGTTCCTTTGCTTTCAGAAAAACAACAAGGCATCCTTCTGGCGAAAAACAGATCAATTTTTACTGTTGGGCACTTTCTAAATATACGGGGATTCCTCATAAAAAAGGTTTTGTTCTTGTTGATAGTAAAGACGATCAGGAGATCAGAGTTGTTCCCGTACACTACGATAAAGAGAAAGTTAAGCCTTATGTGTATCGTCTAAAACAAATCCAGGAAATGAAAAAGGCATTCATCGAAAACAGAGAAGTTCCTCCAAGAAAATGTAAGAATGCCGATTGTAAAATGGCTTCAACTTGTTTTATGAGAGACGCTTGTTGGAATGTCGGTCAAGGGAGGCGTAAGTTGAGTGCCGAGGAAAGAAAAGGGCCAGGAAAAAGCTAGAAATTCATTTAAGAAAGTCCCATGTGTGATAGGATTCGATCAGTCATATACGAGGACAGGAATTTCTATTGCAGTAAATGGCAAGCTTAAAAAGGTGACTTCGGAGCCTTTCAAAGGGCTCACAAATAAGTCGCTAAAAAGAATCAAGATCGGAGAAACTACCGAAAAGGTCATTCAATCTTGTCTCAAGAAATTCGATCCAAAAGACGTAGTGATTATTGTTGAAAGAATTAGAACTTATACAGCGAGTTACGATGTAAGACCAGACTTCCTCAAATCACAAGGAGCTTTGATTGCTGTAATAGTTGATGTAGCTTACAGATATGGAATCAAGGTTTATTCAGTTGATACAAGATGTTGGAAAACAGCTATTCTTGGAACTTCAAAACCTGTATTTGAACCAATTGAAGGTGTAAAGGATCCACAAAAATTTGGTTCTGTTCGGAAGATTATTTCACTCGGGTTTGAGGAATCACTTCAGATCAGAAGAGGAGGTTCAAATGCGGTTGTATCTCTGAATGATGATGCTGCTGATTCAGCCTGCATTGCTCTTTATGGATTCTCAGCTCCACCTCTCAAGTTGGTTCTTGAACAATAAAAATTTTTCAAAAAAAGTTTCAAAAAAGTATGTACAAATCTGAGAAGCATGATATAATATAATCACAAGGTCCGGAGAGGATCTCCCACAATTACCCGCCATAGTTGATCTTCTCCATTGTAATCAGTTCCTCCACCAAATAAATTGATTGTCATCCATCTTGTCACTTCTCCGGACCTTGTCCCTCCAATAGGAAGGAATGATCAAATGCAAGTTAAAATGTACAAGGCTTTTTTAATTCAACCTGAAGGTAAAAAATATCAGGTAATTAAACCGGCAATTTTCATGTCTATCAGTCAGATGATTGATATTATAGAAAAAGCTCAGCCTTACAAAGAGATGTATTTCGTTTATCACGAAGCTTTAGGTGATTTGATTTCACCATTGTTACATGACAAATATGGAGCAATTCATCCTGAAATGTTCGATATCAATCCAAAAGTTTTTGGTATTCTTTGTTATAAGGACAAAAACGGACGGATTAGATATAAATAAGATTAAAAGGAGATATTAAAATGGAACTTACTCTCGATAACTTGGTTAATTACATTATCGAACAGGAATACAAATCGTTCACTTTGATGAATGATTATAAAAATGTTCTTGGAGAGTACAATCCATCTGTTTCGAGAAAAAGAGCTATTTGGCATTCTTATTATGAAATTGCAAAGCAGTTTAATCTTCTTGATAGATTGATAAGATGAAAAGATCAGGAAAGTTTTACAGTAAAAACGAAAAAGAAACATTACGAAAGTTAGGACTAAGACCTATCCCATTTTCTGGAGCTTCTTGGTTGGAAAAAGAGGACGGGGAAAATGAAAATGTCTTAGTTCAACTCAAATCAACCGAAGCTTCTTCATATCGAATAGATATGTTGGATATCAAAAAATTGGAATATCATTCTTCTGTTTCACATAAAATTCCAGTATTCATAGTTCAATTCCTCAAACATGATAAAATTTATGCTTTGGTAAACTTGGAAGATCTGGAAGAATTAAATGAAGCTTTGAATGGAAAAAGAAAACAAAGAACAATTAAGCTAAAACAAGAAGAGGTTGAAGAATTCGTTCAAAGAAGAAAGATTCAATCTTCACCAAAAGCAAGAGATAAATTCTTTGAAGAAAGGGAAAAGTTTTATGGCAAAAGAAAACGTGATTAGTGCCATTGGATATTTTGATGGTAGTAATTCGAAAGGTAACTTTGATGTTCAGTTGAAGGCAAAGTTCTCGGAATCTGAATTGGCTAATTCTCTTCAGTTTGTGGCTGGAATTGGTAAGATGCTCAATCTTATTGCTATTGTTGAAGGTGATAAGGTTAAGTTAGGAAAGTTTACCGTTTATTCTATCCGGGTTGATAAGGATGGGAATTGCACGGTAACATTCAAATCCAACAAGGATTCTGTTTTCATTGAAGATTTTTCTAAGATTATGATTGATGAGGCAACAATTGAATTCAAGGCTAAGATCCTTGATGAAGAAGCGTAATTAACACTTCGGTGTTAAAAATAATTTATTAAATAAAAGGAGAACTAAAAACATGGCTAAGAACTACACTATGGGTCAGGCAGCTCGCATTTTTGCCGAGAACAAGGTTGAGGAAATGGCAGACATCATGCGTCGTTTCCCTTATGCTTCCATGATGCTGATGAAGCTCAATGAGGAAGGTGTTCTCTGCCTTGAGGCACTTCCCGAATTTGAGACGGTCCGTAAGCTTGATAAGCTTCGTCGCAAGGCACTCGGCATTCTGAAGTCCGGTGATGATGAGGACGAGGATGTTCAGACCGAGGTCGAGGAAGAGGAAGAGAAGCCGGCTAAGAAGGATAAGAAGGTTTCTAAGAAGTCCAAGAAGGTTGAGGAACTCGAAGAGGACGAGGATGACGAGGACGAGGAGGAGGAAGCTCCTAAGAAGAAGTCCAAGAAGTCCGCTAAGAAGTCTAAGAAGGTTGAAGAGGATGAGGACGAAGACGAGGACGACGATGAGGATGAGAAGCCTGCTAAGAAGTCTAAGGGCAAGAAGTCCAAGAAGACCGATGATGACGACGATGATTTCGATTTTGACGACTAAGTAAAAACCATGGTTAACAAGGACATCTAAAAACCGGGGCATTCGGAATAAATCCCGATGTAAGTCCCCGGCCGTCCTTGCATTCTGAGGATTATGAAAATTAAGAAAACATTTTGGTATTACAAGAATCTCGATTGTTCACAAAAAGAAAATAGAGTTGTTCTTGTTAAAAAGTTATGTAAGATTCTCGATATTGATGAAAAACCTGACAAAGAAGAATTACGTAAAATTTGCAAAAATCTTTCTAAAAGATTGAATATTCATATCATAAACAGACACAGAGAAAATGGCATGCTTTCAATGGTTTGTTTTGGTAATGAAAAAGAAATTCTTCACATTGCATCAAATTCTCCCTATGAATTATTTGCAAAATTCATTATTACTGTTAAAATGAAGTATGAGGGAAAATAAATGGAAAAAATTGAAGTTTACACAGATGGAGCTTGTTCAGGAAATCCTGGAAACGGAGGATATGCTTTTATTATCTTAAAAGGTGAAAAAGAAATCCTAAAGCTAAGTGGATCCCAGGAAAACACAACGAATAACTACATGGAGCTTAAGGCAATAGTTAGAGCTATTGAACATGTGATTTCAGAATTAGGATCAATTCCCACAAAGAATAAAATGGAAGTTTTCATTCATTCCGATAGTGCTTACTGTATTAACCCAGTAGAAAAAGGTTGGATTAAGTTTTGGGAATCTAATGGATGGATCTCAAGAACTGGTGAGCCTATTAAAAATTTAGAACTTTGGATTAAACTCAATTCTTTGTTGAGACATAGGAAATTTAAATTTAAGTTTGTTAAGGTCAAAGGACATTCCGGAGACAAATACAATGAAATGGTAGATAAAGCTGCTAAGAATGCTATCAACCGCTTGAATAGAGAACTATTTGCAAGCAAGGGGGCGAAGAAATGAATCTCACCCTCAAGGTTAAGTCATTCGTAATAACTGCTAATTCTGAAAAAGATGCATATATAAAAGGATGCAAGCAGTTAGCTAAGTATATGGCTTCAAAAAAGTACAAAAACTTATCATTCAAAATAGAAAGGACTTCGGGAAATGAGAACACATTCATTTTTACGATGTTCACAAATTTAGATCTGGGAGAAGAACAAAAGATCTTCTGTAAAACATGCAGAGATTATCATTGTAGCTTTTTCGTTAATGAGGATTATAATTGTTCAAGATGCAATTTGAGAAGTTTTTTAGAAAAAGCTGAACAAAAATCTCGGATCTCCAAGTCATTCTACAAACGTGAAATGAAGGATAAAGGAGAATAAAACGAGATGAGAGTCCCTGTTGAAAACAGTTTATACACTGAAGAAGAGCTGTTAAAAATGTCCAAAAAGAGAGCAGTCGATGGATTATCAGAAAAGGTCCAACGATTTTGTGAGTATTATGTTGAAGGACACAACAGGAAAATGGCTCTCAAAAAAGCTGGATTCTCTCAAGGAACAATTGAGGGAGGGCAAGGAAATTATGCTTACAAAATCTTAAGAGATGAAAATGCAGTTCGTTATATCATGTGGCTTAAGGTTCGTGTGATGAATGCTTCTTTGGTCAATGCAATCGACATTATTGATCATTGGGTACGAATTGCTTTTTCTGATATGACGGATTTTGTTGATATTTTTCCACATAGTATTCGATTAAAGCCGGTTTCAGAAGTTGATGGTCAGTTAATTAAATCGATCAAATCAGGTCGTGATGGAGTTTCAATTGAGCTTTATGATAAACTAAAAGCTCTGGATTCACTTGCTAAATATTGTAGCGATATGCCTCAGGAATGGAAACAGAAACTTGAGGAAAGACGAATGGATCTTATGGAACAGGACTTCGAACTTAAGAAACGGCAGATGGAAATGGACAATCCCGAAGTTGAAGATGATGAATTCATTGAAGCTATCAAGGCTTCTACGGAAGCCGTTTGGGATGAAACATAAAAATATTTGAGAAATTTTCAAAAAAGTATGTACATTTCAAAACAGCATGATATAATATAATCATCCCAAAGGTAAAGGATAAGATAACTAAAAGATAAGGAGAATATTAAAATGGCTACTACTATTACTCGTGAGGCTACTTGGAACAAGGTCGGCACTGATATCCGTGAGGCTAACTCGGTCAAGGAAGCCCTTCAGATCTCTGGTTTGGATTACGAAGTCGTTAAGGCTCCGATCTATCTTTCCAATGGTCACCGCATCAAGGATCAGTTCGCTACCAAGAAAAAAGGAACAGACGAGGTTTTCGGAATCGTTGGCAAGGATTATACCATCGTTCAGAATGATGAAGTTTTCTCCTTTGTTGATGGTATCATTTCGGAAGGTCTTACCTTCGTTAAGGCTGGCGAAACTTCCTACATGAACTACATCATTGCTTCTCTTCCGGAGCAGTACATCCTCGATGATAAGTTCAAGCCTTACATCATCTTCCAGAACTCTCACGCTGGTGCTACTACTCTTAAGGCTGCTATTTGTCCCTTACGTATCATCTGTCAGAATCAGTTTACTATGGCATTCCGGAATTCCGAAAACAAGATTTCTCTTCGCCACAGTTCTTCTATCCACGAAAAGATGGATGAAGCTCAGCACATTCTTCAGTTTAATGCTGAATATATGGACAGCTTCAATAAGATGGCAACTAAGATGGCAGCTAACAAGATTGGTGAGAAAAAAGCTCTTGAGATCATTGATAAGTATTTCCTTGTTGATGATAATGCTTCTACCCGGAAGGTTAATTCTACTGAGGAAAAGAAAGTTATCCTTCTTAATGCTTACAATGCAGAAGATAACCAGAACTTCCGCGGAACTCAGTGGGGCCTGATCAATGCTTTCAGTGATTATATCACTCATCTGGATCCCGCTCGTAAAACAGATAAATCCAATGTTTCTAAGTTCGTTAATGTTACTTTCAATAACGGCCTGATGAATAACTTCGTCAACATGGTCCAGGAATACGTATAAAGAGGAGGGAGGAAACTCCCTCTTCAAATAGAATTAAGGAGTTAATAAAATGGAAAACGAAAAGATCTATCCTGTTGAAGTTGAATGTGTCCGCTGCGGTAATAAGTTTGTTATTAGTCCCGGCGAACAGAAATTCTGCAAAGACAGAGGTTTTAACCTCCCTAAAAGATGTCCCGAATGCAGAAAGCTTCGTAAGAAGGTTGAAGTCAGAACTTGTATCGATTGTAATGGCGAATTTGAGCTTAATGAGCTTGAGAAGGAATATTACATCGAACATGAATGTGAACTTCCTAAGCGTTGCCCCGAATGCAGAAAGTTTTACAAAGAAAGAACCACAAACAATTAAAAATTAAAAAAGGAAAAATTATGAATACTTTAAAGATTATTGAAAACGAACTTATTGAAGTTGGTGTTAGTCCTAATCTTTCTGGATTTTATTATTTACTGCACGCAGTTAATTATTATTTAGAAAATAACAAAGAGTTTTATGAAGTTAGTATTACTAAGGATCTTTATCCTTATGTCGCCTTCAAAATTGGAGGAAAAGTAACGTCTTCTTGTGTTGAAAGAAGCATCCGTCATTCGGTTGAAAAGGTATATAATAGACTCCACGATAAACATCTTGACTATATTTCTAATATTGATTCTGGTAAACCCACAAATTCATCTTTCATCTCTTATTTACTCATTCGAGTGAAAAATAAGATCAATGAAGAATCTAACTAAAAGAAGACTTGATCCTTTTGAGGAAGAAAGAAGAATGAGTTTATATCGGCAAGGTCTTTCGGATCATCAAATTGCCGAACAAACTTTTTATTCTGTTACAGCTATTTCTCAGTGGCGTTGGACAAGGGGACTTCCTGCTAATCATATCACTAAGCAAAAGCTAACTCAAAAGGAACGAGAAAAAAGAATGGAACTCTATAATAAAGGATTTGGTGATGGGAAGATTGCTAAAGAATGTGGAGTTTCAAAAGGTGCTATCGCTCAATGGCGATGGAAAAACAAGTTAAAAAGCAATTTTAAGAAAGGACAGCATGAAAACGAATAAATACGAAATCACAGTTTTTGATAGTGGAAGTAATTCACGATTCATTGTTTCAATGTTTGCTACTTGCATGACTCATGCAGCTATTAAAGCAAAGAATGAAATCATTCGAAAAGGAATTGCTAAACCCGATAATCTGTGTATTCGAAACATTTACATGTGTTCATAACAAATAAGGAAATATCTAAGAAAAGGAGAAATCCGTTTCACCGTTGCAATTTTGATAAAGCACTTGTTTGTTATAAATGGTTCTCAAATTGGTAGGGAAGAGATTAAATTAAGTCGGAAAGATCTAAAAGATTCGAAGACGGTAAAATCTTACTAAAAAGGAAGTGAAAACCGTCTCCTTTCTGTTAAAACTCGTGATAGTGGTTAATCATGCGCTAGATCGCCAAGGCTTAAGCCAAATAAAATAAAAAGGAGATAATTAAAATGCCAAAAAGAATTTCACACGAAGAATATATTAAAAGATTGAACCTCTGGGGTAAAGGTTACAGTGATGTTAAAATAGCTAAAGAATGTGGCGTAAAACATCAAACAATAGCTCAATGGAGACATAAAAACGACATTCCTGCTAACTTTAAATTATTCGATATAAGAAATGATAAATTCGTTTGATTAAGAAAGGAAAATGAAAGTAAAATGGATTTTAATAATAGTTACAATGTGGTTCGAAGATATAGAACAGAACTCATAAGAAGTACTGATGCAAAGAATTTTACTATTTATCTAAGTGCTGATAGTAAAGGAAACGCATATTTAAAAGCACTTAGTTTTCTATATGAAGCTTATGGAACTTATAACTATTTTCTTGTTAGTATATTAGAAGTATAAAGGAGTAAGTCCACTATGAAATGGAAACAGTTATCAAAAAAGCAATTACAGTTACTTACATGGTGGACAAAGGAAAGTCCTTATTCTTCTTATTCTGGTGTAATCGCTGAAGGTGCTATTAGATCTGGCAAGACGCTAGTCATGAGTACTTCATTCTTATTATGGAGTATGTCAGAATTCAATAATCAAGTATTTGCTATATGTGGTAAGACAGTTGGTTCATTAAGAAGGAACGTTATCACTCAATTAAAAGAAGTAATGAACGGCAGAGGATATAAAGTAATTGATAGGCAATCCGATAATAAGTTAGTAGTAGTAAGAGGCGATAAACGAAATACTTACTATCTATTTGGTGGTAGGGACGAGAGGTCCCAGGATCTAATTCAAGGTATTACATTGGCGGGCGTACTTCTAGATGAGGTCGCCCTTATGCCGCGTTCGTTTGTTGAACAGGCCTTAGGTAGATGTTCAGTAACGGGATCCAAGGCATGGTTCAACTGCAACCCGGAAGGACCTCAACATTGGTTTTACACTGATATGGTTAAAAAGGCGGATGAACGAAAGTTCTTAAGAATCCATTTCAGGATAGAAGACAATCTTTCATTAAGTCAGGATATAATCGATCGATACAACACCATGTTTAGCGGCATATTCTACAGGAGATTCATTCTCGGTGAATGGGCCTTTGCCGACGGTGTTGTATATGATTGTTTTACGGTAGATAAGAATACATACTCTAATGCAGATAAGGACAAAGTTCTTCCACGAATTATTCAAGACAATGACCCGTTCGATGGTTATCCTATCTATGGAGTCGACTATGGTGTATTTAATCCGCAGGTCTATCTCGAGTGTTATAAGTACTCAAAGCCAGGAGAAAAGGTGCCATACTTCTACGTTGAAAAAGAGTACTATTACGATAGCAGAAAGAAAATGAAACAGAAAACAGATGATGAATATATTAACGATTTCATTTCTTTTATTGGTGGCAAACATTACAAATCAATGATTGTTGATCCTTCCGCAAGTTCGTTAATTGTTACGGCTCATAAGAAAGGAATCACTACTCGAAAGGCTAATAATGATGTAACTAATGGGATTAGAATGGTCTATACTTTGTTGAATACTGGCCATATTCTAATCAATAGAGACAATTGTCCTAATCTCATAGCTGAGTTAGGTTTATATATTTGGAATGAAAAACGAGGTGAATCAGGAAAAGAAGAAGTTGTGAAACAGCATGATCATGCGCTCGACGCGTTAAGATATGCTATATATACAACTACTCCTGATTCGCTTGTATTTGGAACTAATTAAAATGCATACGAGAAGAGATTTTATTCGGAAAGTAATAGCTAATCTTAATCATGTTGTTGTTTCCAAACGATATGACTATATAGCTAATCACAAAGGAAATGAATATTTAGTATTTCGTCGTTTGTATGAAGGCAAGTCATGGGAGCTAATTATTCGAATTCCTGATGATACGATTGATTCAAAGATATACGATTGGAAATATACACAGGCTAATAAGATTCAAAGATACAAAGCAGATCCTAAGCATGGCAATCGATACATTCAAATTGATCAGGAGTGAATTATGGGAAATAAGCATGGAATTCGTAAGAAAAACTTACGTACTTTTGATGGAGCTCCAGGAATTCTGAATAATAAAGCAGAAGTGATTTCTGTTAAAAGGGCGCTTGATGCCTATAGTAATCCTCCTGCCAATTTAGGAATTGGAGCTAACAATTTGGTTCAAACTTCTAAATACGTAATGCAAAGATTCACGTGGGATTATTATACACTAAACATCTTATTCCGGGATAATTGGATTGCTAAGGCGATCATTGAGAAGCCCGCTAATGAGATGATGAAGAACGGATTCAAGATTCAGTCTGAGCTTGATCCTGACAAAATTGATGAGATCATGAGAGTTTGGACTTCCACCAAAACAAACAAAAAGTTCCTCCAGTGTTTGAAATGGTCTCGTTTATATGGTGGTTGTTTGTTAATTCCCATGATCGAAGGGCAGGAGGATCTTTCTACCCCTCTGGATCTTGATACGGTAATGCCTGGAAGTTATAAAGGTTGTTTTAATATCGATCGTTGGTCTGGTGTTAGTCCTTCACTTGAGTTGGTGGATGATATTTCAGATCCTGATTTCGGACAGCCTGAATATTATGTAGTTACTTCAGCTCCGGATAATTTCAGTACTAAGATTCATCATTCTCGTGTTATTAAGATGATCGGTCGTGAATTACCTTACTGGGAAGAAGTAGCTGAAACTTATTGGGGTGCTTCGGAACTTGAACATGTTTACACCGAACTTAAGAAACGTGATGATACTTCGGCCAATATTGCTTTCCTGATTTTTCTTGCCAATATTCGCACTTATTCGATGCAGGATCTCGGTCAGGCGATTTCGATGGGTGATCAGGAAGGACTCCAGAGAGTATATGACACGATGAGAGCTATGAATCAGGTGATGTGCTCCACCGGCATGCTGGCAATTGATCAGGACGATAAATTCGAGGAACATCAATACACATTCACAGGAATCAATGATGTTTATGAATCGTTCATGCTGGATATCTCTGGTGCGGCTGAAATTCCTATTGATAAGCTCTTCGGTCGTTCTCCCACCGGATTCAATTCAGGGGAGGAAACACTTCAGAACTATTATGATACGATTGATGAAAAGAGAGAAACTTATGTACGTGATCCTCTTGAAAAGCTTATGAAGATCATCACAATGTCTGCAATTGGTAAGATTCCCGATGATATGTCGATTGAGTTTAATCCTGTTAGAAGGTCCTCTGAGAATGAACAGGCTGATCTGGCTCAAAAGTATACTGGAGCTATTTTGGATGCCTTCAATGGAGGTCTTGTTAATAGATCTACTGCTCTTAAGGAACTCAAACAGTCTGCTACTCTTACTAATATGTGGACCAACATCACCGATCAGATGATTGAGGATGCTGAAAAGGAAGATGAACAGAAAGCCAAGGAAGAAGAAGAAAGCAAAAACGAACTTGAATCAGGACTCAATGATATCATAGGAGGAAAAGCTGATGTTCGAGCATCTGAAAGAAAAGAACAGGAAGAATAAGCTCCTCAAAGAAGCATTCAAAAAAGCAGGAACTCCAATCTGGTTTGTTTTTTATGAATCAAATGATGAAAATGGTTCAGTAAAAGTTTATGCTTCCACTGATCATGAGGCACGTGAAAAAGCAAGTTTCATGATTTCGGATATTCTTCAAGGACGTGATTTTGTTATAACCGGGACGGCAGCAATTTAAAATATTTTCCGAAAGGGGATGTACAAATCTGTCCGACCTGGTATAATGGAATTACAATCAAAAGAAAGGATTCGATTCAATGAAAACTTTACTCATTTTTGCTTTGGTTTCTTTCGGCGTCACTTCCTTTATGAAGTATTTATTTGTTTTAGATGGGAGTGATCATTTCTAATGTTAAGCTTTGAGGAATACGTTGGAATTAACCACTTCATTCTTTCATGTGACAATTACATGAGACAGTTCACGCACCACAATCGAGAAGAGCTCCGTCAGATCAGGAGAAAAAAGCTTCAAAACATAGCTGATTTCTTTCTCGGAGTTCTCTTCATGATTGATATAATCTTATTCATTCTATTTGTTAAAAAGATCTCCATTTCAGAAGGTAAAGATTTACCCTTAACAGAACCAACTGTGGTCGCTACTTCATATTACCAAGTTGAATCTGATGAGGTAAAAAATGTTAAAAATGTAGAAAAGCTTTCTGCAGAGGATGCAGATGATCCCAAATATAATATCCCAGCCACTTATGCAAATCCTCTGCAGAACCTTACTCATTCAGCTACATTCAAAATAACGTTTTATTGTGGTTGTAAGGAATGTTGTGGATCCTGGAGCTCCGGATCTGAATCGGTAGCATACGGCTGCAAGGGAGATAAATTGGTTTCCAACTACAGCATAGCTACCGACCCAAATGTGATTCCTTACGGGACTATCCTCTACGATTCCGAAGGTAATTCATACATTGCACAAGATACGGGTTCAGGAGTAAAAGGAAATCATATAGATTTGTTTATAGGTAACCATCAAGAAGCATTAAAGTTAGGAGTACAAGAGAAGGAGTTGTTTTGGTAATGGATCGAAATGATTATTTGGTAAGAAAATATAATACTGAAATAAAAGTAATCAAAGCAAGAATTAGACTCAGTGAAGAAGCTTTATTTTGGTTAAGCATTGCTCAAATTTATCTTGATACAAAAACGATGTATGGCAAATTGGAATGTGAATCGATTATCGAATGCACCAGAAAGATGCGATTAGAATAAGTATGTACAAAGTAAAAATTATATGTTATAATTGATTTTATTAAAAAACGAGGTGAATATTTTGGATTTTAAGAAAACGATGGATAAGGCGATCGGAACATGTGATGCTATTTCTCCTGATCTTCAGAGGTTAGGTTCTAAAGCGTATCAGAAACTCGATGAAGCTATCCTTTATTTTGCTGAGGCAGCTGAAGCAGCTCGGCAGGCAGGTGAATCTGATTTTCAGAAACGTATGAGTTCGATTGTTTTTAAACTCAAATCTGCTAAGTGAGGTGATATAAAATGAGTACTTGGGATAAAGCTATTGAGGTTGTATCAACGTACGAAAAGTATGATTCAAAGAAATTAGCTATCGAGATCCGAGCTAAGATTAATGAAGAAAACGATGCAATCAATAGTTATTTATCTTTGTTACCTCATATCACAGATCCGGAAGTCACTCGAATTATTCAGGATATTGCTAATGAAGAAAAGGTTCATATTGGTGAACTTCAATCTATTCTTTACAATTTGGATCCTGATGAATTAAAGAAAGAAAAAGAAGGGAGAAAAGAAAATGCCTTATAAGTCTGAAGCTCAGAGGAAGTTCTTCAATTCTCCCGCTGGTAAAAAGAAACTCGGTGAAGAAGAAGTCGAGAAATGGAATGAAGAAAGTAAAGGGCAGAAAAACTTACCTGAAAAGGTTAGTGATTCTTTAAATAGAGCTATTGATCTTTGTAAATTATGAAATATTCTATTTGGAACCAAACTCGACGTATTGAAAATGAATATGTAAAGTCGCTCTATATTTTGTGTGATATGTTTAGAAAGATCGCTGAATCAGTTGGTGAGGATCAAGAACTATATCGTCAAAGAATGAATAACTTTCAGAATTCATATCAATACGAAAAATTTATCACGTCTGCTGTTAAAAGGATGGTTACTCCTCTGTCCTCTATCAATGAACAAACTTGGAGGAAGGCAGCTCGTAAATCCACTCGATCAAAGTTCCTTTATAGTTTGCTAATAGATGACATAAAGCAAAATCACGAAGCTATGATCAATGATCAGATTATTACAAATGCTTCACTAATTAGAACATTGCCCAATGACGTTGCTGAAAAGGTAGTGAAAGATATAGCTGAAGAAGCTATCAAAGGAAAACGAGCTCGGTCTATTGAAAAGATTATCAGACAAGACACTGATAAGCATTCGAGGGCTTCAGCTCGCTTAATAGCAAGAACAGAAGTTGCTAAGACTCAATCCGCTATCACTAAATCAAGAGCTCAGAATTTAGATATGCAGTGGTATGTTTGGCGTACAGCTCTTGATGGTGATAGAGTTCGTAAATCCCATCGGTTAATGGAAGGCGTGATTGTTAATTGGAATGACCCTCCTTCTCCAGAAGAACTTGCCGGTGAGCAGAGCGTTGGGCATTATCATGCTGGAAACATTTGGAATTGCAGATGTTATTCAGAAGTACTTCTTGATGTTGATGATGTGAAATGGCCACACAAAGTTTACAGGAATGGACAAATAACAAAAATGAGCAAAATTGAGTTTATGAAGTTATTGTGAGGTGTGAGATATATGATTTTTGATAATTGGATAATTTCTGGCTGTGTAAAACTCAGAATGCTTGATAATAAAACAAGTAGTTTTGATGTTATCGGTAACATTCCTGATGGTTGGGAATGGCAGCTTTTATATACTTGTAATGGAAATTTAAACATTGTTAATATGGAACAGAATGAAAATACTCTTCATGTTCTATTGACAAAAGAAATGCTTCCGATGGAGGGAACATATCATTTTCAGATCAAAGCAACTAAGGGTGAATTAGTAAAACATACGAACATCGTAAAATTTTACGTTAATAAATCTCTTTCTGGTGATATTCAGTGGCCTGTTATTCCAACTGAATTCACAGATTTTGAGCAAGTAATTAAAAGTTATGCAGAAAGTGCAAAAGAATCAGCGGAAAAGGCGCAAGATGCTGTAATTCATGCGCCGTTGATTGGAGAAAATGGGAATTGGTTCGTTTGGAATTACGAAACTTCTAAATATTTTGATACAGGTGTTTCTGCTTCCGGTAGCACAGATGCTGTACTTTATACGGAACAGGAATTAAATGATAGTCAAAAGGGACAAGCAAGAAATAATATTGGTGCAATTAACATGCACAACGGAGTATTCCAATGCTACAGTTGGAATGATCCTAATCATTTGAGTGACATAATTGCGGGACTTAATTCAGGTGCAAATATTTGTGTTGTTTCTCATACTGCTCCTATTCCTGTTCCTGTTACTGTAATTTATGGAGGTGTTGAAAGAGGAACTTGTAATATTACAGCTATTGCATTTGACGGTTCAGTGTATACTGCATTAGTTGATCTTATGAAATCAACCACTACTAATCCGGTACTTGTTGAACAAGGAGATTTGTATTTAATAAAAATGATTAAAGCGGACGATTATACAGAAGAAAATAAAAAATTTGTCATTGATACAAGTAACGATGTAACATTTTCTTCTATTTTGAAAGCTTATAACAGCGGGAAAAAGGTTCAATTAGATATTTCTGTATTGTACGGTAAAAATGTAGGAATTGAATACCCAAAATATGCACAATGTGAAGCATCACATAATGACGAAATACTTTTTATTATTAATGATCTTGTAAATCTAAACGAATTTGAAACTATTAATTCGTTATTTGCTTTTTTTAGTGGCTTTCTTGTTAAAGATGATTTGTCTGTAAATATACTTGGTGGTGTAGAACCGATTAAAAAGTATTTACCACAAATGTTTGTTGTAAATGTATCAAAAAATAGTAAAGGCAATTTACAAGCAGAAAATACATTAGAACAAATTATTGGAGTATTAATCAATTATGGTTATTCTGGAGAAGTCTATGAAGGTTCAGGTATAGTTTCTTGTTTATATGAAGATAAGTTATATTACATATCTGCCGGTACATCAACCTCTATGACTTTTACCGCCACAACGGAGAACGGTCTGGAAACTCTCACTGTTTCAAACGACGGCAAAGAGGGCAGCGCGGATGTTTGGACGCATGAGGTAACTTCTATTGACAACAAGGTTGTTGTGACACTGACGTACCAAAATGGCAAATATACGCCGTCGATTAGCGCTAAAACTATCTACAGAGCTTCAAAAGCTGGAAAGAATGTTGTCCTTAAAGACCCTGACAATAGCAGCGAAATTCCACTTGCATATAGTACGAGTTACGATGTTGGCATTGCTACTTTTTCTTCTGTGAACCAAATGTCTTCTATCAGTCAAAGGATTGAGTCGCCTTATGTATCCACTTGGGAAATTCGAGGGGAAACCGTTGCCACGAGATACAGAACGCCCCTTCCCCCAGTTATTACTTCTTCTGATAACGGCAAATTCCTTAGAGTAGTAGATGGCGCATGGGCGGCTGCTGAAATTGCCTTACCCGTTTTATCCACAGACCCGACAGCACTTATTGATGGTCAAGCATGGATTAATTCGGTTGATCAAAAGTTTAAATATGTAGTCGGAGGAAAGAAGTTCGAAATTGCCGGAACCTAAGTGATTTAAAATTTATGGTTACGGATAATTTTTTAATAAAGGAGGTTTATGTGTTTACTCCTGAAACTCCCGGAAAAGATATGGTATTTGTTAAGCCGGGTATTCCTTCTCCTGCATGGGATATGGAAGAAAGTGAAATATCAAAGTTAGCAGAAGGAACGGCAAAATTTAAAGGAGAGTATACATATAAAGACAATGAAGCCGGAATAGTTCTAAATGATTTGCACTGTAAAGGGTACTATATCCAACATATAAGAAGCGGTACTTTTACGGCAGATTCGTCTATTAGGGCTTTTTATCAGAATACAGAAATTTTAACTAATATTTTAAGCTTGGATGCTACTGATACTTATACAACGGCAGAAATGTTTATAAGGTCCGGTATGTGGGTTGTTCAAAGTACTTCTCCGGCTGCTTCTGCTGATGTTGATAGTCAGGTTCAAAGTGGATTTAGTAGAGCACTAATAAAAGATGAGCCTTATATTGACGCTTTGATTTTAGGAACTTCCGGTGCTACTTCTGGAACTTATAGAGTTTGGTTATACGAATAAGGAGGAATAAAATGTCGAATATCAAATATGCGGATTGTGGATTCGATCCAGAGGCGTTTGGAACATTTTATCAAGTTGATCCTTCTGTTTTAAGCAATGCTTCTGGTTACAATCTTTCCCATGTAAAAAACATGAGAGTAGATCTCAGTAAGTTATCTACTGATCTCACTATTGCTGATTTCAATCATATGCAGAACGGTGTTCATTACAAGCTTATTGCTGTTAATGGAACTTCTACTAAAAATCAGGTTATTTTTCCTGCTAAAACTACTCTTTATAGTGAAGATATTGTAGCTGAGAATGGTATGACAGTTGTATATGATTTCTTTACTGATGGCTACTCCATTTACTGTGAACGAGCAATTTATTCCTAACATTTCCAATACACTTATAAATTAAAGTATGTACAAATTCAGATAACATGATATAATATAATAAGGAGGATAAAATATCCTCTAAATCAATTGGGAGGTTCGTTAAGTTGCCGAAATACTACTACGCATCTAAGATTTCCGATAACATTTCAGTAATGGATAACGGATGCCTCATTTGTTTTAACGTTCCGATTGCGCGGACTGGAGTTTACAAATACTTAAGGGAAGAGCTGGGACTTGATGGGCAGGGAATCGTTGAAGTTCATAGAACTCCTGATGAAGTGTTCAACAAGGTCGCGATGGCTTCTTTTGAAGGTAAAGCTTTTACAGATACTCACCCTGCGGTTGATGTTACTTCGGATAATTGGTCGATTTACAGCAAAGGTGAGATCGTTAATGTTCGTAGAGGCGAAGGCGATCAAAATATCTACTTAATGGCAGACATTATTGTTAGAGATCCTGTTGTAATTGATGAGATTCAGTCGGGCGTGAAGAGAGAGATTTCCTCTGGATATAATTGCTGCTATGTAGAAGAAAACGGCAAGGTATACCAAAAAGAAATTAGAGGAAATCATGTAGCTCTTGTTCAGGCTGGGAGGGCCGGATCTCATGTTAGAATAAATGATCAGAAAACAAAGCCTGAAGTTACTCAAAAGTATTTATTCGTTAAAAAACTCGATAAAGCTATTAAAAATTGTATTTGTTGAATAGGAGGTCAAAATGGCTAATAACGCTAAGGTCATGGAATCTATCAAGAATTTCCTGATCAAGATGAAGGCCAACGACGAAGCAATTCCTGAGGAGCTCGCCCAGGATGCTTGTGAGATGGTCGAAGAGGTCAAGGATGCTCTTTGCGAGGATGAGAATCCCATTGAAACTGAGAATCCTGTAAAGGATGAGGAACCCGAGGAAAAGGAAACTGAGAAGATCGATATCGATAAGAAGGTCGAGGATGCTATGGTCAATGTCATGCGTAAGTATGGCCTGATCAAGGATGGTGCAATGTCTGCACTCGATGAGCTTGAGAATAAGCTCGGTGAAGATGAAACATCCGATGTTGACGGTGAAGAAAAGGTCACTGAGGATCCTGAGAAGATCAATGATTCTGCTAAGCGTGAACTTCTTCGTCAGATCAAGCCCGTTATTGCTAACGTGAAGGATGCTAAGCAGCGTAAGGCTCTGGCTGATGCATTTGCCAAGTCCATGAGTATGGGTTCTGCGACTGCTAATTATGGTGCTATCTTTAAGGCTTCTAAGTCCGCCGTTAAGGATTCTGTTATTAAGAAGCAGGCTTCTGTTTCCGATGAGGATTTCGGTATGCAGATTGCACGTAAGTATAATCCCCACTACATGAAGGAGGAAAACTAATATGCCCGGTAAAGTTATTGGCACTTCGATGAATGTCGGTTATCCCGGCACTCAGTCTCGTCAGGCTGACGCGATTATTCAGAATCGTGTTGCCGATGGCGATATTGCTTTTGGTCTTGCAGTTAAGCTGACTTCTGCTAATAAGTGGAAGCAGATTGCAGCTGGTGATGCAGCTACTGATGTGGCTGGTATTGCTGTTCGTGAGGTTGTTCAGGCGAACATTTATAATCCTCAGTCTAATCCCGATTATCTTGATGGTACTCCCGCTGATGTTATGGTCCGCGGTAATTGTATTGTTAAGTGTCAGAAGGGTACTCCGACTGCTGGTTCTGCGGTTTATGTTCGAATCACTGCTGATGATACTCATCCTGAATATCTTGTTGGTGGTTTTGAGGCTGCCGCTGATGGAGCTAAGACCGTTCAGGTTACGAATATTGAGTGGACTACTGGTGTGATTGATTCTAATCTCGCTTGTGAGGTCACTGTTAAGACCCGTGCTAAGGGTTAATTCTACAGGAGGTTAATGAAATATGCCTAACATTATTCAGTCTCGTGGCGAAGCTTTCGGCGCTTCTAATGGTATTCTGACGATGCAGGATGCCGCACTTGGTTCTGGCATTCGAACCATTGATGCCGCCGGTATTGCTACTGGTATGGCTTTTCTCGAAGGTGAGCTGGAGAAGCGTGATCCCAAGATCCGTGAACCCCTTACTTCTGTTACTTGGCAGCGTGATATCGTTGCTGATACTGGTGGCGGTTGGGTTGACTTCACCTCTACGATGGATGTTGACTATGCCACTTCTGCTCCTAATGAGAATTCTCTTGTTGGTGGTGCCACTGATGTTCTTCCTACTGTTCAGGCTAACATCAACAAGGACATTTATAAGGTGTTCACTTGGGCGCAGGCAATGAAGATTCCCTTCGTGGATTCTCAGAAGTTCCAGACGATCGGTCGTTCCATCGATTCGATCCTGGACAAGGGAATTCGTCTCAATTACAATAAGTCAATTGATCAGCTTGTTTATAAGGGTTTCGTTAACGTTGGCATTACTGGTCTGATTAACAATCCTTCTGTTGTTAGATCTGATGCTGTCGCTGGTGTTTCCGGTGAGACTACTTGGGATAAGAAGACTGTGGATGAAATCCTTTGGGATGTAAACAAGGCAATCACTGAGGCTTGGGCGGCTTCTGAGTACGATGATGGTGCCATGGCTAATCACATCCTTCTCCCGCCGAATAAGTATGCGTATCTTGTTTCCACTCGAATCGGTACTTCTGGTGATGAGAATATCCTCTCCTATCTTCTTAAGAACAATATGGCCGCTCAGCAGAACAAGAAGTTGGATATTTATCCTTGCCGTTGGTGTTCTGGTGCTGGTACTGGTAATAGTGACCGAATGATGGTCTATGTCAATGACAAGGATTTCTGTTATTTTGATCTTCCTGTTCCTCTTACTCGTGCTATGACTCAGCCTTCGGCACTTCAGTTCAGCTACATCACAGTTTATGCGGCTCAGATGGGTCAGGTTAAGACCCTTTACACGCAGCCTCAGCGTTATGTTGATAAAATCTAATTAAAACAGAAAAGGAGTTAAATAGATGAGTACAATCAGAATTTATTCTAAGGCAGCTTTCGCCTTTGGTCCTGGAGCTCAGCAGGGCACTGATGTGATCGATAGCTTTGTTACTGTTCCGGGCGCTTTTCAGGATATGCCCGAGAAGTACACTCATGATCCTACCTTCAAGAGAGCAGTTCAGTTTCACGAGGTTGAGATTATTGAGGAGAAGGCTTTCGTTCAGGCTCAGCAGACTAAGATCGAAGTAGAAACTGAGACAGAGAATGAAAACATGAATGATTCCGAAGTTGATCCTGTTGAAAAGTTCTATGAGGAACTTAAGGGAATGAACAAGGAACAGACTGCAGAACTCGCTAAGAAGTATGGTGCTGAGTTCGTTGAGGGTGATGCACTTAAGACAAACAAAAAACGTGTTATGGAAGCTTATAAGCTTTCTATCGCTGAGGAATAATTGAAAAGGAGGCACTTCTATGGAGATTTCGATTCAGAACATTTTGGGAGATTCAAATAATGCTTACATGATGATGGAGATCTTTAGAGGTGCCTCCAATGTCATTCTTACCGATAATCCCGAATTCACGTTGTGTGATTTTTCTTCTGTGTTTCCTATTTTTGTTATCGCCGATTCTACTGAAGAAAGTATTCCAATTGAAGTATTTAACTTGTTTTATAATATGGCAAATAAATCTCTTAAGTATGACAGGTTCAAATCACAATGGAAATACTGTATGTGTCTCTATATTGCTCATTATTTGACACTTTATTTGCAGACACAAAGTGGAGATCCAGGATCGCAGTCTGCTTTAGCTGGTGCTCTTCCTCGTGGCATTGCTTCTTCTAAGTCTGTTGATGGCTTATCAATTAGTTACGATTTTATGGGAGCTGCTGAAGATTTATCTGGATATGGAACTTGGAAGTACACAAATTATGGACAGCAATTGGCTACAATCACTAAGATCTACGGTCATGGTGGAATGTGGGTGATAGGATGAAATTTGATATCCACGAAGAAGCTAACAACATGTCTAAGATTCTTGAATCTATGCAATTCATAAGAGATCATGATGTTTATATTGGAATTCAGCAGAAAGATACTTCAAGAGAAGATGACGATGTCACGAATGCAGAACTTCTATTTATTCACACTAATGGATCTCCTGTAAATAATATTCCTCCAAGACCGGTAATCGAACCAGCTATAAAAAGTGATCAAAAACGATTATCTTCAATGATGAAACAAGCTGCCAAATACGCTTTAGATGGTATGAAATCTGAGGCATTGAGGCAGCTTGAATTGGTAGGAACAAGAGGACGAGATGTATCAAAAAGATGGTTTGTAAATCCAGACAATAATTGGCCTCCAAACTCTGAAGCTGTTCAGGAAAGAAAGAGAAGAAAAGGAGCTACAAATCCTCGACCTTTGATTGATACAGGTGAATTAAGAAATTCAATTTCATATTTTGTTAAAACTAAGGAGGGCAGAAAAAGTAGATGATCAATATATCCGAACTTATTGGTGACCCTGATTTCTGTCAACCTAATGGAATCAATATCACAAGATCAACTGTAAGCATTGAAAATTTCAAACAAGTTTACAATTCCGTCAAAATGAATCTTATTGGAATCATTACGATTGATAATGAAAATGAAGATTCTCTTTTGAGTGAGGCGGATCTTAATTCAGAAAGGATTCACATTTTTACTTACAATAGACTGAAAACGGTTGGAATTGATAAGATTGATGGTAAGGAATATGCAGCAGATATTGTTCATTTCAATGGCAATGATTATATTGTTCGTTATTGTTTGGACGATGCACAATATGGATTCTGCAGATCGACTGCGGTTAAGCTTAGAGCTGATACGATGTAGGTGATATAATGGCAAATAATATTATTTCTCTTGATGATTTAGATGTCTTGTTTGCTAGGTTCATTCAAGATCAACTTGAATTAGAAGGTGGTCAGGTAAGAATTTCGTATCAGCAAAGAGGTCAAAAGTTCTCTCAAATTAACAACGATGTTGTTTATGTAAAAGTATTTCAGGAACAAGACGAAAGATACGTTTATAAGCAAAGAAAAAGGAGCTATGACAGTGAAACAGAGCGTGTGACAACATCTCAATCTGCTATGAGAACTCTTTTGTTGCAGGTTGTATTTTACGGTCCTAGCTCTGATGTTCTATCTACAAAGCTAAATGAACGTTTTTATTTTGATTCTGCTAAGCAGTTTCTTTATGAAAATAATTTAGCCTTAGTTCCTGATCTTACTGATTTTCATGATAAAACATATGAAAAGATCAATGATCAATGGTGGGAAAGATCTGATTTAAAACTCAGATTTTATAATTCTGTTACTGTTGATGAACTTACAAAAACGATTGAAAGTACTGATATCAATTATAACATTGATGGAATTAAAATAATTCATGATAAGGAGGACAATTAAATGAGCGTTTCACTTGATAGAATTGTTGATGTTAGCATTAACGTTAGCAATCCCGCAGCAGTTCAAAGTGATTTTAGTCTTGGCTTAATCATTGGAAATGGCAATGATCAGTTCAAAGGAAAGTATAAGGTATATAATAATTATGATTATCAGGAAACTATGGTTGCAGATGGCTTTGCAACTACGGACCCGACTTACAAAAAGGCCGTTGCGTATTTTGCGCAGAATCCAAAGGCAAGAACTCTTGCTATTGCTGGCTTGAATGATTCTGAGGCGTATGATGCTGCTTTTACGAGAATTCGTGCAGTAAGTGATAAGTGGTATTCTTTCTGTTATTCTGTTGATCCTTCGGAAGCGCAGGCATTAGCAGTAGCAGCGCTTGTTGAAGCTTCTACTACTCCGACACAGTTCTTTTTTAGAACTGATGATGCAAAGTGTTTGCAGTCTGCAACTGTTCAGGTGCTTTCCAAATTACAAGCGCAAAAGTATACAAGAACGTTTGGTTTTTACGCAACTGATGAAGTTGTTGATGCAGCTGTTGTTGGTATGGTGAGCGGCCACAACTCTGCTGCCAATAATTCCGCTTATACTGCTGCTTATAAGTCACTTATTGGTGTAACAGCAGACGATCTTGCGGGGGATCAGCTTACTAATCTTATTTCTTACAATGGTAGTGCATATACGAATTTTGGTAATAGATATGATTTTGTTTATCCTGCTATTTCTTCTGGTGGATATCATGTTGATGAAATTTATTTAATTGATTCTGCAAAGTTCTATATTCAGCAGTATGTCGTAGCGGGTATGACGTCTATGTTAAAGGTCCCGCAGACAGAAGATGGTATTGCAACTATTGCCTCTTTTGTCCAGAATGCTTGTATGAAGCTTAATCAGATTGGCTTAATTGCTGGTGGTATTTGGAAAGCAGATGCTGTTCTTGACCTTGACACTGGTGATGCTGTTACTGATGGTTATTACATTCAGTACGGTGCGATTGCAGATCAGACGGCAGCGGAAAAGGCTTCTCGTGTGTCTCCCCCGATTTATGTTGCACTTCTTTCATCTGGTGCAATTGAGCATGTCATTATTAACGTTTATGTTGAGCGTTAAGGAGGTGTAATAAATGGCTTATCAGCAGAGAACTTTTGTTTATAGCTTTGAAGATACTGTTGTGACTATTTCTCACCCTGCTTTAGGTGTTTATTCTGCCTATGGTACTGGTATTGGAACACTTTCTGTTGCAATGTCCGAAAATGTGACTACGCAGGAAGTTGCAGCAGATCAGTCTGTTATTATTAGTAAGCATGTTAAGCGCAATGGTATTGTTACGTTCGATATTTCGCAGGTGAG
>ERZ1026772.203-NODE-203-length-46381-cov-19.456849_pt1 | contig 46381 bp, 83 predicted proteins | sample MGYA00380124_ERZ1026772 | MGnify/ENA primary metagenome ERZ1026772 (study PRJEB33269, sample SAMEA4719760) | human gut metagenome | biome: human-associated habitat; feature: organic feature; material: feces | place: Cameroon | collected 2013-10 ...
CTTACGCAGCAATGCAAGGCGAAGTTCCGCGTATCCTTTGGCGCGAATATCGCCGTACCTACAGGCGGAACAGCAGGTGCCATTACCGCTGCGCTCGCAATCAACGGCGAACCTCTGAGCAGCGCCACAGCGGCCGTAACCCCTGCGGCTGTTGAGAACTATTTCAACATCTTCGTTTCCACATTCGTGGAAGTCCCGCGCGGCTGCTGCCTGACTGTAGCGGCGAAGAACACCAGCGCGCAGGCGATCAGTTTCGCAAATAGCAATATGATCGTCGAGCGCGTATCGTGAGAGGAGGATGCAATATGTACGATTTGAGAAACCTGCGTGAAATGCTCTGCAAAGAGCTCGATGAAATCGCCGACAAGCGCGAAATGTCCGCCGGTGACTTGGATGCAATCCAGAAACTGACAAGCTCCATCAAGAATACCTACAAGATCGAGATGGCTGAAGACGGCGGCTATTCCCGCGACGGCGAGTGGGAGGCGGATATGCGCGGCACTTACGGCCGGGGCAGCTCTTACCGTGGCCGCCGCCGTGACGCAATGGGCCGCTATACCCGCGCTGATGCCCGCGAGCATATGCGCGCGCAGCTGGACGATATGATGCGCGACGCGGACGACGATAAAACCCGTGACGCGATCCGCCGCTGCATGGAGCAGATCGAGCGGGCATAAGGAGAGCGCAATATGTTGGATGCAGCCGAAATCCGGAAAGAGATTGCTCGTCTGGAATATGAGGAATCCGACTATAAGAATTACGCCAAGCTGGCGGATCTGTACGTGATCCGCCAGCAGATGCAGGAGGACGAGCAGGGAAGCCGGAGCACGCGCCTGCAAGCCTATTCCGGCGACTCTGCCCCCATAGTGCAGACGGAAGCCCCGCAGGTATCGGCCCCGCAGACAGTAGGCAGCTATGGCGACAGCGATTTTCTGCGCGCCGTCGAAGGAAAGAACCCGTCCGCCGTTTGGCCGATCATGGACGAGCTGATGGACACGCTTGCGGTCGTCAACGCGAGAGTGTACAATTCTGTTATGCAAAAAATAAAAAGGGGAGAGAGCCGCTAATCCGCCGAGGGAAAACAAACAAAAACGAGGAGGCCGCGGCCTCCTCGTTTGCAATTCAAGGGTTGTTGCACGAAATAGAATCCTTGTTTTCGCGCCGGATAATGCGGAAGATCGCGATGCCGCCAAAGATCACTGCCGCTGCAATCAGGGCGATAAAGGCCCACGCGAGCGCGGACAGCGAGCCGCCCTGAATGAGTCCGGCGTTTTTGATCTGTGCGTCGATAACAAGACAAGCGACCAGAGACATAGCCAGCAGGGCCAAGATAAACAAAAGAATGTAGGCGATTGAGTGAACAGAGCGTATCTGTGCCCGCAGAACTTCGTTTGAGGAACGCAGACTCGCGTTCTCGATCTCCAAATCGCGATTACGGGCTAAAAGTTCCAGCGGGATCTCCGCTGCAGGGGCGGGCGCACGCAGACCGCACACCTCATCGATGGAAAGGCCAAAGAAACGGCAGAGAGCAATGCAATCGTTCAGTTTCAATTCGACTTTGCCGCTTGAAAGCAGCTTTATCACAGCCGTTTTTGAAACGCCAGTATCTTCGACGACCTGATCGATGGTCAACCCGGACTTTTTCTTTTCTTCCCGTATTCGTTCGCGGAAAGCCTCGGAAAACAAAGCGGAATCTTCAATCGCCAAAATAATGCGCCTCCAACAATCATTTTTTCGTCAGCAGAAAAGTTTTTCTAAAATAAAGCCCGTTTTCCACGGTTTTTCAAAAATGAAAATATATTTTCGTGGGAATTCTCAAAAATGAAAAACAGTTTTAGCGAAAATTTCCAAAATAGACATACACTTTTCCATTTTGCGTATGGACATTTAACGCCCTGTTCTGCTACGCTGGAGACGTAGCAGATAGATGGCTAACGCGGTATCTGCTGCAAGGCCCCATCGTATGTGCAAGATACGATGGGGCCGATCAAAAAAATATTATATCAGAATATCAGTCCCATAAACGGGACACAAACGGCCCTCTGAGCGACGAAAATAACGCAAACAGTTTGTTTATAATGCCAAGTTGATTTTTAGAACAATCGTTCTATAATTATTGACAAGGAGGAAAAACATGGAGTGCATCAACATCCGGGTAAACAATGGGCGGGTCGACGTGACGGTCGACGGCGCGAAGCTGACGGACGTGCACAGCGTCAGCGTGGATTACATCAAGGGCGTGCCGCTGATCTTCGCCTGCGTCGCCGACGTAGGCGAGGAACGGGACGAACGCCGGGGGGCGCGTGTGCTGAATTAAGAAAGGACGGAATATCTATGTGGTTAAAAATTGCTGAAATTGTGTTGCTTGCTGCACTTGCCGCAGATCTCTTATCGCTTCTGATACTGCGCGCAAAGAAGAAAGCGGCGGAAAAAGAGATAAAAGAAATGCTTGGGGAAGAGGGATTCCAACAGTATATCTTGGAGATCGAGCAGGAAAAGAAAATTAAAAGAAAGAAAAGACGCCCGTAAGATACTAGGAAACGGCGATCAATGGAATCTATTACATATCATAGTACAACCTACAGGAAATAACAATTGGAATAATCAACGAAAAACAGCAAGATATTTTGTGAGGAATCGAGGCGCGTATGGAAAAGACACGGAAAAGAATCGACTTATTACTAAACGAAGCAACACTGGAACAGCTCTGCGTGATCCTGCAAATTATTCTGGGAATCTTAAAATAAGCGCCGAAGCGAGTTGTTCGCTTCGGCGCTTGTTGGTATCTACAATTACGTGGGCCACATTCATGTGTACCGTGTAATAGTAGATAGCGAAGTATAGTGGAACGCACGGAATCAATCGGTAAGGGGATATAGCGTCACGCGCATATCGCTGCCTGCTTTGGAATAGGATTTAGATTGCTTGTGGTAAAGAACTTTTTGCAGGACGGTTTTGAGCAGATCGTTTTTATCCTGCGAAGTTGCGGCAAGGGGGTACGTCTCAAGCACATGGCGGACGGCGGGGGCGAGACGGGCGCGGGCCTGTTTGGCGCGTGTGATCTCGTCCTGCGCACGCTGGTTCTCTTCAATGCGGGAAATGATCACCTGTTTATCTGCGGCGAGCGCCTGAGAACGCTGAAGGAAAATCTCCGGCGTGTAAACGCCGGTCTCAACAAACTCGTATGCGCGGGCCTCCTGCACCTCAAGCTTGGCAAGCTGCTTCTGGTCGGCGCTGATGGAAGCGGCGAGCGCGTCCAAAAGCGAATGATCGTCGCTGTTCTCGGAATTGCCGACCTCGAGCTCGTGCAGCCAGCCGCGCAGCGCGTCAAGCACGGCGCCCTCGACATCCTCATACCACGCGCTGACGGTCGTGCAGCCGTAGGAGGGACAAAGGAGCGTATCACGCCGGCCGCCGGAAGACGGGCGGCGCACCATCACGCGGCCGCACTGGTCGCAGCGAATGAGCCCGGCGAGGCTGGTCACGGTCTGCCACGCGCCCTTTCCGCGCGGGCTGGCGCTGGAATAGCTCAGAGCGACGGCCTTGTCGTACTGCTCCTGCGAGATCAGGCCGTCGTGCAGCCCTTTATAAAGCTTCAGATCCTCCTGCCGGGTGCGGGGGCGACTGACGACGACAGCTCCGTCGACAATGCGCTTCGTCTCCGGTCGGCCACCGGATTTGATCCAGCCCGCATTTGCCGGATTGCGCAGGATATCCAGCACAGAGTCCGTGCGCCAGAGGCTGCCGGAGTTGGTCGGGACGCCGAGGCTGTTCAGCCGCGTGGAGATCGCCTTCGCGCCGATGCGCGCGCAGCCCTCGCCGGTATACCAATCATAAATCTGCCGGAGGATCGGGGCCTGTTCCGGGTGCGGGATGAGTTTATAGCCCTTGTCGTTTGGCAGCTTCTCCCGAAGCCAGCCAAATGGCGTTTTCCCGGAGATCCATTTACCCTCGCGCAAAGAAGCCTCTTTCCCACGCGACAGGCGGCGTTTGATGGTGTTGTATTCCCGCCGGGACATGAACAAACCGAACTCGAAGTATTCCTCGTCCATTTCGTTGTTTGGATCATAGACTTTGTTCGGGGTAACGATCTTTGTATTGGAATACTTGAAAGTCTGCGCAATAATGCCCTGGTCGATGGTGTCGCCGCGCGCCAGACGCTCGACCTCCATAACGAGGACACCCGCATAGCTGCCGGTTTCGACAAACTGCAAGACCTTCTGCACCTCCGGACGTACGGCGATAGAATCACCCGTCACGACTTCCTCACAGATCTCCACGACGTTCAGGCCGCTGCTTTCGGCCAGAGACAAGAGTGCGGCCCGGTGGCGCTTGAGCGTGTCGGTCTGCCCAAGTGCTTCTGCCTCCATATCCTTGCGGGATTTGCGCAGATAGACGATATACTGCGCGAGCGGATCCGAGATCCGCCATGTTGATGTAAATTTCATACCAAGATTCTCACCCTTGCATAAAAAGGTTATACATATACCGCTCCAGCTTATCAGGCTGGGGCGGTGTTTGTTTATTGGACGGGCTATTGCATATCGCTTGAATTTGCCTCCTGCAAAAGATTGCCGGACTGATCTATAAAGCGGACATTGATATTATCAACTGGTTCGCCTGTGCTGAAATAGTGATACAGGCCGCCGCTCATATAAAACACCAGAGTCATGAGGGAATCCTGAAGGGTTACAGAGTCAGAGGAAAGCGTGACGGTAAACTTTGTGTAGTCATCCGAGGAATCAATCGCGGTGACGTTCGGGTAGTCCTCAGAGCCTACCATATCAGCAAGGCTGCTGTCAAGCTGCTGCGCCATATCCTGCATTAGTTTTTTATGGCAGGCCTCCGTCATAATATATGTGACGGAGCCGTCAACATTCAGCGTGGCGGACTTAAAACCGTCTGCTTGCTTGAGCTGTGCATCAAGTTCCTCCTGCGTGGCATCTTCGCCTATGTAATCGGACGGGATCGTGATTTCGACCGTGCCGCTGCTGAATAACGTCCCGGAGTGCTTTTCAACATTGAAAGCCTGCGAAGACTGTTCCGGTGCATCCTGCGTTTCGGACTGCGCGGCTGACTCCTCAGGCGATTCCGACGCCGAGGAAACCTCGGCCTGCATCTGCGTGCCGGACGGTTCCTTCGACGTGCCGGACTTCTTCGGCAGAAGGACGATCAAAAGAACAACCAGGAGCGGGACGGCGACCAGAAGCCCGATTCTGAGCGAGTCAACACGCCTGCGGTTCTTGGCCCCGCAGAACTTACAGACGGGATCGCGGGCGTTGATCTGTTTACCGCAGAATCGGCAGATCATCTTCCGGTTCGGCGTATCGCAATGTGGGCAGAATTTCTCCTTTTCGTCAAACTCCACGCCGCAGCGGGGACATACGACGGTATAGTTTGGTTTCGGCATATATCTACTCTCCTTCTTTGTACAGGGGGCTACTCGTCTGAATCATCAAAATCCATGTAATCAGTGAGCCACCATGTACAATCGTATATCGGCGCGATCTTTCCTGTTTTCCGGTTGAGCATACGAATCGTAGAAATCATAAATGTCCGCCCGACAACGGAGAAATTAAACTCAGCGAAGCGACCGCGCTTCCGGCAAAAAACAGTTGCCTTTGCGACTTCGCCGGTAATCGCATAATATAATTCTCCCGTGTAATTCTCTCCGTTATGATCGTCTGGAGAATCAGAAATCGTATTAAAAAATGCGACGAGCGGGTATTGGGCCATTTTTCCGGATTTAGTTAGTGGCGTGTACAAAACATAGCTTTGCGGGAGTGAGAAAGCGGAGGCTTTCCGGTGGTACTCAAAGCATATATTGTTGAAGTCGATATGATAGTCGGTCGGAATTATATCCTTGAGCATACCGTCTTCAAGATTTTTTACCGTCGCAAAGAACCCGTTAAGCTCGTCGATGGCCGATTTTAGAACAGCCTTGTTGTTTAAATTATAAGAAGTCCATGCCTTTGCCTCACCGATATAAAAGCAGTCGCATATTTGGTATGGCAAAGCGACATAGTAAAGCATTTCGTCGATTACGGCCTTTGCCTTTTGGACTTGCTGCTGTCGGCTGAGGTTTTCTTTTACGATACGGGTGTGCAAAAGGACGGCCATTTTTTCTTCCCGCGGAGCCGAAATGCGAGGGGGAGAATTTTGGGAACGCTCATTTTTTCGGAAAATGCTATCGAACAAGCCCATATTGAAACCTCAAACAAGAAAACAGAGAGAAAATTTACAAACAGCAAAAGTTTTCCATATAAATTCAGCATACAAAAAGAGCCGAGGACAGTCAAGTGTCCTCGGCTTTTTTTGTGGCTTTTGACGAATCATTTTGCTGCAATTCGTCGATAAACCGCTCAATCTTGCCCCAGTCCTCCGGCGGAAGGGCCATGAGCAGCGTGACGAACCGCTTGCGGAACGAATCGTCCGCATCCGACATGATGTTTGCAACCAGTAGGCCAAGCTCTTCATTCGCACTGCGCTTCACATACATTTCACCCTCGCCGTCTTCGAGCCAGGCAAGGGAGACGCCGAATTCCCGGGCGATGTCAGCAATGGTACGGTCACTGGGCGTGCGATCACCCTTTTCAATCATCCATATATAGTTTTGGGACAAGTTTATTTTTGCGCCAAATTCAGCCTGAGAAAGATGCAAGTCATTCCGAAGTTGACGTATGCGTTCGTTCACAATATCACCTCCACGGCGATATCATACAACGGAAATCTAACTGTGTCAATAAAAAATTAAAATACTGCGCGGAAAATTATTGACAAAGACTAACTAAGGTGTTATGCTGTACTCACAAGTTAGATAAAGCGAGGTGAGGGTATGCGAACGGCATCTTTAGTGCTTGCGGTGCTGAGCGTTATTTTAGGCGTCGTAACAGCGATTCAAAATCTTCGAAATCTTCGGGAAGATCGACTTTGGCTTGAATCCAGCCGCGGCTCGAACCGAAGCGAAGACGACATGAGCACGGAAGATCTGGATTCCACGTTTCCGTCTGCATGAAGACGCGGACGGAGTGGAGCGGTTCAACGTGGATTGGGAAGATGTCAGTCCGGAGGACGCTTTTGCCGGACAGATCTGGGTGGGCATAAGTGAAAACGGCGCTGCTTGTTTCGCCGAAAGCGATCTTGCGGCCGATGAGACCATCGATCTCGCCGCTCGTGAGGGAGATACCAAGTTTGGACTTGTTTGTGATCTGGATGGAGAGAAGGACATAGCCGCGGACTTTGTATGTGAAATTTACGCGGACGGATATGCGCTTGTGGTTTGCGTAGATCGAGACAACGAAGTTGTAGACGGAGAGCGCAAACCCAAGAACGGCAATCCAGAAAGTAACGGCGTCCCGGACAGGAACAGCGGAAGCGGCGCTGTCCTGAGCGACAGCTGAGGCAAGAAACATAAAAATCAATCCTTAGCAAAAAAATGTTGGTTTGTTGAAAGGGGGTGGAGGGTATGGAGCCGACGAAATCCGGATATGTCATGCTGGCAGCTGCTGTGCTGCTGAACTCAATAACGTTAGCCATTTTAGTAGTGTCCCGATTCCTTGGATGATGACCGGAAGCGAGGCAATAAACGCGAACAGCCCGTTCCTGCCAATTATATCACGGCAGGGAGCGGGAGGGAAGAAAAATCAAAGTGAGGTGAGCAAAATGCCGGAAGAACAGAAGCGGCAGGCGGAGAAGATCTCTGCTGAAATGAACAAGCTGACGCCGGAGGCGCGCGAAAAAGTGCTGATCTTCGTGCAGGGCATGACGGCCATGCTGGACACGCCCAAGAAGCAGCCGAAGGAGGCCGTCTGATGGTACTCGACGACGATCTGCGGCAGACGCTCGAAGAGCAGCTGCAATTGCTGGCCGAGCGCAGCCGGAAGCAGGAAACCACAAACGAAGAGCTTGCAAAGCTGACGGAACAGATGGTTTGTATCGTGAGCTTGCTGGAATCGGAACCTTGATTCTGCGTAATATTTCCAATTCAGGAAAAGCTAAAGCCGGAAGGAGGCTGAAATCATGCCGAAGCACTATGACCCCATTGCGGAGGAAGAACCGCACATCGTGGCAGAGTACCACTTCAAAAACTGCACGGTGCTGATCGCGGACAACTATCTGCGCCGCCTGACGCCGGAGCAGAAGGAAGCCAACCGGCAGGCCGCCCGCCGCGTCGCATGGCGCATCATCGAAACCGCCATCGCCGAAGGGCGCCTGCCAGCTGTCAGTAACTAACGCGCCGGGAGGCGCGTACATAAAAACGAAAAGGAGAATTTACTATGAATTACATCAACAACCCGAACACTATTCCCGGTCGACGTTGAGGTGAAGCCATGAAAATCAAAGAGCTTTTGAGCCTGTTCCAGCTGTCCTGCGACGTCAGAGTCGTCTACCTCGTGCGTGCAACCCCGCAGCCGCAGATTCCGAACGACAATCTCGGATACACGGCGCGGATGTGGATGCCGCCGAAAACAACGCGCCAAACCCTGACCAGCCTGAAAGATCTCAGCGTATTTGAGGACGGCGAGATAGATGCATTCTGGATCAACGGCGGAACGCTGATGATCCGGGAAAAGGGAGTGCGGATGCCATGTTCAGATTAACCTTCGGCGCGACTGAACTAGCAACAATCAAGTACGCCCTTCTGCGCACGGCGGCTTACAGCCGTTGGATGGCGAAAGATCTCGAAGCAAGGTTGGAGGGCGGAGAAGAAGACACAGATCTGCGCAGCCTGATCGAAACCTACAGGCGGGATGCAGACGACGAGATGCTCCTCGCAGAAACAATCTTCGAGCGGGCAGAACTGCTGGACACGAAGGAGGATAAGCGGAATGATGCGTAAACTGATTTTATCCGACGCCGACTGGCAGCGCGTGATTCGCTGCATCGAGAAAACGGAGATTGAGGAACTCGCATACATGGAAAAATGCGAAAGGAACGCGGAGATCTGGGCGCGGAACCATGTCGACAACAAGGGGATGCTCCGGATGGCGGAAGATTACAGAAAAAGCGCCCTGGAGGCGCGGCGCGTGCTTCAGGTGCTGAGGCAGGCGGAGATTTTGCCGGAGACGGAGGAGGCGAAGAAGACGTGATAAAACTGAAAGTAGAGGACTACTGCCAGGAATGCCCGTGGTTCGAGCCGGATACGATAAAGGCTATCGATATGCGTCCAACCCCGGGAAGAAAGTTCGGAACGGCGGAAACAGAGGTTGTATGCAAAGGGCGAGAACGGTGCGCACTCATGGCGGAGACGATCAGAGAGGGAATTAAGGGGGACACCTGAACTATGCCGAAGGATAAGACCTACACCCTCACATTGAGCGGGCAGGAGCTGCATGATCTGATTGATGCGGCGTTGGCGTGCGAGTGCCAGGCGGCGCAGATCATCGGCGGGCTCAAGCGCAAGGGGCTGGATCTGGATGCGCAGAAGCTCATTACACAAAACGCCCGTCTGGCGCGGCTCGTCAGACGGATGCAGGAGACGAAGGGAGGATAAGCGGAATGCGGAAACTGATTCTCAGCGGAGACGATTGGTTTGAGCTGAAGCACACGCTGGAGCTGTTTGTGATCGAGACAAACAACGCGGCGAATGAGTACGAGAACATGGCTGCACACGTGCGAGTGGCGGAATTTTCTGAACGGTATGCAAACCTCGCAAAACGCAACGTGGAAAGGACGGAGAACTGCAAGCGGCTTATAGCGCTGGTAGAATCGGCAGAACGCCTGCCGGAGACGAAGGAGGAAACCAATGGATAACGGGAAGGTACACGTCGAGATCGGCATGGATGGCAAAAAAACGGTATCTGCGCTATCCGGAAGCGCGCTGGAACTGAGCACTGCTGCCGCGCGAATCCTGAACATATTTTATGCCGCGTTCTGCCAACGGGGAATAGGCGAGGAATTCAAGGAAACCATGCGCTACTGCGTGAACCGGGATGACAGCCCGGTATGGAGGAAGGAGTTAGCAGAATGAGAACCAATCTTGCAGAGCGGCGGATCGGCTATGAGCCGCCGCGGGAAGTCGAAAAAGAGAGCCCGGAAGAGCGCCGGGCGCGGATCATGGCGATCTACCAGTGGCGCAAGGCCATGCGGCGGCTGGCCCGGCTGGGGTGCATCTGGCTATCGGGCGTGGGCTTCGCGCTGTGCATCATCGCAGGCTGCGCCCACGAGACGGAGATCGCCGCCGTCCTCGGCGGCGTATCGCTCACGACGTTCCTTACGGGGATCTGCCTGTGAAGGAGCGAAAGATCACGGTTGACTTCCGCCATGACCAGCTGGCAGATGTGATCGAGGCGGTCAACGCCTACGCGGACGATCTCAAGAATGATCGGGCGCTACTGTGCGAGATGCCGCACATCGACCACGAAACAACGGACGCGCTGCTCGAGCAGGAAACACGGCTGCAAAAGCTGGCGTACTGGCTCCAGTGCGTGCAGGACGAAGCGCTATGACGGCGCAGAGCTACGCGCCGCGTATGCGGCAGATCCCGCCGCCGTGCGCGAAGGACTGCCCCGGCCGGGAGCCGGGATGCAGCGCACGCTGCTGCAGCTGGGCGCTCTATGAGAGCATCCGGAACCACATCTATGATGTCAACCACCGGGACAAGATCAGTCTGGAGCCGGACAGAGCCGCCATCCGGCAGATCGAGCGGGCGGCAAACAAAGACAGGAGGGGAAAAAGCTATGCGGCAAAATAGCATCAATTACCCAGGCGAGCGGGCCGCGAGGCGCGCGGACATCGTCGAGCAGCCGGGCTACGCCGGGGAGCACTATTTCGTGGTGAACTACGCAGGCCGCCAGCTTACGGTACACGCCGCGGATGAAACGGCGGCCCTATTCTGGGCGGCAAAGCGCTGGGGCTACAGCTTCAAGCGGCCGGAATACCACCAGTTGGCAAGCGTGGCCAAGCTCGGCTATCAGCCGGACAGGATGTTCGGATAAAAAATGCCCTCGTCCGGCTGGAACCGGACGAGGGCGGAGAAGCCTGCGCTTCTCTGTGAAAATCAAGTACAAGGAGAGTATAGCATGAAAAATCCATATTTGCAAGAGGCAACGGAGATCATCCGCAAGCAGCAGGGGCCGCGCGGACCGGTGTGGATGTGCGGCGAGCAGCTGCTGGAGATGATCGCGCCGGATGAGGCGGCGGCAAAGCTGGTGCTGAACGATCTGAAGCACGGCGGCATGAGCCTCAAGGCCTGCGAGGCCAACATCCGGGCGTTCGCGCAGAAAAACGGGAGCTGCTGCACCGGGGCGGAGGCCGAGAAGATCATCCGCAAATACTTCGGCCTGCCGGAGCAGACGGCCGCGCCGAAGCCGGAGCCCGCCGCGCCGCCTGCTCCGGCCGGAAACATCGTGAATCTGGAGGATTTCTTCGGATGAGCGAACAGATCGATTATGAGGAGCGGCTGCCGAGGCAGCCGTCCGAGGGTGCGCTGGACTGGTGCATCAAAACGAAATTCAAGTCCGAGTACGCGATCTACCGGGATACATATTATCGCGATCCGCTGACTGGCATACAGGAAAACGCAGTCTCCGTGGCCTGCACGGCCTGCGGCGGCAGCTGGATCGCCGAGAAGGTCAGAGGAGCGGACTGCGGCAAAGGCTGGGCGCCGTTCGGCTTCGTGGAGGGCATCATGCAGATCGGCCCGGAAGACAAATTCTGCTGTCCGCAGTGCGGCGCGGAGCTTCGGGCAAAGCACGTCGGGCAGCTCTCATGGACCGGGATCGACGATAACGTCTATTTCTGCGAACCGTGGCAGCTGGGGAGCAAATTCGTCCTGCTAGGCTGGCGGGCGGAGCGGAACATCGGCAAGGACGCGCAGAAAGTTTACCGGATGTGGCCGTATGAGGCGTATGTATTTGAGCAGAAAAAGGCCGTCCGGCTGACAGGGTATCAGCGATTCATGAACACGATCCGCTATTTTGACAGCTGGCGGCAGGTGAAGCGCTGCGACGATAGATGGGGGAAGACGCTGGATGAAAACTGGTTCCGCAAGCCGGAAGATCTCTCCGGCACGACCATCGAAAATTCGGCTCTGCTCCAGTACCTGAAATCGGCCGGAGACGAGGCGCGGCCCGTCGCGTATCTGCGCCTCTGGCAGAAGCACCGGAACATCGAGAATCTGATCGTGCAGGGCTGCGGGAGCATGGTCGCAAGGGCGATCACGCGGGATACACAGAGCTGGGACTACTGCGGCGGCCACAGCGCGAAGCTGGAATGGATCGACTGGAAACAGAAGCGCCCGGCCCGGATGCTGGGCCTCAACAAGCAGGAATTTGCGTTCTGCGTCCGGGAGAAATGGACGCAGGACGATCTTGCGAAATACAAGATGGTGCGGGCGTTTGAGCCGGTAAAGCTGCCGGAGGACTGGAACCTGCTGAAAAAGCAGGAGATCTACAATCTAAACAAGCTGTGCAGCGAAAAAGCATTGCTGCCGGACACCGTGGGCGGCAAAAGCATGCAGCTGATGCGCGGCCGGCTGACCGTCATGCGCTGCCTGCGGTATCTGGAACGGCAAAAGTCTGACATCACAATGCTGCTGGACTACTGGAACATGGCCCGGCGCGCAGGGCTTGACCTGCGGGACGAGCACATCCAGCTCCCGAAAAGCCTCAAGCGCGAGCACGACCGGCTCGTGGAGGCGGAGCGGATCGCGCGGAATGAGGAAGAAAAGCGCAGGAAGCAAGCCGAGATCGAAAAGCGCCGCCCGGCGTTTGAAAAGGTCGTCGCGCCGCTGGAGGCGTGGGCGTGGGAAGACGCTGGGATCTGCATCCGGCCGGTGCGCACCGAGGAAGAGCTGATCGACGAGGGCAGAGCCCTTCACCACTGCGTCGGAACCTACGGCGAGATTGTGGCGCGCGGAGACAGCTGCATTTTCATTATCCGCCGCGCAGATGCGCCGGACAAGCCGTGGTACACGCTGCAGGTGGAACTGAAAACAGTGAAAGAGCTTCAGAATTACGGCCTGCGGAACTGTGCGCCGACGAAAGAAGTGCAGGAATTTGTGGACAGATGGCTCGAACACATCCGGCAGACGAAACGAGCCGGAGCGAAAACGAAAAAGGAGACAGCGGCATGAGTGAACAGAATCTGATGGTATCCCCGGAAAAGCTGGGCGCGGAGATCCGCGAGCTGACCCGGCAGGCAAAGGCCATGACGCTTTACTATGGCGTCGAGATCGGCCGGCGGCTGGAGGCCGCAAAGAGCATGGTCCCGTATGGCGGCTGGGGCACGTGGCTGAGGGAAAACACGGAGTTTTCCCAGGCGACCGCTACCAGATTTATGCGGGTATTCAACGAGTACGGCGCGGCGCAGATCGGCATTTTCGGGGCTGTGCCAGAATCGTCAACGTTGCAAAATCTCAGTATTTCCAATGCTTTGCGGCTTCTGGCCGTGCCGAAGACGAGCGCGAGGAATTTGCCGAAGCGGTCGATGCGGAGAATCTTTCCGCCCGGGAACTGGAAAAAGCGATCAAGGAGCGGGACGCCGCCCGGCAGGAGCGCGAAAGCGCTTTGCGGCAGGCAAACAGCGATTCCCTCCGCGCCGAGAACGCAAAAAAAGAGGCACAGGAAGCCTATGAGAAGCTGCGCGGCATGGAAGATGAGCTGACCGCCGCGAAGGACGAGGCCTGCCGCATGGCGGACGAGCTGGAAGCGCTCAAGAACCGGCCCGTCGAGGTCGCTGTCCAGCGCGACGAGCAGGCGATCCGGGACGCGGAGGCCAAGGTCCGGGCGCAGGCGGAGACGGAGCTGCGCAAGAAGACCGACGAATGGCGGAAGCAGACCACAAAGACCGAACAGGAGATCGAGCGCGTCCGCAAGGAGGCGGAGAGCCTGAAGCAGCAGCTGGCGGCGGCAAAGGCAGTGGCGGAAACCGCATCTTCGGACGCGGAAAAGGAGCGTCTGACCGAAGAAGTCGAGGATCTGCGCAGAAAGCTTGCCATGTCCGACAAGGACGTAACGGCTGCACAGCTGTATTTCTACCAGTGGCAGGCAGCCTTCAACCAACTGACACAGGCTATTTCCCACATCAAGGACGAGGATAAGGCCGGAAAGCTCTGCGCAGCTATCCGCGCCCAGCTGACCGCGTGGGGGAAGGCGATGGAGGGCACAGCATGACAGACAACGAAATCGTGCAGGCGCTGCGGTGCTGCCAAATTGGAGTCCCGTGCGAAAAATGCCCCGTAGTAGGGAACAAAGACTGTTTTGAGGAGGTAAATACGGCCGCAGCAGAACTGATCGAGCGCCTGACCGCCGAGAACGCGGCGCTGCGGGAGAAGGTGCTGTTGCTGAGCGAACCGGAGGGTTAAAGCGAATGGGAATCTATGATGCAGATTGCGACTGCGTTAGAGCAGACGAAAGGTTTATTTGCAAATGCGCAAAATGCGGGCGTGAGCGGCTCAAAAAGAATAGCATCTGCGTTCTAGTTAGAAAGCCGTATAGCCCTGCAAGAACGCTTTGCTATATTTGCCAAAGCTGCTACGTGGAAACGATAGAAAAGCTCGGGATCATGGAGTAGGAAGGAGACAAGCATGAGTAAAGCTATACTGATCAGCATTCGCCCGGAGTGGTGCCAGAAGATCATGGCAGGGCGGAAGACCATTGAGGTGCGCAAGACGCGCCCGAAGATGGATACGCCGTTTAAGTGCTATATCTACTGCACAAAACCGGAGGAAAAGCTACTCACCATTATGAAAGACGGCGATGAGAATTATGGAGAGACGTATCACGGCAAGCCGGTTTTCATAAAGACGGAAAAAGCGCCGACCACTGGCTTATGGGATAAGCGGCAAAAGGTTATCGGGGAATTTCTGTGCGATCAGATCATCAACATTAACGGCGCGGGAAGAATCCCGTCGGATGCTGCGCGGCAAACCTGCCTAGAGCCTGCGGAGCTGCACCAGTATCTCGGAGCTGACACCGGCTACGGCTGGCACATATCCAACCTCAGGATTTACGACACCCCGCGCGAACTGCGGGAATTTTACGCTGTGCCAAATGAGGTAGAGGTAGCGCTCAAGGCAAAACCCAAGCCAATCACACGCCCGCCGCAGAGCTGGCGGTATGTGGAGGAATTGCTGTGAAGGTTTACATAGCCGGTAAAATCACCGGAGATCCGGGGTATCGGGATAAATTTGCAGCGGCAGAAATACAGCTGGGCGGGCAGGGGCACGCTGTGCTAAATCCTGCCGAGCTGCCGGGGGGGCATGAGCCGGGAGGACTATATGCGGATCTGCTTTGCAATGATCGACGTGGCGGACGCGGTTGTTTTCCTGCCGGACGCAGCGGAAAGCGCAGGCGCGAGGCTGGAAATGGCATACTGCGAATACATTGGGAAGGAGCATGAGACATGGAGCGACTGACAAGTCCTAATATCAACGTAGACCCGGGCACCGACCGATTTCTGCACGCCGCGATCGGCGGCAAGGAAATCGACTGGAAGCAGAGCCGGGACAGCACGCTCCACGTGCTGATCAACGGCCCAACGAGCAACGGCTTTTGCAAGGATATTTTCAGAAAGATGGTTCGCGATCTGTACGGACGGCTGAAAGCCTACGAGGATACGGGGCTGACGCCGGAAGCAGTAGAAACGGTTAAGCTTGCGCTGGCCGCAAAGCATTTGGTAGACCTCGAAACGCTTAACAATACGCCAATCAGCAGGCTCGTAGAGCTTGCCGAGGCCGAAAAGGACGGGCGCGTGGTGGTGCTGCCGTGCAAGGTTGGGAATACGGTGTGGCGCATTGTCCGGGACGGAGAACCACACATCACACGGGACGAAGTATGCAATATGTACTTCGCGGACGATATGACGCTGTGCGTCGAGCTGGTCGGCGGGAGAGTTACCTTTACCGAGAAATTCGGCAAAACCGTATTCCTGACCCACGAAGAAGCCGAGCTGGCGATGGAGGGCAGGAAGGATGGCGTATAACGTTTACTTTTCTTGCGATACGTGCGGAGCCAAATATAACTGGGTAAACCACACGGTTTCACAATCTACTGCCGCGAAGATTGCGAGAAGAGATGGGTGGCGCGTTGGGAAATGTGGATGGTTTTGCCCGGAGTGCCGGAAAAAGAGGAGGAAGAGAGAAAATGTCTGACGAATACATCAGCCGCGAAAAGACGCTTGCACTGCTTAAAAGCTTGGGCAGCCGGGATTATCGCAGGGAAAAGGGCACGATACAGGACGCGATCAAGATGATTTCTTCCTCCGCATACACGCCCGCCGCCGACGTTGCGCCGGTGGTGCATGGGTGGTGGAAGAAAGTGCGGAAATCAAGGAGTACATGGGAGTGCTCGGCCTGTGGTACGAAAGTGGGCGCATTTTTTGCGGGATGCTCTCAATATTGCTATTGCTGTGGTGCGCAGATGGGCGGCGTATCCGAATGAGCGGGCTGCGGTTTGAATCCATGGCGGATATGCCGCCGAGGATGCGGGAGCTTTATGCCAGGCAGCAGGTCGACCTCTCAGGCGCTGCGGCGCCAGCTCCCCTTCACAAGGGGAGCCAAGGGAATGAGAAGTACCACAACGCGCCCACCGAGCGGGCCGGGATCCGGTTCGACGGCCGCAAGGAGGCGCGGCGGTATGACGAACTGATGGTGATGCTTCGGGCCGGCATTATCTCCGATCTGCGGCTCCAACCGCAGTTTACCTTGCAGGAGAGCTACATCACCGAGTCCGGCGAACGCATCCGCGCGATCCGGTACACGGTGGACTTTTCGTACAAATTCGGAAACAAGCTCGTCGTGGAGGACGTGAAGTCAAAGCCGACGCGGACGAAGGAGTACCTGCGCAATAAAAAATTCATGCGCTCGAAATTCGGAATCGATATACAGGAGATTTAAAAATGCCGGAAGAAAAAACGAGGGCCGTCCGGGAATGCCGTGCGGCCTGCCGAAAAGCGGGAACGCCTGCATGAACCGCACGACGGCCTGCTGCCTGAAATGCGGCTGGAACCCGGATGAGCAGGTGCGGCGCAGAGCGCTGCCGCTCGTAAAGGGCGCGGGCGGACTCTACCACAAGGATATCCGCCAGGAAACATAGGCAATCAGCCGGGGAACCATATTTTCTTGGGCTTATGCCGCAGCCGCTCCGCCATGAGACGGCTGCGGAAGGAAACCCCCGGCTTTGCACCCGGCGCACGGCAAATCCCTCAAGCACGTGCGCCGGGAAAGCGCGTGAGACGTGCGCAAAAACGTCATCCCACACGGGGTATCGCATAGGCCCCGTGCATCGCTTGCCTCCTTTTTTACAAAGCCGCCTGATGGCAGTCAAGGGCGGCTCGCCCGGAAATGCGCAGCGTAAGTAAAGCGAGCGCGGCGCGCCGGGTGCGGGCGGTGGAACTCCGCCCTGCCTACGGGGGCCGGAATACCGGCCCCCAGACGAAGGAGTGTGAAACTATGGGCAAATCCAACAAGGTCGCGTTGACCTGCCAGGTCTGCGGGGCCACATTTTACAAAGTGCCGAGCGCGATCACGAAGGAGACAAGGTGCTGCTCGAAGGAGTGCCGCGGGAAAGTGCAGGCAGAAAGACTGGAGCAGCGCCGCCGGGAGCTGGAAAAGGAGCTGGAGGGCCTGCGCACCGAGAGTCCGGAAGGAGAAAAGCGCCTGCCGCACAGGCTCGTAAACATCCGTATCACGGCCAAAGTCCCGGTATGGCCGGAATACCAGCCAAGAATCGGAGCCACATACCGGGCGGAGAGATACCCAATGTTCAAAGCGCCGGGCTACGTGATCCAGTCCGGCGGCAAAAGAATCAATATCCGCGCAGACGAGTGCGTGGAAGTGTGAAAGGAGCAGAAAAATGGCAGAAATCATGGGCGCGTTTGCGCACGACCTCGACAATTTTGTCGCGTACTACGAAGAACTGAATTGGGATACCAGTTTCCGGGGCGAGAAATACCCGCCGCGCATCGTCATGGAGCAGTCCACGCCGCCGCTTTTCAAAGTGGAGAAAGACGGCACAAAGAAGCTGATACCCAACCCTACGATCCAGATCATAGGCAGCCCGGACACGCAAGTCATAACGAGCGGTGAGTTGCAGATCAGCAAGAAGGATTTTACCAAGCTGACCAACCGCGCTGCTGCTCTGCTGGAACTGTTCCTGCACGGCTTTATGCAGGAGCGCAAGGAAATGGAGGCGGCGAATGCTGATTGAAATTCTGGATCTTGCCGCCGCGCTGGAGTGGATCGCGCTGGGCGTGCTGGTATACCTCAAGGCGCGCAGCCTGAGCCGCAAGCTGGACGCAATGTGCAGCAAGTTACCGGCAAATTACCGGCAAGTTACAGTCGGGCCGGGGCCAGACCCCGTGGGCAAAGAAGGCCCGTGGGGAATCTGCCCGGAATGCGGGACTGTCGGTGCCTGCTACTGGGATGAAAAAACAGATACGTGCACGTGTATGGCGTGCGGGCATAAGGACAACGGCACTATCCGTTGAACGCATGGCCGGAATCTCCGGCCACGCTTTGAGCGGGCAGATGGCCCTGTAGGGGCGGACGGCTCTGTCCGCCCGGGAGAAAGAGGTTTGGATGATGGCAAAAAGGCACAAGCGCCGGCTGTTTACAGGGGCGGTATGTACGCAGATCGTTTATACCGTGTCCAACGGTGCGGACAAAAAGACCAGCAAGCCGCGCAAGCCGCGCTTCCAGACGCGGGAAGCGCAGGACGAATTCAACGGCAAACTCTCGGCGGACAGACTGGCGGCCATTGTCAACGCCAACTTCGGGCCGACGAGCCTGTATTCCACGCTGACGCTCAGCGTGGAGAATGAGGTACATACCGCGCAGGAAATGCGGCGGCTTCGCGATCTGCTCTGCCGCCGCCTACTATATAAATATCCGGAGGCAAAGATCGTGATCGTCTATGGCCGGGGCAAGTCGACAAACCGCTTCCACCTCCACATGATCTCGGACGGCATTCCGGAGGAGGAGATCGGCAGGATCTGGGGACTTGGCAGTGTGGTCGAGATCCGCCACCTGCGGGAGCATAATTATTATCTGGATGAAAACGGAAACAAAGTAGATCATGGCCGGGACTACACGGCCCTTGCCAATTACCTGCACAGCCACTGGCGCAAGGAATTCGGCGGCCACCGGTACAAGGCGACGCGAAATTGCATCCGACCCGAGCCGGAACCTGCAACCGAGGCCGTGCGCGAGTACAGCCCCAAGCATCCACCCGTCGCCCCGCGAGGCTATATCCTCGTCGAAGCCCGGACGACAAAGTACGGGTATCAATATTATAAGTATGTAGTCGATCCAAGATCAGAGCACAAGCGGAACGAGGCCGCTTTCTTAAAACCTCGTAAATGAGTAGCGTTTTAAGACGAAAGGAGCGATCAGCATGAACCAGAAACCGACCACGCATCCACGCGCAGACAGAAAGCCGGTATGCACCCGGAAAGACTGCATCTGCCATGACTGGCGTTGCGAGAATTGCTGCGCCAAGTATCGCCATATCTCCGATTGCAAGGGCGCCGAGCCGGAAAGGGACGGGGAATGCAGGACGTGAGCAGAAAATATAGCAAAAAGAGCAGTACGCCGCCCCCACCTGGCTTCCCGGCACAGCTGCGGAAACTGCGGGAGCGCTATGGGATGTCGCCGGAGGCACTTGGGGAGTGCTGCGGCCTCTCGCGGAATATCATCCGCAGATATGAGCGGGGAGAACGCTGCCCGTCCGTTGATTCCGTGGTGAAAATAGCCGATTTCTTCGATGTCTCGACAGACAGCCTGATCGGAAGACGAAGAAATTGACGGCAATCCCCCAGTTGGGGGAAAATAAGAGAAAAAACATGACAAAATATAAGCCACAGGGGCGGAGCATACCCGTCTCTGCTTTGGCATAAACAAAAACCGGCGCAAAGGAGGCGGGGAGATGGGGAAGCCGAGAAAGATCAAGAGCGTAAAGGCGATGGAGCGGGCAATAGAAGCTTATTTTGCGAGCTGCGAGGGCACGCCGCGCCTCGACAAAAACGGCCAGCCCATCTACGACAAGCACGGCCAGCCGGTCGTTGTCGGAGCGAAGCCGCCGACTGTCACCGGGCTTGCGCTGGCGCTTGGTCTGTCCGGGCGTAAAGTCCTGCTGGACTATCAGGGGCGCGAGGAATATCGTGACGCGATAACGCGCGCGAAGGCACGCTGCGAAGCCTATGCCGAGGAACGACTTTACGACAAAGACGGCTCGCCTGGTGCAAAGTTCAGCCTTGGATGCAATTTTGGCTGGGCATCGGAGGACGAACGGCGCGGAGACCCGGCGGCGTTTGCGGCGCTGATCTCCGCGATCACGGGCGGCGGGAACGATGCACCTTAAAAAACTTTCACAAAAGCAGAGGGAGATATTCGACTTCTGCAAGACGGACGAGACGACGCTGATCTGCGACGGTTCCGTCCGATCCGGCAAAACAACGATCATGACGCTGGCATTTCTGGCGTGGGCCATGCAGAACTACGACCGCACGAATTTCGCAATTTGCGGAAAGACCGTGCAGTCGGCAGAACGGAACATCCTCCGCCCGCTGATGGAGGTCGAAGGACTTGGAGCGGCGCTGGCGCTGTCCTACAAGGTTTCTACGCGCGTCCTGACAGTCCGCTGCGGCGCGCGGGTCAACTGGTTTTATCTCTTCGGCGGCAAAGACGAAAGCTCGTATATGCTCATCCAGGGCATTACGCTCGCGGGCGTTTTATTCGACGAGGTTGCACTGATGCCGCAGTCATTTGTGGAGCAGGCAACAGCCCGCGCGATTTCATTCGAGAACCCGAAATATTTTCTGAACTGCAACCCGGAAAGCCCAGCGAACTGGGTGTACAAAAAATACATCGAGCAGCCGCCAGCAGGCACGCGGCACATCCACTTCCTGCTGGAAGATAACCCGATCCTGACACCGCAGATGATCGAGCGGACAAAGGCGATGTATTCCGGCATTTTTTACGACCGGTATATTCTCGGCCTCTGGAGAATCGCCGAGGGTCTGGTATACCCGATGTTCGACCATGAACGCAACGTCACAAGCGAACGGGGCGGGCCGGGGCGATACTGGATCTCATCGGACTACGGCACACAAAACCCTACCGTCTTTGCATTGTGGCGGGAATATGGCGGAAAAGCCGTCATGGAGAAGGAATATTACCACAGCGGACGCGAGAGCGGGCGGCAGAAGACCGACGAAGAATATTATCAGGACTTAGAGGCGTTTGCGGACGGATACCGCATTGAGCGCGTTGTGCTCGACCCGTCTGCGGCGTCCTTTGCCGAGTGCATCCGGCGGCACGGAAAGTTTTCTGTATGGAAAGCAAACAACGCCGTGCTGGACGGCATTCGCTTCACGGGGGCCTGCATCAAAAGCGGCATAATCAAATTCCATGAGAGTTGCAAAAACGCGTTTCGGGAATTCGGCCTTTATAGCTGGGACAAGGACGCAGGAGAAGACCGCGTGATAAAAGAGAACGACCATTGCATGGACGCGATTCGATATTTCTGCATGACCGTTTTGAGGAGAGAAATCAAGAAATGAGCTTTTTGACAAACATTCGGGGATGGTTCCGGAATATGCTTTTCCCGCAGGCGGTGGCCGAGCGGGAATTCGGCGTATCTCCGGCGGTCAGCCCGAAGATGGAGCAGAATATAAGCCTCTGGTACGCGATGTTTACCGGAAATCCGCCCTGGCAGACGTGCGATGTTACTGCTGTCGGACTTCCGGCAGCGATCTGCCGGGAGATTGCACGACCGACGCTGGCCGAGCTGACGGCCAACATCACCGGCAGCGTCCGGGCGGATTATCTGAAAGAGTGCTTTGAGCGGGCGGAAGAGAATTTCCACAGCGCCTTAGAGCTGGGACTTGCGCTCGGCGGTGTGGCATTTAAGCCGTATATCTACGGCGATCAGCTGCTGGTCGACGTGACCGGCGCGGCGGCGTTCCAGCCGACGAAATTTGATCCTGCCGGGCGCTGCATCGGCGGTGTCTTCCGGGATAAGCCAGCGAAGGTGGGCGGGAAATATTATATCCGCCTCGAATCACACGAGCTGGACGGCACGACATACACGATCCGCAATAAAGCGTATTACAGCGACGCTTCCGGCACAGTCGGCGCAGAAGCGCCCCTAAACGCCGTCCCGGAATGGGCGGACATTCAGCCGGAGATCGCGATTCAGGATATGAGCGGGCCGCTCTTCGCGTACTTCCGCCCGCCTGCGGCCAACACAACGGATGCAAACAGCCCCTGCGGAATGTCCGTCTATGGAGACGCGGCTACGGTGCAGCTGATCAAGCAGGCCGATGAGCAGTGGGAGCGCCTGCGCTGGGAATACCGCTCCAGCGAGCGCAAAGTCCTGATGGACGTCACGAGCTCGACTGCGGATATGTTCAACAAGCGTATGTTTGAACTGGGACCGTTCTCCCCTAGCGGCGAATTCTTTCAGTACATCGAGCCGCAGATCCGCGACGAAGCAATCTACCGAGGGTTCCAGAATACGCTCCGCCGTATCGAGTTCAACGTCGGATTGGCTTATGGAGATATTTCCGACCCGCAGACCATCGAGAAGACGGCAACGGAGATCCGCAACAGCAAGCAGCGAAAATATGTGCTGATCGACAGCATTCAGACGGCGCTTGAGCACACGTTTGACAGCCTGCTCTACGCGCTCGATACATACGCGACGCTCTACAACCTTGCGCCTGCTGGGGCGTACAGCGCCGATTACAGCTGGGGCGATTCCATCCTGGACGATGCCGAGAAGAAAGAGCAAGAGCGGACCAACGACCGGCTTGACCTCGCTGACGGTATCCTCAACGACTGGGAATACCGCGCGAAATGGTACGGCGAGGACGAAGCGACTGCAAAGGCAATGCTGCCGAGGGCGCAGGACATGACAGATGCAAACGCCCCGGCTGAGGTCGAATGAGAAAGGTCAAGTATCCGTTCAGTCCGGAGCTGCTCGACGCCCTCCCGGAAGAAGTCGCGGAGCTGTTCCGTGCGCTGGAAGATACGCTGCTGGATGAAGTCTGTTCCCGGCTTAAAATTGCCGATCAGCTCAACGAAGTAACGGTTCAGGATATCCGGGCGCTGCGGTCGCACGGCATTGATCTCAAGAAGATCAAAAGGGCCATCCAGAAGACAGCGGACGTCAGCGAAGAAAAACTGAACAAGCTGCTCGACGATGTTGTGGAGCGCAACCGGCGATATTACAACGACCTTATTACGCTGGCCGATGTGACGAAGCCTGGCCGGCTGGTAGACACCTCCGATATCGACGCGATCCGCAGGCAGACGCTCGGAGAATTCCGAAATCTGACGCAATCTTTGGGGTTTTTAGTGGACAATGGCCAGAGAATGCTTCCGCCTGCGCAAGCATATCAGTGGGCCCTAAATTCGTCAACGCTGCAAATTCAGAGCGGGGCGATCAGCTATAATCAGGCGATTGCCAACGCCGTCAAGCAGCTGGCAGAGAGCGGAATCAAAGTCGTAGACTATGAGAGCGGCCACACAGATCAAATCGACGTGGCCGCCCGCCGGGCCGTTATGACGGGCGTGGCGCAAATCTGCGACAAGTATTCCGACCAGTCGGCGGAATATCTGGATACCCGGTATTTTGAGATCACAGCCCACTCCGGCGCACGAGACAAGCCCGGCCCGTCCCCGTGGTCGAGCCACAAGGATTGGCAAGGGAAAATTTATTATAAAAGCGAAAACGGAGAGCCTGACCCGCTTGGGCAGTACAAGGATCTCGTGGAGACGACCGGCTACGGATATGTAGACGGCCTGACCGGAGCAAATTGCCGCCACTACAAACACGCATTTCTCCCCGGCATTATGGAGCCTACCTATTCCGAAGAGCAGCTGGAGCACATCGACGACGGCCTCGGCTGCGAGTTCGACGGGAAGAAATATACTGCATATGAAGCAACTCAGATGCAAAGACGGCTCGAACGGTCGATTCGCAAACAGAAGCGTTTGAAAAACGCCTATAAAGCCTCCGGGCTTAAGGACGAAGAGACTGCCGCCGCAGCCAAGCTGCGCCGCCTGAACACGAAATACCATGATTTCAGCAAGGCCGCAGGGCTGCCGGAACAGCCGGAGAGAATGAAGGTGCTATATGATTGACGAAAAACTGAAAGCCGCCATTGAGCGGGCGCTTGCCGCCGGGTTCCGCGTCCAGCTGAAGCGCATGAAGGACGGAACAGTCAAGGCGCAGATCATCAAAGCGGAAGAACTGAAAAAATAATACAGATACCGCAGCACAATCGAGTGCGCGGAATGGCACGATGAGCCAACTACTGAGATTTTCTTAGTGGTTGGCTCTTTTTGTTTCGGTAAAAACCGCATGAGCGGGATTTATACAAAAAATTGGCTATCTGCAAGCCTAAAAGTGCAGGCGGGAGGTCATGGCGACGACCTAAAAAGCCTATCCCGTAAGGAGAAACCATGAAAAAAGAAGAATTGCTGAGCATTGGCCTGACAGAAGAGCAGGCAGACAAGGTTTTTGCCATGAACGGCAAGGACATTGAGAAGCACAAAAAGGCCGCAGAGGACGCAAAGGCAGACAAAGATGCTATGGAAAAGCAGCTGGCCGACCGCGACAAGGACATCGAAAACCTGCGGAAGTCCAGCGGGGATGCTGAGAGCGTCCGCAAGCAGCTCGAAGACCTTCAGGGCCGGTACACCAAGGAAACCGAAGATTACAAGGCGCAGCTGGCAAGCCGGGACTACGCCGACGCCATGAACCGCGCGATCACGGCCAAGGGCGTCAAGTTTTCTTCCAAAGCCGCCGAGAAAGTTTACCTTGCAGACCTCAAGGAGAAACACCTTGAACTGAAAGACGGCGAGCTGACCGGCTTCGACGAGTGGCACAAGGCCCAGCTCGAAGCAGACCCGACCGCGTTCCAGTCCGACAAGCCCACGCCTACATTCGTCAAGCCTGTCGGCCAGGGCGGCGCACCGGCGGCAAAGAGCAAGGGCGCAATGTACGCGCAGCAGTTCAACGCGCAGTTTGCGCAGACACCAAACAAGGAGTGATTTAAAAAATGTCTATCGTTGTAAACACAAAAGCAGAAGTCAGACCGAACTTCCTCGAAAGCGAAGTCGGCCTCGTTCTGAAAACCCGCGAGATCCCCGCGTCGATGGGCGTACAGGACGGAGAATACAAGATCGTCAAGGCCGGTACGCCGTTCCCGTCCGACAACTCGAACGCCGTCGGCATCGTGTTTGAGGATATCAATGTGACGGACGGCAATATGCCCGGCTCTGTGATGGTCGCGGGCCGTGTGCTGGCAGACCGCCTGTCGCTTGCATCCGCAGCCAAGACCGCGCTGTCCGGCAAGGGATTCACATTTGTGGACGCGCCGGAGATCACGCGCGGCTATACCGTGACCTACGACAAAAACGACGGCAGCGGCACGCCGCCTGTCGACGAGAACGTCTACACAGAGGGCTCCTATGCAAACGTCTCGACCGAATATCCGCTGACCAAGAGTGGCAACACCCAGACCGGCTGGAGCACGTCTAAGGGCGGCGAAGCTGTTTCCAAGGTCGAAATGACCGGCAATGTGACCCTGTACCCCGTGTGGACTACGGCCTAAAGAAGGAGGAAAAACACCATGCCTGACATTCTTGAACTGATTTCCGACGCTGACCGTCTGGATTTCTCGCAGAACATTTCCGTCGCGCGCCCGGCCTACCTCGGAGACCGGCTGTTCCCGGATCAGAAAACCGAAAGCCTGAAAGCCGAGTACCTGCGCCTTGCAAACGGCGCACAGATTCCCACGATGGCGACCGTCCACGCCTTTGACACCGAGGCCGAGATCGCCACGCGCCCAGCACTCGAAAAGACCGAGGTTGAGAAGCTGTTTATTAAGCGCAAGATCAACCAGTCCGAGCGGGTGCAGCTGCTCAACGAAAACGGCGTATATGCCGACAACGCAATCGTGAGCTATGTCTTCGACGATATGCGCCTGATGGCCGATGCGGTCAAGGTCAGAACCGAGGTCGCGAAAATGGAAGTCATCGCGACCGGCAAGATGACCATCAAGGAAAACAACCTCAACATGACCGTCGATTACGGCGTTCCGTCCGCAAACACCGGCTTTAAGATCGATTTCGGAGCAGATGCTGATATCATCGGCCAGCTTCAGGCAATCGCGGATCAGGCGGCGGCCTCCGGTCACGCGCTGAGCGAAATGGTCGTCGGTACGAAGATCCTGCGAAAGCTTGCCTCCAACAAGGGCATTCAGACTCTCGTATACGGTACGGTCGGCGCTGGTACATACGTCACTACCGAGAAGCTGCGCAGCCTCTTTACCGAACTGTTCGGCTTTGGCCAGATCACGACCAACGACCAGCGCTATAAGGCGCAGGCTGAAAACGGCGCGGAAAAGACATACCGCTTCTTCCCGGAGGACAAGGTTGCATTCCTGTCCAACGGCGCGGCCAATTCCTTCGGCGTCGGCCTGTGGGGCGTGACGCCGGAAGAAAAGGGCTATGGCCCGTACACCGACAAGAGCGCACAGCAGTATATCACCATTACCCAGTGGGAAACGCCAGACCCGAAGACCACCTGGACGAAGGCAAGCGGCCTGTTTATCCCGGTCGTGCCCGATCCTTACGGCCTGTTCATCGGCGCGGACGTAAGCAAGTAAATTCAAGCCTCCGCGCCTGCATGACGGGTGCGGAGGCTGACCGGAAGGAGGGCGCAGCATGATCTACGCCGATTATGAGTATTACGCGACTGTGTACCGCGGGACGGCGCTGGATGAAGAGCAATTTTGCGGCCTCGCCCGCAAGGCATCGGCTTACGTCGACTACATCACCATGAGCCGCGCGCGCTCCGCTGCCGGGGATAAGCTCGAAGCCGTCCAGAACTGCGTCTGCGCGCTGGCCGAGCTGGAGCAGGACGCTGGGAAACTGGACAGCCTCGTCTACACGACCGACAGGCCGGTGTCAAGCGAGACGGTAGGCGGCTGGTCGCGAAGCTTTGGTTCACGAAATCTGTCCCAGGCAGATATGCAGCGGACAGAGACGCGCCGCCGTGAGATCGTGCTGGCGTACCTCGGGCCGACCGGATTACTCAAAGCAAGGGGGTATGGGCCGTGTCCATGTTCCCCCACACCGTAACCGTTTATAACGTCTCGCAGGAAACAGATCCGACAACGTTCAAGGATGTGGAGAAAACCTACATCACCGTCCTGCGCGGCGTTCTGCTGGAAGCCTCCAAGGCGGCCAACGTCCGCCAGAGCGGGCTTGAGGGCGCGGATGCGGTGAATCTTTACATCCCGTTCTCTACGCCCGCCGTAGACGGCGTGACAGGCGCAGAAAAGCGCTACGTTGGACCGCAGGAATTCTGGCGGGCAGCCGATAAAAGCGGCCTGTGGGCGCTCTCCACGGACGGCAACGGCGGCACGACATTCTTTATCAAGGGTGAAGTCGTTGAGCCGGACAAGACCGAGCGGGCGCTTGAAATGCTCTATGACGACGTTTACAAGGTTACAAAAGTCGACATGAAGGATTTCGGGAGCCAGGACATGAGACACTTCGAAGTCGGAGGGGCCTGATATGCTGAAATTCAGCGTAAAAGCGGACAGCTTTGACGAACTGCATGAGGCAATCGCGCAGGCATGCACCAAAGCGGAGCACGCTGTTGCACTTCAGGCAAGAAAGGACACATCTCCATACGTTCCATTCCTGACCGGTTCGCTTGATCGGAGAACACGGGTAGAGGGGAATGCAATCATCTACCCCGGCCCATACGCGCGGTTCCTGTACTACGGAAAAGTCATGGTAGACCCGGAGACCGGAAGCACCTACGCGCCGAAAGGCGGGACAAAGGTACTGACCGACAAAAATCTTGTGTTCAACACGACAGGACACAATCAGGCGCAATCGCATTGGTTCGAGGCGTCAAAGGCTGAAAATCTTGATAAATGGCTTCGTGTAGCGGACAAGGCGGTGAAGAATGGACTCTGAAAAGCAAAAAAGGCTGGTATCTGCGGAGGAAGAAACGGACATATCCCGCAAGGTTATGATCTGGGTCAACACCTTCGAGGACGACGAGCTGCCGGACGGCACGATCAACTATGATTTCCTCCCGGCTGATACCGCAGGAATGGCCCTGTCGACGATTCAGGGCACATACATCACGCGCCGGTACATCCTCGGCGGCCATGAGGCGGAATATCAATTCAAAATCATTTCCCGCATTATGCCGGGGAAGGGCGCAAGCAACGACAAGCGCCTGAAAGCGGACGCGCTGCTCAATCGCCTCGGCGACTGGGCGGCAGAGAACTGGCCGGATCTCGGCGAAAATGTCCGTGTCCGGCACGTCGAACCCGTCAGCCGCGCGGCGCTTTACGCCCGGTACGAAGACGGGACAGAAGACCATCAAATTCTGATGAAACTGACATATGAGGTGATTTAACTATGGCAGAAGTTACTTTTAACACTACGGCCGGTCAGACCATCGACCGGGAGCTGCTGATTGCATATCTGAATACCGGCGAGGCGTCGACGCCCGTATGGTCGCCGTTCGGAACACGCGTCACGGATTCCAGCATGGAATACGACTGGCAGGAGGAATCCAACAAGGATATTCTCGGCACGACCAGAACGACCATGAAAAAGCCGATTATCACGCAGAGCTTTGACCCGTGCGATCTGGACGCAGGAGACGCGGCGCTGAAAAAGATCTGGGATCTGGCAGTCAAACAGCAGAACGCCGCCGCACTGGCAAATCAGGACGTGCTGATTGTTCACCATTATGCAGGCACGGCCAAGACGGCGGTATTCGCGGAGCGCTACGACGCTTCTATGGTCAAGCCGTCCAGCCTCGGAGGCGAGGGCGGCGGTACGGTAGGCATGCCCATCGACGTAACGCTCGGTGGCAACCGCACGACCGGCACGGCGGCGATTGGCTCCAATGGGGCCATCACCTTCACGCCGGACGCGGCTTCTGACTAAAGGAGGCACAAAAAATGCCTGAAATTAAATTTGAAACCGGTATTGTATCGTTCAACCTGAACGACGCGGCGGAAGTCTCCTTCAACCCGACGGACAGCGCGTTCGTTGAACAGATTTTCAACACCTTCGACGAGCTGGACAAGAAGCAGGAGGAATACAAGGCCGAGATCGAGCACGCGGGCAAGCGGGAGATTTTCAGCATTGCCCGCCGCCGCGACGCGGAAATGCGGGATATGATCGACAGCCTGTTCGCACAGCCGGTCTGCACGGCGCTGTTCGGCACAATGAACGTCTACGCGCTGGCCGACGGCCTGCCGGTCTGGTGCAACCTCATGCTGGCTGTGATCGACCAGATTGACACGAGCTTCGCAGCGGAGCAGAAGAAGACTAATCCGAGGATCGCGAAATATACGGCAAAATGGAAAAAGTGATATGGGCGCTGCCGACCACGGTAGACGTGAACGGCACAACGTATCCAATCCAATCCGATTACCGCGCGATCCTCGATATCCTCACAGCGCTGAACGACAGGGAGCTGGACGAGCGGGACAAGGCGGAAGCAGTGCTGACCATCTTCTATCCAGGCTTCGACGAAATGCCTGTCAGCGACTATCACGAAGCCCTCAATCAGTGCTTCCGCTTCATCGACCGTGGGCAGGAGCGTCGCGAACAAAGGGCGCAGCCCGCCCTCATGTCGTGGGAGCAGGATTTCGATCTCATTATTGCGCCGGTAAACCGGATTGCGGGATGCGAGGTGCGTGCGCTGGAATATCTGCACTGGTACACATTCCTCGCCTACTATCAGGAAATCGGCGATTGCCTGTTTGCGCAGGTGGTATCCATCCGGGATAAAAAGGCAAGGGGGAAGGGCCTCGACAAGCAGGAGCGGGAATTTTACCGGCGCAACCGGGATATCGTCGATCTGAAAACGGCATATTCCGAGGCCGAAAACGAACTGTTTGCCGCATGGGGCATTAAGCCCAAAAATAGCCGCCCCGATTAAGGGGCGGCTGCAAGAAAGCCTTATTTTTTGTACTCGAAAATGATTTCTTTGCCCCAGAAGCTTAGGGAGAAGCGAACCTCGATTTCGCTCCAATCCTGCGGCGCTTCGTATCCGACAACACCCTTCATTTTCTTCCCGGCGGCAATCGTGCCGTCAAGCTGCGGATCGTCGGAACTCATCATTGCAGTGAGGCTAAGCGCGGTAGAATAGCCGTCGATATAGCATTCAAAGGAAATCATAAAAAGCAAAAGAAATGCAATCCGAAGGCGGTGAAAATTATGGAAGCCGGAAAAATTGTAATCGCTGTCGACGCCGACGCGAAAAAAGCGCAGAAAGAGCTGGATACACTATCCACAAAAATTGAAAAAATGGAAGCCAAGCTGAGCGAGGACACCGGAACGCAAAGCGGGCTGAAAAAGGAGCTTGACGCAGCGCTTCAGTCCGCGAAGCAGACGGAAGACGCCATCAAGTCGCTCCGTTCTGAGGCTGACCGCCTCAAAGGTATCACGTCCGGGAGCGTGTCGGCCAATCCGGCAGAATACATAGATGCTTACTCCCGGCAGGCGGAAGTCTCCGCGCAGATCAAGGAGCAGGAAAAGCTTCTGGCGAAGCAAAATCAAGCAGCGGAAAAGCTCGGAAATCAATATGCAAAAATTACCGACAATGTGATCAAGCAGACCAAAGCGCTTGACGACGCAAAAACCAGAGCCGGAGGGCTCGCTGAGCAGATCACAAACGCCAGCGGAGCCTCGGAAAAAATGGCGGCAGTATCGGCAAGCGTCGAAAAAAGCATGACTAAATTCGGGAATCGAATCACCGGCCTGTTTAACCGTGCGCTAATCTTCACCGTCATGTCCCGCGGGCTTTCGCAGCTTCGCGACTGGATCGGGAAAACGATTATGAAAAGCGACGAAGCAAGAGCGGCGGTCGCCCGGCTGAAGGGTGCGCTGCTTACGCTTGCGCAGCCGCTTATGAAGGTGGTTATCCCGGCATTCGTCCTGTTTATGAATGTGCTGACGCGGGCGGTGAATGCGCTTGCGGTGCTGGTTTCAAAATTATTTGGAACAACCTTTGCAAAATCTGCGGCGGAAGCCGCTGCGGCGTATGGAGACGAAGAGGAAGCGATCTCCGGCGTTGGAGACGCAGCCGAGAAAGCCGGGAAAAGCATGGCGTCGTTCGACGAAATCAACCAGATATCGGGAGATTCCGGAGCGGGCAGCAGCGCAGGAGCGTCCGGCGGAAGCGGCTCTGACACCATAGCGCCGGATTTCAGCTCAATGGTAAAGGATCAGCTGACGTCTGTTGCAGAGCTTTTTGTTGGCGCGGCGCTTCTCGCGCTTGGTGCGATCCTCACGTTCAGCGGCGCGAACATCCTGCTCGGAATCGCGCTCATGGCGCTTGGTGCGGCAGCAATATGGGATGCAGTAAGCAACCACTGGGGCGAGATTGCGGAGATTTTACAAGGGCAAGTCGGCGCAATTGTAGCAATCGTTAGCACGGCGCTGATTGCAATTGGCGCAATCCTTCTGTTTTCCGGCGCAAGCATTCCACTCGGACTTGGGCTGATACTGTCCGGTGCGGTCGGCCTTGGGGCTACCGTGGCGGCGAATTGGGAAGCGATTACGGAAGCACTGCAAGGGCCAATTGGCGCTGTCGTAGCAATCGTCAGCGGGGCGCTGCTCGTGCTGGGCGCAATTCTGGCGTTCAGTGGCACAAATATCCCCCTCGGTATCGGCCTGATGGCCGCTGGTGCAATCGGTCTTGCCGCAGAAGCAGCGCTCAACTGGGATACGATCACAGAGGCCATGCGTGGCCGCGTCGGTGAAATTGTGGCAATCGTCAGCGCGGCGATTCTCGCGCTTGGCGCAGTCCTCACGTTCAGCGGCGCAAGCCTGAAACTCGGTATTGGCCTGATGGTGGCAGGCGCGGCAGGCCTCGCAGCGACGGCAGCAATCAACTGGGACACAATAAAAACAAAGCTGCAGGGTCCAATTGGAAAAATTGTAGCAATCGTCAGCGGGGCGCTGCTCGTGCTGGGCGCAGTCCTGACGTTTACAGGCGCGAGCCTTCCCCTCGGTATCGGCCTTATGGTGGCAGGCGCAATCGGCCTTGCGACGACGGCAGCCGTAAACTGGAACACAATTCAGGATAAAATGAGAGGACCGCTTGGGAAAATCATGGCGATTGTCGGCGGTGCGCTCGTTGTGCTTGGTATAATCCTGCTGCTTACGGGAGCGGGGATCCCGCTGGGCCTCGGTCTTCTCGTGGCGGGAGGCGCAAGTCTGGCAGCCGCGATTGCTCCAAACTGGAACATTATTACTGAGAAGATCAAGGGCTGCTGGGAAAAAATCAAGGCATTTTGGAAGAAAAACATTGCGCCGGTATTCACGGGCGAATGGTGGGCGAATCTTGCGAAAAATGCCATGAACGGCCTGATTACACAGGTTGAAAAAGGAATCAACAGCGCACTGGGCGGCTTGGGCGGCCTTGTGAACGGCGCAATCCGGATTCTCAACAAGGTTCCGGGCGTAGACCTCGAATCCGTAAGCTGGGGCAACGTCCAGCTCCCCCGCCTCGCCTCCGGCGCGGTCATCCCGCCGAACCGGGAATTCATGGCCGTCCTCGGCGACCAGAAGCGCGGGACGAACATCGAAGCGCCTGCCGATCTTATCCGGCAGCTGGTGAGAGAAGAGCTCCGCGCGTATGGTGGCGGAAATGGTACCAGAAAACAGACCGTCATTCTGCAAGTCGGGCGTCGGGAGCTTGGCCGCGTGGTTTACGAGCTGAACAACGAAGAGACGCAGCGCGTCGGCGTGAAGCTTGCGGGGGTGAAGACATGAGAAGCGCACTGAGCCTTGACGGCAAGGCGTATTTCAATCTTCACGTCGTGAGCTGCAAGCGGTCGTTCTCCGTCCTCGACGGCGACAACGCCGGGCGCGTTATGACCGGCGCGATGACCCGCGATATTATCGGCACGTATTACAACTACAGACTTGAAATTGATCCCGTATTGTCAGACCCAGAGGAATACGATGATTTTTATGAGAGCATTTCTGCCCCGGTCGACAGCCACGTGCTGACCGTCCCATATGCGCAGGGGACTACGACCTTTGACGCCTATGTAGCAAACGGCGACGATGAGCTCGCCGGGAGCTACGACGGGCGCAATGATTGGGGCAATCTGACGATCAATTTTGTCGCCATGAAGCCCAAGAGGACGCCGGTATGAGTGTACGCGTGATCTATGAGGACGTAGCGGTAGGCGCAGCAGCGGCGGCAAGCGTTGCAAGCACCGCTGCGAAGCCCTTCTCCGACCTTCCGGAACTGCCGTATGGCACAGAGTCGGTGATCGTCGCAACAAACGAGCTGAACCAGTGGGTGCTGGACGGCTCCCGCCCGATCCTCACGACCGAGCGGGCGGCCTTCTGGTCTGCCGAGCCGAGCAAAGCAGACTGCACCTTCGACGCAAACCCGACGCTGACCATCACGCTGGACGGCACGTTCGCAAGCTCCGGCATCTTCCTATACTTCGACGGCGGTATCGGCGATTATTGCAGCGCCCTGACCATGACTTGGTACAACGGAACGGCAACCGTCGCGACGCAGGACTTCACGCCGGACGGCCAGAAGTATTTCTGCGCAAAGCCTGTCTCCGGATACAACAAACTCGTGATCGAGCTGAAAAAGACGAGCCTGCCGTACCGGTACGCGAAACTCAGACAGATCTTCTTCGGCATCGTCCGGGAATTCGAGCGGGAGGACCTGCGCAGCGTCAGCGTCACCGAGGGCGTCAGCGTAATTTCTGACGACGTGGAGATCAACACACTGGATTTCACGCTCGACAACTCGGATGATATCAACTTCATTTTTCAGGAGAAGCAGCCCGTCAGCGCCTACGACGGTGCAAAGCTGATCGGCGTCTTTTACATCAAGAGCTCGTCCCGGTCGAGCGAACGGCTCTATGATGTATCCTGCCAGGATGCGCTCGGCATTCTGGACGACGAGCCCTTCGCGGCGGCGGTCTACAGCAGTAAAAACGCGAAGGAGCTGATAGCCTCGATTCTCGGCGCGCACTTCACGCTGGACTTCGACACTGCGCTGAAAGACGAGACCGTAACCGGCTATATCCCGGACTGCACGAAACGAGAAGCGCTGCAACAGATCGTTTTTGCGCTTCGCGCGACCATTGACACAAGCGCGTCGCGCGGCGTGCGCGTCCGGAGGCTCACAGCGGCCTCTCCTGCCACGATCCCACTTGACCGGACATACACGGGCGGCAGCGTTGAAACGGCGGCAGCGGTCACGGAGATCCGCGTGACGGCACACAACTATTCGACGTCCGGAAGCGGAGAGAGCGTGGAGGTCGGCGGTACGACCTACTATCACACGACGTCGGTCACGTCCAAGACCAATCCGAACGCCACCACGCAGACCAAGCCGAACGTCATCGAGGTGCGCGACGCTACGCTGGTCAACAGCGACAACGTTGCCGCCGTCGCACAGCACGTCTTTGACTACTATATGCGCCGTCAGACGCACAGTGTCAAAATTATCGTGGACAAGGAAGCCCCGGGCGATTACGTGCAGACCACAACGCCGTGGGGCACGAAGATCACCGGAACGATCACCAGTATGGACATTCGCCTCAGCGGAATCGCGGCGGCAGAATGCAAGATTATCGGCACATAGAACGGAGGTGCGGCATTTGGTACAGGGAGATTCGTATAACCTTAGTGTTACCATCAAGAATAAAGGGCAGCCTCTGGACGTTGCAAGCGTTGAAAAGGTGGAGATTTCTCTGCTTTATCTGCAAAAGAGCTATCCGGGAGAGATCGGATACGAGGACGGAAATTTTTTGTTTCCCCTCACCCAGCAGGAGACCTTTCGGCTCCCGAAGCTCTGTCAGATGCAGATTCGCGTGAAATTCAAGAGCGGTGACGTGATTGGCTCGGAGATCAAGCAGATCGACGTTGCGCACGCGCTTTCAAAGGCGGTGTTGTGATGGGCGGCATTGAATTTGAACTCAAGAACCGCGATCCGGTCGACGTTTCCTTTAACGTTTCCGTGCGTGCCGGCGGCTCCGGCGGCGGCTACAACATCGGCCCCGGCCTCAAGCTGGACGCCGAAACCAACACCCTGTCCGTCGATACGGCGGACGCAGTCGAAAAGGACAACACCAAGCCCGTAACGTCCGCCGCCGTGTTTGCGGAGGTCGGCAACATCAACGCGCTGCTCGCAACGATTTAAGGAGTGATTTTATGAGCACACAAACCGAAATTACCAGACTGCAGACCGCGCGGAACAAGCTGCGCACATGGCTCGTCGGCCTCGGCCTCGCCGCGAGCACGGACAAACTCGGCGCGCTGGCCGACAAGGCTGCCGCCATCAAGAATAACGGCGCGGTCGACGCGCAAGTCAAGGAGGGCGAGAGCTACACCGTCCCGAAAGGCTATCACGACGGCACCGGCACGGTCAAGGGCGTCGGAGGCGGCGGCAACTACCAGCTGCAAACCAAGTCGGTAATGCCGACCAAGGAGCAGCAGGCCGTCACGCCCGATCAGGGCTATTACGGCCTGTCCGGCGTGAACGTCGGCGCGATTCCGGAAAACTATCAGGACGTCTCCGCGACAACGGCCGCGCCCGGCGACGTGCTGGCGAATAAGGTATTTATCGATGCCGACGGCGTGACGCAGGCAGGCACCATGCCGGACAACGGCGCGGTATCCAAGGTCCTGGACGCGACGGCCGGCAATCAGGAATACACCGTCCCGGCGGGCAAGCACTCCGGCGCGGGCGAGGTATCCGTCGTGCTGGAAACCAAGTCCGCCACGCCTGCCGAGGCCGCGCAGGACATCACGCCCACGAAGGGTAAAGTTCTCGGAAAGGTAAAGGTCGGAGCGATTCCAGACAAGTACAAGGACGTTTCCGGCGTGACCGCCGGAGCTGCTGACGTGCTGGACGGCAAGTTTATCGTGCTGGCCGACGGCAGCAAGGTCGAGGGCACCATGGCCAACAACGGCGCGATCGCAAAGACCATCGACGGCCTCACGCAGACCAGCGTAGACATTCCAGCAGGCTATACCTCAGGCGGCACAGTCAGCCTGACGGACGACATCGAAAACGCCCTCGCCGCGATTTAAGGAGGCCGACATGAGCATCCAGAGCGAGATCGACCGCATTATCACGGCAGTCGGCGCGGCGTATGACGCAGTGGAGGCCAAAGGCGGAACAGCCCCTGCGGCACAAACCATCGAAGGGCTTGCCGCAGCAGTCGGTACGATTCAAACCGGGATCGTTCCGCAACTGGTCGTAACGGTATCTGCCGGTGCGACGGTCACAGCGACGAACGGCTCCAAAACGATCAGCGGAACATCTGACAGTACCGGAGTTTGTACGCTTATCGTTCCGGAGATCGGCACATGGAGCGTATCTGCTACGCTGGACGGGAAAACATCTGACACAAAATCCGCATCTATCACGGACAGCTATGCGGTGTCGCTTAATTTTGTAGACCCGTTACTGAATAACAATACTTGGGAAACAATAAAAAATATATCCGACGCGGGACAAGGCGCGAACTATTGGAGCATCGGGGACAGAAAAACTGTAACACTAGATGGAACGGTAGGGGCCCTGACGCTCTCTAATTACACAACGTATGCTTTCATTATCGGATTCAACCATAATGCGAGCGTTGAGGGCGCAAACCGCATCCATTTCCAACTCGCAAAAACCGCCCTATCCGGAGGTACGGACGTTGCGCTATGCGACAGCTATTACAGCAGTTACAAAAATACCGGTGTCGGATTCGTCATGAATACCGGAAACTCAAACTTCGGCGGTTGGGCATCGTCAAATATGCGAACAGGAACTTGCGGTACAAGCCTATCAAGCTACTCTAGTACGATCATTGCGGCCATCCCGGCAGCGCTCAGAGCCGTGCTGAAATCCGTGACGAAGTACACGGACAACACCGGCGGCGGAAATCCATCGGCGAACAACGTAACAGCGACGACGGATTACTTTTTCCTCCTCTCCGAGCTTGAGGTTTTCGGGAGTATTTCGAGGGCAAACCCGAACGAGGCGAGCAAGCAAGCGCAGTACGCCTATTATTCCGCCGGGAACAGCAAAATCAAGTACAAGCACAACGGAACGGCGGCAGCCGCTATTTGGTGGCTCCGTTCTCCGTCTACGACCACCTCCAACGTTTTCGTGGATGTGACCACCGGCGGGACAGTCGACATCAGCATCGCGTACTATTCCCTCGGCTTCGCGCCCGGCTTTTGCGTATGAGGGAAAAGCGCATGGAGTATATCGTGTATAAGCGGTTCCGTGGGCATGGCATCGATGGAGAATTTAATCTCCGGTACGGAACTGCGGTATCGGAGGTCGAAGGATTCCTGTTTGCAGCGGACGGCAGGCGGATATGCGCTGTTTCCAGTGAAAACGGATGGGAGCATTTCAGGCAGAATACACCTGAGGGCGCGATGCGGCAGGAAATGCTTGAACGCCTCTATCGCTGGTATGAAAAAAACGGCTGCGGTGAAGACTTCACGGATGAAAAATGGCCGGGGCAGGAAAACGGCTACTGGAAAAATCGACTGCGTACCGCAAGTACAAGTCGGCTGAAACAAATATACGCGGAAAAGATCGGAGGGGAAGCATGTATATCGTCACAAGCGAAGGGGCGTTTGCCGGGTACGCAGACAGAGTTATCCCGATCAGGCTGCATCTAAACGGATGCTATGTCCCGTGCGGGGAGAGCGAAGCAGAAGGATTCTGCGCACAAAAGGCCGTCACACAGACGGATAAGGAAGGAAACGAATACAGAACGCTGACCGATACAGTGTACCGGACGGAGGGACACGCAATGAAAGGAACGGAGCCGGTCGGAAGCTACAAACAGCATGGCGCAGCCGTCCCCCTGACCGAGGCGGAAGCCGCGCTTGCAGAACTGGAGGCAGCCTATGACGCAGGATAAATTGAAAAAGCTCAAAACCGCCATCAAGGACGGCAAGCTGGTACAGGCTGCGGGCGGCATCACGGAGGCCGTCACGCAGTCGGACAAGCTGGGCTATGACTGGCGGAATATCTACGTCAACAAGATTTTGGTGCGGCAGGAGTACGTCGAGCAGGCTGTGAAGGTCGGCACGGCGGACAATCCCATCGTGTGGGAGGCCGGCATGGCGCTCATCCAGAACGCTTACTACACGCATGGCGGCGAAACAAAGGTCTGGATGGGCGAGGCCGGCGCGACGGCAAAGTGGACGGACGCGGCCTTCGTGCCGATCTGATAGCGCGGAAGGGAGAACACCATGGACACCAAGACCATCATCGTCACCCTCGTCACCGACCGGACGCAGGCGGATGTGGAGCGGGTGCGGAAGCTGGCGGCGAAGGGCTTTGCCGCCATGACTTCCGACGAGCGGGCGGAATGGCTGACCGGGATGAAGGGCGCGTACAACGCTTCCGATCTGAACCGCGTGGGAACCGCCCTGAACTATCTGGCGGCGCGCCTCAGCTCAATTTGCGGCAGGAGCATTGCATGGACGGCGAAAACCGATTGGGCCGTCACGGACATCCCAGCGGCCTCACAGGCTGAGACGTACAGACGGCAGATACAGGACATTCGCGACGCGCTTGCGTATCCTGCCGGGACGCCGGACGTGCCGCAGCTGGCGCGCCTGACCTACATCGGCGCGAATGATATCGAGCGCATTCTTGCGCTCTGCGAAGACTTAATCGTCAACGTTGCAAAATCTTTTCGCCACACCGGCGCGGCGGAGTGCGCCGCAGGAGGATTACTCACATGAAAGATAGGCAGCCAACACAGGTTTTAGCCAATGGCGCGATCCGCTACGGCGTCTATAATGCCGACGGCACGCTCAACCACTACGAACACCTCAAGCGCGAGGACGCGCCCACCGTCGAGGGAACGCCACTCAACAAGGCAAATCTGCTATCCGACGCCACCGCCGCCAAGCTCTGGCCGAACGCAACCACGAGGCCGGAGGACCCGACAGTCAACGACGCGCTCGGCAAGCTTTCGGAGGGTATGGCCAAGGTCGGCGACATCGCTATCACGTCCCGCACAGACCTGTCCGACGCATGGCTGCCGTGCGACGGGCGCACTGTATCGCAGGAACAGTATCCAAAATTGTTTTCTGTGCTCAGAAGCTCTGCCGCGCCGCTTCCGTGGGCGTTGAAGACATCGAATATTCAGCCTGTAGCTGTGTGGTATCTGAATGGGGAATGGGTCGGCCTGTGCGACAGAAAGTTCTGGACGTCGCCCGATTTGGGGACGTGGACGCAGCAGGCGGATATGCCGACCGGACTCTCGCTGGTATCGGATGTGCAGTATGCAAACGGCACTTATTACGCTGTTTTTTCCGGAGACTCCACAGAACTACGCGGAGTGTACACAACGCATAGTCTCGATGCGCCATTTACGCTATATGCAAGCGGCAGCCTGCCTGGAAGCGCTGGACTGAAGATGTTTATCACGCCGAATATTTTGTATATCTACGAAGTAAATGCCAAATACGGAAATTATGACAATTACGAGGGAAGAAGCGTAAGCGCCAGCTACGTAAACCAAACAACGAAAGAAATAGTAAGTATCTCAGATTATATCAGCGGAATTGTATTTTACGCCGAAGAAAAGGACTGCTTTTACAAGCTGAACTGTAGCAACAGCGGCACACTGAAGACTTCAAAGGCAAAAACCCTGATCAATCCGACGTGGGAGGCAGTCAGCAGCGTAAACATCGAAGAATTAACTCCGTCCTTCAACCAGCCGTCGACGTACACCTATCACGCTCTGATGTCGGCTTACCACTGCGGCGCAAATATAATTGCTTTTTTTGCACTGGTGAACGCTACTTTCTCTGGTGCGGGAACCACGACGTATAGCGGATATATGGTATACAGGTATTCTGCGGACTACGGTGCAACGTGGGAAAACGGGAAAGTAGTTTCCTACAAAACTGCTAGTGGCTCGCTCGACTACTATACGAACGGCAAATACGAAAACGGGCTTTTGGTGCTTTCGGAAACCGCAAGCGAATCTGAAAGTGCTGATCGAGCGGAAAAAATCATTGCGATCAGCGCTCCAGCATCCGGCCCGGTATATGGAGACGTACTGGGGAGCAGCGCCGACAGTATTGCACTATCGCCGGACGGGAAGGCGGCATACATATCATCGAATGGGCTGGCGTACTGCGATTATAGCGCGGCGGGAAAAGAAATCCCTACCATCGGGACGGACACCAGAAGCAATGCCTACATCAAGGCGCTGGAGGAATAGCCATGCGGGATAGAATCGGCACAAATGATCTCGCAAACGGGGCCGTCCGGTACGGAGTGTATGACGCGGCCGGAAGCCTCCTGCGGTACGTATGGCTTCGCCCGGAGGACGAGCCGCTGGAAGCCGGAACGCCGCTCACGGCCGGAAATCTGCTGACTGCGCAGAGCGCCGCAAAGATCTGGCGAGCGGGCGATGCACCGGCGAACCCGATGGTAAATGAGGCATTCAGGAAGCTGTCGGAGCCGAATTATCACGTCGGCGACATCCTCACGACCGTCCGCGTCCTATCCGCCCCGTGGCACGCGTGCGATGGCTCAACCTTCGATCAGACTGCATACCCGGCCCTCTACGCAGCCCTCGGCGGCACGACGCTGCCGACGATCAGCTATTCCAGCGATACTACCACCTACATCAAAATGGCGGACGATTAGCCCGGCAAATAAAAGAGAAAGGTACAGAAAAATGGACACCAAAACCATCATCGTCACCCTCGCCTGCGCCGCGCTTGGCTCATCCGCGCTGACGGCGGTAGTAAACGCCGTCGTCGGCGCGATACAGAAAAAGCGCGGCAAGGCGACAACGCAGGAGGCACATCTAGCCGAGATCGATAAAAAGCTCGGGAAAATGCAGGAGCATCAGGACGAGCAGTATTTGGCTATCCTCCGCCTCACGATCATGAGCGAGGAAATGCCAATGGCCGAGCGGCTGATTGCCGGGCAGAAATACGTCAAGCTGGGCGGGAACGGCGACGTGAAAAAATTCCTGCACCAGCTGGAGGCGCAATGCAGGAATAGCAATGGAGTTTAGTAAGAAATGGCTGATTTGCAGCGCGCTCGTCAGCCTCGCGCTCATCATCGCCTGCGCGGCAGGCGCAAATCTGACAGAGATCACGCTTGCGGTGCTGGCCGAAACAACGGCCTCCAGCGGCTTTTACCTCTGGAAGGCCAAGAACGAGAACCGCGCGAAGTACGCGCAGAAGTACATGGATAAATGGGCCGAAAAATACGGCCCGGAAGCGGCAGCACGCATCGCAGAGATCGTGCTGAAAGATTGAAAGGAGCATACATATGGACTACACACAGATCATCTCGGCAGTGATCGCGCTCATCAGCGCGCTCGTTTCGGCGTTTCTGATCCCGTGGCTCAAAACCAAGATCGACGCCAACAAGCTGCAAACCATCAAAACATACGTAGAGATCGGCGTAAAGGCGGCGGAACAGCTCTACACGGCGACGGACGGCGAGGAAAAGAAAGCCTATGTGATCAATTTTCTGGCCGAGCACGGAATCCGGTTCGACGTATCTACAATCGATCAGCTGATCGAGGCCGCCGTGCTGCAGCTGCATCACGAGTTGTACGGGAGCGAGCGGGTATGAGCGTTATGAAAGCCTCCGAGCTTGTCTGGCGGCACATTGACGTCGCGAAGAATTACAAAACCGTGTATATGTGGGGCTGCTTCGGGATGCCGGTTACAGAAAGCATCATCCGGGAAAAAGCTGCACAGTATCCAAGCTGGTACACAGCCGCCAAGCAGGCTGAGCTGCGCAAGCAGATCGGCAAGAGCTATTTCGGGTTTGACTGCGTGAACCTCACGAAGGGCATTCTGTGGGGCTGGAACGGCAATCAGAACGCGGCATATGGCGGCGCAAGATACACCGCGAACGGCGTCCCTGACGTCTCCGCCGACGGCATGATCGCCAAGTGCAGGGACGTGTCCACGTCCGGCTGGGACAAGCTCGTGCCAGGCGAGGGCCTCTGGATGCCGGGCCACTGGGGCCTGTACATTGGAGACGGCCTCGCGGTAGAGTGCACGCCGATCTGGGACAACGGCGTACAGATCACCTGCATCGGCAACATCGGCCTCAAGGGCGGCTATAACAGCCGTGTGTGGAAGAAGCACGGCAAGCTCCCGTGGGTGGAATACGATACGGAAACCGTTGACAAGGCCGTCGAGGCGGCCAAGGAGACCATCAAGGCAAAGGCCGGGCTGGCAGACAGCACGATCAAATATCTCGCCGATTATAAATACGGCGACGACCTACTGAAAAAGCTGGCTGCGGCGATGAAGTAAGGAGGCGGGGCGTATGTCGCCGCAGGCACGCGGCAAGCTTCCCCCAGAGCTGGGCCGCCTGACCCGCAAGGATATGGAGGCTGTGATCTATCAGGCCAATCTTGGCCGGGAAAATGAGAAGATCGCGCAGCTCTATTTTGTGGATAAGCTTCCGCAGGTGGATGTTGCAACAGAATTATTTCTGGGCCGTGCCACGGTCCAGCGCCGCCTGCCGGAGATCATGCGGGAGATGCAGCGGACATCCAGCAAACTGTATAACTGAGAAAAGCGCCGAGAAATCGGCGCTTATTTTTTAAAAGTTTTGCATTTTCCTCTTGGCAATTACACGCATTGCGTGTATAATAAGTCCATAAGATAAAGCAAGGCGATAAGCCGGGAGGAAACAAAAATGAAACAGTACAAATACTTCTACAAAGTCACCGACGAGAACGGCCAGATTATTTTCAACCATCGTTCCGATTATGCATACCGTCTTCTGGCGCTTGCGAACAAGGAAAGCCGCGACAGCGACGGCAATATGATTGCCGCGTGGTACTTCGGCAAGGTTGAGCACAACATCCCCGAAGACGTGTGGGAGCGTGTGCAGGTTTACGGCGATAGAATTTGAAACGGAGGGAACTACAGATGACGAACGTAGAGGAAATCACCAGAATCATGGCGGCCGGGCGCGACGCAGGCCGCGCGCAGGAACCGATGCGGTTTTCGACGCAGGAAGAACGCAACGCATGGTTTGAAGAACAAACGGAGATTCTGGCAAAGGTTATGGCTCCAGTAGGAGACGAACCTTACGACAAGAACCTGCAAGGGCATAAGATCGCGGCCCGTTTCGCGGATATCCATACATTCGAAATCTACAGACTTACCAATATCCGATACATTATCGGGGATTTCGAAACATATGAAGAGTACGCGGCCCACAGTTTGGCGGAAACAGAAGCATGGTTCGATGAACTTCGCGCAGATTTGGGGGAAGAGGACGATTGAACGGCTACCAGCAAGCGATCCTCATGCTGCTCGGCGTTGATACCTGCGGCAGGTTCCTTGTTCGCTGTGTTGATCGGTGGTACGTCGACGCGGTTGCCGAGCTTTTCCCAACCGCGCCATACCTCCAGCGCCGCGCAGACGGAAAGAGAGACTTTTGGACTGTGAAATCCGCGAAGGTGCATCTTCTCCCGTCCCTCGCCGACGTGACGGACTGGCAGGGATTTTGCCGCGGCGTGGTGGAGCTGCAAGCTTGCCTCGATCTCTGGCCGCACAAGGTACGCGGCACGCCCACCAGGACGCCACGGCTGCGGGTTTACGGGCAGCCAGAGCTTTTGACGCAAGTATCCTCGCATTTCCCGGCGGCGCCGAAAAAACTGCAATTTCTGCGTAAGCGGACCGGCAAAACGTGCGCCCTGTACTATCAAAGCCCGGCAGAAGTTGCCGATATTCTCGATTCGCTGCGCGGCGATCCTTGCAACCGCGCACTCTGGGCGCGTTGGGACGCGCTCATGCAGCAAAATTCATCAGTATAGGAGGATTCAAAAGAATGAAACTCACACCCTTTATCCGTTCTGCTCTCTACGCCGAAACTGGCGCATACGCCGACCGCGAAGCATACATTTCCGATATGGCGCTATCGAGTATTTGGGGCGATGCCGAAGACGCAGATGTTCCGGCAGAGCGGATCGCGCTGCTCGGCAGGATCTGGGACGGCGCGCACTGCACGATCCCGGAGCTGATTAAGCAGCACGGCCTGACGCAGACCGGATTTGCGCAGTATTTCGGGATCCCGCTGCGCACTGTGCAGGACTGGTGCGGAGGGCGGCGGGAATGCCCGCCGTATGTGGCCGCGATGGCGGCGGAGATTCTGGCCGTAAACGAACGATAACAAAAACTAAGCCCGTGGAATAACCGCGGGCTTAAATTTTGAACCAAATTGATACACAACTGAGGCGCAAGAAGCCGCAAAAAAAGCCCATACTGGACACATCAAAGGAGTGTTCGGTATGGGCTTTTCTTATTTTAATCCAAACCCCGCCGGGCTGAAAGTCGGGGACTGCACCGTCCGGGCCATTGCAAAGGCGACCGGGAAGAACTGGGATGAGGTGTATATCGGCCTGTGCCTGCAAGGGCTGATCATGGGCGATCTGCCGAGCGCAAACAGCGTATGGAGCGCTTACCTCCGGCAGCAGGACTTTGCGCGGAACGTGATCCCGAACACGTGCCCGGATTGCTATACCGTCGCGGATTTCTGCGCAGACCATCCGCGCGGCGTGTACGTACTGGCTCTATCAAGCCATGTGGTCTGCGCGGAGAACGGAAGCTATTTCGATACATGGGACAGCGGCAATGAGATCCCGCTGTTCTACTGGGCAAAGGAGGAAGCTTAATGTTTGGACAGCAGCCGTATGTATACCAGCAGCCGATTTACAATCAGCCGCCCATGCCGCCGATGCAGGAGCCGCAGATGCAGATGCGTCCGCAGTATCAGCCCGCGCCGCAGATGCCGGCCTACCAGCCGCAGCCACAGCAGCCGCAGAACCAGTCGATCATCTGGGTTCCGAACGAGCAGGCGGCGAACGACTTCATTGTCGCGCCCAACAACGCCGTCACGCTCTGGGATATGAATGCGCCCGTCGTGTACGTCAAAAAGGCCGACGCGAGCGGGAAACCGGCCATGACGACCTACGATCTCGTAGAGCGCGCACAGGCCGCACCAGCGCCCGCAGCGCCGCGAAGGGACATGAGCGAGGAATATGTAACTCGCCGTGAGTTTGAGGAGCTGGTAGCCAAGCTGACGGCCCCCAGCGTAAGACCGGCGAGAAAGACAAAGGAGGCTGAAAGCGATGGCTAACCCCCTGTTTCAGGCCCTCGGCGGCGGGCAGATGCCCGGCCAGATGGGGCAGTTTCAAAATATGGTGCAGCAATTCCGGCAGTTTCGGCAGACGTTTCAGGGCGACCCGAAAGCGGAGGTTGAAAAGCTGGTGCAAAGCGGGAAAATCACGCAGAAGCAGCTGAATCAGCTGCAGCAGGTGGCGGGGCAATTCCGGCAGCTGCTGCAATAGTTCGGGAATCCCGAACAGTTGAACGATCAAAATCGTGGCCACGATTGAGATAAATCTTTTGAATCTACGAAAGGAATGAAAAATATGAGTTTGAATGACGGCTCTCCGACCATGACGATGCCCGTCGCGCCTACCGGCATGACAGGCGGCGGATGGGGCGGCTTCGGCGGTGATAATGGCTGGTGGATCATCATCCTGTTCCTTGCCATTTTCTGCGGCTGGGGCGGCAATGGAAACGGATTCGGCAACAACGGCAGAAATTCCGGCGGCGTTGTAGACGGCTATGTGCTGGCCTCTGACTTCTCCAACATCGAGCGCAAGCTGGACAGCGTAAACAACGGTATCTGTGATGGCTTCTACGCCATGAATACTGGTATGCTCAACGGTTTTGCAGGCGTTACACAGGCAGTGACGTCCGGCTTCTCGCAGGCTGAACTTTCCCGCTGCAACCAGCAGGCCGCGCTTATGCAGCAGCTGAACGCCATGGCGATGCAGGCGCAGGAGTGCTGCTGCGAAAACCGCGCTGCAATCGCCCAGGTGCGCTATGACATGGCGACGCAGGCGTGCGACACCCGCAACACCGTGCAGAACACCACGCGCGACATCATCGACGCCATGAACTGCGGCTTCCGCAGCATCGACCAGCGTCTGACGGCGCAGGAGCTTGCGGCGAAGGACGCGAAGATTGCCGAGCAGAACCAGCAGCTCTTCGGCTACCAGCTGGCGGCATCGCAGGCGGCGCAGAACAATTACCTTGTTTCCACGCTTCGCCCGAGCCCAAGCCCGGCCTATGTTGTCGCAAATCCGTACTGCTGCAACAGCGGTTACAACTACGGCTGCGGCAACTGCGCGTAACAACTCCACATCGTAGAGCTTTTTCGTGGCCTCACGAAAATGGTCGGCCCCATTGCCGATACTCGAAAGCAACGCGGCGGGGCAATCGTCCCGCCGCTGTATTTTTATGAAAGGAATGATTTTATGGCTGAATTTACATCATCCGGGATTCAAACTGTCGCCG
>ERZ1026772.205-NODE-205-length-46264-cov-7.153455_pt1 | contig 46264 bp, 24 predicted proteins | sample MGYA00380124_ERZ1026772 | MGnify/ENA primary metagenome ERZ1026772 (study PRJEB33269, sample SAMEA4719760) | human gut metagenome | biome: human-associated habitat; feature: organic feature; material: feces | place: Cameroon | collected 2013-10 ...
TTGCAAGACGAATCCGCGCTCGGTACAATGATGGGTGATATGCGATCCACGGAATTGACTCAATTCAAGGATTGCTACTTTAGCGCTAGAATGAACATGTTACTATACACCGATATAGGGAGAAGAGAAATGTGCGAAGCTGAACGAATATGGATAGAAGAGGTCGAAGCCGATGCCCTGAAAAGAGGACGAGAGGAGGGCGAAGCGACTGGACTCAAAAAAGGCGAAGCGAACGGGCTCAAAAAAGGACTCGAAAAAGGGCGAGAGGAAGGCGAAGCGACGGGAATCAAAAAAGGCCGAGAAGAAGTCATGCGCAATATCGTGCATTCGATGATTGCCCAGAAGTTCGACGATAACATTATTACCTACACAACAGGAATGCCGCTGGCGCGTATTCAGGCCATGCGACACGAAATGCAATTGGTCTAACTCGCGGCATACACGACAGCCCGAGCCCTGGGCGCGGGCTGTAAGGCGCGGGCGGCCCGTTCCCCCGGCGTTGCCGGGAAATCATTCACCCTCGCATGCCATCAACGCCCGCCACCGCGGGCGTCTATTCCCCATCGCCAAATCTATCACATCTGCCGCAGGCAGATGTCTATTCCCATCGCCATTTATGGAGAGGGTGTGGCCGACAGGCCGGGGGTGAGGTCCAAAACACAAACTACGCCCCCCAAAAAAACAAAAAAGCCCGCCACAAGGGCGGGCTTCGATGATTAACTATTTTTGAACTTCGATCTTTGCATCGTAGAATTTAGTTCGTTTTGCACCAGTCGCATTATAGCCAATAATTCTAATTTCAGCATCTGTTTTGTCGTCGGCCGAAAGAGCAGAAACATTAAAGCTACAACTGAAAGAGGTTTTTGCTGTATTAGTAATATTGATTGTATCAGAACTCAAAAGCTTGAAAACGCCATCTTTATAAAGAGCACATTGGTAATCCTTTGCAGACTTACTTGAATCATTTCTTTCAATGCCTAATGATAAACGAACCGCTTTCCCATCCGTTGAGGTAAATCGGTATCCAACAAATCTTGACTTTGAACTATCAGTATTGCCATACACTCCATTGGCGTCTTTCCTCTGATTATTGTCCCAACTCTGTTCGACCACATAATTAGCATCTGCATTACCTTTCATATCATTGCTATTGAAATAGATACCAATATCTTGCAATGGTTGTTTACAAGTAGCAGGACTCTCACAAGTTATAACGGTAAACGCCTTTAACAATTCCCAAGCCGCTGGCGTCCCCCCCCCCGCAACGCAAGACTTGCCATCTTCGCTTGGGATTTTGCCATTATTGCAAGCTGTGATCTTGCACGTAGCCTCTGCGCACTCAAACGTTTCGGCATCTGCATCGGTGCTGGAGCATGCTACTGCGGTGCCCCATTCTCCATTTGCACATGTTACGATGCCAGCCGAGCCTGTTGCACATCGCTTGGCATCGTTGAGGCAAACGCCAACTTCTGTTGCAGATTTACACGATTTATCGGTGTATACATTTGTCGTTGCAACACCTGTTGTCGGACACGTGGTGACTTTGACTTTCTTGACGCCGCCATCTGTGATTTCTTCACATTTGGGCTCGCATGCTGCAGGTGTAGCAGCAACGCAATCGTTGGGCTGCGTTCCACAAACTGTTTTGCCATCACTTTGTGTTTTACAGCTCTTTTCTTTCTTGGCTTTACCTGTCGCAATTTCACAACTGTACCATTCATTGTCGAAGCACGTAGAGGCCCCTATACATGTCAACTTGTCGCCTTCGCATTTTTGACCAGGCAGAACATTAGCATCTATCCATTCACCGCTAACGCATAGACTGTATTTGGTTTCGCCGTTGCATTTAATTGCATTATCGACGCACTTTTCTTCGCATCCCGTATTAATCGTAGCAGGATTGCAAATCTTATTATCAGCGCACGCCTGTCCTGATGTCGACATATCTTGCCCCGTTGTATCGCTACAGAAATTCCAGGTCGTTTTATTTACGCAGAAATATGATCCAAGTCCAGGTTTTTTGCCGTTCATATCCAAACTACAATTGTTTTCAACGGCAGGAGTTTCAGCTTCACATGCGTTGCCATCTGTAGTGGGTTTGTATCCTGCACTACATGCTGTAATGACACAACCATCATTAGCGGTATTGCAAGCAAATGACGTAGCGTTAGCATTACTCGTATATCCAAATTGTGAGCAAGAATCTGGCTCCGACCATGTTCCAAAATAACATGATTTATATGTGTTTGTTGCTGGATCACAAACATATGAACCATCTGCGCATTCTTCCAAGATGTCTACAGCAGAACGAGGCGCAAGACGAACTTCGTTAAACGTATAAACAGGAATTCCCGTTACAGTATACATTTTGTCTTTAACCATTGCACCTTGTAATACATCGGTTGCCATCAGATAGGCTGCAACGGTGAAATTATCCGTTCCCTGCGATACTGGCCAATAATGATTCGACTTATTACTAGTGTTGTAAGTGCCTGCTTTGATGTTTGCAATTGTAACAAGTTTGCCGAGCTTGGCATTCTTAGCCCCATTATTAGTGAGGTCAGTGAGAATAACCATTTCAGGCGTGATTTCAGTTAATGGCGTAGTGAGTTTCTTAACATCAACAGGAGTAGTGCTAAGAGCTCTGACTTGGAGGTCGCAGAAATACTGTCCAACGCCATCTGCAACGATTTCTACGCTATCCCCAATGGCAACGTTTGAATCATCGGCATATTTAATACAATCGCCATTTGTGCAATTGATTTGTATACCACCAGTTGTATCCTGAATGAAGATACCTTTGCCATTTGCACGAATCTCAGTCACTACGCCATTCAGTTTAACGTCTGCTGCTACGACTGTATTACTTGTTTCTTTGACGCTACAAGTAGCCGAATCGACAATTGTATCATACGCCGCGCGAATCGCCGAGACTGTCGTATATTGGGGAATGGGATCACATCCAGTCTTGTCTTCAGATAATGTATAACCTTCGTCGCACTTAAATCCACATGTTGCAACTTCATCAATCATGCTACATGTAGCAGTGGCATTGCCAACAGTTGTTGTGCATGGGTCGGAACTCGTCGTCCCATTTGTACACGTTACTTTATTGATATCGACACAGACAGTCGTTCCATTTGGAATTGTCGGTGTCACATTTGTACAATCATTCGCCTCTGGTGTATAGCACTCACCACTTGTGGCGAGGCAAACTTGCGCAGGACTTTTGGTTGAGCAATCTTCGACAGTTTCGAACGTGCCATCGTTGCATTTCTTCGAAACATTGCCGTCGCATGCACGTGCATTGTGGGCGACAGGTGCGTTGTTGAGTGTACAGTCATTGTATGCGCGGCAATCGTTTGCCGTATTGTCACAAACGGGGGTATTGCCTTGGCATTGGGCAGATTGGTACGTAGCAGTTGTGCCGTCGGCGCTGGCAGTACATGTATAGAGTGTATTGTCGGCACCGCAGTATTTGTCGCCGACTTCGTATTCGGTTTCTTCGCCTTCTCTGGTGCATTTGACCGTCGGGGCGGGCTGTTGTCCATCGATGCAAGCGGCTTTGTTGTCGGCGTCATTGCCGCAGACTTTGTTGTCGGTGCTGCAATCGGTCGGTGTGAGCGAAGCCGTTGTGCCGTCTTCGCTGGCTGTACACGTTTTGAGTGTCGTCTCGCCATCGCAAAACGTGGCGCCAACGGCGAGTTTTATGCCATTGTGATCGCAGGTGACTTCGGGCTGTGCCTTGGGATCGCAGACAAATGTCGTGGAGTTGCACGTCTTGTCGCCTTCGTTGCAATCGGTCGTTTTTTCCCATTTGCCAGTTTTGCAAGTCCAAACGGCGTTTTTGTCGCATTTTTGCGCGCCATCTTGGCAATCTTTGGCAGCGGGCTTGGCGATACACGTATGCGTCGTGACGTCGCACCAAGGCGTAGCGCCTTCGCACGTAACTTCGGGAACCCACACGCCGTCTTTGCAGACTTGGATGGTCGATTCGACGCAACGCTTAGCTTCCGCGTCACAGGACTCGGTGAAATTCCATTCGGTCGTCTCGTTACAGGCGGCGAATGAGGTCGCAGCACAACAAGCGAGGATGAGCGCAATCTTCTTATTCATAGTGAACTCCGTAAATGATGCGCCCGGAGGGGCGCATGAGTAGGTTGCGCCACAAAAAACTATGCCCTAAGGCGATAGGTTGCGGCGCAAAAATAAGACACCACCAAGTTAAAGATCAACTCGGCAATCATAGTGTTCGGAATCGTAGCATATGTTCCAAATTGTCGCAAGCAGTTGATCGCAATTTCACTATGTTGCCGTCGGCGCGCTCGCTTGTGCCGACTGGCACGGATGCCCGCGTAGCGCATTTAATTCCGATCGCCAATCCACGGCCGCCATTTTCCATATTTTCGCATTTCGGCGGCGGCAGCTTTTTCGACTTCGTTTTGGTAGGCGATGTCGTCGAAGTAGGCTTCGACGGCTGGGCTCGTCGGGATGAGCATGCGGGCGGGCGTCCATTTGAAGATATTGCCTTCGCAGATGAGCCCATCGTCGAGGCATTGGCTAGCTTTTTGTAGGTTGAGGCCAGCGGTGAGGTTTTGGGCGATGCGGAATCGGGCTTCGTCGGAGGCGGTTTCGAAGCTGCCCTGGCCTTTGGCCAAGAAGCAGACGTGATAGTGTGCGGGATTAAACCCGATGGCATCGAATTTGAGCCGGTCGCAAACCATGAACAAGAGCCCGATGACTTTAGGTAAACATCCGAGCCCTGGATGTGTTTGCCCGGGCAGCAGTGGGCGGTCGGGTGGCGGTGATTTTTTGGGGTTTTGGAGCAAGAGCCATTCGATCCAAAGCATTTTGAGGTGATTGAGGCAGCGCTTTTCGTCGAGGATGCATTCGATGAGCAAATTTTCTTTTTCTTCTTCGCCGTATAGCCGAATTGCCTGCCCATTTGGGTGGTCGAGTTCGAATTCTAGGTGTGGCGAAGGGTATCCGATTTTTCGCAAATGGGCGAGTATTCCCGTGGCTTCGAGTGCACATTCGACGCCGTATTTGGAATAGAAATCGAAGAGTCGCGTTCGCTTCATCGGTTGGAAAAAGTCGCCAAAGATGTCGTCGTCGTCGCCCGCGGTGAGGTCGTGAATGGCGAGCGACCGCGAGAGGTGTTTCATGACGCGAACGAGCCGTTCGTTGTTGGATTCGATAGGCTTTTTGAGGCCCGAGAGCAGGTATCCGAAGAATCGCGCCGTATGTCGCCATGCGTTGACGCCGTAGCCGCCGGCAGTGACGACGACCATTCGTCGTTTCCCGACGACTTGATCGACGAAGCAGTCGCGTTCGAAGATGGCTTCGTGCGAGATGCGCCAATCGCCGAGTTCGTCGTCTTCGGCGACGTCGACACCGGCCAAATAGAAGACGAGTTCGGGTTGTTCTTTGTGGATGACGTTTGGGAGCGTGCTTCGGAGTGCTTCGAGATAGCCCGAATCGCCGAAACCGGGGCCTAGTGCGATATCGACGTTTCCGATGGCGTCGTCTTTGTTCCACGTTTCGGCGTGGATCGAATACGTGACGACCGACGGATCGCGAGCAAATATCTTTTTCGTGCCGTCGCCTTGGTGCAAATCGAGGTCGATGATGAGGATTTTGGCCAAAAACCCGTGCGAACGCAGGTGCGAAATGGCGACGGCGACGTCGTTGAAGACGCAGAAGGCGTAGCCGCCTTCGGGGTAGGCATGGTGGAACCCGCCGCCGAGCTGTAAGATGCGCTTCGGATACGAGTGCGAGACGGCCATGCGTGCGGCGCGTATCGTGCCGCCGACCATCATGCGTTGTTGTTCGACGCAAATGCGCAACGCTTCATCGGTGAGTCCTTGCCCAAAAATGCGCTCGCCGACATCGTGTTCGTTGAGGCGCGACAAATAGGCGAAATCGTGCACGAGCCCCAATTGCGTAATCGTCGCCGTCTTTGGCACCACGACTTGGGAATGCGCAACGCAACCTTCGTATTCGAGGTATTGGAGTATCTTTTGGGCTCGCCCGCGGTCGGAGATGTATTGATCGATGCCGCTGTATTGGTCGTGATAGACGACCATCGCCGGCGGCATATAGGGGATCATATTGAGACGGGATCGGAGTCGGCGTCGGATTCGCCCGAGTTCTTCGAGCCCAGCTTTTACTGTTTCGTTCGTATAGGGCATGAACACTCCACGTTTCCTAGCCTCTTGACATCTCCCCCCTGACCGCCTGACCTCACCCCCGGCCTATCGGCCACACTCTGACCGTCTGACCTCACCCCCGGCCTGTCGGCCACACTCTGACCGTCTGACCTCACCCCCGGCCTATCGGCCACCCCTCTCCATAAATGGCGAGGGGGAGTGGACATCTGCCTGCGGCAGAAGTGACAAATATGGCGAGGGGGAATGGACATCTGCCTGCGGCAGAAGTGACAAATATGGCGAGGGAGGAATGGACATCTGCCTGCGGCAGAAGTGACAAATATGGCGAGGGGGAAATGGAGCGCCCTGAAAGGGCGCCAGAATACAGCCCGGGGTAAGCGGAGCGCAACCCCGGGATGACAAAGAGCCCGTATTGAGCGCAACGCGCGAGATAGGGCGATAGCGTAGGCGTATGCGCGCAACGTAGTGAGCACATAGCCGGAGCCGGCGTCCCGTATTGCGTAGCAATAGGGCGCAACAGAGCCCGTATTGAGCGCAACGCGCGAGATAGGGCGATAGCGTAGGCGTATGCGCGCAACGTAGTGAGCACATAGCCGGAGCCGGCGTCCCGTATTGCGTAGCAATAGGGCGCAACAGAGCCCGTATTGAGCGCAACGCGCGAGATAGGGCGCAACAGAGCGCGTATGAATTTGCCGAGCATCGGATTGGATGCGTTGGCTGTGAAGTGCGGGAGTGTCTGAAGTTGGGCGGTAAGCCGGGTTTTGTCGCGACGAGCGTGGGGGCACGTCGGTATCGTCATTCATCTAGGATGCAAATTGCTCTGCACCTCGAGCGATCATTACCCAAAGGACGCGGCTGAGGAGTACCGGCTACTTGCGTAGCGCCTTTTGTTCGATCTTGCTCCGGATGGGGTTTACCATGCGTCGTGCGTCACCGCGCGACCGGTGGGCTCTTACCCCGCCGTTTCACCCTTGCCGTGCGAACACGGTGGTTTGTTTTCTGTGGCACTTTCCCGGAAGTCACCTTCGGTCGCCGTTAGCGATCATCCTTCCTCAAGGAGCCCGGACTTTCCTCTCCATGGCCGATTCCAGCCATGCAGCGACGATATGCCCGACTTCAGACGGCGGGCGTTTAACAGCAAATGCAGAAAAAGCCAACATATTTTGTTTTTGCGAGCGGGGGAGGCGAATGGAGAGCGAGTATTGGCGCGGGTGGTGAGGAAAAGAGTAGGTCGTTTGTGGGTTTGTGGGTTTGTGCGGCGTGAGAATTGGCGCGAGTGGTGAAGAATAGAACCGAGGGGGCGTTTTTTTGCGAGAATGCGCGGTTTTTGGGCGTTTATCGCTTGAGATTGGGTCTTTTTATGTGTAGTTTGGCGCGATTTTTGGGCGGTCTGCGTAGTGAGGCTGCTATTGGCATGTCGTGGAGGGTGTGTTGAAACGAATATTGAGACCATTACTGTTGGCGTTGGCGATGGTCATTCCGGTGGGATGTGCGACGGAGCTCATTGGGGATCCGAGCGACCTCGATGTCGTGGCGTATCCGACGGGGATTGCGGTGCATCCTGGAGGGCGCTATGCCTATGTCGTGGGTTCGAATTTCGACCTCGATTATCGTGCGAACGATGGTGGTGCGATTTACGTCGTCGATTTGGAGACGAAGAAGGTTTTGCCGGGGTCGAAGCGGATGGGGAGTTTCGGGACGAATATCGTGTTGTCGCACGATGCACGGCGTGGGTATACGGTCACGCGGGGCGATGATGCGCTCGTATGGTTTGAAATTTCGCCCGATGGTAGCTCGATAAGTTGCCCGCTTGCCAAAGAAAATTCTGATAGTTTGCTGAAATGTCGTCAGATATTAGATGATAACCCGACGCATGTGTCGATTACACGGAGTTATCGCGAATATGACGAAACAAATGCAGACGGGACGACGCAGAAGAAGCGCGTCGATTTCGATTTGTTGGCGGTGGCGCAATTGCGCAATGCGCGGACGACGATGTTGACGGTGCACGAGGACGAGAAGGGTGCGGTTTCGTTTAGTCGGGAGTCGGCGGCACTATTGTATAGTGGGACGGTGTCGACGCTTTACGAGGGAGAGCAGTTTATCTTTGCGGGGAGAGCGGCGTCGAATCTCGTCGTCGTATCGCCGGCGTTGAACGAGAGAGGGCGCGTTTTGGGGCTCTATGCGAGCCAGGCGATAAGCGTTCCGTCGGGGTATGGCGTGTATCAGGGGCGGGATTTGCTCGTCGATCCGTCGAAACAGAATTTGTACATGCTCAATCAGTATCCGAAATCGCTGATGAAGTTCGACGTGACGGGATTGAGTTATACGTCGGCGACGTCGGATAGGGCGGCATTGACCGATATACTCATGTTGCCGAGCGATTTTATTCGGATGGTTTGGGTGGGCGATGGCGCGACGGGGATGATATATGCGACGTCGGCGACCGATAGCAGCATGTATGTGATCGATCCACGTGCGATGGAGATCGTGCACGTTGCCGAGACCGGCGCGAGCCCTTATGATATGGCGTTGAGCGGAGATAAGCTCTATGTCGTCATGTTCCGAGACGACAATATTTGGACGTATGACGTTTCGGATCCGAGTGCGCCCGTTTTGAAAGAAAAGTTTTTTGAAGCCAAGACGGCGACCGATAGCGCGGAGGAGAAATAATGCGCCGACATCAGATAGCGGTATGCTTGATAAGCCTTTTGACTGCCGTTTCGGCGTGTGAAGACGATAATACGTCGTCGCTTTCGGCGTTGGGCATGCCGGGGGAAATGTTCATCAGTTCGCATTGTCTCGTCGGAGGTCAATATGAGGCGCTCGATGAGGCGGCTTGCGAAACGGCGGGTGGGGTATATTCGCGAACGGTTTATGCTGCCAATATGCGGACGGCATCGTTGGCGTTGATCCCATTTTATCCGAGAAAATCGACGTTTGAAGTGATCGATACGACGCAATCGGTTCCTGGAGCGACGTCGATTTCGACGGGTGAGCGGCCGCATTCGTTGGCAGGCGACGACAAGGGGGCGTTTGTCGTTCTCGTGAGCACGATTCACAACGATATATCGATTGTTTCGCAGCTAGAATCGCGAGAAATAGCGTGGCAAAAAGCCGATAAAACGCCGCGCAAGATAATTTATCGAGCGCAAGAGGGTGGATATTTCGTCTTTTTCTCGGATGGAACGATACGCAAGCTCACGATCGATTACGATTGCGGGAAGGGATCGCGCGTTTTGACCGAATCGTGTAAGCTTCGAAAAGACGATCTCGATATTACATGGCGCGAATCGGGGAAACTCGATGGGCGATTGGCTGGATACGTCGAGCATCCGACGCAGAAAAACATCGGCTACGTTTCGTATTCCGATCGCCGTTATATTTCGGTGGTGGGATTTGACGAAGAGGCGGGATCGTGCCTCGATGGATCGACGACGTATCCGTGTGAATTGCGCCGCATAGGTGCTGGATTTGGGTGCTCCGATGGAATCGATAACAATGGCGATGGCTTGATCGATGCGCAAGATCCGTCGTGTTGGTATCCGTGGAGCAGTGAAGGCGCGAGTACGCCCGAAGATATTCAAGTCGGCTGGTATGGCGTTGGGGAGTGCAACGATGGGATCGATAACAATGGCAATGGTTTGATCGATGCGCTTGATCTGGGGTGTGTATCGTCGAACGATGCATCGGAGGCGCCTGGATTCCAGCCGATGACGGCGGGGACTTGTGCCGATGGGATCGATAACGATGGCGACGGCAACGCCGATCGGGACGATGCGAAATGCCTTTGGCCGACCGACGACGAAAGTGCCGAAAGTGGCGTTTTAGTCGAAACATCGGGGGTATGTCGCGAATCGAAATCGCTGGCGTGCTATGGCAAGAATTGGTGGAGCGAAGTCGAGACGACGTCGACGGGGCGAGGTGCGGTATCGATCGATCCGAAGGGGCGCTGGCTCTATGTCCTCGATCCGGGCGATTCGCAATTGATCGTCGTCGATTTGGAGACCGAGAAGACGCTCGACCGATCGGGTTGGTATCCGCGGCATCGCGTCGTCGGGCTTCCGGTTGGGCGATTGGCGCTCGACGTCGTCGGCGATATACGGACGCAACAAGTTTATAAGAAAAATTCGCATACGGTGAGCGCAGAACGCGCCATTGCGTTTGTTTCATCGACGAATGGGTCGGTGACCGAGTATCTCATCCATCAGAAGCTCACGCATTACGAAGATGGGGCAGAGCGCGAGTCGTTTGAAGAGTTGGCGATGCGCCCATCGGATGACGATGCGAAGGAATCGTATGTGGGCACGGTGCGTTGCGTTGGGCGCATTTGCACCGAAACCGATTTGCCGATGATAACGTTGCGCCAGCGCCCGGCGATCTTGTACTACACGTCGATTCAGGCGCTTAGCGATACCGATCCGAACACGGGATTGCCGAGCACGGCGGTCTACGACCCGATTATCCAATCCGAGACATGGCGCTTGGAATACGAAGGCGTGCTCGAGAAGACCGAGCGCACCGATGGCTATTTCGACGTCGATGGCAATTTCCACAGTTTGATGGATTTTTGCTTGCTCGGGGCTCGCAAAGGCGATCGGCTCGTCTTGAATAGCCGATCGGGGCTCAAAAATACCGAGGCTTGCAGGGCGAAATTTGGCAACGCCAACTTCGAATGGAGCGTCGTCTCGGCGGGTCCGCACGTCTTGTCGCTCGCGCCGACGGGGAACCCCGCCGATGCGACAGAAATCCCGACCGAAGAATGCTTTTCGACGGGGTTGAACTACGAAATCCGCGCCAATCATGCGTGGATCGTGACGAGCAAATCGACTTATGTCAATCGTCGTCTCGTCGCCGGCAATACGTGCGTCGACGATCCGCGCCAGATGTATGGAAAAACGCGGTTTGAGTACAATCAGACGCTTGCCGATCCGGCTAGGGTCGATGCGCAGACGGCGATATTTGGCATTCGCATGCCCGAGAACGCCATCAATCTCAAGCGCGGCGACGCGTTTGAATTTACGACGCGATCGGGACTTTCGAACGTGAGCGTTGGCGTCGGCGCGGCGCCGACGGCTTTGGCTCTTTTCAAGACGAGTCGGGTCAACTTCTTGCTCATCTCCGAGGCGAGTGCCGATGCGGTCGTCATCTACGACATCGACGATGAATCGATCGACGATACGCTATAGCTTCGAGGGGGGATCGGGGCGATGAAACTCCCTTGCATTCGCAGCGGTCATCGCATTTTGTCGCCCATCGTCGGCTATATATCGCATAAAAGCCGATCGATCGCTCCGGGCGTCGAAGAAATTGCGACGATTCGTCGATTGGGGCAAATATTCTCCATTACGATAGAGGGCGAGCTTGGGCGGTATGTTGCCGACGTCGCCAGTGGCACGTATTTGGGCGTTGGCGTGCAAATCGGGCATATCGAGCGCGACGAAATGTCGAATATCGATCGATTAAATGCAGAATCGGGCGAAGATAATTCGGCAATCGGCGATGATCATGTATTTTCGATACATGCTCCCGTTTCGGGGTTTCTCATCTATACGACGTCAAACGGCGAACCGTATTGCAAAAAGGGCGATATCATCGCCCCAGGCATGTGTATTGCCGCCGTCGAATTTATGAAATTGCGCGTCGAAATTCCCTACGAAGGTGCGAATGCGGGCACGTTTTTGGGCTATAGCCAGGCTTCGTCGACGCGGATCGAAACCGGCGCTGTGGTGTGTCGAATCGGGATTTGAATCGGATTGGTGGCGACTATTGGGCTATAGCCGAGTTTTGCCGACGCGGATCGAAGCCGGCGCTGTGGTGTGTGGGGGGGCTATAGCCGAGTTTCGTCGACGCGGATCGAAGCCGGCGCTGTGGTGTGTCGAATCTGCGCTGTGGTAGAGCGAATCGGGATTTGAATAATATTCAGGGCGCATTTTTGTAGCTTTTATCGAAATGCCCATGTATATGCGCCCGTCGCACTTGGAATGCGTCTCATTATGTCAGAATGCTATCGAATATAATTCGATATATTTGAAAAATAATAAATAATAATCGAATAACGCACGAAATCATCTAAATAAATTTAATCATCGATTGACAATTGGCGAATAAGCGCATAGATAGTCGTACTTGGTGCGCGATGGCCGCCCTGCATACCGCAATGTGAGCAGGGCGGCTATTTCTACGTGTAGCACCTCTTAGAAGAGGTCAAGAGATGTTTCATCTTCACGATATCATACATCATCAACATGCTGCGAAACATGCCGCGAATCACATCGACATGTTGCACGGTAGTTTGTTGCCAAAGATATTGCTTTTTGCATTGCCGCTATCGTTGAGCAGTATGCTTCAGCAGGCGTTTAACTCGGTCGACGTGGCGGTCGTGGGGAAATTCGTCAGTTCGCAGGCGATGGCAGCAGTCGGCGGCAACGGTCCGATCATCAATCTCTTGATCAACCTCTTCGTCGGGATATCGGTCGGTGCAAACGTCGTCATCGCGCGTTATATCGGTCAAAAAGCCGACGAAAAGGTGAAGGAAACGGTCAAGACGTCGCAGTTTTTGTCGATAATCAGTGGTTTTTTGCTCATGTTTATCGGCATGTTTGCGGCTCGTCCGATGCTCGAAGCGATAGGAACGCCTAGCGATATTCTCACATTGGCGACGTCATACTTGCGCGTCTATTTCCTCGGCATGCCTGCGTTCATGTTTTTCAACTTCGGGGCAGCGATTTTGCGCAGTGTGGGCGATACGAAACGCCCGCTCATCAGCCTCTTGTTCGGTAGCATACTCAACGCCATTCTCAATTGTATATTCGTCGTCGCCTTCGATTGGGGTGTCTATGGCGTTGCCATTGCAACCGTCATTTCGAATTATATCTGTGCCGCGATGGTCGCTTATTGGCTAGCCACCGAAGACGAACCGATCCGATGGACATTCCGGCAACTCGGCATAGAACGCGGCGTGCTCGCTCAGACGCTACAAATCGGCATACCCGCCGGCCTCCAGGGGATGGTCTTTTCGTTCTCTAATATTTTCATTCAAGCCGCCATCAATACGCACGGGTCTGCCGCCGTCGCCGGTTCTGCGGCTGCCGTCGTCTACGAATGCCTCGCCTGGCTCGCCGTGTCGGGCTTCACACAAGCCGCCGTCACGTTTACAAGCCAAAACTACGGCGCTCATCACTACGATCGTTGCAAAAGAATACTCGTCCTTTGTTCGGCGAGCAGTTTCGCGCTATGCGCCGTATTTGCGGGCGTTTTCGTCGGCGCACAAGGCTTCTTTATCGAATTGTTTACCGACGATCCGAGCGTCACACACTACGCCTCGACGCGACTCATTTGGGTTCTCTTGCTCGAGCCGATTGCCGTTTCATACGAGCTCCCTGGCGCCTCGATGCGCGGGCTAGGCTATTCGATGACGCCGACGATTATCACCGTACTCGGGACGTGCGCTTTCCGCTTGCTCTGGATCTACACGGTTTGCCCCATCTATCCATCGTTCGAAGCGCTCATGGTCGTCTACCCAATATCGTGGGTTATCACCGGCGTCGCCACGATTATCGCCTATCGCATTGTGAGCAAAAAAGCCTACCGCATGTTGCCCGCCCCCGCCGAAGCCGCGCCCCCCTGCAAATGCTTGGCATAGCATCGCGGTTGGTTCAAAGATCTTGTGGCATAGGTGATTTGGGGGCGACCTATCGCCGTTGGCGATACGGGCGCCGTTTGCCGGCTATTGCCCAGTGGGCAATACGCCGGCAGTGGTGGCGCTATTGGCGTGGCCAATACGCGCCACTGGCGCGGCTATGTGCTCGGGCCGTTGGCCCTTGCGCGCATACGCCGCGCTCAAGCCCGCCTCGGGGCGGGCCGATCTTTATGCCGTGCGCATGAGCGTTTTGATATCGGCTTCGGGCGTCGAAATGGGGGCAATTTTGAACTTCTCGACGAGGAAATTGAGGATATTGGGCGAAATGAATGCCGGAAGTGAAGGCCCGATGCGGATGTTTTCGATGCCGAGGTAGAGCAGTGTGAGCAAGACGCAGACGGCTTTTTGTTCGTACCACGAGAGCACGAGCGAGAGCGGAAGCTCGTTGACGGTGCATTGGAAAGCCTCGGCAAGCGCGAGTGCGACTTTGATGGCGCCGAATGCATCGTTGCATTGCCCGAGATCGAGGAGGCGCGGAATGCCTCCGATCGAGTCGAAAGCGATGTCGTTGAAGCGGTATTTGCCACATCCCAGAGTGAGGATGACGGTGTCGGCGGGGAGTTGGCGAGCAAATTCCGTATAGTAATTGCGCCCGGAGCGTTGCCCGTCGCAGCCGCCGACGACGAAGAAATGGCGAATAGCGCCCGATTTGACGGCTTCGACGACTTTGTCGGCGACGCCGATAATGGCGTGATGTGCAAATCCCGTGACGGTTTTCGTGCCGCCATTGATCCCTGGCGTCGTGTGTTCGGCGTCGTATCCGCCGAGTTCTAGGGCTTTTTGGATGACAGGCGCGAAGTCTTTGTCGTTTCCGATATGCGTGAGCCCCGGATAAGAGACGACTTCGGTCGTAAATACGCGATCGATATAGCTCGGTTTGGGGGGCATGAGGCAATTCGTCGTGAATAAGATGGGGGCTGGGATGGCATCGAATTCGCGTTGTTGATTGTGCCACGCCGTTCCGAAGTTGCCTTTCAAATGCGCGTATTTGCGCAATTCGGGGTATCCGTGAGCCGGGAGCATTTCGCCATGCGTATAGACGTTGACGCCCGTCCCTTCGGTTTGTTCGAGTAGGCATTTGAGATCGTAGAGGTCGTGCCCTGTGATGACGATAAAAGGTCCTTTTTCGATGGTAAATGATACGGTTTGCGGGCTCGGATTGCCATAAGTCGTCGTATTGGCGCGATCGAGCAATTCCATGCAAATGAGGTTGTATTTGCCGACGTCGAGCACGAGCGGGATGAGGACGTCGTGCGACGATTCGCGCCCGAGACAGGCGAGTGATTTGGCGATAAAGGCGTCGAGATTCGGGTCGGTAAAGCCCAAGACCATGGCGTGATAGGCGTATGCCGCCATTCCACGCAATCCGAACAATACGAGCGATTTGAGACTGCGCGTATCTTCGTCGGTTTGCCAAATCGTTTCGACGTCGAAATCGGCGGCTTCGCCGCCCAAACGCGCCGTTTCGGCCTTGACGCGATCGATGATAGCATGCATCGTCGATTCGTCGAAATTGACATTGGTGACGGTCGTAAATAGGGCTTCGAGCACGAGTCGAGCGACCTCGGCGACGGCTTCTGGGCAAGATTCGAGCGCTTGCGCGAGCCCGATGAGTGCCCCGGTCAATTCGTCTTGCAGCCGTGCGACGACGGCAGTTTTTCCGCAAACCCCCGCTCTGCCTTTGCATCCGGTGCAACCCGCTGTTTGCTCGCATTGAAAACAAAACATTTTATTATCCATCTTCTTCTCCTATTATAGATGTGTTGCTATCGAATTGGCACCCATGCGACAGATGTCGAATGCACCCCACACCGACGAGAGCGTGGCGATTGGGCGCCATGTCGCGTAATCTTATGCGTTCATCGATTTGCGATCTGTTGTTCTAACAACATTTTGGAGAGAAAATGCTCGATATACTCGCCAAGACGCCATTATTCCGAGGTATCGTACGCGACGACATTCGCGTCGTTCTCAAGTCGCTTTGTGCGCATGAAAAATCGTATCGCAAAGGCGAAATCATCGTGCAAGCAGGGGCGACGACACGGGAGTGCGGGGTCGTCGTGCGCGGAGCGGCAGTCATCGAACACGGCGATATTTGGGGTAACGTGTCGATTATGGGGGTGATCGAAGTCGGCGTCAATTTCGCGTTGCCCTATGCATGCCTGGGCAGCGAGCCATTGCCGTTTACCGTCGTGGCTCGCGAAGCGACGTCGGTCGTCTTTATCGACGTCTCGGCACTGATGACGACGCGCCAGTTGCCTTGTCATTTGCATTCCGTATTGATGCGCAATTTGCTAGAAATATGTGCGCGTCGTAACCTCCACCTCGTACAACGCACGATGCATACGGCGCCCAAGACGATTCGAGGAAGAATCGTGGCGTATTTATCGGATGCCATGAGTGCCCAAAAATCGCATACCCTCGAAATTCCCTATAATCGCCAGCAACTCGCTCAATATTTGGGCGTCGAACGGAGTGCGCTCTCGAACGAGTTGTCGAAGATGCAAAAAGAGGGAATCTTGCGATGCGAAAAAAATGTCTTTACGTGGATCGGCACAAGCCCAATGCCCGATTGAGCCCCAAAGAATGATAGGAGAATGGACATGACGACTCATCAACGATTATTGCCTTTTGCAGAGATTCCCGAGAGTTTTAAGGGGTTAAAAGACGACGGCATCTATTACGTCGATAAAACGGGCTTTATCCCGTATCTGATTTCACAGCGGCGACGAATCTGCGTCTTTACGCGCCCGCGTCGGTTTGGCAAGACGCTCATGTTGCGCACGCTACAGACGTTTTTCGAATATGCCCTCGACGACGAAGGGAATCCCATCGACAATCGCCACTATTTCGAAGGCCTCGAGGTCATGTCGGCGGGCGACGATGTGCTCAAGCACATGGGGCAATACCCCGTCATATCGCTGTCGTTCAAAGACGTGTGGGGGGGCACGTATGAGATGGTCGTTGAGCAAATGCGTGGAGCCGTGTGCAATGCATGTATTCCACTCGAAGCCATGATCAAGAAGAGTGGGGCTCTGTGCCCCAATCAACTCGGCAAATTTCAGAGTTATCTCGATAGAACGGCGACAGAAGCCGAGTTGCGTCAATTCCTCAGCGTTATGATGGAATGGTTAAATAAGGTGACGAAGCGACAGACCGTCGTTCTCCTCGATGAATACGACGTGCCACTGCAGAAAGCGGTCATTCACGATATGAAGAATCCCGACAGCCCGATTTTCGACGACGTCGTCACCCTCGTCGGTTGTTTTATTTCTGCCGGATTTAAGTCGAACGACAATTTGGCATTTGGCATCATTTCGGGTTGCATGCGCGTGGCAAAGGAATCGGTTTTTACAGGTATGAATAACCCTGGGGTGATTACCGTCACGAGTATTATCCCCGATGAATACTGGGGATTTACACAAAAAGAAGTCGAAAAGATGCTCGATTATTACAACTTGTCGAGCGAAATGGAAGGGCTCAAACATTGGTACGATGGATATTATTATAGCAATCGAGAAGTCTATAATCCATGGAGTTTATTGAATGCCATTCGAGGTCTCGTCAACGGCGAAGGGCAGAGTGCGATTCAATCGTATTGGGCTCGCACGAGTAGCAACGATATCATCGACAATGTCATTACAAACGATCCCGACCAAAGAAATACATTGGCTCGAATCATGGATGGCGATCCGATATGGGCTCCGCTCTATCGCGATTTATCGTATCGCGATTTGAATGTGAAATCCGATGCAATATGGAGTTTTCTATTATATACGGGGTATTTGAAATCGATAGAAATACGCCAAACGAATTTATATAATCTAGAAGCATTGATGACGATTCCCAATATTGAAATTCGATCGGTGATGAATCAGGCGATGCAACATTGGTGGAAAGATATCAAATTACCGAGTTTTGATGCGCATAGATTTATCAATTCATTACTTACGCAGAATATAAAAGTCGCCGAACGCGAGTTGCGCGTATTATTGAACGAAAGCACGAGTGTTTTCGATTATAACGAAGCGTTTTATCATGGCATGCTCGTCGGATTATTGAAAACAGGCGCCATCGTTCGATCGAACGACGAATACGGCGAAGGCCGACCCGATATCGTCGCCATCGTCGGCGATGCGGCGATTATCATCGAAGTCAAATGCGTCACGCCAAAGGCTCTCGAACAAGCCAAAAAGAGCCATCGCGATGTCGACGAAGTCGATTTGGTCGACATGCTTTGCCAATCGAAGATCGAAGAGGCGACGCGACAAATCCAATCGCGCAAATACCAGCGGTCGGTGTTATTTCACGAACCACTGGCTAGCGATGCCACTGCTTATGCCATTTGCTTCTGCAAAAAGTGGTGCACGATGGTCGAAGTCAAGAATTCGTAACGTGCACCACGCGAAATCACGCCATTTCGTCGACGGCGCGCCTGAACGGCGCTTGTAAACAAGGCCATCGCAAGCCGTCGTCGGGGGCGATATTGAAGGGTAGAATGATGAATTCATTGGCAAAACGCGTGCGCTTCCATTGCGATCGCACGGTGAGTTGTATGAATCGTTTGACGTCTTTTTCGATGTCGTCGACGTTTGTGTAGTAGACTAAAAATGGAGTGGATCATGGGCATTTGTAATTCACGCCTGATTCAGCATATTTCCAATATTTGTAGTATGTTCCTGTGAGCAATTTACAATAATTTTCTTTGCTAAGTCCAGAGCCAAAGAATATATCTTCAAGATAATCGGGAGCGGGACTAGGTAAACCTGAAAGATCCCATTTATCGAGAGGCTGATTGAAGCTTTTAGCATTATAAAACATTCCACTCATATCTACTATGTCTTTTGTATCCCAAGAGGTAATATCCGAATTAAACTTTATCGCGCCTTGAAAAGCATGGTTTGCATCATTTAGGTAGAATTTAGGTACATGTTTTGGTACAGACTCTAGCATTTTGGCATTCTCGAATGTATAACTAGTAAATGTCACGTCGCCATATGAAAGGATGGCGACGAGATTGCTGCACATTCCATCGCAATTGTTACAATAATCATAAGAGCAACTCCATTGCCTAATATCTCCCCACATGCTAACAGTGTATGTTCCTGCTTTTGAATATTTATGTTCAACGAAGTATTGGCGAGTAGAGATTTCGTCTTCCGATCCATCTCCCCAATTGATGAGTATAGTTTTTCTACTTCCATACGTAGGAAATTTTATACTTAAATTATCGTTAGTCACTCTCCATTTTGATTTCATTTCCGTATAACATCCGTCATTTATTTTTCGAGCTCCTGTATTGCATGTAAATGTGCACTTGCCTTGTTCACACTTATTTATTGCATTTGCAATGTCGCACACTTCGTTAGATTCGCCGCAGTTTTCAAGGGTATCTTCAGTACACATTCCTTCGTATTTGTGGTATCCTAAAGCGCATTTCGTTGCTATGCATTTGCCTGCAGCGCAATAACCCGATGTTGCGTGATTTGCCGTGTTGCAGTTGTCGCAATTTGCACCACAGCGTTCATTCTCATTGACACATCGATTATTGTAAAGGCACTGGTAGGGTTCGCACGTTTTAATGGTATGGTCAGTTACGCAGCTTCCATTACTGCATTTTTCCTTTTCTCCGCATTTAATGCCGCAATCACCGCAGTTTAATGGGTCTGATTTTAGTAATTGGTTTGGTATACATACAGGATCTGTGTCGGTACCACAGTTTTTCGTGAATACATCACAAACAAATGTGCATTTTCTGTTACTACACTGTTGGTGCATATACTTGCCCTTGGGGGGTTCTGGGCAAGACTGATTGCACGCACCACAGTGATTTGGATTGTTGTCACTAGTGTTGATGCACACCTTCATTCCACTGACTGTACACAAATCTTCGTCGGTATTTTGGCAAGATGCCAATTCGCATTTTCCATCGACACATTTTTCGTTTTTCTTACAAGATTTGTAATAGCTGCACGAGTACATCGCTCCACAGAACTCTGAATTCGTCATGGGGTTGATACACGAACCCTCACAAAGCGTCTCACCATCTTGGCAAGAGCTTTTACATTGTCCTTGCGAGCATATCTGCCCTGGATTGCATTTGGTGGAGGCGGAACCGCAGGCCTCGGGAGTATCGACAACACACGTCGTTTGCATATCACCGTCGTCATCGGTTATTGTGTCGACGTGGTAGCCTGTGGTGCAACTTTCGGCGACGCACTTTTTATCGACGCATTTGCCACTACTCCACCCCGACAGATTCGTACAGTCGACGGTATGAGTTCCGCAGTGATTGAGATCATCGGGCTCGCATTCTCCAGCATAAATATGCTCAGTAGGTCTGCATTCAGGATCTGTGAGTCCATTTCTAGTACATTCGCCCACTATTTCGTTACAAGAAGTGCCACCGTCGCAGACTTTTACTGTTTCCCATTTGTTTTGAGTGCATTTGAGAAGTGTATTTTCGTTGCATTTCCAAGAGCCGTTTGTGCAATCGTTATTGTCTTTGTTATTCGGTTCGCACATTCCTTTTCTTGGATTACAAATAGTATCATCTTTGCAAGTTTCAACTAATTGCCATTTATTATTAGCGCATTTCATGAGCATGCTATCGTCGTAGCACATCCAAGAGCCGTTAGTGCAATTATCGAAATTACCGTTGCTATTGCTATTATCATCATTAGGTTCGCACGTTCCCGTTGATTCATTGCAAGAAGTATTGTCGTTGCAAGTTTTTGCTATCTCCCATTTGTTTTCAATGCATTTGAGAAGTGTAACTCCAATGCATTTCCAAGTGTCATTTGCACAATTAGTGTTTTCGTTAGTTTCGCACGATTCGTCGTCGCACACCAAATCGTTAGAGTTGGACGTCTCCGAACACGCACTGACAACAAAAACACTTAAAAATAGACCAATAGCGAATTTTTTCATGGCAATTCTCCACTCCATGTCGATGTCATCACGGAATTGCGATGACGCTTAATTGTCACGAAAATAGAACCATTTGTCAACATAAATCGATTCATTTTTGTTTTTATCGCAAGGTTGGCAAACTGTATTGGGGGGGGGGCGATTACTCCAAGACATGTATCCTAGGGAAAGAGAAGGACAATTGTTCAGAGATACCTTGACATTATCACTTTTGTGTGGGCTTTGCTATTGAGATGACTAGGGTTAGATGCGAGATAGGTAAGCGCGTATCGTCCAACGGACGATACGGCGAAAAAAGCTCGGAATGAATTTAGACCATCTCGTCGACGGCGCGCCTGAACGGCGCTTGTAAACAAGGCCATCGCAAGCCGTCGTCGGGGGCGATATTGAAGGGCAGAATGATGAATTCATTGGCAAAACGCGCGCGCTTCCACTGCGATCGCACGGTGAGTTGTATGAATCGTTTGACGTCTTTTTCGATGTCGTCGGCGTTTGTGTAGTAGTTGGCGAGTTGGTTTTTGGCGCATTGTAGAATTTCTTTGGGCGTCATGCGTCGCACGAGAAACCACTCGATGAGGGCATCGAGAACGGGGTAGGGCATGAGGTCGGTTTCGTCGGCTTGGTTTTGGTGCGCCGGACGTAGCTCAGCCGAGGGCGGTTGGGCAAAGACGAAATCGAGGGCGTCGATTTTGTGGAATTGTCGTGCCCATTCGAGCCAACGACTGACGAGCGTTTTGGGAATGTTGCCGATGGGATCGAGGCAACCGCTTGAGTCGCCGTCCATCGTCGCGTAGCCTACAGCCGCCTCGCTCATGTTCCCCGTCGTCAGGAGCATGGCATTGTTGGCATTGGCGAGTGTCCAAATGACGAGGGAGCGAGCGCGAGCTTGGACATTTTGCAAAGTGAGGTCGTCGGATTCCCAAGAGAGTTGGCGATTGGCGACCGATTCGATCGTCGAGACGGCGTGACTGGCGATGTCGGCAATCTCGATAATGGGGCACGAAAAGCCGAGTTCTTGGGCAAGGGCGAGCGCGGCTTTTTGCGTGCCCGAAGACGAAGAATGTCGGCTCGGGAGGTAGGCGGTCACGAGCGTTTGCCCGACGATGGCTTTTTGTTCGGCCTCGTCGAGTTGTGCGTGTTTGAGTGCGACCATTCGGGCGACGAGCACGGCAATCATCGCCGAATCGCGCCCCCCCGACAGCGCCAGACACAACTTTTCGATATGGGCTCGCTTCATATAATCGTTGAGCCCGAGCGCAAGCGCCAACTCGATCTCGGCAAATGCGTAGTCGTCGGCGTGTTTTGGACTGCTGCCTGCTTTGGCAAAATGCGCCAGCGATGGATCGAATCCGTTGGGGATTTCGTCGTCGGATGTCGTGAGGACAAACGGGCGGTCGAAGACGAAGCGCGGGCATAGGGCTTTCATGTTGCCACGCGTGACGATAAAGCCGCCTCCATCGTAGATATGCGTGCCGTCGTCGCTCCCGAGGATATTCGATCGAATAAGCGTAATGCCGAGTTTTTTCGAATATTCTAAGCGTAGCGACAGTTCTTCTCGATATAAATTCGGTGCGAACCGGCGATTGTTCATTTCGATGACGATAGCTCCACGCGCGGGCGTCGGATGGATCTGTAGTGCGCCGACGCAGATGTCGAGCCCTTCGAGCCCGGCAATCGTCGAGTTCCACGCGCCCATCACAGCACCGTGGTGGAATTTCGAGCCTTTGGAAAAGTCCCACGCACTGAACCAGCGCAATTCGGCATCGTTTGGCGTCAAATACCGCTTTGGCACGATTGCCATGAGCCTGCAGTCGTGAATGACCGCCGCAACATTATACAAGCGCCCGTCATGTGCCATCGGCAGCCCGCAAACGACCGTCAATCCAGCCGTTTCGGTAATAATCTCGGTCAAAACTTGCTCGGCATAGACGCTCGTATCGTGGCGCAGCCACACGTCTTGCAAATCGGGCCCACCAATCGCTAGCTCTGGGAAGACGACGAGCGCACACGCAACCTTGCGAGCCGCCGCAATCGCCTGCCGAATCGCCACCATTTGCTCCGACCAATCGCCTGCCAGCGCATTAATCGACGCCACCCCAACTCTCGTTTTCATCGAATCCTCCATGTATTTCTCAAATCATACGTCATATTTGCAATGGCGCTGTAGCAGCCACGCGGGCGGCGTTTACCAGCGCCCATCGGTTGCCAGCGCTTATAAACCTTTGATCGAGCGATGTCTATTTTGGTATTGGGGGACGCCCTATCTCGCCCTTTGGGCTCAATACGGGCTCCTTTTTTGCCATTTTGCGCATCTACGGCGTCAGCGTCGCCACGCGGGCGGCGGGAACGTACGTGAGTACGCCCCCTTGCCCTTGGGCTAGCTTCCTTGTATCTGCATCAAACTGACAAAAAAGAGATTGTGTCGCCCTATTTCGCTAGCGCTCAATACGGGCTCTGGCTACGGCTATGTGCTCACTGCGTTGCGCGCATACGCCTACGCAAATTGTTTGGTATAGGAGAAAAAGAACGACGATGGCTAAAGAAACGGTGAGTCGAGAATTCAAAGAGCAGAATGGCTTTGTGCCCGAAAAAATCGCCAAGACGATGGCATTGTTTTATGAGCAGGTCGATGCGTTGGCGGCCAAGGTCGAAGAGAATTTCGAGGCGCATGGGGCTTGTGCTCGGTGTCGTCCCGGTTGTTGTGCTTGTTGCATCGACGATTTGACGATAACTCAAGCCGAAGCAGCGGTCATCGCGGAGCAATATCCGAATGTATTGAACGAGGCGCCGCATGCGCCTGGCATGTGTGCTTTTTTAGACGACGATGGCTTGTGCCGGATTTATCGAGCTCGACCGATCAAATGCCGGACATTTGGCTTGGCGCATCGTTGGCAAGATGAAGACGAATCGGGAGAAGCGTGCGAAATGCGAGGGATTTGCGAATTGCGCCAAAACGACGTCGATTTGGAGACTTGCGATGCGTCGTGCTTTATCGCGCCACTCGTCATGGATATGCGGCTGGGAATGATGGAAAAGCTGACGTTTGGCGAAGAAAAGCGCATTGCATTGCGGTCGCTTTTTGGTAAATAGACAAATAGATCTTTTATTCGTCGGCGTATTCGTTTAAATTCGGGCGGTTTTTTGGGGCATGTTTGGCGTGCGTGGGCTCCAAAAGGCGATGAGATGACTCGTACACGTCAGTTTGAAGCGAATCCAAAGATGCAGAACGTTCCGCCGATAGGCAGTACATTGCTCGATCGTTATTACGTCGAAGAAATCCTCGACGTTTCGGGCGATACGGCAATTCTCAAATGCGTCGACACGCGTCTCGATGTCCACGATGTGGTGAAATTCCTCATTGGCGACGACGAGGCGAGCACGTGGGGCGAGAAGCGTAAGGGTTTTATTCAATCGTTCCGCGCGCTGGCTCGCCTCAATCATCCCAATATCGTGCATGTCGCCAATATCGAGACGCGATGCGGTCTGACGTTTTCGGTCATGGAATTGCTCCAAGGTCCGACGTTGGCGACGTTTTTGAACGAAGGCGCCTATTTCGAGCCAAAAGAAGCGCTCGAGCTGTTTTTAGGCGTCATCGATGCCATCGCCATGGCGCATTCGCTTGATACGCTCCATAAACGCATTTCGCCTTCTCAAATCATTCTCAATTGCCAAGGAGCGCGCCTGTCGCCTCGTATCCTCAATTTTATGTCGTCGAAAAACACGGCAGACCTCGATATCGAGACGGCTATCCCGTTTTTGGCACCAGAGCAATACCGAAATTTCGACAATGCGACGCAAGCGTCGGATATCTTTGCCCTTTGCGCGACGATGTATTGCGTTTTCGCCCACGAGCCGCCCTTGCGTTTGAGCTCGATCGAAGAGTTTTCGACGTTCTACGAACAATGCTCGGGCATCGATTGGTTCCCCGCCTCGGTTCCGCCCGAATTCGTGCCAATTTTGAGTGCTGGGCTTCGAACGCGCCCCGAAGAGCGCCAATGGGATGCGCTTTCGCTTCTCAAAGCCGTGAAGAAAATCGGCGCCAACTTCAAATTGAGCGCCAATCTATCGATCGATGCTTCGCGCAAAAACTTCGACGATCATCCGGCGTTGTCGTCGATATCGAGTGTTATCTATCACAGTGGAAAGACGGGATCTTCGCCATCGGCACAAAGATCGGGGCAGTTGCCGGCCGTTTCGAATTCTCAACCCATCGTCCATGCCACGATGGGGTCGAAATCGCAACCCGTCGTGCGAGCCGGATCGGGATCGATTTCGCAGCCGATTGTGCATGCGAGCACGGGATCGGTTTCGCAACCCGTGAAACACTTGGGCACGGGATCGGTATCACAACCCGTGAAACACTTGGGCACGGGATCGGTGTCGCAACCCGTAAAACACTTGGGCACGGGATCGGTATCGCAGTCGATAGCTCAAGTTGCCGATGGGGCGAAACAGCAGCCCTCTGTATTGTCGGCAAAACCGGGATTGCCCAAATTGCCGATAAAATCGATGTCGTCGGTTGCGAAAGATTCCAGCGGCACGACGCAAAGCGGCATGAATGCGTCGTTGAATCGCGGAGCGCAGCCGGTGCAACCCATACAAGCGGCTCAAAGTGGCATGTATGCATCGGTAAATGGCAACCATACGATTGCGCCATTGGCACAACCGATACCGTCGACAGAAATGGGCGAAGATCGAGTTCGTGCTTTGCCACAAGACGCCCAAGTTGCGCCACCAAGCGTCGATGTCGCCGATCCATCGGTTCAAGCAGTAGAATCATCGGAATGCGTTGCAGAAAGCCCCATTGCGGAGGCAGAACGACGCGACGACGATGTCGATCTCGATTCGTGTGAATCGCAGACGGCAGATCGTTATCGTGGAAGTGTCGTGCTCCCCGGTGAATTGGCGAGTATTTATAAGATACATCACATGATCCGCGAGCATGCTCGTGGGTTTGTCGCTTGCGTTTCGACGACGTCGAACGGGAGCGAACTCTACTGCCTCAAATGTTTTTATGCCCATAATTCCATCGAAAAAGCCGTCTTCAATGAAGGCGTGCGCCGTAGCGATTTATTGGCGCAAAAAAGCCCCTATATTCAAGGCATATTCCAAGCATATCCCGATGAATGTGCATTTTTGGCCGATAACGTCATGTGTCAACCTTTGCCCGAGAGCATCGCTCAAAATGGCGCATACGAGCCCGCAGTCGTCGCACAAATCGGCATATTGCTAGCCGAAGCGATGGATATTGCCCATCAATCGGGTTATATCAACGGCAATATCAAACCGAGTAATATCGTTTTCGAGAATCGATCGGGCGTGATGACGCCCGTCATATACGATTTTGGTCAGAGTCTCTATGTCGATTCGATCGATCACATTCATGCGAGTGATGTTGCGTTTATTGCGCCCGAATTGAAATACAATTTGCAGCAAAGCAATGCGCAATCCGATATATTCGCCTTTGGCATGAGCCTCGTCTATATGTTGCTCGGAAAAGTGCCCTACGACGGCATAGACGAAGAGAAATCGACGAATGTCGACGTTGCAAAGATCATCGAGCAATATGATGATGTTCCCGATTTGACGCAGATCGACCCGAATATCCCCAAAGATCTTTGCCAAGTCATACGTTGGTGTACGTCGTTCGACGTTGCCAGTCGTTATGTGCGCTTTTGCGATGTCGTACGCGATTTGCGCGTCGTGTATCAACAGCTCGTGACGGCGTAGTCGTGTGGTGAATCGATGAAAACTTGCGCCCGAGCCATCGTTTGCATTTTTTGTTTGTTGCTGGCGGGAATCGGAACGCACCGAGCCCAAGCGCAAACGACCAATGCCGTCGACGGAGTGTCGTCGGCAACGGATCCGTTTTACGACGGGCGCGATTTGCGCATCGATAATTTCGAGGGCGTAGAACTCGAGCCGTGTCGCGACGAAATATCGGTGGGAACGGGCGGGCTTTGTTATATCATCGTTGGGCACGGTGCCATACTCGTGACCGTCAACGACGGCTATGATCTGGCGACGCGCCCTGCGCTCGAACGGCATCTTATCCAGTCGCGCGAAGCACTCGCTGGGATGAAAAACGTCGAAGTCGTCGGTGCCGAAATCGTCGAAGATAGCCCGAATTCGGCGCTGATGGCGCGATTCGAAGTTTTGCGTCGCGATAGTGGCATTGCCGATCGCTTTGGGATATCGTCGCCCGTGCGACAGATTTCATATCTCTATCCATATCGATCGCAACTCGTCCAAGTCTTCGTCTATGTGGGGATCGACGACGCATCGCCCGATGTGTTGGAGCACATTGAAGACACGCTAAAATCGGCACATTTTAAATCGCCACAAAACGGTTGCGCAAGCGACGATGGCCAGTGTTCGCCATTGGAAGACGACACAGCGACTGAGCCACGCGGAGCCATGGCGCTCATGCCACGAGCTCTTCTCTATGGTGGTGCCATTGCCCTGACGATCATATTGATTTTGAATATACGAGGGCGGATTCGCCGTCGACAAGATGGCAAATCGCGAGATTAATCGGTTGCGTCGCCATCTTTGCCGATCGCATTGGGTTTATGCGCTTCGATATACGTTCGCAGTGTCGATTCGAGCCAACGCAAGCCACATGGCGAAAGAGCACCAAATGGGAACACGGTCTTGCCAGACTTAATCACCAGGCTATCGAACTCGCGGTTGCGCCCAATAAAGGCAACATATCGCTCGATGCGAAGATCGTCGTCGATGGCGAAGTGATATGCCTTTTCGATGTGGCAATACTTTTCGGTGCAATCGATTCCACTGGGCGAGAGATGGATTTGGATGCGATCGGTCAAGATTCGCACGGCGCGATAGATGAAAAAGAGCCCTAGCGCGATAAAGATCAATCCGCAGGCCGTCAATCCGACGATCTCCATCACGGGGATTTCGGGGAGCTCGAGATCTTGAAAGATGACTTTGGCATTCCAGTGCAAGATGAGTACGACGAAGATGTTCAAGACGACGGTCACGACGACGTGGTAGAATATCGTCATGCGACCGCGGCGATAAGAAATAGAGCCTGCCACCGTCGAAGAACTCGAATCGGGATGCCAGGCGATGTTTGGCGGCATGTGCGTCGTATCGATGCCAATTTCTGCACGTTCAGCGTTCAAAAAAACCTCCTTGGCAAAACCGAGTGACGAAGCAAACGGAAGGCGTCGCAAACCGACCATTTGCGACGTACTTATACAACGATTACTCGATTTCTGGCGCACAGAAAAACGATTTTCTCCGCGATTGTGTCGTTTTTTTCTCGATTTGTTTGCGAGAAAGACGCGCGTGAATCGATGTTCACTTGAGATTTGTTTATTGTCGAAGTCGGGCGTCGTTGCGACCGAGTTTATGATTTGAATGTACTCGAAGAGGTTTTGTCGTTGTCATCTTTGGTACGCGAGTCATCCACATCATTTATGTATAAGCAGAAAATGCCAGATTAATATGTATAAGCAGAAAATGCCAGATTCATTGACGATCGACGAATGATTTTAGTTTGTAATCTTTGGAGGAAATCGTTTTTCGAATTCTTTCAATATTGCGAGTAGAGTATCGTCGAGGAATGCGATGGCTTGTGATCTAATGCTCGCTGGTATGCCGTAATAGGCTTCGGCGATGCCGCCCGTGATTGCCGCGAGTGTGTCGCTGTCGCCGCCAATAGAAATGGCGTTACGCATGGCGTCTTCGAAGCTGGTCGATTCAAAGAAGGCTTCGAGTGCTTGTGGAACGGTATCTTGGCAAGTTTCGTTGAATTCATATGAATTGCGGATGTCGTCGAGTGTGAAATCGAGTGTATAATAATGCGTCGTCATAGCGTTGCGAATCTCGGAGAGGCTTTTGCCCGTTCGAGCGAGGAATACGGCGATGGCAGTTGCTTCGGCGCCTTTGATGCCCTCGGGGTGATTATGCGAGACTTCGGTCACGGCTTTAGATAGCCGTTTGACTTCGTCGATCGAATTGCCGACGTAGCCGCATGCGCTGACGCGCATTGCGGCACCATTGCCAAAACTGTTATAGGGTTGCGGTGCGTCGGAATATATCCAATGATAGAACGAACTACCATAGCCGCTATTTGGATACGGTCGCCCGATAGATTGCATCGAACGAATGGCATTTTGACCGAGATCGCTATCATCGGGTTTGGAATGGAGCAAAGCGTCGCAAATGGCGAGCGACATGATGGAGTCGTCGGTGAAAAAGCATTCTTTTGTGAAGAGATCAAAGTTTTTTGAACGGTGATTGTTCCATTCAAAACGCGAACCGATGATGTCTCCGATAATGGCGCCGAGCATGTGAATTCCTTTACGGGGGTTGATAATCTGTTTGTGTTTTGATTCCCCCGGTAGCCGTCTGCGGCGTCAACCGGGGGCTACTCGCGGGAAGCCCTACGGGCTTTTTGGAGGGCTAAAGCGCCCGTATTGAGCGCAACGTGCGAGATAGGGCGACAGCGTAGGCGTATGCGCGCAACGCAGTGAGCACATAGCCGTAGCCAAAGCCCGTATTGCCCAACGGGCAATAGGGCGACATAATTCATTTTTTGTCAGTTTGATGCAGATACAAGGAAGCTAGCCCAAGGGCAAGGGGGCGTACTTTGGTACGTTCCCGCCGCCCGCGTGGCGACGCTGACGCCGTAGATGCGCAAACTGGCAAAAAAGGAGAGCCCGTATTGAGCGCAACGCGCGAAATAGGGCGATAGCGGAGGCGTATGCGCGCAACGCAGTGAGCACATAGCCGTAGCCAAAGCCCGTATTGCCCAACGGGCAATAGGGCGTCAAAAGAGCCCGTATTGAGCGATAGCGATATAGGGCGCCCCGAGCCCGTATTGAGCGATAGCGAAATAGGGCGCCCCGAGGCGGTGCAGATATGTGTCGTTAGTGCGTCTGTGCGCGTTTTTCGTCGATGACTTCGTCGTAGTGCGTTTCGAGGACGCGGATGCGTTGTTGTAGGTCGTATTCGGTGGAGATTTTGTGGCGGGCGGCGATGCCCATGTTGCGTCGTAGTTCGTCGTTTTCGAGGAGTTGGATGATTTTTTGTGCGATTTGGTCGGGAGAGCGTTCGTCGACGAGGAAGCCCGTTTTGCCGTCGTCGATGATGCTTGCGATGCCGCCGTGTCGCGTGCCGATGACGGGGACGAAGCGGGCGCCGGCTTCTTTTGCGACGAGGATGCCGCTTTCGCGGTCGCCGTTTCGTGCGATGACGCTGGGGCAGAGGAGGATGTCGCTTTGCGTGATGCGTTCGAAGAGGGCGTCTTGTGGGATGGCGCCGAGGAATGAGACGTTGTTGGAGAGGTCGTTGCGTTCGACGTAACGGCGGCAGAGTGGGAGGAGAGGGCCGTCGCCGATGAGGGAGAGATGGAGGTCGAAAGTGCGGCCGTTTTGTGCATAATATTCGCGGACATTGGCGAATGCTTGCAGAGTATCGATGAAACCTTTCTTTTCGACGAATCTTCCGCATTGGATGAGATTTTTGCCCGTTCGCGGAGGGGCGGCGTCGAGGGCGGGAATTTTGACGCCGAGGCACCACGTTTTGACTTTTTCGGGTGGCGCACCGAGTTCGACGAGGAGGTCGTGGAGCTCGTCGCTGGCGGCTAAGAAGCGGTCGACGCGATTGAGCATCCATCGGCTGAAGTACCAATAGCGCCAGAATTGAGGGTGGAAACGGCGGGCGGTCATGAGCAGGGGGACGTCGTAGCCGTGGAAAGTCGTGACGAGTGGCAGGTTGGTGGCGTTTGCGAATTGCATCGTATAGAGGCTGCCGGGGCCGAAATGCGCGGCGATGAGGTCGTAGTTGCCGCGTTTGAGTTGGTATTGGCGGAATGGGCTGTAGAGGAAGATTCGATAGAAGTTCTTTTCGATGGATCCGATGAGGGATTTGTCGAATTCGAAGACGCGATCGTAGGGGAAGCGGTCGGCGTTCATTCGGTTGATGGTGTAGACGTCGGCGATGTAGCGTTCGTGGTGCGTGACTTCGTCGTAGACGAAAGTTTGGGAATAGGGGCAGAAGTTCGTAGAAAATAAGGCTACTTTTCGTTTTTCAGACATAATAATCGTTGTTCAAGAGGTCATTTGATGTCGTCGCCGACGATGTGCCATGTGGGAGGATGGCGCTCGAAGAACGCGGCCCAGAGTGGGCCAGAACGGGCGGTCATGTTGCGTCGCGGTTTTGTCGTACGGAATGCGTCGCTTTCGTGGTGGTGGATACCAAAAGTAGAAATAAAAAGCGACCTTTAGGAGAAAAATTGCGTTTTTTGGGGAATAATCACAGATGGGGCAGGTGCTGACGAAAATTACAGCATTGAAGTTGTATCGAAGATTGGGGCGCCTGTGTGGTGGAATGGGCGAAACTGGCGAGTGTGTTTTGGGTTTGAAGAAAGGAGAGGCGTCAAAACTTGTACAATTATGGGATGTGTAGTACAAGACGGCGATATTTTGGCTTTTTGCGACCTAGAGCAAAGGGTCGATAGATCGTCGAAGTTTTAGGTGCGTCATGGATGCGGTTGCGACTGTAGCTGGGGCGCTTATATATGGTTCGTGTGTACGAATAGGGGATTAGCATGAGCGAAGAGATCAGGAATGAAGAAGGATTGAACCCTGAGAATGCCGAGGAGGCATCGACGACGGTTGAGGCCGCCGATGTGGAAACGTCCGACTCATCCGAATCGGTAGAGTCATCGACGGCGGTAGAACCCGACGCGGTAGAGGCATCGGACGACGTCGAGGTCGAAGTCGATGTCGAGGCAGCAGAGAGCGAGGAATCGGTGCAAGTCGCAGACGAACCGCAGGCGTCGACGACGGAGCAAGTCGATTTATCGTCGATGGATTGGACGGAACGCGTCGATTATTATCGTGGTTTGGGAACGATCGACGGTTATGTCGAGGCTCTTCGCATCGTCGATTTCCACACCCCTGGCGATATTCAGTTGGCAGAGGTATGGGGCGAGATATTGAACGGCGATGGCGAAGTCGCCCGCGAGTTGTATGAGCGGTTGTCGCGCTTGGTGACGAGCTCGCCCGACGTCTGGAGTGGCATCATGGAGGCGCACAAGGTGGCGCTTGAGAATGCTTCTGAGGCGGGTAGCTTGGCGATATCGGAGACGATGGGCTGGATAGCGTGTTTCCGAACGCAGGAGATCGAAGATGGCAAGGAGCGTTTGAGCCATTTCGAATCGACGAAGAATGCGCAGATCGTGGAAGATTTGGCGCTCGTTGCGACGGGGAATTGGCGCAAGGTGGAGCAGACGATCGAGGCGCAGGTTCGGGAAACGGAGTCGGACGAGACGGCGGTTGCGGTCGAAGTCGCGCATCGCGTTGCCGATTATGCATTGAGCGCTAAGGCGCTCGATCGCGCCGTCGAAATGATGCGCAAGACGAGCCGTAAGATAGCCGATAACGTGGGTTTGAAATGGCGTTTGGCGATTTTGAGCCGCGATCAGCAGAAATGGAACCAATACGTCGATGTTTTGTCGAAAGAGCTCGTCAATGCGGTCGATAAAGTCGAAGAAAAAGTCGACATTTATCAGGAAATGATACGCATTTATCGCGATGAGACGAAGCAAGAGTCGATGGTCCTCAAGATGTATGAGGCGCTTTTGGCGGTTGCTCCGGGGAATAGAGCTGCGCTCGAGAGCTTGGTCGAGATTTACGAGAAGATGCGCCGCTGGCCCGAGCTCGTCAAATTGCTCGATACGCAAGCTGAAAACGGCAATGACGAGAAGAAAGTCGACTTTTATTATCGCATCGCGATGATTTATCTCGAAAAGATGAATCGCAAAGTCGATGCCGTGAAATACTTCGAGAACGTGTTGTCGGTTGAGCCTTTGCACGAGGCGTCGATCGAGGCGTTGAAAGTGTTGTATCCGGAGCGTCGCGATTGGGAAAAATTGCTCGACATTCATCGTCGGGAATTGCAGCGGATGGATTCGTTGCCCGATCAAATCGAATTGCTCAGGGAAATGGCCGATATTGCGAAGACGAAGATGCGCAATAATGGCGCGGCGATCGACGTTTGGAAAGACGTCTTGGAACGCGATCCGAACAATGCCGAAGCGATTTCGTCGTTGGAGTCGCTCTACGAGAGCGAAAAGCGTTGGAGCGATTTGGCCGGTATTATGGAACATCGCATCGCCTTGACCGAAGACGCAGACGAGCAGTTCCAAGCGCTCCAGAAATTGGGTGCGTTGTATAGCGATAAGGCGAACGACAACGTCGATGCGATTGCGACGTGGCGTCGCGTTTTGGCGATCGATCCGACATACGCCAAGGGTATCGATGCGTTGCGCAAGTTGCTCATCGAAGAGCGCGATTGGGCATCGCTTGAGGCGTATTATGCCGAAAACGACAATTTGCCCGAAGTCGTCAAATTGTTCGAACAATTGTCGAAGACGCTTAAAGACGACGAAGATAAAAAATCGGTGTTGTTGAGAGCGGCTCATGTCTATGCCAATTCGTTGGGCGATAGCGAACGCGCGATGGCAACGTTGGAGAAGATCTTGACGATCGATGCGAACGATGCCGTCGCAGCCAAAGAACTCGTGAGCTACTATGAGAATCGCTCGAAATACGAAGATTTGGCTAAGATGCTGGAGATTCTCTATAATAGTAGCGAAGACATCGAAGAGCGTTCGGCTTATGGTTTGCGTTTAGCAAAATTATTCGAGACGAAGTTGGCAAACGACGATCAAGCTTATGCTTGGTATATGAAAGTCGTGAGCGACAACATTCGCTATGAACAGGCATACGATGGATTGGTTCGCAGCTCGGGCAAGACGGGGAATGCTGAAAAGGTCGTCGCATTGTTCCGCAGTGAACTCGATAAGACAGATGACGTGGCGTTTAAGCGCGAGCTCAATTATCGCATTGGTTGTTTGTGCTTGGAATACCTCGATAAAGCGGCCGAGGCGCAGAAGATATTTGAATCGTTGCTCGCCGATGATCCCGAAGATATCCGAGCGCTCGGCGCCTTGGAGAGCATTTTGGAACGCGAGGGCAGATTTAACGAGTTGCTCGAAGTCAACGAGCGCCGCATGAAACTCGCCAAATCGCCCGCCGAGCTCGCCGAAACGCTTTTGAGCGGAGCGCGTATTCACGAGAATCACTTGAACGACAAGACGGGCGCCATTGAGTCGTATGAGCGCGTCTGCGAGCTGTTGCCCGAAGATGGTCGTCCACTCGTCGAATTGCATCGCTTGTATGCCGAGACGGAATCGTATGAAGATTTGGCTCGCGTGATCGAGAAACAGCTCGAATTATTGGGCGTTGGCAATGCGTTTACGGAGTCGCGCGAAGAAACCGAGCAGAACGAAGAAGGCATGGTAGGCATCGTCTATGGTGCCAAATTGGTACGCGAAGACGACGTCGCCTTTTGGGTTGAACGCAGCGTTTCGGGGATCGACCCGGAAGAAGCGATAGCGCTTTGGTTTGAGTTGGGCGAAGTCTATCGCTTGCATTTGTCGGAGTACGACGCAAGCGTCGACTGCTACGATAATATATTGTTGATCGATATCGCGCACGAAGGTGCGATAGCTGGGCTTGAGGCGTTACTCGAATCAGAAGTTCGCGTCGATACAGTGGCGCGTGCTTTGTCGAAAGTTTATGCGACGCAAGAGAAATATCCCGAATTAAAATCGGTATTGGTTCGCTTGGGCGATGTTTTGCCCAATGTTGCCGATAAATTGAGCTATTACATTTGTGCATCGCAGATTTGTAGCGAATATTTGGAAGACGGCACAGGGGCGATCGATTGCTTGGCAAAGGCGATGATGAGTGCGCCTGCGAGCGAAATCGTCAAGCAAGTGTTGATGGATTTGGCACAGCGCTACGAGGCATGGCAAAAAGTCATTGAAATCTTCGAAGGCGTAGCCAAATCGATATCGCGCGAAGAAAACCCCGAATTGTTGACGCAGTATGCGCTCGAATTGAGTAGCCTTTGGGAGACGCAACTCGATAACCGCGACAAGGCCATCGAATATGGTCGACTCGGGCTCGAAGTGGGTGGTGCGGATCAGGAGGTGTTGAATTACCTCAAAGAGACGTTTATCCGCTTGGAATCGTGGGAAGACGTGATTGGCGTTTTGCATGCGGAAGCGAAATTGACCGAAGACGACGAAGTTTTACTCGGGATCAACATGCAAATTGCATCGATCCAAGAGGCGTCGTTGGGCGATAATGCAGGTGCCATCGATACGATGCTCGAAGTCCTCGAGAAGCACCCCGAGAATACCGATGCGATGGAATCGCTCGATCGTCTCTACGTGGCTTGTGAACGCTGGGAAGAGGCGGTTGCCAATTGCGAACGTCGATTGGAACTCGTCGAAGATCAAGCGGCGCGCGATGAAATCGAATGCCACATGGCATCGATATTGAGCGAACATTTGAACGAGTCGGATCGCGCATTTGAGATTTATAGCAATATCTTGGCGCATGATCCGTCGCACGAAATGGCGATAAGCGGCTTAGAAGTGATGCTCGAAAAAGGCGAGGGTGCGATTGTCGAGCAGATAGCCGAGATATTGTTGCCGATTTACGATGCGAACGATGCATGGCAACGTCGTTGCTGGGCCGATGAGCAGCTTTTGCGGGTCATCGTCGAGCCCGAACGCCGCCGCGACATTTTGCACGAAGAGGCGATGCTCTATGAGCAACGCGGCGAAGAGCACGAAAAAGCTTATGAAGCTTATGCCCGTAGCTTGAAAGAAGACTTGCGTAGCCAAGAGACGATCGAACAGTTGTTCAATTATGCCGATGTATTGGGCAAATGGGACGAACTCGTCGGCGTGATGAACGAGGCGACAGTCGATGCCGATGACGTCGAGGCGGCAAAGAACATCAAGTGCATGGTGGCGTCGATTTATCGCGAACACTTGGAAAACCTCGATGCCGCGATTGCAACGTATGTCGAGATTCGCGAAAAAGACCCCGAAGATCTCGAGATCTTGAACGCGCTCGAAGAGTTGTATCGCGAGAAAGAAGCGTGGGCCGAGCTCGCCGAAGTTTTGACGGCCAAATCGAAACTCGTCGAAATGCCCGAAGAGCGCAAAGCATTGCTCTTCCAAGCAGCTTCGATTCACGAAGAGATTTTGGGCGATGTCGATGCAGCGATAGCCATTCATGCCGATATTTTGGCCGATGAAGCAGGCGAGCCGACGGCATTGGATTGCTTGGAACGGTTGTATTTGGGGAAAGAAGATTGGGCCGAATTGCTCAACGTCTATACGGCGAAGCTCGAGAACGTCGAAGACGATGCGTCGCGCGTCGATTTGCTCTTCAAGATGGGCGTTTTGCAAGAGACGAAGCTCGAAGACAACGTCGGAGCTATCGAGACGTATCAGCGCATTCTCGATATCGAAGCGACGAATGCAAATGCGCTCGAGGCACTCGATCGACTCTATTTGGCGACGAATGACATGACGAATTTGCTCGACATCTTAGAGCGCCGCGAGGCGATCGAGACAGATGAAGAAGCTCGCGTCGTGTTCAAATTCCGCCAGGCCGAGTGCTGGTATCGCAATATGGACGATTGCTCGCGTGCCATCGAAGTCTACAAAGATGTGTTGGAAATGGCACCGGACCATGCTCAGAGCATTGCTTCGTTAGAAGAAATCGTTGCTCTTGGTGGTGAAGTTGCCGTCGAAGCGGCAAAAGTCCTCGTTCCCGTCTACCACAACTTGGCTCGTTGGGAAGAGCTCGTCAAAGTCTACGAAGTTCTCGTGACGGGTTGCGACGACAACGAAGAGGCGATCAATCTATTGGGAACGATCGGCATCGTCGAAGAAGAAATGCTCGAGAACCCGAAAGCATCGCTCGATGCCTGGTTTAGGGCTTTGTCGCGCGATGTGACGCGCGACGAGTCGTGGCAGAAAGTCGAATCGTTGGCAGAGCTTTGCGATTGCTGGTCTGATCTCGTCGCGAAATTGAACGATCTCATCGCCGATTTGGGCAGTGATTCGATGTCGGCGATCATCGTCGCCAAACACGAAGCACTCGTCTACGAAGAAAAACTCGGGGCGCCCGATAAGGCTATCGAAGCGTATCGCAAGATATTGGAATTGGATTCCAACGATGTCGACGCCATTCGTGGACTCGATCGCCTCTACGAGGTGACCGAACAGTGGCAAGAATTGGCAGAAATCTTGCGCACCGAAATCGATATGGCCGAAACCGACGAGGAGCGCTTGGGAAGCTACTATCGCATGGGTGCGGTCCAAGAGATGTATTTGGGCAACTACGACGAAGCGATAGCGAGTTATAACGAGATGCACATGATCGTGCCGGGGCAACCCGAGGCGATCGAATCGCTGTATCGCATGTTTACGGCGGGTCATGGATGTGCACAAATCGCCGAGATTCTCGAGGCGTATTATCGCGATAACGAAGCTTGGGAAGAGCTCGTCAACCTCGATTTGCAATTCGTCGATCACATCGAAGATCACAACGATCGCTACGACAAATTCATCGAAATTGCCGACGTCTATCTCAATCAGCTCAGCCTCATCGCCGAGGGATTGGCGATATATGGTCGTGCCCTTTGCGAACGTCCGGGCGACGAACTCTGCTTGTCGAAGATCGACGAATTGAGCGAAATCATCCAAGATTGGACGCATAACGCCGAATACTACAGCAATGCGATTGCGGCTTGCGACGACGATTTGATCAAGCAAGACCTCACGCTTCGCATGGCGCAGACCTACGATCACCATTTGGAAGACTACGAGAATGCCGAAAAATGCTACTTAGGCGTGCTCGGATTCGACGCGGAACATTTGGAGAGCTTGCAAGCCCTCGATCGCATTTATTTGGGTCAAGAGCGTTGGACCGATTTGGTGGCGATCATTCGCCGCGAAATCCCGGTCGTCGATTCCGACGATCAACGCATCATGCTCTATATGCGTTTGGGCGCCGTTCTCAACGACAGTTTGGGCGATGGCGACGCGGCGATTGCTGCCTACGACGAAATTCTCAACCTCGATCCGGGGTATTGGGATGCGTTGTTGTCGCTAGAGGCGATTTACCAAGCTCGCGAAGATTGGCAATCGCTCGACGAAGTCTATGACAAAGAGGCGGCGGCGAGCCAAGACGATCAACAGCGCGTGGAGCTCTGGGGCAAACGTGCACAACTCAATAGCGAGATATTGGGCAAGACCGACGATGCCATCGATTTGTGGTATCAGGTACTCGACGTCTTGGGCGACAATTTGATTGCCCTCCAAAACCTCGAAGTCTTGTTTGAGCGTTGTGAACGCTGGACCGACGTCGCCGAAGTCGTCGAGCGACAAGTTCCGCTCGCCGCCGAAGACGTCGACTTGCACTTGGAAACGTATCGCAAACTCGGTCGCATTTATCGCGATAAACTCGAAGATAACGAGCGATCGCTCGATTACTGGCGCAATGCACACGACGTCGTTCCGACCGATCTCGAGACATTGCGTGCCATCGAAGCACTCGACGAAGTCCTCGACAATCCCGATGATTTGGCGGAAATCTTGCGAGAAATCCTCCAAAGCAATCAACTCGATCTCGAAGATCAGCTCGCTTGCGCCGTGAAATTGGCTGGCGTGCTCGATAACTTGGGGCGCGTCGACGATACGATCAACATTTGGCTCTATGTCGTTCAGCTCGATGCGACGCATGCGCAGGCACTCAACGAATTGGAACGCTTGTATGAAAGCGAAGGTCGCTGGGAAGACGTCGTCAATACGCTTCATGCGAAGATCGATAATGCCGACGATCTCGAGACGAAAGTCGCGCTCTACAAGCAAATTGCGGGGATCTGGGAGCTCCAAGTTGCCGATATCGACCAGGCGGCGGCAGCGTATCAAGCGATTCTCGATCTCGACGCATCGCGTCACGACGTCTTTGCCACGCTCGAAGAGCTCTATACGAACCACGAACGCTGGCAAGAGTTGCTCAGCGCCTATGTCGAACGCGCCGATATCGTCGACGATGCGGCGTTGCGCTTGAGCTTGCTCGAACGCGGTGCGAAGATCGCCGAAGAAAAACTCCAACAGCCGCAAATGGCGTTTGTAGTGCTCCAATCGGCGATTGCCGAAAACTGGAAAGACGCCGACTTTATGGCGGAATTGCAACGACTCGCCGAAGCGACGGGATCGTGGGGCGAACTCGTCGGACAGTTCGAAGGCATGATCGCCCAAGCGACATCGCCTGCCGACGTCTTGGCATTGCACAATATCGTCGCTCGCTGGTACTTCCACCACCTCAACGATAACGAGGCGTCGTGGAATCACTTCGCCTTTGTCCTCGATCAAGATCCGAAGAACCTCGATGCCTTGGCCGCCATGACCGAGATCTATTGGAGACTCGGAAACTGGGATGAACTCGTCAATATCTTGTCGAAACGCCTAGAGTTGACGACGGTTACCGACGATCGCGTCTCGCTCTATATGGAATTGGGCAAGGTCTTCGAAGAGAAGATCGGCGACGTTGGTCAGGCTATCGAATGCTATATTCAGGCGTTTAAGCTCTCGGAAGAGCGCCTCGACGTCATGAAAGAGTTGGCGCGTATCTACGAGATGGCAGAGCAATGGAGCGAACTCATCGACATTCTCGAACGCGAGATGGCAGTCCTCGACGACGTCGAGGAGAAGATCGCCGTTCGGTTTAGAATTGGTACGATTTGGGAGAACATGCTCCAGAATAACGAGAAGGCTGCGGCTTCGTATGCCGAGGTCGTCGCAATGGATGAGACGCATGCCGAAGCACTCGTCGCTTTGGAACGCCTCGATATCGCGCTCGAACGCTGGACCGATTTGCTCAAAGTCTACGAATATCAGCTCGCCGCGTTTCAAGAGCCCGAACAACACGTCTCGATCTATACGAAGGTTTCGCAGGTCTACGAACACCACCTCAACGACATCGAAAATGCGATCGCCAGTATGACGCAAGTCATGCTCATCGATCCGTCGTATGCTCCGGCATTCGTCGAATTGGAACGCATGTATAAGATCGTCGAACGCTGGCAAGACTTCATCGATATCGTCAATTCGCATATCGGCATTTTGCCGAATCCAGCCGATCACGTCGAATTGTATCGCGATTTGGGCGTCGTCTATCGCGACAAGCTCCAAGATGCGTATCATGCGATTGAATCATTCCAAGCGATTATCGGAATCGTTCCGAGCGATGTGGCTGCGCTCTATGCTTTGGCCGATCTCTATGAGCATTGCGAAGACTACATTAGCGCGATCGACTACTTGGGACGCGTCATCGATTGCATTTCCGATATGCAAGAGGCGGTTGCCGTTCACTTCCGCATCGGTACGATCTACGACAAGAACTTGGAAGACGATCAGAATGCCGAAGAGCGCTACAAAATCTGCCTCGATATCGATGCGTCTTATATGCCGGCTATCGATGCCCTTGCGGCGATGTATCAACGCCACGAAGATTGGAACAGCCTCATTCGCATTTTGAAGCAGAAAGTCGAATTTACGCGCGAACTCGATGCGAAAGCGCAAATCAACTGCATGCTAGGCGATGTTTCGTTGCATAAAATTGACGATTCACTCAATGCTTATGCGTACTACAACGAAGCGTTGACGCTTCAACCGGGTTGCGTTGCCGCCGCTTGGCCTTTGGCCGAGAAATACCTCGAAGAAAAGGCTTATGCGCGAGCTCTCGTTCTCTACGAAATCGTCATCAATGGCGTGGCGTTTACCGAAGATGCGGCTCAGCTCTATGTCCTCAATTACAAAGCGGGTTACTGCTGCCAGAATTTGATGCAGCACGAAAAAGCACTCGAATTCTATCGTGCATCGTATGAGCTCAACCAAGACTTCCCGCCGACGCTCATGGGCATGGGCGAAGAATTGCTCGAAGCGAAAGACTACGAACGTGCCTACAACATGCTCCAAGTCTTGCTCGAGAAATTCGCCGACGATTTGCAACCCGCCGATCACATCCAAATCTACTACAACTGCGCCGTGGCGAAGAAAGCGTTGGGCGAACTGGGGCTCGCACGCCAGCTCCTGGAACGCATCCTCGAAGCCGATGGATCGCAGACGAAGTCGCTCGAACTCATCATCGAAGTTTGCGACGAAATGCAAGATTGGGAAGCGCTCGTCTACTACATGAATATCCTCGTCGAACGCATCGAAGATAAGAACTTGAAATTTGCCAAGTTGATGGAAATTGCCAAGGTTTACAGCGAGAAAATTGGCGATCCAGAACGTCAAATCGAAACGTATTATCGTGCGCTCGAAGTACTCCCGAATTCTCGCATTGTCCTCAACGAATTGCTCGCCATTTACCACGCGACAGCGCAATGGGAAAACGCGATCTCGATTATGGAGAAATTGTGCGAGAACGAAGAGAACGATGAGAAGGTGGCGGAATTCTACTATGCGATTGCCGTTATCTATCGCGACGAGCTCCAAGACGACGTCAAAGCGGTCGAATACTTCAACAAGACGCTCGATTTGAACGTGAGCAAATTGCGAGCTTTCGAGTCGATCGACAAGATCTTGACGGCTTCGCGCGATTGGGAAACGCTCGAGAGCAACTACAAGGCGATGATTCAACGCGTCAAAGACGAAGACCCCGATGCCTTCCGCGATACGTTGAAATTGTTGTGGTACGGTTTGGGCGAAATCTATCGCTCGCGTCTCAATGAATGGGATAACGCCATTGCAGCGTTCCAGCAAGCGAGCCTCATCGATCCGAACGATGAGAAATTGCACAATATCTTGGCTGAACTCTACATCCGCATGCCCGATCATACCGACGAAGCGATCGAAGAAACGCGCACGCTCATTCGCCTCCAAGGCAACAATATGAACCGTGAGCAAGAGCTCAAATTCTATCGCCAACTCTATTTCTTGTACTATCGATCCGAGCAGTACGACAAAGCATGGTGTATTACCGATATCACGTGTGCAAAACAGCTCGCTCGCGAAGACGAAGTTGCACATCACGAAAGCGGTTTGGGCGATTTCCTCTACAATACCGATGTCCAGCGCCTAACGGCAGAAGATTGCACGAACCTCCTCACGCACCCGACGATTCGCGGTTCGGAGCTGACGCGCTTCTTCATGCAGTGCCGCAAATTCCTCTCCGAGGCGTTTGTCAATAGGAAGGATCAAGATGCTGGTATCGAAAAGCGTAGCAAGAAACGCGACATCGTACAGACGATGGCGGAAACGCCGTTCGTTCGCGATTATAGCCGTATCGCTTGGATGCTCGGCGTGATGCCGGCGCCCGAAGTCTACGTCAGCCCAGTTCTCGATCACGGTATGCGCATCGCTAACGTCAACTACAATGCGTTTATCGTGGCGCAACGCATGCTCTCTGGCATGGATACGCACGCTTTGAGATTTATCCTCGCGCGTAACCTCCACATGTTCCAATCGTACTTCATGTCGGGATTCGGTTGGCGTTCGGCCGATTTGAAAGCGGCTCTCGAGGCTTCGATTTGCTTCTTCCGAGGCGTCAGACAAGTCAATAATGGTCTTGGAATGGCCATTATCAACACGTTTACGAAATTGGATGTGGCATCGAGACAACAAATCGAGCAGTCGTTGCGTCAGATCGAGATCAATAAGCAACCGATTAACACGTCGTCGTGGCTCAAGGGCGTCGACTTTACGTGTGACCGCGTCGGTTTGCTCATGAGCGGCGACTTCGAAATGGCTTGTGCCTGCATCCGCGAAAGCGATAAGGCCATCGGCGTTTCGAAACTCACGAACGACGAACGCATCGAAGAACTCACGCGCTTTGCATTGAGCGATGAGTACTTCCAATTGCGAGTCAATCTCGGATTGAATTGCTTCTAGTCGACGTGCCATAGGCACCAAAAATGCACGGCGTATGCGCACAAGGGCGAACGCCCGAGCACATAGCCGTGCAAAGTGCCCGTATTGAGCCCAAAGGGCGAAATAGGGCGTTAAAAGCCCGTATTGAGCCCAAAGGGCGAAATAGGGCACCAAAAGCCCGTATTGCCGCAGGCAATAGGGCGTTAAAAGCCCGTATTGAGCCCAAAGGGCGAAATAGGGCGTCAAAAAGCCCGTATTGAGCCCAAAGGGCGAAATAGGGCGCCAAAAGCCCGTATTGCCGCAGGCAATAGGGCGTTAAAAAAACGCCAAGACGCGCCATAGCATTGAACCATGAACAAGGTAGCGGCATGTCGGTTGTAGAACGACAGATGCATATCAAAACCGAAACACAAGATTTCTATATTGATCTGGTTTTTAATCATTTTATATTAAAATGTTTTGTTCTGATTGATTTAAAACTTGGGCATTTAAGTACAAAGACATTGGCCAAATGTATATGTGTGTTAGAATATTTCATGACATCGGGAAGGCGGATGACGACAACCCGACGGTTGGCATTGCAAATTCAAACTCGTGTTGCCCACCGAAGATGAACTAGCTGAGGAATTCACGCATAGAAACGCATCTTGCGTCGGATTTGCGCCGGGCGATGATGGTGAGAGAAAAAAGAAAAAGCGTTGTGTGCCCTTGACGACGTGGAGATCGTGTTTGAATTGGCCATGCAATGCCTCCAATTGGACGAATTGGGATTGCAAAACGACAACGAAACTTCGCAAGAAAAATGCGCAACATAAAGGAGACTATTATGTCGAAAAAATATGTCATCGTCGGTGGAGTAGCTGGTGGAGCGAGTGCGGCGACGCGTCTACGTCGTCTCGAAGAGGATGCCGAAATCGTGTTAATCGAGCGTTCGCCGTACGTCTCGTTTGCGAATTGCGGCTTGCCCTATTACTTGGGGGGCGCGATTGAGAACCGATCGCAGCTGTTGGTGCAGACGCCGCAGTCGATGCAGACGCGGTTTCGCATCGACGTTCGCGTCGAGAGTGAGGTCGTAAGCGTCGATGCGGCACGACACGTCGTGCGCATTCGCCACGATGGCAAAGAATACGAAGAATCATACGATAAGTTGTTATTGTCGCCAGGGGCTCGCCCTGTGCGTCCGACAATTGCCGGAATCGACGATAAACGCGTTCTGACGTTGCGCAATTTGGACGACGTCGACGCCATTCGCCATGCGATGGAATCGCCATTGCGCGGAGATAAGGTCATCGTCGTCGGCGGTGGGTTTATCGGCGTAGAAATCGCCGAGAACCTCAAAAAAGCGGGCCTAGATGTGATGTTGATCGAAGCGGCACGCCAAGTTTTGGCGCCTTTCGACGAAGATATAGCGTCGTTTGCCGAATTTGCGCTTCTCGAACGCGGCGTGAAGTTGCAGCTCGGGGCGGGCGTGAAGGGATTTGAGCCGATTTGCGATGAGCATGGCGAGCAAGTTGGGATCCGGACGCGTTTAATGGATTGCCGATATGTCGATTCGGATTTCGTCGTGTTGGCGATAGGCGTTGCGCCCGATACGGCATTCTTAAAAGATAGCGGTGTGGCACTCGATGAACGCGGTTATATCGTCGTCGACGATGAGCTCCGCACGAGTGCACCGGATGTTTATGCCGTCGGGGATGCGATTCGCTTGTTCCGACAAGGCGATAAAAAGCCCATGTCGCTAGCTTTGGCTGGGCCTGCCAATCACCAAGGGCGCACTGTTGCCGGCAATATGACGGGGAAACACACAAAACAGCGCGGTTTTATCGGGTCATCGATAGTCAAAGTCTTCGACACCGTGCTCGCTGCGACAGGGGTGAACGAAAAGACGCTCACCGCCGAATCACGCGATTATGACGTCGTCATTGCGCATCCACTTTCGCATGCGGGGTATTACCCAGGGGCTCAGCAAATGGTGCTCAAACTCATCTTTGGCAAAGATGGCAAAGTGTTGGGTGCGCAAGCCGCCGGCGGTGAAGGCGTCGATAAACGCATCGACGTCGTTGCAACGGCTATCTCGATGGGGGCAACGGTTTCGGATTTGACCGACCTAGAATTGTGCTATGCACCGCCATTTAACGCGGCTAAAGACCCCGTCAATATGGTGGGATATATGGCCGAAAACGTGCTCGACGGTTTGTCGACGCCGATTCGCCAGAATGCTTGGCGTCATGCCGTTCGCGATGGCGCACTATTGCTCGACGTGCGCACGCCTGGCGAATTTGCCAACGGCCACCTCGAGGGCGCGACGAATATGCCACTCGATTCGCTTCGTGCACACTTGTCTAGCCTCGATAAAACTCGCCCCATCGTCGTCTATTGTCAAGTCGGTTTGCGCGGATACCTCGCCGAGCGCATTCTCAAACAAGCCGGTTGCACCGTTTCCAACCTCATCGGCGGTTACCGCCTCGCCGCGGTTATCGACCGCGTCCAAGCTAGCCTCGATGTTCGGGGACGCGAAAAATAGATGAATAGAATCCCGCGAGATTGAGTTATAGGGGACTGTGGGCATCGATGGCCCATGGGACTCTATGAAGTCATTAGTTTCCTATCCCCGTTGATGGGGATAGGACGAATGGAGCAGATTAACGTTCAGTGTGACTCTCGCTGGGCTCTAGCGTAATCGAATGAGGCGTGATCGTCAAAACCATGCACTGTCGGTCGACAAGCGTGACTTGTTTTGAAATGTAAAATGTTATTGTGGTTTTATCGCTTTTTTTCTCAAATACAGGCATATAATTATTGAATGCAAATGTATCTGGGAGGAGCGAAGAACCTTCGACATTCCACATCTTTTTCGATTTTATTACTGTTGCAACCTGTGCGATATCATCGATCGAGACGAGTCGTTCTTGCGCATCTATATCCGCATAGTGGTCAACGCGAGCGAGCAAGCAATCAAATAAAGGACGTGCGGCTTCGAAATCTTCAGCGGCAACGACTCTACGATTGGCCATATCAACGAGAAAAGTCACGTCTTCGGGTTCTTCGTCAAGAATAGACAAATCGGGATCGAGTTTAGGTTGAAAAGTCAGCATAAACCAATGCCCGTATCGTTTAGAATTATTCACTAAGACGAACGATGCTGGTATATCGTGCACGAGACTAGCGGCATCTTGGTAGTCATCGGCTTTATCGGGTTCCATAGACATATATTCCCAATCTATTTCGCTGTCTTGAGAAAGATGAGGAGCAAGCCTATATTGAGTTTCCTCTTGTTCAATGTCATTCGTCATAGGTATAACGCCCGAAGATTTTCCTTTCTTTGTGACACGACAACATCCGAATATCGTCACACCGGCTAGAGCAATTGCCAAGATTATGAATGCGTAAGACATATTCACGTTACAATTCATCGGTGCGCTTAACGGAGAGTAATCACAAAGAAGAACAGCAGAAGCAAGAGCCAACAACGCATTATGACCGATTGGAACACAAATATCACGGTACTTTTGACGAAATTGCGTTTTTCAATTTCGTCGTCGGATGTCGATCTCACCGGCGGCTACCGCCTCGCCGCGGTTATCGACCGCGTCCAAGCTAGCCTCGATGTTCGGGGGCGCGAAAAATAGATGAATAGAATCCCGCGAGATTGAGTTATAGGGGACTGTGGGC
>ERZ1026772.206-NODE-206-length-46256-cov-8.238566_pt1 | contig 46256 bp, 39 predicted proteins | sample MGYA00380124_ERZ1026772 | MGnify/ENA primary metagenome ERZ1026772 (study PRJEB33269, sample SAMEA4719760) | human gut metagenome | biome: human-associated habitat; feature: organic feature; material: feces | place: Cameroon | collected 2013-10 ...
GAGGGAATATCTCAGAATCTCCGAGCCTCCGCTGACCGTGAGGTTGGACCTTGTGGAATACGCGTAATCGTTGGTAATCGCGTCAAGCCAGTTCGTGTCCGGGTAGAGGTCCGGGTCATATCCGTAATATGTCTTGAGAATCTGGTCCTTCGTGAAGGGCCTCTTGTAGGGGTCGCTCTGGAGGTCGTTGAGAAGGGACATGTATTCCGCGGCTCCGATGAATTCCGGAAGCTTAGTCGGGCTTTGAATTGACTGCTCCATGCGGAAATCCACTGCCGGAGGGGCGACTGTTCCGCGTTTCGTGTTTATGATTATGACGCCGTTTGCTCCGCGGACTCCGTACATCGCGCTGGCGGAAGCGTCCTTGAGCACAGAGAAAGACTCGATTTCGGCCGGGTCTATGTCGTTGAGGTTGCGCTCCACTCCATCCACGAGAACGAGAGGAGACGTGTTTCCGCTGAACGACGCGATTCCGCGAATCCAGAAGTTCGAGTCGTCGTATCCCGGCTCTCCCGAAGGCTTGAACGCTATGACTCCCGAAAGCTGTCCCGCGAGGTTGTTGCTGAGCGAGCGTGTGGAGCCGACTTGAAGCTTGTCCGGGTCTATTGTCTCGACCGAACCGATGACAGAAAGCCTTTTCTGGTGTCCGAAACCGGTCACGACAACCCCGTCAAGTTCGGAGCTGTCCTCATAAAGAACTATGTTGAAGCTGATTTTAGCGCCGACCGGAACCTCAAGGGTCTTGAATCCGAGGTAGGAAAATTCGAGGACGGATTCCTTTGAGGGGACATCGAGATAGAAATGCCCGTCAATGTCGGTGGATGTTCCGGTTGTGGTTCCCTTGACCAACACTCCGACTCCAATCAGAGGGGTCTTCTCGCTGTCGGTTACAGTTCCGCTTACCTTAATTACATCACCGGAAGACTGTCCGTAGACCGTGTTGGGTGGGGCAATAAGCGCTCCGAGTGCCAGAACGAGGGCGTGCACGGCAGCCCGGATGCTGTTTAACTTTTTATGTACCATACAAGACAAATAATGTGGTTGTTTTGACTTTTGCAAATGTATGGTATGTTTGAAGTTAAAACAATATGCGCTTTGTAAAATCCAAATGTATATAAATGAATTTATTTTGATTATCAGCGTTTTAGCCTTTGCCGCTGGCGCGAAAAATCCAAACGCCCAAAAGCTTAAATCGAGGCTATTTCCCGAATTTGGTTCTCAAATTCAGCCGGAGCCAGTGCCTTGAGACGGGTGCGCGAGCGGTAGGAATAGATGGTCGCGCGGGAGTAGCGCAGAAGTGTGGCAATCTGTTCGGAAGAGTCGATTCCCAAGCGTATCAGTGCATAGATTCTGGCCTCCGGTGACAGCGATTTCTTTTCGGGAACCGGCAGTTTGTGTTCCGGCAGAAGAAGTTTGTTCAGTTCCTCCACAAAAGTTGGGAAGAGCGAGAGGAATGTTGTGTCGAATGTGTGGTAGAAGGACTTCCACTCGGCCTCGGCAATGTCGTTGGACATGAGTTCCTGCCGCAGTTTGTCATATTCTGCAGCGAGAACCTGCTTGCGCAGTCCCTTGCGGTAGCTTTCAAACTTCTCGATTCTTGATATGCAGTCGAGCATCAGCCCGGTGATGTAGGTGTTCTTGATGCTGGAGGCCTCCCTGATTTCGCCGTTAGCCTCTTTAAGCATGGTCTTAGAGTTCTCCAGTTCCTGATTCACGACCACAAGATGACGCCTCTGCCTGTAGAGATACCATGTCAGCCCGAGCATTACCGCAGCCATCAGCATGAGCAGTCCCGTGATTACGGAAAGTATGGTCAGCAGCCTGCTGTTCCGCTTTTTATAGGAGGAATTGATGATTGAAATCATCGGGGCAATCTGGTCTATTCTCTGGCTTGCCTTGCAGAAAGTGGCGTCTTCCACAGCACGGTTGAGGTAATTGTAGGCGCGTGTGATGTCTCCTTTTTCGTAGAGAAGGACTGCGAGATTTGTAAGGGATATGTATTCTTTGTTGGACTTCATCAAGTCGCTTCTTGCAGACAGGATGAGATAGTTCATTTCCTCCTCCTGCAGTCCGAGCAGGTGGCAGAGGTCTGACGTGGCGTATGCCGCGATGCCCACGAGCGGATCATCCGCGTCAAGCGAGTCACAGTAGGGCTTTATCACCTCAAGCGCCTCTTTGCAGCGTCCCTCGATTTTCATCTTGTCGCAGATGACGAATATGCTCGGATCAATCGTGAGCAGCGAGTCCTTGTACAATATGGCCTTGTCCTGCCACATTCTTTTCAGGCTTTCATCCGTAGACCTTGATTTCAGGGACTCGTAGTTCGTGTTGTAGAGCGAGAACATTTCCGCTTTCTGTCCGGCGTCGAGCAGGCTTCTGCCGAGGCTGTCCAAAAGGGTGAGGGATTCGAGGTATGAGCCTGTAATTTGGTAGATTTTTGCCAGATTGAGCTTAGCCGTGCATTCCTCATGGATATTGCCCTGTGCCCGGCTGAAATCTATGGCGCGGTGTGCATAGAAAAGCGCAGAATCGGACTGGAAGGCGTAGTAGAGGTAGGACATTTCGTTGCACAATCCCGGCTTCTCCTCTTCCGCCGCCGTTTCCAGACGATGCCTGCAACCGTCTATGATTCCTTGTTTTGCAGCGTCATATTTCGAGGTTGATCTGACGATGCGGTCAAGCTCCTCAAGGCTTGGAAATTTGCGGTCCGAAGCCCGCATTCCCGCGCCTGCACCATATAGGAGCAGAATCGTCAGGCCAAGCAGCCGTGCTGCTGATGAATGTGGTCCTTTCATGTTTTTAGTGTGTTATGGCAGATCTGTGTCAGTCCTCCTCTATAATTTGTTCAGGTTCCCAAATGGAACTAATTATATCGATGGCTTCCACCACACCGTGAGAAGCGGCCGTGTCGAGCACTTCGTAATATAGGTCCATGTCCTCCATGAAGCAGTCCGGATTGTTATATTTGGTTGCCACCTCCAGCCATTCCCAGCCATAGTGGTTGTCTGGTGCGAGGCAACCATGTTCAATTCCTTCGAACAGTTCCTTTTGAAATGCGCTGAGGTCGCTTATTTCACATGTGCTCCAATCGTTGTATATGTTCAGCAATGCCTTTGCCACGTAAAGTCCCGTATTGCCATGTTCTATGGCGATTTCGATGAAATGTAATATTTCATTCTTTTGAGCTGCCAGTATGCACCTTTCCGTTTTGCGCTCCTTCTCATCGTGCCCCAAACTTGCTATCATGTTCCAAATCCCGATGTAATCAGGAATCTCGCGATAGGCGAAGGTCAGTTGCAGTGAGTCCGAGCTCAACAGATGATTGTCAATCAGGCTGGCATCCGTGCTGACCTCCGCATCGGACCTGATACAATACGTCCGCTCTCCCCATCGTAGAGTAACGGCATCGGCCGTGGCCGACACAATCTCAATTTGTCCCCCGTTCAAGGCGGTGAGGTCGATGTATGATATTTTCTTGTCATCGAGACGGTCGATGTCAACATGGTAATCGGTATCGTAGATATTGCCGACCGACATGTCACGTGTCATATGCGTTGCTCTTATACGAAGTTCCCTGTGCGTTGCCCGTGAATCATATCCTTTGGTGTCGGGTACAGCAAGGGGAGAGATTTTGTCGGCACATTCCTCCAGCTCCTGCAATCCGTATAGGCTGTCATATAGCAGGACCTGTGTCCGCTGGAAGTCTTCGTCAGAAATGTCACAGGTGTCGTAAGCCCATTTCATGCTCATGCTGATGTCGACATATCGGCTCTCTTCGGTCAGTCGCCGATGGCCGGCAAAGCGTTCAAGAGCGCAAATGGCATCTTTGAGCAATATGCCGAAGCTGTCTGAGTCAACCGACGGGCGCAAAGCCTGCTTCACTAACGAATAGACCGTCGCCAGATCACTGTCCTTGGTACATATATATCTGCTTTTGATGACAAAGCACCTGTATTTGCTTTTCCACATGTTGTTCATTAGTTTATTATATGGTATAAATTACGTTTTCCGGCCGATACCCGTTCACTCCGGTTACAGTTTCAATATGGTTTTACAAAGTTAATATTTTTTTCTTAGGCTCTACACGGGGCGTGTGTCGTCCTTTGGCTATGCCACAAATACCACCCGACCGCGCTCATTTGATAAATTTTGCCATTTTTGCGAAAAAGCATTTATAAATCGAAGAAATTTTTGTTTAATTCGAATTATTTGTAACTTAGGGGAGGAAAATATGTGACAATCTTTAAAAGTTACTGATATGGCTGAAAAATTTCTTCTTCTCGGTGACGAGGCATTGGCCCTAGGTGCGCTGCACGCAGGGCTGTCCGGCGTCTTCGCTTATCCGGGAACTCCATCGACTGAAATTACGGAATACATTCAGGCACATCCTATTACCAAGGAACGCGGCCTGCATTGTGAATGGAGCTCCAACGAAAAAACCGCTATGGAATCGGCACTCGGCATGTCGTATTCCGGAAAAAGAACATTGGTCTGCATGAAACACGTCGGCATGAACGTATGCGCGGACGCTTTCGTGAACTCGGCCATCACCGGAGCCAACGGCGGACTGGTAGTCGTGGCATGCGACGACCCTTCGCAGCACTCTTCGCAGAACGAGCAGGACTCCAGGTTCTATGCTGATTTCGCCATGGTGCCATGCTTCGAACCGTCCGACCAGCAGGAAGCCTATGACATGGTCCGTGAGGCGTTTGAATACTCGGAATCCCGTCATATTCCGGTACTTATGAGATTGACCACCAGGATGGCGCACTCCCGCGCCGTCGTTTCCACCGGCGAAATCCTGGAAGAAAACCAGGTGAAATTCCCGGAGCCGCAGCTCGCCTCCAACTGGGTGACCCTGCCGGCCAATGCAAGGAAACGTGTGCGCCAGCTCGCGGACGACGTGCTCGCATTCACCGCGGACTCCGAGGATTCTCAGGACAATGCTTTCGTGAAGGGAACTGACAATTCCGTCGGCATCATCGCCTGCGGCATTGCCTATAACTATCTGATGGAGAATTTCCCTGACGGATGCCCTTATCCTGTGCTGAAAGTCACCAGATACCCGTTCCCGAAAAGACAGGCGCGCGAACTCGCTTCGATGTGCCGCCGCATAATCGTAATGGAAGAAGGCCAGCCTCTCATCGAGGAAAGACTCAGAGGACTCCTCTATGACGGGGACAATGCTGCCCTCACCATCAGCGGACGACTTGACGGAACATTGCCTCGTACCGGAGAACTCACACCGGACTGCGTACGCGCAGCGGTCGGCCTGGCTCCTACAGGAAACAAGGCAGCGTCCCAGGTGGCCGTTCCGCGACCTCCGGCACTGTGCCAGGGCTGCGGCCACAGGGACTTCTACACGGCATTGAACGTGGTCCTGGAGCGTTATGAGCCGCAGGCACGTGTGTTCAGTGACATCGGATGCTATACGCTCGGATATCTACCGCCGTTCAAGGCGTTCCATACCTGCGTCGAAATGGGCGCGTCCGTGACAATGTCCATCGGTGCTGCCTGCTCGGGCGTTTGGCCGTCCGTAGCCGTGATCGGTGACTCGACATTCACCCACAGCGGCATGACCGGCCTGCTTGATGCCGTCAATGCGAAAGCCGACATCGTAGTCTGCATTTCAGATAACCTGACCACCGGAATGACTGGAGGACAGGACTCTGCGGGCACCGGACGACTTGAGGAAATCTGCAAGGGAATCGGCGTGGAACCTGAACATATCCGCACCATCGTCCCTCTTCCGAAGAACTATCCGGACATGGAAAAAGTCATTGAAGAAGAAATCAACTATCACGGAGTTTCAGTTATAATCTGTCGCAGAGAATGCATCCAGACTGCCAGACGTCATGCAGCTGCGGCCGCTAAAAAACAGGAGAAATAATATGGATAAGAAAGACATTATTCTCGCAGGCGTGGGAGGACAGGGAATCCTCTCCATCGCTACGGTCATCGGCTGGGCAGCATTGGACCAGAACCTTCATCTGAAACAGGCCGAGGTTCACGGCATGAGCCAGCGCGGAGGAGATGTGCAGAGTAACCTGCGGCTCAGCCGCGAACGCATCTGGAGTGACCTGATACCTAAGGGCGGATGCGACCTTATCCTGTCGCTTGAGCCGATGGAAGCGCTCCGATACCTTCCTTGGCTTGCTCCTGACGGATGGATCGTTACCAATACCACACCGTTCGTGAATATTCCGAACTATCCGGAAATGGACGATATCCATAAGGAACTCGCATCCGTAGGCAGGGTAGTCTCCGTGGATTGCGACGCCATCGCCAAAGATGTCGGCTCGCCGAAGAGCGCCAACATGGTGTTGCTCGGTGCCTCTGCATCTGTGATGGAAATCATTGATCCTGAGAAACTTCGCGAAGGAATCGCGGAGGTGTTTGCCCGCAAGGGAGAGAAAATCGTGGAAATGAACATTGCTGCATTCAACGCCGGACTTGAGGCGTCGAAGAAGTAAAAAACACAGAATTGATGCTACCTATCTCAGAAAAAGACCTTCAGAATGTCCTGAAAGACATGGACATTTCCGACATAAATCATGCGACCATCCGCCAATGCGTGAACGTGGCGCATGAGCTGGAGCATATTTCCGGAGACAAATTCGTGCATCTGGAATTCGGAATTCCGGGTATCAATGCATGTGAAGTCGGCGTTGCGGCGCAGAAAAAGGCGCTCGACGAGGGCATGGCTTCGATTTATCCGCCGGCATCCGGCACCCCGGAGCTGAAACGGAACGGCGCCAGGTTCGTCAAGGCGTTCACCGGCATTGACATTCACCCCGAAGGAATCGTTCCGACGGTCGGGTCAATGCAGGGCTGCTACAACCTTCTTCTGGAGTGCTCGCAGCTCGTTCCGGGGAAAAATACCGTCGTCTACCTGAATCCGGGCTTCCCGTCCCACTATGTCCAGGCCAATGTCATCGGGCTTCCGACCCGCATGTTCGATATTTACGACTGCCGTGGCGAGGCTCTCCGCGAGAAACTGGAATCGTTGTTCAGTGACGGAAAAGTCTGCGCGATGGTCTACTCGAACCCGAACAACCCTTCCTGGGTGTGCCTGACGGAGGATGAACTCCGCATAATCGGCGAAATGTGTACGAAATATGATGTCATCGCGCTGGAAGACATGGCTTACATGTGCATGGATTTCAGGAAGGACAGATCGGTTCCGTATGCGGCGCCTTATCAGCCGACAGTGGCGAGGTATACCGACAATTGGGTGATGCTCATATCCGCGTCCAAGATATTCAGTTATGCCGGTGAGCGAATTGCCATGGTGGCGATTTCCGACAAGCTGTATCACAGGGAATATCCGGAGTTGAGGTTACGTTACGGCATCGGCCGGTTCGGCGACAATTTCTCATTGACATATATCTATGTGAATTCTTCAAGTTGCTCGCATTCAGCTCAATGCGCGTTCGCGGCAATGCTGGGCGCGGCTGCTGACGGCCTGTACAACTTCGTGGAGAACATGAGGGAATATGGCCGCAGGTCTGCCCGTGTCAAGGCTGCATTCATCGAAAACGGATTCCATCTGGTATATGACAAGGACCTGGACGAGGATGTCAGCGACGGCTTCTTCTTCACGGTCGGCTATCCGGGAAAAACCGGAAGTGAGCTTCTGCTCGGACTTCTCAGATGCGGAATTTGTGCGATAACATTGACTTCGGCAAGAAGCACGAGGGAAGGTATCCGCGTCTGCGTCTCCCTGATGAAGACCGAAAACGACTACGCCCGCCTGGAACATGGCTTGAAACTGTTCCGCGAGATTTATAAATAATTGAAATGTTATGAAGTATGTGAGCGCCGACGAGGCAATGAAACTCGTCAAATCCGGAGACTGGGTTTATTTTCAGGGCAGTACCGCCGTACCTGTCATTTTGCAGGAAGCCATGGCGAGACGCGCCGACGAACTGCATGACGTGAAAGTCGTGTCCGGATTCAATGTCACCAAAGGAGTGGCACCTTTCTGCAAGCCGGAATATCGGGACTCATTCATTGTAAACAGCGTTTTCCTGTGTGCAGACCAGCGCAAATATGTCGCTGACGGCTACGGCAGCCTTATTCCTGGCTTCCTCGGAGAAATTCCGAGCCTGTTCCGCAGGGGAGAAATCCCGATTGACGTGGCATGTATAAACTGCTCATTGCCAGACGAAAACGGATATTGCAGCTACGGTATTTCCGCAGACTTGGCTCTGTCGGCAGTGGAATCCGCCAAGATTGTCATTGCGCAGATAAACAAGAGCATACCATACCTTTACGGTACGGCAATGATCCATGTTTCGGAAATTGACGCGGCTGTGGAATGCGACGATGCGCCTGTGGACATGCAGTTCGGTGCGCCGACCCCTATAGAAGCAGCCATCGGATCATACATTGCCGAGGAAATTCCTGACGGCGCCACATTGCAGATCGGCGTCGGCGGTATTCCTAATGCGATTCTGAACGGATTGAAAGACCATAAGCACCTGGGACTCCATACCGAAGCCATGACGGACGGCGTTTTCCGCCTCATGCAGTCTGGAGTCATTGACAATTCCTGCAAGAAGGTCGAACCGGGACGCAGCGTCGCTTGTCTTGCCCTCGGTTCCCGCCACATGTATGAATATCTGGATCATAACAAGGATGCCGTGTTCTACGATGTCGCATGGACCAATGACCCTCAGCGCATCCGTCAGAATCCTAAGGCAATGGCTGTCAATTCCGCCATCGAGGTGGACATTACCGGACAGGTTTGCGCGGACAGTATCGGCGACATGATTTTCTCCAGTGTGGGAGGCCAGCATGACTTCATGTACGGCGCGGCATTGTCCGAAGGCGGCAAGACCTTCATCGCGCTTCCGTCCAGGACAATGAAAGGAAAGGGCAAGATCGTTTCTCATCTTACACCTGGTGCCGGCGTGGTCACTACCCGTTTCCAGACACAATACGTGGTGACGGAATATGGCTGTGTCTACCTGAGGAACAAGAACTTGGCGGAAAGGGCCAAGGCGCTTATCTCGATTGCCCATCCTGACGACCGCGAGGAGCTGGAGCGCGCAGCATGTGAGCGTTTCGGCTACATGTGGCTGAGGATGAAATAGAGTTTGACAACTTGCAAAACTTGAGTTATCTTTGTAGACTATCCGGAAAAACTTCGGGTAGTCTAATTTTTATTGACAATGATCAGGCCGGAGCAGGTATCGGAGTCGTGCTCTGCGCAATGTTGATAAAGAGTAAAAAAAACCAGAATAAATTATGAAAAAGTTTCTATTGTCAATGATGATGCTCGCTGTCGTGTTCGCGAATGCGGATGCGAAAAGGGTGAGCAACGACTGTCAGGTGGAGATAATTGCACCGGGACAGAGCAAATTCCATCCGAATTCAGTAATCGCCTGTGTATGGGGCCATGACTCTGAGTGGACAGTAACCTGGTCGCAGGACGGCAAGGATATGGGGCCGATGACCATGGTCCAGGACTGCTCTCCTACCTATATCAAGAAAATCGAGGAATTCTACTCCAAGGAAGGCAAGGACATCCCTTCATTCAAGAAGCTTAAGAAGAATATCCATTATTTCGCCGCAACTCCGGACCAGTATGCCAAGGTGTTGACTGTCAATGTCCGCAGCCGTTTCGGCAAGGAGTGGAAATTCGACGTGAAACTGAGTGACCATGTGGACGTCCAGGCTCACCGTGGAGGTGCCGGCCTCTGGCCTGAAAACACATTTACGTCCATGACCAAGGCTACTGAAATGGGTGTGAACACTCTCGAACTGGACCTCCAGATCAGTCAGGACGGAAAGGTGGTCGTTTCTCACGATGCATATTTCCATTCACGCTATGCTACCCGCCCGGACGGAAGCGAAGTGAAGAGCGAGGACCCTAAGGAATTTCTCTACACGATGCCGTACAGCACCATCGCCAAATACGATGTGGGCAAACGTCCGAGCACTGTCTGGCCGGGCAAGGAACAGTCTCCTGCCATCAAGCCGCTCGCTACGGAACTTATCGACTCTGTAGAGAATTACGTGAAGGCCAATGGCCTGGACCCGATGAGGTACAATATCGAGATCAAGTGCAGGAAAGGCAAGGACGAAGGCAAGAACTGGCCTGAATACCATGAGTTTGTGGACAAATGTATGGAATTGCTTCTGTCCAAGAATCTCGGCGACAGACTGGTAGTCCAGTGCTTCGATGCCAGGGCCCTGAACTATATGCACGAGAAGTATCCGCAGGTAAAGCTTTCCTATCTTGTAAGCAAGAAGGATACAGACTGGGATACCTATATGGGGAAACTGAATTTCACGCCTGACTGGCTCAGCCCTGAATTCGTGATTGTGGACCAGACTATGGTGGACAACTGCCGCAAGGCAGGCATCAGACTGGTGCCTTGGACTGTGGACAATGAGGCTGACATCAGGAGAATACTGGATCTCCACGTGGAGGCCATCATCACCAATTACCCTGACAGGGTCCTCAAGATTACAAGAGGTTATTAACCCACACGTTACCCTCACCCTAAATCCCTCCCCTCGGGGAAGGGACTTACCATCGCCCTCACGGGCTCTATAAGAGGTGTTTCGCACTTGCGAAACTTGAATTATTAAATTATTGCTAAATTTGCGGGTTGATGATAACTCAAGAACTGATAAAGGAACTTCACGGACGTCTCGGGACATTGAAAGAATGTCTCGACATCGAGTCCAAGCGCAAGAAGGTCGGAGAACTTCAGAAACAGACGGAAGCGCCTGATTTCTGGAGCGACCCCAAGGCGGCCGAGACGTTCATGAAGAATATGAATGCCGTGAAAATCTGGGTTACGGACTTCGACAAGGCATCTACATTGACAGACGACCTGGATGTGCTGTATGAATTTGCCGAAGCGAGTATGGACGGGACAGAGGATGAAGCGGCCGAGTCGGACGAGGTGCAAGAACTCGAGGCTGCGTATTCAGAGGCAGAAAAGGCCGTGGAAGCTTTGGAACTGAAGAATATGCTCGGTGAGGAGGGTGACAATCTCGGTGCGATTCTGACGATCAATTCCGGTGCCGGCGGAACCGAGGCGAACGACTGGTCCGCCATGCTCATGCGTATGTATATGCGCTGGTGCGAGCGTAACGGCTACAAGACCACAGTCACGGACCTTATGGAAGGTGACGAGGTGGGAATCAAATCTGTCACGATCCAGGTGGACGGTGATTACGCATTCGGTTATCTGAAGGCGGAAAACGGCGTGCACAGGCTTGTGCGCATATCTCCGTTCAATGCACAGGGAAAGCGCCAGACGACTTTTTCATCGGTTTTCGTCTATCCGCTTGTCGATGATACCATCAACATTGAAATAAATCCTTCGGATCTCGAATGGGATACCTTCCGCTCCGGCGGGCACGGCGGACAGAACGTGAACAAGGTGGAGACGGGCGTGCGTGTGCGTCATATTCCTACGGGGATCATGGTCGAGAATACCGAGACGCGGTCGCAGCAGGACAACAGGCAGAATGCGCTCCGTATCTTGCGCTCGCGACTGTACGACATTGAACTGAAAAAGCGTCAGGAGAAGCAGGCGGAGCTGGAGGGCAGCAAGAAGAGAATCGAGTGGGGTTCGCAGATCCGGTCTTATGTCCTGCATCCTTACAAGATGGTGAAGGATTTGCGCACTGGTCTTTCCACCGCTGACACCCAGGGAGTTCTGGACGGAGACCTGGACGGATTTATGAAAGCGTACCTTATGCAGCAGGGAGGCGGAGCCGAGTCCGGCCCTGTGGAAGATATTGATTAGCGCCGACTCGCCGAAGTTTCGATGAGACCCGTTGAAGAGTATGCGGGCCGTCGACTAGCGAGCGAGAAAGGTGAATAATGAGAGGATATAATAATTATAATAACATAACATTTAACGACATGGTAGAATTTAAATACGCTCCAATGTTTCAGCTCGGAGAAGACACTACCGAGTATTACCGTCTGACCGACAAATACGTGTCAGTAGGCAATTTTGAAGGACATGACATGTTGAAAGTTGAGCCTGAGGCTCTTACGATGCTTGCCAATGCCGCTTTCCGCGACGTGAACTTCCTCCTTCGTCCTGCGCACAATGAGCAGGTAGCCAAGATTCTCAGCGACCCTGAGGCATCTTCAAATGACAAATATGTGGCTCTGCGTTTCCTTCGCAATGCTGAAGTTTCAGCGAAAGGCCAGCTTCCGTTCTGCCAGGACACCGGTACCGCCATTATCCATGGTGAAAAAGGCCAGCAGGTCTGGACCGGTTTCGACGATGCGGAGGCACTCTCGAAAGGTGTATTCAAGACCTATACCGAGGAAAATCTCCGTTATAGCCAGAATGCTCCTCTTACAATGTACAAGGAGGTCAATACCAAGTGCAATCTCCCTGCTCAGATCGACATCGAGGCGGAGGAAGGCATGGAGTATAAATTCCTCTGTGTCGTAAAGGGCGGCGGCTCAGCCAACAAGACATATCTCTATCAGATGACCAAGGCTGTGCTGAACCCGGCTACACTCGTTCCGTTCCTCGTGGAGAAGATGAAGACCCTCGGTACGGCTGCATGTCCTCCATACCATATCGCATTCGTAATCGGCGGTACTTCTGCAGAGAAGAACCTCCTTACCGTGAAACTCGCTTCCACACATTATTATGATGCGTTGCCTACGACAGGTGATGAAACCGGACGCGCTTTCCGTGATGTGGAACTTGAGAAGCAGGTACTCGAAGAGGCATACAAGATCGGTCTCGGTGCGCAGTTCGGCGGAAAATATTTTGCTCACGATATCCGCATCATCCGTCTTCCACGCCATGGTGCAAGCTGCCCTATCGGACTTGGCGTAAGCTGCTCTGCTGACCGCAACATCAAGGCTAAAATCAATAAAGATGGTGTCTGGATCGAGAAGCTCGATGACAATCCGGGACGTCTCATTCCGGCAGAACTCCGTGAGGCAGGTGAAGGCGATGCAGTGAAGATAGACCTGGATCAGCCTATGTCTGAGGTACTTAAAGAACTCACCAAATACCTTGTTTCCACACGCCTGAGCCTGAACGGCACCATCATCGTGGCACGTGACATCGCTCACGCCCGCCTGAAGGAGCGTCTGGACAATGGTGAGGAGCTTCCTCAGTATTTCAAGGATCATCCTGTATTCTATGCAGGTCCTGCCAAGACTCCGGAAGGATTGCCTTGCGGTTCAATGGGCCCTACTACAGCCAACCGTATGGATCCTTACGTGGATCTCTTCCAGTCTCATGGCGGCAGCATGGTGATGATTGCCAAAGGTAACCGTACACAGCAGGTTACAGACGCCTGCAAGAAACATGGCGGATTCTACCTCGGTTCCATCGGCGGTCCTGCAGCAGTGCTCTCTTACGAAAGCATCAAGTCGATCGAGTGCGTAGAGTATCCTGACCTCGGAATGGAGGCTATCTGGAAAATCCGTGTCGAGAACTTCCCTGCATTCATCCTCGTGGATGACAAGGGCAATGATTTCTTCAAGCAGTACGGTATCTAGGTGCGTGTCTCCGTGGTGGCCGGTACTGTCAGTCGCCACTTTGCCGGCGAGCGTCTCCAGGGTTATCCCAATACCGGCGGGACGCGGCCACGGGGAGTTTCGTAACTGATTGATAATCAGATATTATTCTAAACAGAGCGTGGAAACGCAGCCTTTTTTTGGCCACGTTTCCACGCTCTGTTTTGTAACTAGTTGAAAGTCAGCGCCTCCAAAATTATGGCGTGGCCGCGTCCCGACAATCGCCGTACTCGACATTGGAAAGGAACAGCGCGTGTCCCGGGACGGATTGTCCGGCATCTGAACGGGTGCCGGTATCTATCAGTTCCTGGATCCATTCAGGGGAATGTTTGCCGCGGCCGACATCCAGCATTGTCCCGACTATTGCGCGCACCATGTTCCTGAGGAAACGGTCTGCCTTGACGGTGAACACGAGATAGTCGCCCTCGGAGCATGGGTAGCCCATCATCCGGACATGGTCGGGAGTCCAGATTTCCCATCGGGCATCAGTTATCGTGCAGATGGATGTCTTGTTGTTGCCGCCGATTTTCTCGAAGCACCGGAAATCATGGGTGCCAGGCAGAAAAGCCGCGGCTTTGTTCATCGCATCAATATCCAGGCTGAAGGGACAGAAATAAGAAAATTGTTCTACGAACGGGTCTTTCTTCCTGTGTAGAAAGTACTTATATTCCCGGCTTCTCGCATCGAACCTTGCATGGAAGTTTTCATCGGCGCAGGCTACCTCGTGGATGGTTATTCCTTTCGGTAACATGGCATTTAATTTGTAGCTAAGCCAATCGGTTTTGACTGCTTCAGACGACGTCGTTGCGAAGTGTGCGACATAATTTATCGCATTAACTTTAGTATCAGTCCGTCCGGCACCTGTAACCGTGATTTCCTCGTTCAGGAGAATGCTCAGAACATGTTGAATACATTCCTGGACGGAGGGGGCGTTTGGCTGAATTTGCCAGCCGGAAAAGGCTGCCCCATTATATGACAAGCGTAAGCGATATTTCATTTCCGAACATTTTGTTCACAAAGATAATGAAATCGAACGAAACGCGCGCGGAATTTACCCTCCCACGGCAACAGCCCGAACGAAGGTAAAACATTGGAAACGTAAGAAATTAAATAACATAGATGATGGATAGTGTTAATATCAAGGAACTCAATGACCGCATCCAGCGGGAAAGCTCCTTTGTGGACCTTCTCTCCATGGAAATGGGAAAGGTCATTGTCGGACAGAAACAGCTGGTGGAGAACCTGCTCATCGGCCTCCTCGCTAACGGCCATATTCTCCTCGAAGGTGTCCCTGGGCTTGCTAAAACATTGGCTATAAATACATTGGCACAAGCTGTCAGCGCTAAATTCAGCAGAATCCAGTTCACCCCGGACCTTCTGCCTGCCGACGTTTTGGGAACACTCATATACTCTCAGAAGAACGAACAGTTCGAAGTGCACAAGGGCCCTATCTTCGCCAATTTCGTACTTGCGGATGAAATCAACCGTTCTCCTGCCAAGGTACAGTCGGCCCTCCTCGAAGCGATGCAGGAAAGACAGGTGACCATCGGAGAACAGACATTCAAGCTCCCTGAGCCGTTCCTGGTCATGGCTACACAGAACCCTATCGAGCAGGAAGGAACCTATCCGCTTCCGGAAGCACAGGTGGACCGTTTCATGCTGAAAGTCGTGGTGTCCTATCCTAAGAAAGACGAGGAACGTCAGATTATCCGCATGAACAATACCGGCGAATTCCCTAAGGCACAGCCTGTTGTCTCACCTGAAGACATCGTGAGGGCACGCCAGGTAGTCCGCGACGTCTACATGGACGAGAAAATAGAGAAATACATCGTGGATATCGTCTATGCCACCAGAACCCCTGAGGACTATAACCTCAAGGACCTTTCCGGACTCATCTCCTATGGCGCTTCACCACGTGCCAGCATATCCCTCGCCATGGCTGCCAAAGCCTATGCCTTCATAAAGAGAAGAGGATATGTGATTCCGGAAGACGTGCGCGCCGTCTGCAACGAAGTTTTGCGTCACCGTATCGGCCTTACATACGAAGCTGAGGCTGAGAACGTTACCACAGAAAATATCATATCACAGGTTCTTAACGCCGTCATAGTGCCATAAATCATGGATAACTCCGCAAGCGACCTGCTGAAGAAGGTCAGGAAGATAGAGATAAAGACAAGGGCTCTCTCGCATCAGATATTCGCGGGAGAGTACCATTCTGCGTTCAAGGGACGAGGAATGGCCTTCAGCGAAGTGCGTGAGTATCAATATGGTGACGACGTCAGAAACATGGACTGGAACGTCACGGCCCGTCTTCGTGCCCCATACGTGAAGGTATTCGAAGAAGAGCGTGAAATGACGGTCATGCTGCTGGTCGACATCAGCCGTTCAGGCTTTTTCGGCACCGTAGGCAGCACCAAACGCGACATGCTCGCGGAAATTGCCGCTGTCCTGTCATTCTCCGCCATCATCAACAATGACAAGGTCGGAGCCCTGTTCTTCAGCGACAAGATAGAGAAATTCATACCGCCCCGCAAGGGACGCAGCCATCTCCTCCGCATCATCAGGGAAATCATTGAACTGAAACCCGAATCCTCCGGCACCGACATCGGCGGAGCGCTCAGGTTTCTGACCAATGCCATAAAACAGAAATGCACCGCGTTTCTGCTCTCCGATATGATGGACACGGATGCGGACGGTGCCCCGAGATACGAAGACGCCATCAAGGTGGCTGCCGGCAGACATGACCTGTCGGTCATCAAGGTCTTCGACCCGAGGGAAAGGACAATACCCGACATAGGTCTTGTCAATGTCAAGGATTCCGAGACCGGCGAAACCGCCTGGATAAACACCTCCAGCCCGAAAGTAAGGGAAGCCTACGCGAAAGCTGCACAGGACGCTGACATGAAGGCTACCAAGCTGATGCGCCAGTACCAGATAGACAGCGTGGACATCTCCACCGGTTCGGATTATGTTAAAGGATTGATGGCGTTTTTCGACAGAAGATAATGAAAATGAAAGGATTACTGAAGATTGCATGCATAGTGCCCGCTGTGGTGATGGCTGTGGCGTCTGGAGCCCAGTCACCTTCAGCCGGGCATAAAGGCATTGTCCCTGCCGGGGATGCTTTTCTGGAGCAGCTTCAGAAACGGGATTCCGTGCTGATCGCCGATCAGCTCCGATACGGGTTCCGGTTGGAAAATGTGAAAGCCGGTACGGCACTCGGGCTTCCTGACCTGTCACATGGAGTGATGGACAGCATAGAAGTCGTAAGTGACTGGAAACTGGACACATTGAAGTTACGCAAGAAGAAAAATGAGATGGATCTGGAGGGAAGTTTCGTCATCACCTCATTTGATGAAGGAAACTACAGGCTTCCGGACATCGCTGTCGGCAGAATCGCCCCTGACGGAACTGTCGACACATTGGTGTTCAAGGGGATGGACCTTCAGGTCATGTCAATGCCTGTGGACACGGCCACTTACAAGCCTCACGACATTAAAGGACAGATACGCTATCCGGTGACATTCAAGGAAGTGTTGCCGTATATACTTGGCGTGCTGCTGTTTGCCGCGCTGGTGGCACTTTGTGTTTACCTGTACAAGAAGAGAAAGGAAAACCGTGCGGGAGAAGGACATACGAACGAGCCTCCGTACATCGTGGCCCTCAGGAAACTGGACAAGTTCCGCGGAAACAAGCTCTGGGTACCTGAAAAGCAGAAGCAGTTCTACAGCGGCATCACTGATGTCCTCAGGGAATATATTGTCGGCCGTTTCGGTGTCAGCGCCATGGAAATGACAACTGCGGAAATCTTCGAGGGCTTGAAAGACAAGGAGATACCGGAGCCGCTCATGGAAGAAGCCAAAAACCTGTTTGTCACCTCTGACTTTGTGAAATTCGCCAAGATGACTGTGTCGGATGAGGAAAATGCCAAGGCATTGCCGTCGGCGATCAGGTTCGTGACATCTACATGGAAATCAGAAGAAGAGGAGGAAGGAAATGTTCTTTGAGTATCCTGCATTGTTGTGGCTGCTGGTCATTCCGGCGCTCATGCTGGTTCATTATGTCTATATTGAACTCAGCGGAAGACGGCCGCACCTGCGTGTTCCGGATGTCAAATTCTGGAAGGCCGGAGGACGTTCTGTACTGGGTGTGATACGACACCTGCCTTTCTTGCTCAGGACCATTGCCCTGGTCATGATAATAATCGCCATTGCCAGACCGAGATCGTCCACCAAGATGGACAAGATAGATACGGAAGGCATTGACATAGTGCTTGCTATGGACGTGTCCACCAGTATGTTGGCACGCGATTTCACGCCGGACAGGATCAGTGCGGCTAAAGACATTGCCATAGAATTCATATCGCAGCGTCCTTCCGACAGGATGGGAATCGTGGTCTTTGCGGGGGAGAGCTACACGCAGTGCCCGCTGACGACCGACAGGGCGACATTGATAAACCTGATGAAGGAAATCGAGACCGGCCTTATCGAAGACGGAACCGCGATCGGAAACGGTCTGGCGACAGCCGTGGCCAGGATGCAGAACTCCGATGCGAAGAGCCGCGTGGTCATCCTTCTGACCGACGGTGTGAACAACAGCGGTGAAATCACCCCGCAGACCGCGGCGGACATCGCCAAGACCTACGGCATCCGCGTGTACACGATAGGTGTCGGTGCCAATGGTACCGCGCCATATCCTGTGATGACCCCTTGGGGTGTCCAGATGCAGAATGTCGAGGTGGAAATTGATGAAAATCTTCTCAAGAACATAGCCGAAACCACAGGCGGCAGATATTTCCGTGCTACGGACAATACCAAGCTTTCGGAAATCTACAGCGAAATCAACAAGATGGAGAAGGCGCGTACCACGATCGACAGTTTCCCTATCTACAAGGAACTGTTCACCGGATTTGCGCTCATTGCCCTGGCCTGCCTGCTGCTGGAAGTGCTTATCAGTTTCATTTTGAGGAGATTGCCATAAAACGAGGATTGGATTATGATTTATTTTGCACAGGCTCAATATCTGTTGTTGCTTCTGCTCGTACCTGTTTTCCTGATAGTGTACGGGCTGGTGCAATATGGCCGCACCAGACGCATCCGGAAATTCGGTGACGAGGCGCTGGTGAAGCAGTTGATGCCTTCATATTCGAAGACTAAAGGCTGGGTAGGGATGATACTTTTCTCATTGGCCTTCATGTTCTTCAGCATCGGATTGGCACGGCCTCAGATAGGTGCCAAACTTAAGGAACACCAGAGCAAGGGCGCCGAGGTGATGATTGCGCTGGACGTGTCCAATTCAATGCTTGCGCAGGACTATTCCCCGGACCGTCTCCAGAGAGCCAAGCTGGCGATTTCCAGACTGGTGGACAAACTGAACGGTGACCGCATCGGACTGGTTCTTTTCGCCGGAACGTCATTTGTCCAGCTGCCTATCACGACCGATTATGTGTCCGCCAAGATGTTCCTGGGCAATATTTCCACGGAGTCTGTCCCTGTCCAGGGAACTGCTATAGGCGATGCCATCAACACGTGTATCAAGAGTTTCAGCGCCCAGAGCGAAAACAGTCGCGCCATCATTGTCATAACTGATGGTGAGAACCATGAGGACAATCCCGTGGAGGCGGCGAAAACGGCGGCTTCGATGGGCATTTCCGTATATACTATCGGCGTGGGATCCGCTCAGGGACAGCCGATTCCGATGAAAGGCGGTCTGCTGAAAGATTCCCAGGGCAATATCGTCGTCACGAAACTGGACGAGGCGACATTGAAAGAAGTCGCGAAGGCGGGCAACGGTGCGTACGTGCATGCCGGCAACAATGAATTCGGACTGAACCCGGTCATTGACAATATCCGCAAGCTCAATGACGAGGAATTCAATTCCATAGTTTTCGAAGAATATGACGAGCAATATATGTATTTCTTCGCCATCGCGCTCGGACTCCTGGTCCTGCAGATGCTTGTCGGCGAACGGAAAGTATTGCGTCATATATTTGATAAATAGGTAATTATGTCAATAAGATTGAAACATATAATTGCTGTCGCGACCGCGTTCCTGCTGGGGGCATTGTCAATGTCTGCCCAGGTGGACAGGCGCGACGTCCGTGCCGGCAACAGGCAGTTCCGCAAGGAAAACTGGCGCGAGGCTGACATTGATTACAGGAAGGCGCTCGTGAAGGATTCCACGTCGATTGCCGCGAATTATAACCTTGCGTCCAACCTCTACCGTCAGGGCAATTTCGATGAGGCGGCCAAGGTGATGGAAAAGATCAAGGAAACCGCACCTGCTACTGCCAATGCTGCTGATTATTACTACAATACGGGTGATATTGCGATAGAGAAAAAAGATTGGCAGGGTGCTGTCAATGCTTTCAAGGAGGCGCTTCTCCGCAATCCGGCAGACATGGATGCGAAGGAGAATTACATATATGCCAAGAAGATGCTGGAGAATCAGAAAAATGGCGGAGGCGGACAGAACAATGATCAGAACAATGACCAGAATCAGCAGAATGACGACAAGAATGGTCAGGGAGATCAGAATCAGGACCAGAACAAGGACCAGCAGAATCAAGACAACAATAAGGACAACAATAACGACAACAATCAGAACCGGAATAATCAGGAACAGAACAATCCGCAGGATGGTCAGAGCGGCCAGCAGCCTGTGAAGATTTCCCCTCAGCAGGCCCAGCAGATGCTGAAAGCCATCCAGGCGAAGGAGAAAGAGACACAGGACAAGGTGAACAAAGAGAAGGCAGAAGCCCTGAAATCAAGACAGAAGGACAAGAACTGGTAAGCTGTTAAAGGATTTATTATGAAATCATTGGCAAGAAAAATTGCATTGGCATTAGTGATGGCGGCAGTCGGCTTCGTGGCGGCTGCGCAGACGAAGATAGCGGTGGAAGCGCCTAACATTGTGGGTTCTGACGAACAGTTCAATGTGACCTTCATCATTGAGGGTGAGGATCGTCCGTCGAATTTCAATTGGAATCCTGGAGATGATTTCACTCTGGTCTGGGGACCGCAGAGGGGAGAGTCGACCAGCATCCGTGTCATCAATGGCAAGCGTTCCAAGTCATCGCAGTTTACCTATACGTACATCTTGGCTCCGAAGAAAACCGGAAAATTCGAGTTGCCGGCTGCTACGGCCAATATGAAGGGAGAGACGATAACGTCTGTCCCGACAGCCGTCGAAGTGCTGGCAAGTGATTCCTCTGCATCCGCACAGTCGGGCGCATCTTCGGGGAACACGCAGCAGACCAAGCCGTCAGGAACGATTTCATCCAAGGATTTGTTCCTGAAATTTACGGTGAGCCGTACCTCGGCAGTTTTAGGCCAGCCGCTTACGGCAGAATTGAAACTGTATCAGAACGTGGATATCGCTGGATTCGAAGGCGCGAAATTCCCGGCATTCAACGGATTCTGGAGTCAGGAAACCGCTGCTCCGAACAATATCAATTTCCAGAGGGAAGAAGTGGACGGAAGGCTGTATAATTCGGCATTGCTCCGTCGCTATGTGCTTATTCCTCAGCAAGTTGGAAACCTTGTAATAGATCCTGCCGAGTTGGTGTGCATGGTCAATGTCAGGAGGCCGTCGCGCGGAAACAGCATTTTCGACAGTTTTTTCGATGACAATACCATGAGGGTGCGCAAGCGCGTGACCACGCCGGCCGTGCATGTGCATGTCAATCCTCTTCCTTCCGGAGCGCCTGCCACATTCGGAGGCGGCGTGGGCAGTTTCCGTATTTCAGCGAGCCTGAGCAAGGACCAGTTGAAGATGCATGAGGCTACATCATTGACAGTCACTGTCTCCGGACGTGGAAACGTGTCGCTGCTGGAAGCTCCGAAGGTCAATTTCCCGGCTGACATGGATGTCTATGATACCAAGACGACGGAAAATACCGACAAGACTACCGGCGGCACGTCAGGAAGCAAGGTGTTCGAATATCCGTTCATCCCGAGAAGCCACGGCGAGTTCACCATCGCCCCGATAGAATACTCTTACTATGATGTCAATGCCGGTAAATATGAAACCATCTCGACCGGCCCGATCACTTTCAATGTTGAGAAAGGGGATGTTGCTGAAACTCAGCCTTCTACGTCACAGTTGGTCATGCCTGACCGTAAGAGCGTGAAGAATCTCGGCGAGGATATCCGCTTTATCCGCACCCGCCAGCCGTCATATAAGTTCAGGACGGTATTCTTCGTGGATTCATTGTGGTACTGGATTACGGCAGCATTGATACTGCTTCTCGCAGGGCTGTTGTGGTATCTCATGAAAGGTATGGAGGCGCGTCGTGCCGATGTTGTCGGGAACAAGAACAGGAAAGCTACCAAAATGGCGCTCGGACGTCTGAAAATGGCTGCCGGATATCTCCAGAAGAATCTGTATTCTGCTTTCTATGAGGAACTTCACAAGGCGTTGCTCGGATTTGCATCCGACAAGATGAACATCGGAGCCGAAGACCTCAGCAAGGAAAATATAGCGGCAATGTTGAAGGAGGCCGGAGTCGCCGAGGAACTTTCAGCGCGGTTCGTGGCTCTACTGGACGCCTGCGAGTTCGCGCGCTACTCTCCGGACGGCGGCAACGAGGCCATGAATACTCATTACAATGAAGCTGTGAAGGTGATTTCATCCATCGATTCTGTCATGAAGACACATAAGAAAAATACGTCCGCGGCCAAGGCAATGATTCTGATCATGTCAATGCTGATGATTCCGGGCCTTACGCGTGCGGAGAATACGGCATATCTGGATTCGCTCTGGAACAAGGGAGTGCAGGCATATACCGACGGGCGTTGGTCAGAGTGCACTGAAAGCCTGGAGGCTCTGGAATCTGTCGGCGTCGTATCCCCGGAATTGTACTATAACCTCGGTAATGCTTATTTCAAGTCGGGAGATTATCCTCATGCCATACTGTATTATGAGCGGACATTGAAGATTTCGCCGTCATTTGAAGATGCCAGAATCAATCTGGACTTCGCCAACAGCTTGATACGCGACAAGATAGATGCTGTGCCGGAATTCGTTTTGAAGAGCTGGGCCCGGAAAGTATGCTATCTGATGCCGTCAGATTTTTGGGCAGTCATTTCCATCGTGCTGTTTGCCGCTGCATTGGCATTGTTCCTGGTTTTCAGGCTGGGGGCGTCCAGAGGCCTCCGGAGGACCGGTTTTTATTGCAGCATTGTCGCCCTGATATTGTCGGCATCGTCTTTCGGCATGGCGCGGTGGCAGAGAAATTCTTATTTGAGGGCAGACGGGGCGATTGTCATGAAGCCGGTGGCTTCCGTGAAAAGCTCGCCGTCCAGGGATTCGTCCAAGGATTTGTTCGTCCTTCATGAGGGAACCAAGGTCACGGTTCTGGATACCGTAGGGGAGTGGAAGAATATTTCCCTTTCAGACGGACGTCAGGGCTGGATAGAGGAATCCGACATGGAGATGATTTAACTAGTTGTATATCAAACAGAAAACAAAATAACCAATAATAAATTATAATGAATTTTAAAAGAAACATCCTTTTTGCCGGCGCAGCGTTTTGTGCGTTGTCAGCGGCAGCTGCCGGTGTTCCTTCTGAGAAAATGAAGGATTGGCAAGACCCCGGAGTATTTGCGGTCAACCGCTTGCCTATGAGAGCGACTTTCGTAACAGAACAGCAGAAGACATTGTCTCTGAACGGAGACTGGAAATTCGCGTTCTATGGTACGGTCGCTGAAAGAACTATCGGTTTCCAGGCCTTGTCTTTCGATGATTCCAAGTGGGGGACGATGCCTGTTCCCGGAATGTGGGAATTGAACGGATACGGCGATCCTCTCTATGTGAACGTAGGTTACGCATGGCGCGGCCACTTCGAAAACAACCCTCCTTACATACCGGAGGAGAACAATCATGTAGGACAGTACAGACGTACTTTCGATATTCCTGCTGATTGGAAAGGACATCAGGTGTGCCTGGCCATCGGTTCCGCCACATCCAATGTCCGTGTATGGGTGAACGGCAAGGAAGTCGGCTACAGCGAAGACAGCAAGCTCGAAGCACGTTTCGACATCACATCTTATGTGCATCCTGGTGAAAACAGCATTGCCCTGGAAATCTTCAGATGGTGCGACGGCACTTATCTTGAGGACCAGGACTTCTGGAGATTCTCCGGAATCGCACGCGGTGTGTATGTATATACCCGTGAGCAGAAGAGACTTGAGGACGTGAACGTAAGCGGCGGCATGGATGGTAAACTGACATTGAAATCAATCGTCACACCTGGCATCACCACCATTTCGTACGAGGTGATCGACCCTTGCGGCAACAGCGTGGCTTCTTTCACCGAGACTGTCGGCAAAGGCCGTGAGAAGGCACAGGACGGCAACATTGTCGTAAGCTCTACCGGAAACGTGGAGAATCCGCAGCTCTGGTCGGCCGAGACTCCGGTACTTTATACATTGAAGGTCAAGGTTGCCGACAAGAAGGGCGTGATCGAGAGCGCTTCCGTGCCTTTCGGCTTCAGGACCGTGGAAATCCGCAACAAGCAGCTTCTTGTGAACGGCAAGCCTATTCTCATCAAGGGTACCGACCGTCACGAGATGAGCCCTTACGGCGGCTACGTGGTTTCCGAGGAGGAGATGATTGAAGATATCAGGATAATGAAGAAGTTGAATATCAATGCTGTAAGAACTTCGCACTATCCGAATGACCCTATCTGGTACGCTCTCTGTGACAAATATGGTATCTATGTAGTGGACGAGGCGAACATCGAGTCCCACGGCATGGGCTATGAGGAGAAATCCCTTGCACATCGCGAGGATTACTTCGCTGCCCACATGGACCGTAACCGGCGCATGGTTTACCGTGACTACAACCATCCTTCCGTGATTATCTGGAGTATGGGAAACGAGGCCGGCAACGGCATCAACTTCGAGAGGGTATATGATTGGATCAAGGCTTATGACCCGACCCGTCCGGTACAGTATGAAAGAGCATTGCTGAACCGCAATACGGATATTTATTGCCCGATGTACATCTCTCCTAAGGATTGCGAGAAATACCTCAAGTCCAATCCTGACAGACCTCTTATCCAGTGCGAGTACTCTCATGCGATGGGCAACTCCAACGGTAACTTCAAGGAGTACTGGGACCTTGTCCGCAAATATCCTCTGTATCAGGGAGGCTTCATCTGGGATTTCGTGGACCAGGCAATCTGCAAGAAGGTCGATCCTGCCAAATATGGTACTGACCACATCTTCATCTACGGTGGCGACAGCAATGATTATGACGCATCTGACGGATCGTTCAACTGCAACGGCTTCATCGCCGCTGACCGCTCATGGCATCCTCAGGCTTATGAAATCGGCTACCAGCACCGTTCTATCCTGACATCCGCGGCAGACAATGCTTCCAATGACAAACTCATGGATGACAATACCGAGTTCAAGGTCAATGTCTACAATGAGAACTTCTTCATTGATCTTTCACGTTACCGTATGGTATGGACTGTCGTTGTCGGCGGTGAAAATGCATTGTCCGGCGTGATCGAGAACGTCGTTGCTGCTCCTGGCGAGACGGTTTCCGTAGGCCTCGGCATTACTAAACGCGATATGCTCGCTGCGGCCGTGAAGACTCTTGCTACCTCTGACTCATGCGTCAGATTCAATGGCGAGGATGGTCGCGATACTGATATCTATCTGAAAGTCAGCTGGTTGCTCAAGGCTCAGGACGGCCTGCTGCCTGCCGGCTACGAGGTTGCTTACGACCAGCTTCCGATATATGAGGCTCCTGTCAATGCTTTCGCTGCAGGCTCTGCTTCAGTTGACGCTCTCCCGTCTTATGCAGATGTTGACGGCAATGCCGTGTTCTCCGGAAGATTCATATATGCTGAAATGCCGGAAGGCGACAGAATCGCTGAATGGAAAGCTGTGTTCGACAAGGCTACAGGTGCATTGTCAAGCTATATGATTGAAGGCCAGGAGATTCTGAAAGAGGCGCTTATGCCGTCATTCGGAAGGGCACCGCTCGAAAATGACATGGGTGCTGTCATGCATGACAAGCTCAAGATGTGGAGATACCCTGAATATAGCGTGGCAGCTTTCGACGTAGCGAAAAATGCCGGTTATTATACCGTTGACGTGAAATATGCTCCGTTCGGAAAGTATTGTTTCGTGACAATGTCTTATCAGGTTCATGCTGACGGTTCCATCCGAGTATCGGAGAAATTGAATGATGCAGGTGAACTTTCCAAGGCACCGTACCTCTTCCGTTTCGGTATGAAACTGGCGATGCCGGGTGAGTACTCTACCCTTGATTTCTATGGACGCGGTCCTTGGGACAACTATTGCGACAGGAAGTCAGCAGCGCTTGTAGGACATTATACCCAGCGCGTTCAGGACCAGTATTGGTACGGATATGTGCGTACGCAGTCTTGCGGCACCAAGTCAGACTTGAGATGGCTGAAGGTTGTCAATCCTGCCGGCACAGGTCTGGAGATTACATCTGACGTGCTCTTCAGCGGTTCGGCTCTTCCGTTCAGCCAGAAGGAAATGGATTCAGCATTGACGAACCCTATGCCTAGGCCGAACCCAACAAACACCCAGCAGGGAAATGCTACCCATTCACTTGAGCTGCTTCCGCTTGCACACAATGATGCGCGTTCGCTCGGAACGACTTACGTGAATTTCGACCTCAAGGAAATGGGTGTGGGCGGCATTGACTCATGGTACGCATGGCCTCTCGAACAGTATCGCGTGAAGCCTGCCGAGTATGAATTCAATGTGGTTATCAGACCGGTAAAATAATTTCTCGGATACGTGGGCTTTTCCAGAGCCCGCATGACGATGTCAAGTCCCTTCCCTTTCTGGGGAGGGGCTTATTTTTTTGCGCAATGGCAATGCCACAGTACGATGCCCGCTGTGACGGAGATGTTCAGCGAGTGCTTGGTCCCGTACTGCGGAATCTCCAGGACGCCGTCGGATGCGTCCACGACTTCCTGCTGGACACCGTCCACCTCGTTGCCGAAGACAAGCGCGTATTTCTTGCCTTTTTCCGGGACGAAGGTGTCCAGGCTGATGGAATTCACGGCCTGCTCCACGCTCAGGACTATATATCCCTGCTCGTGCAGGCTCTTCACAAGTTCCAGTGTATCAGGTGCATACTCCCACTCCACACTGAATTCCGCACCGAGGGCGGATTTGTGGATTTCGGCAGACGGAGGGGTGGCGCAGATTCCGCAGAGCCATATCTTGTCGGCCTTGAACGAATCCCCGCTGCGGAATACTGAGCCTACGTTGTGGGCGCTCCGGATGTTGTCCAGTACGATGTTTATGCCGGATTCCGGCAATGCCTTGTATTGTTCCGGGGTGACGCGTCCCAGCTCTATATTGAGAAGTTTCCTGTTTTTCATGATTTTGTCGTTATCCGTAAAATATTGTATATCAGCGATTCGCTTTTAAGTAACGTGAGAAAATAACCTGCTTCAGATTAGGAGAAGATTTTCGAGGATAGATTTCTTTTCGAAGAAGGAGTGTACTGGACGTACACGACTGATGAGAAAAGGAATATAGACCGAAAAGATTCCCTTAGATGATGCATGTTATTTTTTGAATGTTACTAAATAGTAAGTGAACGCAAATAATATGTTGCAAATATAAATCAAAAATCGATTATTAATGTTATATTTGCGATAACTGGTTTTTAAGGATTACTTACCGGTGATAAACACTAGATTTTATGAAACAGGACCTACAGATTTTTGATCTAATCAAGAAAGAAAAAGAGAGACAGTCTCAAGGCTTGGAGCTTATAGCCTCAGAAAACTATGTCAGTGACCAGGTTATGGATGCCATGGGTTCCATCTGCACGAACAAATATGCAGAAGGTTATCCGGGCAAGCGTTATTATGGTGGCTGCGAGGTGGTGGACCAGATTGAGCAACTGGCAATCGACAGACTCTGCGCGATATATGGTGCCGAGTATGCCAATGTCCAGCCGCATTCGGGAGCGCAGGCGAACCTTGCCGTTGAAATTGCATTGCTGAATCCTGGTGATACTTTCATGGGCCTCGACCTTTCTCAGGGGGGACACCTTACTCACGGTTCTCCAGTCAATGCGTCAGGAATCCTCTATCATGCAGTCGCTTACGGCCTTGATCCCGAGACCGGAAGAATCGACTATGACAAGATGGAAGAAACCGCCCGCGAATGTCATCCGAAACTCATCATCGGCGGTGCATCTGCCTACTCAAGGGAGTGGGATTATGCCCGCATGAGAAAGATCGCTGATGAAGTAGGAGCAATTTTGTGGATTGACATGGCTCATACTGCCGGACTGATTGCCGCAGGCTTGCTTGAAAATCCTGTCAAATATGCTCATATCGTGACATCCACTACCCACAAGACATTGAGAGGACCTCGCGGAGGCGTCATCCTCATGGGCAAGGATTTCGATGATCCTCAGGGCCGCAAGACTCCTAAGGGTGAAATCAAGAAGATGTCCCAGATCTTGAATTCAAGCGTGTTCCCTGGCATCCAGGGCGGACCTCTCGAACACGTCATCGCTGCCAAGGCAGTGGCATTCTACGAGGCGATGCAGCCTGAATACGTGGAGTATCAGAAGCAGGTCGTAGCCAATGCCCAGGCAATGTGCGCGAAATTCATTTCCAAGGGCTACAAGGTGGTTTCAGGCGGCACGGACAACCACTTGATGCTTATCGACCTCCGTACCCGTTTCCCTGAGGTGAACGGAAGAGTGGCCGAGACCGAGCTTGTCAAGGCTGACATCACCGTGAACAAGAACATGGTCCCGTTCGACAGCCGTTCGGCATTCCAGACATCAGGAATCAGAATCGGTACTCCTGCCGTAACTTCCAGAGGTTTCGTGGAGAAGGATATGGAAGATATCGTGGAACTTGTTGACAGCGTTTTGGCTTCAGCTTCCGAGCATCTTGATGCCATCACAGCCAAGGGCGAGAAGACCCCTGAACAGCTCGCCTCCCTCGAAGAGCACAATGCCGTTCTCGAGGAAGTGAAGAGAAAAGTACACATGATGACCGGCGGACGTCCGCTGAACAGGTACTAGAGCAAGTATTCACAAGACAATCTATATTTCAGCGCCCGGGGCATCTGTTCCGGGCGCTTTTTCTTGTGAAAAATATGTATATTTGCCAGTCTAATCGAGATTTTACATGAGACAGGATATTGATTTCAGAACCATTTGGAACGAGGCTGCCAAGTCCGGACTTGTTCTGGGCATTTTCACGGCCGTGTTCATGTTTACGGGAATATTGACGGCGGGACTGGCGTCAGGAGGATTCGGAGCGAGATTGGCCGGGTCGCTGATAAGCGTGGCATTGTGGCTTGTGAAATTCGTGGGATGCCTGTGGCTGCTGCGGTTCTTCATGCTGAAATTCGCCGTGAACCATCCCGAGCTTACGCCTAAATCATCATTCCGCTTCGGAATGTTTACGGCATTGACATCTGCAATCATTGTGGCCGGCGTGAACCTGATAAACCTCACGGTGATTTCTCCGGACAGCATGAGCCAGATGATTGACACATATATGCAGGCATATTCATCGACAATGGCATTGGGCGACAGCGACCGCGTGGCGTTGGAACGGACGATGAGCAAGCTGCCTCAGATATCATTTTTCGTGACATTGGTCTACTGCTTCCTGTACGGAGTGATTGCATCCAAGATTTTCTCGATGTCCATTCCGCCGAGGGATATTTTCGGCGACACCGTCGATGAGCAGGACGATTTGAAATAGACATTGATATAGAAAATTATGGATAAAACATTGGACCTCACAATCATTGTCCCACTTTTTAACGAGGCGGAGTCTCTGCCGGAGCTTGTACGCTGGATCGATCGGACGTTGGACGGGCGCGGCTGGGGATACGAAATCATCATGGTGGACGACGGCAGCACCGACGGCTCCTGGAAGGTCGTGCGGGAACTAGCGGAGGCTGACGGACGCATTCACGGAATCCGTTTCAGACGAAACTACGGCAAGTCCGCGGCCCTCTACCACGGTTTCAAGGCTGCCGGGGGCAATGTTGTAGTGACAATGGATGCCGACCTTCAGGATTCGCCGGAGGAAATTCCGGAAATGTACAGGATGGTGACCGAGGACGGATGGGATGTCGTTTCGGGCTGGAAACAGCATCGGCAGGACAACAAGCTTACCAAGAATCTGCCTTCCAAGCTGTACAATGCTACCGCACGTTGGATTACCGGCATTCATCTGCATGACATGAACTGCGGATTGAAGGCATATCGCAACGAGGTGGTGAAAAATATCGAGGTCTATGGCGAGATGCACCGCTATATTCCTTATCTGGCGAAAAATGCCGGGTTCGAGAGGATTACGGAGAAACCTGTTCATCATCAGAAGAGAAAGTACGGCAAGAGCAAGTTCGGCCTGGAGCGTTTCGTGAACGGATTCCTGGACCTGCTTTCACTGTGGTTCCTGAGCACGTTCGGCAAGAAACCGATGCACTTTTTCGGCTTTACCGGAATTCTCATGTTCCTTGCGGGATTCGTGATAGCGGTCTGGCTGATTGTCGCCAAACTTATACATCAGGCGGGGGGGATGCATTTCCGTCCTGTCACGGACCAGCCTCTGTTCTATCTGGCGCTGCTTGCAGTCGTGCTCGGCGTGATGCTGTTCCTTGCGGGCTTCATCTGCGAAATGATTTCCCGTACATCCACGGAAAGGAACAAATACAACATCAAGGAAGAGTTCTGAATCTCCGGGTGACTATCTTTTAGGGGAATGTGTTCATAATCTGCGGAATTTTTGCTAATTTTGCAGTCTTGGCTAATAATATGGCTAATCAAGTTCAAGTACTTGGTTTGTAAATACTGGTTAGTCCAATTTAATTATTACACAGATTTAGTTATGATTAACATTACATTCCCTGACGGAAGCGTCAAAGCCTTTGAGAAAGGCGTGACAGGTTATCAGATTGCAGAAAGTATCAGCCCGAGGCTGGCAGCAGAGGTTTTGGCTGTTTCAGTGAAAGCCGAAGGTGATACATCAGTCGGAAAAGGTACGGTAATCGGATTGGATACACCGATTGAGGAGAACAGCACCGTAAGGCTGCTGAAATGGGAAGACGAGGAAGGAAAACATGTTTTCTGGCACTCTTCGGCCCATCTTATGGCACAGGCTCTCGAAGCTCTTTATCCTGGTGTCAAGTTCGGTATCGGACCGGCTATCGAAAACGGATTCTATTATGACATTGACCTTGGAGGAAAGCAGCTTACCGATGCGGATTTCCCGGCTATCGAGAAGAAGATGCTGGAATTGGCACGCGGCAAGGAGGAGTTCAAATGCTCCCATGTCTCCAAGGAAGATGCAATAAAATATTTCACGGAGAAAGGCGACGAGTACAAGCTCGAACTTATCAGCGAACTCGAGGACGGCAAGATTACATTCTACAAGAACGGCAACTTTACCGATCTCTGCCGTGGACCGCACCTCAGAAATACGGAACTCATCAAGGCCGTGAAGGTGACATCCATCGCAGGTGCATATTGGAGAGGTGACGAGAAACGTCCTCAGCTTACCCGTGTATATGGTATCACATTCCCTAAGAAATCTCTTCTGGATGAATACCTTGTACTTCTCGAGGAAGCGAAGAAACGTGACCACAGAAAGCTGGGCAAGGAAATGGAACTCTTCATGTTCTCGTCACGCGTGGGCCTCGGATTGCCTATGTGGCTGCCTAGAGGTGCTGTCATGAGACTCCAGCTGGAGAACTTCCTCCGCAAGAAACTCGACGAGTTCGGATATCTTCCTGTCGTTACTCCTCATATCGGAAGCAAACAGCTTTACGTGACATCCGGTCACTATGCAAAATACGGCAAGGATTCATTCCAGCCTATCCATACCCCTCAGGAGGGTGAGGAATATATGCTGAAACCGATGAACTGCCCTCATCACTGCGAGATTTTCCGTTCTTCACCTAGATCATATAAGGACCTTCCTTTGAGATTTGCAGAGTTCGGTACAGTATATAGATATGAGCAGAGCGGTGAGCTCCACGGACTTACCCGTGTCCGCTGCTTCACTCAGGATGACGCCCATCTGTTCGTGCGTCCTGACCAGCTGAAGGAAGAATTCGAGAAAGTGATCGACCTTATATTATATGTATTCGGCACTTTCAATTTCAAGAACTTCACGGCTCAGGTTTCGCTCCGCGACCCTAATCACAAGGAGAAATACATCGGAACGGATGAAAACTGGGACAAGGCAGAGCAGGGAATCATCGAGGCTGCTGCCGAGAAGGGACTCAAGACTGTCGTCGAGTATGGCGAGGCTGCATTCTACGGACCGAAACTCGACTTCATGGTGAAGGATGCTCTCGGAAGAAAATGGCAGCTCGGAACCGTACAGGTGGATTATAACCTCCCTGAGCGCTTCCAGCTTGAATATACCGACAAGGACGGCTCGAAGAAACGTCCTGTCATGATACATAGGGCACCGTTCGGATCCATCGAAAGATTTACCGCAGTCCTGCTTGAGCATACTGCCGGACATCTGCCTCTCTGGCTCGCGCCGGATCAGGTAAAAGTCCTGCCTGTCAGTGAAAAATACACTGATTATGCAAAAAAAGTTTGTGATTTGATGAAAAAATCCGATATTCGCGCTTCAATAGACGACCGAAACGAGACCTTGGGCAAGAGAATCCGGGAAATTTCGCTCCTCAGGGTTCCTGTTCTTGTGATTGTCGGCGAGAAGGAGGCTGCAGAGAATATGGTCTCCGTTCGTCATGAAGGCGCAGATAAGGGTTCTATGCATGTAGAGGACTTTATCGCGAAGTTCAAGGCTGCTGAAAGTTCTTATAGTTCAGAACTTTAACAGCTAGTATTAATTTAATTATTTAGGAGGGCAAATTTATCGCAACGCCTTTTAAACCTCACTTCGGTGGCCCTAGGCCATCAGGTAACAGACCGGCAGGAGCACCAAGACCTGCAGGTCCAAAACCAGCGGGAGCCCGCATGGCTCCTCCGAGACATAAGGATGAGAATGAACTGAACATCAATGATGAGATCAGGGCTACTCAGGTACGTCTGGTAGGTGACAATATCGCTGAACCGGGTGTATATTCCATTGCACAGGCTATGAAAATGGCCGATGAAATGGAACTCGATCTGGTGGAAATCACTGCCAAGGCTGATCCTCCGGTATGCAAGATTCTGGATTATCAGAAGTATCTGTACCAGCAGAAGAAAAAGGCTAAGGAAATGAAGCAGAACTCCACCAAGATCGTGATCAAGGAGATCCGCTTCGGGCCTAACACTGATGAGCATGACTTCCAGTTCAAGCTCAAACATGCCCAGGAGTTCCTTAACGAGGGCTCCAAGGTGAAGGCTTCAGTGTTCTTCAGAGGCCGTTCCATCCAGTTCGCGGACCAGGGAGAGAAACTTCTTCTCCGTTTCGCTGTGGAACTTGAGGAGTTCGGACGTGCAGAGCACATGCCTCAGCTTGAGGGAAAGCGCATGATAATGATGATTGCTCCGATTAAGAAGAAATAAAGACCTGGGCCTTCGGAGGTGCGAGCCTCCGGAAGCCCGGATATAATTAATTAAAAACCTTTTGTAAAATGGCAAAGCTTAAAACCAACTCCGGTGCCAAAAAGCGTTTCGCGCTTACCGGAACGGGAAAAATCAAGAGAAAACACGCTTATCACAGCCACATTCTCACCAAGAAAACCAAGAAGCAGAAAAGAAATCTTGACCACTTCGCACTGGTTCACCCAGTAGACGTGAAGAGGGTTAAAGAGCTTCTGGTAATGTAATTATTCTCAAATGTTGAACTTGGAATGCAGTCATAAAGTACCATTCAAGGTGGTCACTGTATCCCGAAATTGTAAAATTTATGCCAAGATCAGTTAATTCAGTAGCCTCTAGGGCTCGCCGCAAGAAGATTCTCAAGAAGACCCGCGGCTATTTCCTTTCAAGGAAAAATGTTTGGACGGTAGCGAAGAACACCTATGAGAAAGGTCTTACCTACGCTTACCGTGACCGTAAGACCAAGAAACGTGAGTTCCGTGCACTTTGGATTCAGAGAATCAATGCTGCCGCTCGCCAGTACGGCATTTCATACTCACAGTTCATGGGTAAACTTGCCAAGCAGAACGTCGGTCTTAACCGTAAAGTGCTTGCAGACCTCGCTATGAATAATCCTAAGGCTTTCGAAGCTATCGTAAATCAGGTAAAATAAACTATACTGATGAGCGTGAAGGATCTATACCATAACAAGTGGGCACGGATGACCTTCTGGTCAGTCCTCTATCTGCTGTGGGTGATCTGGCTGGGAAATTATTGGTGGCTTTTCGGTCTTCTGGTCATCTTCGACCACCATATCACCAGGAAGGTGAAATGGCTGTTCTGGAAAAAGGACTATAAGGAAGGCGAAAAGAGGAATGCACTGCTGGACTGGCTTGATGCCATCATCTTCGCAGTCGTGTTCGTAACATTCATCAATATCTTTTTCTTCCAGGCGTTCAAGATTCCTTCATCATCGATGGAGAGTTCGCTTCTTACAGGGGACCATCTCTTCGTAAGCAAGTTGACATTCGGCCCGCGAATCCCGGAGACCCCTCTGACGATTCCGTTCACTCACAATGTCATATTCGGAAAAGAATCCTATTCAACATTGATTCAGAACGAATACCGGCGTTTGAAGGGCTTCAGAAACGTAGAACGTGGAGATTATGTCGTGTTCGGCTTCCCTGACGGGGATACGGTACTGACGAAGGCTCCGGCAGACGATTATTATACAGTCTGCAGGTTCTATGGAAAAGATTATGCCGTCAAGTCATACGGACCGGTCATTGTCCGTCCGTCAGACAAGAAGGACCATTATGTGAAAAGATGCGTCGCAATCCATGGTGACACTCTTTCCGTAGTCAATGGACAGGTATATATCAATTCAGCAGCCCAGGAGGTTTGGCCAGGTGTCCAGTCTACATACACTGTAGTGACGGACGGCTCCAGGATTAATTTGAAAACCCTTGAAAAACTCGGACTGAACATTTCCGAGCTCATGTACGACGACGCACTGCCGGGATATCCCCAGATGCCTCTCACTGCAGCAATGCTGAAAGAAGTAAAAGGCTGTGCCAATGTCGTAAGCGTAGAAGAGCAGGTGGATGTTTATCCTCCGGATTATCCTGACTCTTACCTTATGCTCTTCCCATATAAGGAGTCATTCAGATGGACACGTGACAACTACGGTCCGATTTGGATTCCTGAAGCGGGAAAAACGGTGAAACTGAATATGGAGAATCTTCCTCTTTATGAAAGAATCATCAGAGTATATGAGAAGAATCAGTTGGATGTCACCCCGGAAGGCAGTATCATCATCAACGGAAACGTTACGGACGAGTACACTTTCAAGCAGGATTATTACTTTATGATGGGTGATAATCGCCACAATTCACTGGATTCAAGATATTGGGGATTCGTCCCTGAAGACCACATCGTCGGAAGACCCGCATTGATTTGGCTTTCAACGGATATCAACAAATCATTCCCGGCGAATATACGCTGGAGGAGATTCTTCAAATTTGTGTAGAATTTTTGGATTTCAGAAAATTAAACGCGATATTTGCAGCCCGCATAGACTATTTGTTAGAGAAAATTAAAAAAGTACAATAATATGGCAAAGGTTTGTCAAGTAACAGGAAGAAAGAGAATGATCGGCAACAATGTCGCTCACTCCAAGCTCCGCACCAAGAGAGAGTTCTCTCTCAACCTCAAGAATAAGAAGTTCTGGCTTGAGTCAGAGCAGAGGTTCGTCACATTGAAAGTGACCTGCAAAGGTATCAGGCATATCGAGAAGAACGGTCTCGAAAGCGTTCTCAGAGATGCCCAGAAGAAAGGATTTATTAACCTTGTTTAATTCATCGCATTATGGCAAAGAAAGCTAAAGGAAACAGGGTGCAGGTCATCTTGGAGTGCACCGAGCAGAAAGAAAGCGGTGTACCGGGAATTTCCAGGTACATTACTACCAAGAACAAGAAGAACACAACAGAGCGTCTTGAGCGTATGAAATATAACCCATACCTCCACAAGGTGACTCTTCATCGTGAGATTAAATAATAAGGAGAACGGTTTATGGCAAAGAAAGCAGTCGCAACCTTCGCAGCTAAGGCTGGTGCAAGAAGCATTGTAAAGTGCATCCGTATGGACAAATCTCCAAAGACTGGAGCATACGTCTTTGTTGAGCAGTTCGTTGATGCAGGCAAAGAGAAAGAATTCTTCGAGAAAAAGTAACGGAGAATCCAAGATAACAGAGTGGCGCAGTACCTGAAAAGTGCTGTGCCACTTTTTTGTATTTGGCATGTATTTTCATTAACTTTGTCTGCTAGTTTGACATTGATATGGGAATTTTTGATAAAGGTGTAAAAAAGACGAATGAAGGCTTTTTCCAGAAGCTTTCCAGGGCCATTGTCGGCAAGTCCAAAGTCGACGACAGTGTTCTGGATGCCATTGAAGAAGCATTGATTTCTTCAGATATGGGCGTGGACACGACGCTGCAAATCATTGATAATCTGGAAGAGCGCGTGGAGAAGGACAAGTTCATGTCAATGAAGGAACTCACTGAGATGCTCCGCGAAGAAATTGCGAAACTGCTGGACGTTGAAGGCGGTGAGGAAGTTAGTCACGATTCCCTTCCATACGATTTCTCGAAGAAGCCTTATGTGATTCTCGTCGTAGGCGTGAACGGTGTCGGCAAGACCACGACTATCGGCAAACTCGCGGCCAAACTGAAGGCAGAAGGCAAGAACGTGGTTCTTGGCGCTGCCGATACATTCCGTGCAGCCGCCGTGGAACAGCTCCAGATATGGGCGGACAGGGCAGGCGTAAGCATCGTGAAGCAGGAAATGGGCTCCGACCCCGCTTCCGTAGCTTATGACACGGTAAGTTCAGCCGTAGCCAAGGGCGCGGATGTGGTTCTCATTGACACGGCAGGCAGGCTTCATAATCGCGTGAACCTGATGAATGAGCTTACGAAGATCAGGAACGTGATCCGCAAGGTGATTCCGGATGCTCCGCATGAAGTCATGCTGGTGCTTGACGGCTCCACCGGACAGAATGCTTACCATCAGGCCAGAGAGTTCTCCAAAGCGACTGATGTCACGTCGCTCGCCGTCACGAAACTCGACGGATCGGCCAAGGGCGGAGTGGTCATCGGCATTGTCGACCAATTGAAGATTCCTATCAAGTTTATCGGCATCGGAGAAGGCATTGACGACCTGAAAGTATTCGACAAACGCGAATTCGTGTCGTCTCTGTTCAACCCGGAAGATATTGATAAATAATACATTGAAATAAATTTTCTTAGATATGAAACTTTCATATAGCTGGCTTAAAGAATATCTTGAGTGCGACCTTGCGCCGCAGCAGATTGCTGATGCCATGACATCCATCGGAATTGAAGTCGATTCCGTATCGGAGGAAGAAGAAATCCCCGGCGGCCTGGCCGGCGTTGTAGTGGCGGAAGTGCTTGAGTGTGAAGCTCATCCGAATTCCGACCATCTCCATATTACCAAGGTCAATGATGGTACGGGCGAGCCGCTTACCGTAGTCTGCGGAGCACCTAACGTGGCAGCCGGACAGAAAGTCCTGTTTGCCAGACTCGGAGCCGTTCTTCCTGGTGATTTCAAGATAAAGAAATCCAAGATACGCGGCGTGGAATCTTTCGGTATGATTTGCGCGGAAGATGAACTCGGTATCGGAAACAGCCATGACGGTATCAAGGTCCTTCCGGCAGACGCCGTGGTAGGCACCAGCGCCAAGGAATATCTCCATCTGAAGTCCGATGCTGTCATCGAATATGAAATTACGGCGAACAGGGTGGATGCAGCGTCACATATCGGCGTAGCACGTGACCTGTATGCGTATATGAAATTGAACAACATCCCTTGCCGTTTCGCTTATCCGGATGTTTCCGCATTCAAGGAAGGCGAGGGCGAAGGTGCGATTCCTGTAGAGGTGCTCGATACGGACGGAGCTCCTGAATATGAGGGAATTACCATCAAGGGCGTGAAAGTGGGACCGTCTCCTGAATGGCTTCAGAAGAAGTTGTTCGCCATCGGGCTGCACCCTATAAACAATATCGTGGACATCTCCAACTTCGTGCTTTTCGAAGTCGGACAGCCTCTCCACACGTTTGACGCAGACCAGATCAGCGGCGGCAAAGTCATTGTCAGAAGGGCGGCCGAAGGCGAGAAAATCGTCACCCTCGACGGCGTCGAAAGACAGCTTCACGACTGTGACATGGTCATTGCCAATGCTGACGGACCGATGTGTATCGCCGGCGTGTTCGGTGGTGAGAAATCCGGCGTGACCGAAAATACTGTCAATGTCTTCGTCGAGAGCGCATATTTCGATCCTCATTCCATAAGGAAGACAGCCAAGACCCAGGGCCTTCAGACAGATGCTTCATTCAGGTACGAAAGAGGCGCGGACCCTGGAATCATTCCGTTTGCAGCCAAGAGGGCGGCAATGCTCATTCTTGAACTGGCAGGCGGACATATCGAGGGCAAGACTCAGATATCCTATCCTTCTCCGATTGAAAAGAAAGTCATTGACCTGGATTATGACAGGATCGAGGCGTTCATCGGCAAGAAGATCGGACACGATGTCATTGAAAATATCCTGACATATCTCACTTACGAGTTCATTGAAAAACGTGAGGGTGGTGCGAAGGTTGCCGCTCCGTCGTACATGATCGACGTTTATCGCGAGTGCGACGTCGTGGAGGAGATCCTGCGAATCTACAGCTATAACAACATCGAGCTTCCGCAGCACATGAAGATGTCTGTCGGCACGACTCCTTCTCCGGACCCGGAGGCTACCAGGAACTATATTTCGAATTTCCTCGTTGCTGACGGATTTGTCGAGACGATGAACAATTCATTGACCAGGAGCGCATACTATGCCGGCCTGCAGACATTCCCGGAGGAAAGATGCGTGAAGATCGTGAATCCGTTGAGCTCCGACCTGAATGTCATGAGACAGACCCTCATCCTGAACGGTCTCGAAGTTGTCGCATACAATGCCAACAGGCAGATCAATTCTATCCGCACATTCGAGTACGGCTCTGTATATCAGCGCCTTCCGGAAACTGACGGCAAGACGTTGGCTTCTTATGAGGAGCATCAATGCTTCGCCATGTTCATCTCCGGACCTGGTGCCAAGTCATGGCGTCTGGGTGAGCAGAAGGGCAGCTATTACCAGCTGAAGGGATATTTCGAGCAGCTTTGCAGCCGTTACGCCATCGACCTTCATACGATGGAAACGGAAGCTGCGCCATCTGACATCTTCAGCGAGGGAATTGTCTACAGACTTCCTGGTACGCATGAGGTGTTCGCTACATTGGGAACGGTTTCTCCGGCCCTTGCGAAGAAATTCGACGTGCGTCAGCCTGTATTTGCAGCGGAAATAGTATGGCCTGTACTCCTGAAACTTATCAGCAGAGTGAAAGTCAAGTTCCAGGAAATGCCTAAGTTCCCTGAAGTCAGGAGAGACCTTGCACTGCTGGTGGATGAGTCCGTGTCTTATGCGGACCTTTCCAATGCGGCTTTCAAGGCTGTGAAGAAGATTCTGAAGCAGGTGACATTGTTCGATGTCTACAGAGGTGACAAGATTCCGGAAGGAAAGAAACAATATGCTCTCAATTTCGTGCTCCAGGACCCTGAGAAGACATTGACGGACAATGAAGTGGAGAAGGCAATGTCCAGACTTCTGGCTACATATCAGAACTCCTTCGGAGCAACATTGAGATAAATTGCATGACCTGTTTGCGTAGAATATGCGTGCTTGCGGCAGCGGCTCTCCTTGTCATTTCCTGCGGAAGGAATGGCAGGGTGATTCCTGCACACAAGCTTTCGGAGATTTACGCGGAAATGCTCGTCTTGGACCAGCGGATCAGGAACAATCCTCAGTTGGCATCGACGGCTGACACCACATTGGTCTATGAGCCGATTCTGAACAAATACGGATATTCGGGGAAAGACTATGCGAAAAGCGTTGCCCGTTATATGAAAGATCCGGAGGCGTTCGGGAAGATATTCAAGGATACCAGAGAAATTCTTGACAGTCATATCAAGGAGTTGAAGGACGCCGAGAGAGCCAGGCAGAAAGCAGACAGCTTGCGGAATGCCATTGAAGCGAAGACTTTCTTGCGTGCGCCGATTTACATGGATATCGCATGCGATACGGTACGCATTGATACCGTGGCAGTAAGCATTGACTCGCTGGGTATATATTCTTGGCGTAGATTCGTCCCGGATACATTGTATGACGGACCTGTGTACAGGCTGAGGGCCAAGGCGGATACGGTCGCGGTGGCAGATACCCTTGCGAAAGCGACGGAGACAGTCAAGCCGGAGGAAGTGTCCAAGCCGGTTCAAGTGAAGGACGCGGGGCTTCAAAAGAAACTTCCCGTGCCGCTCAAAACCGTAAAACTGGATGAAACTTCCGTGATGATGAGCAAGGAACTTACAAGGAAATAATTGCAAATGAGAAGAATATCGGCAAAATATCTTTATACCAATGAATCTTCACAGCCTGTGAAAAACGGCTTTGTGGAGGTCGATGAGAACGGCAATGTCCTGCGAACCGGAGTCTTTACCGACAAGGACGCCGAACCGGAGTACTACGACGGCGCTGTCGTACCGGGACTCGTGAACACGCATTGTCACATGGAATTGTCCTACCTGCACAAGAAGTTCAGAAAAGGGACCGGCATGGCTGGATTCATCGACCAGATCAATGAAATGCGCGACACTTCTTCGATGGAGAAGAAGAAAGCGGACATTGAATTCTGGATGAAGACATTGTGGGACAGGGGAGTATCTGCGATGGGAGATATCAGCAATTGCAGTGATTCATTCGAATGCAAGTCCAAGTCGCCGATGTATACTAGGACTTTTCTGGAGGTGTTCGGTACGGAGCCGCAGGATTGTGACAATGTCATGAGCGGTGTGCTGGAACTCAAGAAAGTGGCGGACAGCTTCGGCCTGGATGCCGCTCCGGGGCCTCACGCTTGTTATACCATGAGCCCAGAACTTCTTACGGCAGTTTCCCGAGAGGGATTGAAATCCGGTTATCTGTCGTTCCATAGTGAAGAGACTCAGGAAGAGGAAGATATGATGATTTCCGGTTCCGGTGCAATGTATGAGAACCGTAAGAAGGCCGGCATGAGCATGCCGCCTGTCACGGGGAAATCTTCGTTGCTTTATTTCATTGACAGACTTGAAAAGGCTCATCCTGCACCATTTGACGAGCACATTCTGCTTGTCCACGAATGCTGCATGAACGAGGAAGGAATCGAGGCGGTGAAGAAGGTGATGCGCCATCCGTTCATCGCATTGTGCCCTTGCTCCAATATATTTATACACAACGCTTTGCCGCCGGTGGAGCTGATGCGTTCATCCGGAATCAAGCTGACTGTCGGAACGGACTCGCTGTCCAGCAATGATGACCTGGACATGGTGAAGGAGATGTTCTGCCTCCAGGAGAATTTCCCTGACATCCCGTTTGGGGAGCTTGTAGTCTGGGCATCCAAAAATGGCGCGGAGTTCCTGGGCAAGGAGAATGAACTGGGACAGATCAAGGAGGGCATGCGTCCTGGCCTTGTTTATATTGACCATCTTTCGGAGGACGGCAGGCTTACTGTTGCAAGTGCCTCCAGAAGAATAATTTAAATATCGATCATGCTTCGGGAAAAACTCGTATTCGGACCTATTTTCAGCAGGAGACTCGGCTCGTCATTGGGAATCAATCTTCTGCCGGAAAACGGCAAGATTTGCAATTTCGATTGCGTATATTGCGAATGTGGATGGAACAAGGATGGACGTGGTGATTCCAGACTGCCTCTCCCTGAAGAACTCAGGAGGGATCTGGAAGCTAAACTTTCCGAATGCAAGTCCGCAGGCACAGGCATTGATTCGATAACATTTTCCGGCGACGGGGAACCGACATTGAACCCGCATTTTCCGGAGATGATAGATATTACGCTGGAACTCAGGGACAAGTATTTTCCTGATTCGGTGATTTCGGTGCTGACGAATGCGACCCGTATCTGCCGCAAGGAGATCAGGGAGGCATTGATGAAGGTGGATAATCCTATCCTGAAACTCGACGCTGCGTCAGACAGGATGGTGGAACTCATCAACCAGCCTGCTTGCGATTATTCGGTGCATGATATTGTGCAGGACATGAAATTGTTCGGAGGCAACTTCATCATGCAGACCATGTTCCTCAGATTCCCGGGCTTCAATACGGCAGCACCGGAGAATTTGAAAGCGTGGATGGACATTGTCCGCGAGACGAAGCCGCGTGAGGTGATGGTTTATACCCTGGACAGGGAAGCGCCGGCGCAGGGACTTGTGAAATTCACCGTGGATGAAATGCGCGAAGCCGTGAAACCTCTTGTGGATGAAGGCTTTACAGTCCAGATTAAAGGCTGATTATAATTGAAACACTATATTGATATGAAAGAATTATATTTGAACTACGGGTATACCCCAGACAAAGAAGCTATCGACAGAAGTCTTGAGTTGATTGCGTCAAATCTCGAGAATCTCGTATCTGATTCTGTTATAAAGGAATGCTTCTCACTCATGGACCTTACCTCTCTGCATAACGCGGATAGCGTGGATTCCATTACCAAGTTGATGGAAAAGGTCAACACCTATAGGGATATCTATCCTGGTTATCCGCTTCCTGCTTCTGTTTGCGTTTATCCTAATCTCGCTCACGTGGTCAAGGAGTGCCGTAAGGAAGAGGCCGTACATGTTACAGCCGTTGCAGGCTGCTTCCCGACATCGCAGAGCTTTATCGAAGTGAAGACCAAGGAGTGTGAAATGGCTGTGGAGGCCGGTGCTGACGAGATTGATATCGTGTTGGCTCTCAATGCTTTCATGGTGGGAGACTATGAGACCGCTGCGGAGGAAATCCGTGCATGCAGAAAGGCTATAGATGCTGCCGGAGAGCGTGTCGGCCGTAAGGTCGTGCTCAAGGTGATCATCGAGAGCGGCGTGCTTTCTACACCTGAGAGAATCGCAGATGCGTCGTTCCTCGCAATGGAGGCCGGTGCCGATTTCATCAAGACATCTACCGGCAAGGTCGAGGTCAATGCTACCCCGATGGCCGCTTACGTGATGTGTGAGTGCATCCGCAAGTTCTATGAGAAGACAGGACGCAAGGTCGGTTTCAAGGCTGCCGGCGGCGTTTCCACAGTGATGGATGCAGTCTGCTATTACTCCATTGTTTCCGCGATTCTCGGAAAAGAGTGGTTGAACAAGGATTTGTTCCGTTTCGGAGTGAGCCGTCTTGCCAACAGCTTGATTTCGGCCATTGAGCAGAAGACAGTTACTTTCTTCTAGTCTTTCCGGAGCATTGAATGATATGGCGCCTGACAGATTTTCTGCCGGGCGTTTTTTGTGCGCGCCGGGAGTATGTTACGGAAATATTAAAATAATGTTACAGGGGGTCATTTTCTTTGAAGATTTTTCTTGTGGGTAACGATACTCAAACGGCCTTGCAATGCCGTAGGAGGCCGAAAAATAAATAAAGCGTTTTCATTTTCTGAACACGGTTTGCTTTACATAATTTTGTCCTGTCAAACCAGAAATGAAAAGAGCCATGAAAAAATTTAACTGTCTGCTGGCATTCCTCGTTCTCTTGGGACTGTCGGCGTGTTCCGAAAAAGGACTGAACAATTTCAATGAAGATGAATCCGGTGTCGAGACCGTAGCACATGAAATGATTGAACTCGGTAAAAAGCTCGATGACCCTTATTCTGTGAACAATGTCACCAAGGCATTGGCCAGCCTTTATCCTACCAAGGCAGGTAGGGTGGATGTGAAACCCACGGATATTTACGTGCGGTTCCTGCCGAAAACTGACGAGGAATATCAGAAGCTGATTTCGCTCGGGTACGATCTGATGGATCATCCGCTTGATTATCAGATTGTCCGGGACGGGGATTATTATCATGACCCGGAAGTCTCGGATGAAGATATAACATGGCAGTATGCGGTTCTGCCTCATGGTACCGTGCTCCCTCATGACATTTATCATGAGGTGCTGGACGATTGCTTCATACCGGATATCAATACCAAGTCCGTGGATGGCATTGACTGGGACGCAGTGGAAAGAGAGTCGTTCCGCTTGACCGGCAATGAGGAATTGCTGGCTCCGGTCACCAAGGCCGGCGCGACCAAACCGGCAGGAAGAATCACCATTGTGGACGATGATGCTAATGGCGGCCAGCCTTTCGGCGTGTCCGAGGTGAAGGTTGTGTGCAATGTCTTCGTGAAGTTCTCGACGACATATACGGACCGGGACGGGTATTACAGCATTCCGAAGAAGTATTCTTCACGTCCTCGTTACCGCTTGCGTTTCAAGAACAGGAAGGGCTTTGCAATCGGCTTCAACAAGGTGCTGGTGACGGCTTCATCTTCGGCGTTGGGTAAGGGGGACCCGGCGGGGATGGATGTCACGATAACTAAAAAATCTGACCGGAAACTATGGTGCAGGAGCGTGGTGAACAATGCGGCCTATGATTATATCTGCCGTTGTGATGCCGATGATATGAATGTCACCAGGCCTGCAAAGAACTTGAGAATCTGGCTGTTCCAGAAGATGAAGTCCAGCAGTGCCGTCATGATGAGGCAGGGGGCGTTCATCGACAATGCGCTGATACGTGGATTCCTCGGAGAATACGCTTCACTCATAAAGATTTTCCTGCCGGATATTACGCTCGGCCTGTCCGGTACGACGGAATATGCCTCGATATATTCGGAAACATGTCATGAACTGGCGCATGCGAGTCATTTTGCACAGGTGGGCAAGTCTTACTGGGACAAGTATATAGAGTTTATCATGAAGTCTTACGTTGCTACCGGGGGAAAGACTTACGGTAATGGCACGGAACCGTTGGCAGGATATTGCGAAGTCGGTGAAATGTGGGGGTATTTCATGCAGAATTCAATGTATCACGACCGCTATGGCGGCTCCATGCCAAATTCCGGAATGTCCCATTGGTTCCATCCGCAGATATTCAGGTATCTGGAAGAACGGGGCATCACCAAGTCGCAGCTGTTCGCGGCCTTGCAGCCGGATATCCATTCGAGGGCTGACTTGAAGAAGAAATTGCTGACGCTGTATCCGGGCAAGTCTGCCATAATCAGGCAAGTGTTTGAACGTTATGCGGATTGATATGATGAGACGGATATTGTTTTTTGTGGCAGCCGTCATGGGTTTCTTGTGCGGCTTGCCCGACCTGAATGCGCAGAAGGCGTCCTTGTCCACCGACCTGCTGGGCTATGCCAATTTCGTGACGATGAATCTGGATGCTTCCTACCCGGTTTCCAGGCATTGGAGCATAAATGCCGGTGTGAAATATAATCCCTTTACCTTTAATCTCGGAGAAGGGAAAGAGGATGCCCGTAACAGGCAGCAGACATATTTGGCCGGAGTCCGTTGGTGGCCCTGGAATGTCTATTCCGGTTGGTGGCTGGGAGGCAAGATGCAATACCAGGAGTACAATACCGGCGGTATATTCTCAAGCAAGACGAGGGAAGGCGACAGGTATGGCGCAGGAGTGGCCGGAGGCTATTCCTATATGCTCGGACGGCATCTTAACCTTGATTTCGGAATAGGATTGTGGGGAGGCATGGACAGATATTCCGTCTATGAATGTCCGGTATGCGGTGTGACTTCTTCGTCCGGAGCCAAGTTCTTCATATTGCCTTCAGATATAATGGTTGCATTGAGCTATGTGTTCTGATAAGAGATTTCCTCATGTCCTTGTTTTCCTGGCGTTCCTCCAGCTCATAATCACCTGCCCGGGCTGTTCCGTCAAGGAAAACAGGGACTTATGTCCATGTGTATTGGAATTGGATGCATCTGGAGACAGACATGCGGGCGACAGTATATCTCTGTCTCTTGCCGGGGCGTCCGCTGCCGCTTCCGGGTTCTGTCTGGAGGACAGGATGGGGGAGAGGTGGGTTTCAATGGTGCCTCGCGGGAAAATGTATCTTGGTGCCGTCTGGCCTGCCGAGGTCAGTACCGTGCTGCGGCTTCCGCCGGACAAATGGCTGGAGATAGAACCCGGTCGGGAATGCCCGCGTGTCTGGATGGATTGCAGGGTGTTGTCCACCAAGGCTGAACATGTCACGGTGCCGCTGATGCTTCACAAATCCTATTGTGAACTTACGATTTTCATAAGGGATGTGTCAGGTGGAGACTTTCCGTATCGTCTGGAGGTGCGCGGCAATGTGGACGGATACCTGATGGATGGCACCCCTTCTGAGGGGGATTTCATAGCTCCGGCCGATTATACGGATGATTCCGGGGATTCCGGTGCAATGGAGGCGCATGTGGTGCTGCCCCGCCAGATCGACAATTCCCTGCTTCTGGATATCATATCAGATGATGACAGGCGTCGCACTTTCGCCATCGGCAACTATATCGAGGCGAGCGGATATGATTGGGATTCAATGGATTTGAAGGATATTACGCTGGATATCGACTATGCCCGGACGGATATCACCTTCCGGATTGATGCGTGGGAACGTACCGTGCAGTTCGAAGTCGTAATATAATCTCTCAAAAAAACTATTGCCGTTTCAAAAACAATTCGTATCTTTGTAGTCCTAAAAAGTTGCGCGGGTGGCGAAATGGTAGACGCGCTAGTTTCAGGAGCTAGTGTCAATTG
>ERZ1026772.207-NODE-207-length-46235-cov-6.573300_pt1 | contig 46235 bp, 75 predicted proteins | sample MGYA00380124_ERZ1026772 | MGnify/ENA primary metagenome ERZ1026772 (study PRJEB33269, sample SAMEA4719760) | human gut metagenome | biome: human-associated habitat; feature: organic feature; material: feces | place: Cameroon | collected 2013-10 ...
ATATATAATGATTCAAATGAAAACGGATGGAATATAAATATCAGTAATTGTGTATTCCAATGTAGTAGTAATATAGCTGTTTCATTGGTTACAAAAGGACAAGGTTCATGGATAAATAATACGTATTTTAATAATATAAAAACTACATATAGCCGTGTAGGATTTTATGTTGATGGGGTAGAAAATTCTATTCCTCCGGAAAATGTTTCCATAATACAATGCTGTATGCAGTGCACAGTAGCAGCTACACACTTTATAGAAGCAAGAGCTGTTCACAGATTATATATTTTCTTTTGTGAGCCTTGGGATTGGAATCAAGTTGAAACAAATCCATTTTTATTCACAGATAAATGTGAAGTAGTAAATGTTGTGTCTTCAGGAGCATATAGTAATTATGATTTTGATGGAGACCGTACGTCTGTAGATAATACAATCAATTATATGTGTAGTAACTATTCTGCTAATGTTGGCAATTTTTACTCTTTACCAAAACCTCCTAAAAATGGTAACACATATACATTAAAAGAGATTCAAACAATGCCAAGAGGTGTGTATAAAATTAATTCTGATTCTACTATTGGAGAAAGATTTGGAGTTACATCGCCAATTGGAGGATTTATGATTATAGATGGAGGTTCGCAAGGTTCTGTATTTATAACTTACTACGATATGAATAAAGAGCTATATTTTTATTCAAATAACAATATGTTAGGAAACATAGAAGATAGAAATATAAAACCAAGTGATTGGATTAAAATAGGACAGATACAACAGACTGAAACTCCATTAACATACGGTTCCTATAAGTTATATAGAAACTTTAATGATAAATTATATATATTGTCTGGTGATGGTACATCTAAAATAGATTGTTTAGGACGTACATTTCTTGTTAAAGAATCAACAGATGGACTTAATGTATCAAAATTAAATGGTTTCCTCGATATAGGTCGTGTATTTTATTCTCCAAACCATAATAAATTAGCAATGTGGACTGGAACTAAATTAATAGATGCTTTTGGCTATGATGAAGCATATCTTAAAAAAGGTGATTCAAGTAATCGCCCTAATGTAGATTCTTCTCAATCAGGATTTCAATATTACGATACAACATTAAAAAAGTATATAGTGTGGAATGGCACTGAATGGACTAATATGGATGGAACGACATTAAGTTAATTGATAGGGTTGTATATATATTTACAATGTCGCCCCTAATAAAGGCGACATTGCTTTAATCCTTCTCCCTTCAACGCAATCTTTCCATCTATTTTCACAAAAGTATATGGCTGACGTCTTTCAGAAAGGGATTTTGATAAGAAGCTGAATAAGTCGACTTATGTGGTAGATGCAGAACTAAGTGAAACTTCTACCAATCCTATTCAGAATAAAACTGTTAATAGTTTTGTAACTTTCTTCACCACTACAATGGATGAGCAGATAGAGCAATTACAGAATAAGGATACTGAGCATGATAGTGCTATTGCAGCTTGTGTGAAGACAGCAGACCTTGTAGCAATCACTAATGAGGAGATTGATGCAATGTTTTTAAGAGGAAAGAAGCATAAGAAGGAAAAGGAGCGAGTATCTACGGATGTTTCGCTCCTTTTTTGTTATTGGAGGTTCTCGCCTTTTGTTATTTTTATAACGTCAGATTCGTAGCAGCAATCTGGGCAAAACACATCAAAGCCTTCTGTATATTTATAATAAGACGTCAGTTTTAGTTTATACCCATAACGAATCTTGCTACACGAAGAATTGGAGTGTATAACGTTCTGTCGTGTAATCACATTCCTCTCGCAATAGATATACTTAGAGAGATTGGACTTGGAACAAGAGCTAACACCTATAATTATAAAGGCTGCACATAATAGTTGTTTGAAAAAATTAGTATGATTCATCGTATATGTTATTTATTTCATCTTCTGCATCATCAAGGTCTTCGTAACGATATGAACTATAACGAGCGTTATCAATGGCATCCTGAGCATTGGAAGCATATTCGTTGATTTGGTGTATTTTGTCTTCCAATTCCTGCACCTGCCCCTCAAGGTCTGATATTTCTTGCCGTTGACGCACGATGATAGCCTCACGCTCTGCTATTTGCATACGTAGTTCTTCTTTGGATTCACCGCACGAAAGCATAAGAATAGTTGCAGGTATCAATATATGTACAGAGTGTTTCATCGCTTTTCTTTTCCGCGGCAAATATGACATGGCGTTTTGTGCATCTTTTTTGCTTTTTCGAGACTTACCTGCTTTATTTCACAGCTACAGTTGCGCAAACCCTTGCAAGTTGCAGACTTATGATAACGGCGCGCATGCGGGCCTGTGCATACATAAACACTGTCGCCGGCTACACAAGCGAACAGAGCTAAAGATAGAAGTATTGTTTTCATAAGAGTTATTGATGTATTGCTGCAAAAGTACTAAATATCAGCGATACGGACAAGAATAATTTGTAAAAGTCACGTAAAACGTTTTACAGGTAATGATTGGCGACGGGATAAGAGGCTTGAGCGAGAGAGCCGAGGAGATAGCAGGGAGTTTCAGTGTTGAGAGGAATGTTATAATATTCGGAGATATGGGAAGTAACGTGGAGAAGTTCGTGAGAGAGGGTGTTGAGGAACTGAGAGGGAGCAGACGGAGGGCAGAGGACTATGAGGGTACGGTGAAGAGAGACGTTGGTATAGGTGAAAGCAGTGTCGGGGACGGACTGAGACACAAGAAGGCAGGCATCTTCAAGGGGCTGCGAATGACAGCCGAGAGATTGAAGATGTCTGCGGATAATGTCAACCTTGAAGGGAGGGACATTATAGAAGATTTGCACCGTCCAATCGTAGGAAGGGAGGTGGATTTGCTGCGAACGCATAGGCTATGAGGGGTCTAATACGTCTTCCCACGGGATTGGCGTGCCGGAAAGGGCGCAATCGGCATAGAAGCGGTTGAAGATAAATCCGTCGGGTTGGTCTTCATCATCGATGTAGTCCTTGACAAAGAGAGCAAGGGCACGCTCATCGGTAATGGAAGAACCGTAGAAATCAGCAAGAGCCATATTGAGGACATAGACATGGTCGTAGGCAACGGCATTGTCGGGAGTGATGCCATACTTGTGAAGGGTCTGTTCGACCTTCTCCTTAGTCCAAGGCGTGATAGGCTTGTTGTCGCGACGCATACGAGATACAGCGAAGTCGTGCATACGACGTGAGAAGTGATAGCCATAGTAACGCAGATAGGCGAGCATTTCGGGCGGACGATAGTCGTACTGAGAAAATGACTGACGAGGTTTCATTTGATGATAGGGATTAAGAGGAGAATGCCGTCGTGGCACTCTCCTCGGGTTAGACATTAATAATCATAGTCGCGACGTTCGCGTGGTCGGCGGTAGTCGGGATAGTCGTCACGTTCTGACTCGTGACGCTGATTGCGGTAGTCGGAGCTGCGATAGTCGGGCATAGGACTGCGCTCGCCATAGCGCTCACGCTTGATAGAGTCGAGACAGGACATGACCTTGCCTCCGTAGCGAAGCATTTTCTCGGCGTTCTCGGTGAGTTCAGAGAACTTGTCCTCGGTGATTTCAACAATAAAATTCATAGTCGTAATGATTTTAAGTTCTAAAAAAGAAAGGACGCCTTATGCCTTAGGTTTGAGAGCCTGCGCAAGCATGCCCTGGATATTGGAGAGAGTGCCCTCAATACCTGACATCTTGGTTTCGAGCTGGCTGATCTTCTGCTCCTGCGCCTTTTTCTCGGCAATCTGAGGATTGAGCTGAGCAAGCATAGACTCGCATGAGGCGACGACAGAACGATGATAGTCAACGCTGTCGAGAATCTGATGCGACTGCCGAAGCATAGCCTCAACCTCGGCAGACATAGCCTCGCGCGACTCGGAAACGACAAGAGAGCCGGAGTTGGCAATCTGACCGTTGGCCGGAAGCTGTTTGAACTCCATTTCGCCGTCAGGAAGTTTCACACGAATATCAACGACAGACTCCATAGGTTGAGGAGAAAACTGTCCGGGCTGATAGGCGGGAAACTTGGGCTGAGGATTGGAGACAGAGACAACCTGTCCTATCTGTAATTTAGGCTCGTTGTTCTTGTCGAGCACATAGAAGATGCTGTTGGTACGCAAACCGCTGAACATAAGGAATCCTTTCTTTTAGAAATGGTTAGACAATGCCCGTCATGAGCTGAAGGGTGTTAGTGTCGCGCTCGAACCAGAACTGGAAGACACCAGTACCTGTGAGGTCGGCGACGGTAAGAGGAGCGCCGTTGTATTTGGTAACGGCTTGGGTGGCTCCGTTGGTCTCGAAGATAATAGGGAGCGTGCCTGTAGTCCCGGTAGGGATAGCCTGAGCCAGCTTGACGAAGACCGTTCCGCGATAATTAGCCGAAGCGAAGGCATGGTTGCGGAAGGAGAACGTGACAGCTGTAGCAGACACCGCTACGGCAGTGGAAGCCACGGCAGCGGAACCACGACGGTTGACCCAAGAGAAGGGATAATTCCAAATCATATAGAACCCTCCTTTCTCGTTAGCCCCAAAAGCCGTTAGCGTTGGCGTAAAGACCGTACTGGGCAGCAACACAGTTGGGGACAGTAACAAAGGGCTGATAAGGAACAGTCACGGTGTTAGGCTGGGCACACTTGATTTCGCCTACCTCCTTCTGCAGACCTGCAAGAACAGCGTTGACGGGGGCGAGAGCCTGTCCGACAATCTGTGAAGTCATTGCAGACGACTTGAAGGTAGAGTTCTCTTCACGAAGCGAGTCAATCTTGTTCTGCATTTCGCGCATAACAGCCTGCTGCTGACCGTTGACGATGGTCTGTGTGCTGTCCTTGATAGCGTTGTGAAGGTCGCAAGTCTGACGCTGTGTCTCGTAAGCCACGTTAGCGAAGCCACGCTCCTGTCCGGTAGCCACGTTATTGATGGCAGCCTGGAGAGTGTTGGTCTGCTGACAGGTAGCAAGACGATTCTCGCAGCAGCAGTTGGCAAGCTGTTGGGCAATCTGCATATTACCCTGCTGGAGAGCGTTGATGGTCTGCATGCCAGACATACCAACCTGATTGCCTACAGACTGAACCTGTGAGGTGAGAGCCGAGATAGCCGACTGAATCTGTCCTTCGGTGCAGTTGAGCTGAGTGGCGAGATTAGACAGAGCGTTGCGGTTGCCGCCGATAGCGTCCATGAGCAGAGAGCGTCCGTTACCGCCCCAGCCCATGAGGAAGAAGAGGAAGATAACCCACATAAAACCGCTACCGTCACCCCATCCGTTGCCGTTCTTGTTCATTGCAAGAAGGAGATTAGGGTCGAGACCGTTGCGCTGGAGGAGAGGAGCAAGAAGCGACATCATACCGCCACCGCACTGGCCATCATTGCCGAATACATAAGTTTTTGTTTCAGACATAATAATAAAAGTTTAGGTTTCGCCCCAACATTGGGACTTGAAGCAAATTTACTTATTATATAAGGTGTCGCCTAACGATGCTCAAATGAGGAAGATGATGCTCAAAGAAAAACCGTTCTGTTATCGCAACAGAACGGCTACAAAAACGATTATGACAAAAAATTAAACGTTAACACTTATTTAGTTTACAACTATCGAGTTCGGCAAGGCTCCATGAGAGTTCCTTGAATCCCGGGGACTTGCGTCCGTGAGGAATGCGCCCTTCAGATACGTAGCGGTCGAACTTAGCCCGTGACATATTGAGATAACGGCAAGCCTCGTACTTGGAGACACGACGTTCCTTGTCGGCAATCATCGTGCAGAGGTCGAGAAACATGCGTTCCTGCTCGTCGGTGGTGGCACATTCGCCACTGTCGATACGGTCGATAAGTTCGACGAGAATCTTGCGGATAGACTTTAAGAGGACTCCCATAGGTTATTTTCTACGATGTATAAGCCATATTAAGCTTACTGTACTTGTTATCATAAGGACTATCGAAATTAGAGGTACGGCGAGCTGCTTCCATAAAGGTAGCTTGCGTTCTACCGGGACGGGGATTTCCGTCTTGTTCTCTCTGGCAGCGTAGACAGTATCGTGCTTGATAGAGAGGCGGTCGCGCCAACGGGTAATCTCCTTTGTACGGTATACGGTATCGCCCTTGACAATGGTCTCGAAGTAGACGGAGTCGTGAAGATAGACGCTGTCAATACGAAGATTGCTGATATGTACCGTGTCGTGAAGGGTACGTTCGAGGACTACGGGACGAGGGGATGAACAGCTGGAGCAGGAGATAAAAATTCCTATCCAGATGGTCATTATCAATACGAACCAATAGAAATCGCTGATTATTGAGCGTAGCCATTCGCGCTGCCCGTTATCGTTTATATTCATAGTTTTTTAATTTTCAAGAAGGACACTCTTTGCCTTTTCGAGGAAGGCACGGCGCTGATCAAGACCATTGGTGCCACCGTTGATAACCTTGGTTATCTTGACGATGTCGTCCTTGTCGGCATACTTGTTGAGATTGTGTGAGTCGAAAAACCACATAGAAGACTTGACAGCTCCGAGAGGCTTGGCAAGGAGTTCGGGATGACTGACAACATCACCCTTGCAATACTTCGAATTATTGTAAGCAGCGTAGTTGGCACGTCCTGTGATTTGGATAAGTCCACGTCCACGATACTTGTAGCCGTCGCCGTCCTTCTGTGGGGTATTGCCGAGCCTGTTGGCGAGTCGTCCGGTATCGTACTTGTCAAAGTAATGGGTAGGGCCTTGTTCTTCGGTGTACTTCAAGCAGGCAGACTCGTGGAGAATCTGTGCAAGATAGTGACACATACGAAGAGAGGTGGTGATATGAAAGGCTTCTGCATAGCCGTTGATGTAGTTGATGTACTTGTCAACATAAGGCTCAGAAGCAGGAGCTATCTGAATGAGTTGCTGTCGGGCTATCTTCATTTCGTTTCGTCGTTATTAGGTTCGGGTGATAAATGTTTGAATATCTTGAAACGTTCCACGAACTTGACTGTAAGAACGTAGTAAAGAAGCGATACGAGGTTGTACCACGGTGAGCCTGGGGTGCAAAGATTGCGCCAGTTGCGTAGAATATTGGTGCCGAATACATAGATAGCTGCGAAGCAGACGTATTTGACACATACAAGCGCCTGTTCTTCGGTGTGCATGAAGTGCCCGACAATGAACATCGACGCTGCCGTAGCGAAGAAGATGAAACAGTAGACGAAGCACATACCAGCCTTGCGCCACGACCATTCCTCGCCACCAAAGATTGCAGCCAGCCAGCCGAAGGCGAAATTCAACACAAACAAGATAAGCATGCCGAGCATAAAGTCCTGAATGGGGCTTATAAGGGCGAAGAACGCCCCGGTAACTGCTATTATAACGCTTCTAATATCATTCATACCGCAAATTTAACGTACTGGAGAATATGTATTGCGGTGATTCGTCTGTAGGGGAAATAAAAACAGCGACCCCTGGAGAGTCGCTGTGTGGTATTGCTTAGAATTTGTCTTCGATATTATTGAATGCCGAGCGCACGTCGCGGGATAGAGTACGTGCGTAGCGTTGTGTCTGTCGGAGATTGGTATGCCCGAGAACCTTAGACACTACATTGATAGGCATTCCCTTGGAGAGGAACATCGTAGCTGCCGTGGCACGCCCCATGTGGGAATGGAGGTTGTCAACACCTATCATAGAACCTATGACCTTCAGATAGTCGTTGTAGCGCTGATTTGAGAGCGTGGGCAGCTTGTTGCCGTACTTGGCGAGAATATCGACAGCCTGGGGGAGAAGCTGAAGGACGAAATCAACGTCAGTCTTGGCACGGCGGTCGTGATAAAAATACTTACCGTCGATAAGGTCGCACTCGTTGAAGTCGAACGCCATGAGGTCGGCATACGCAAGCCCGGTGTAGCATTGGAAAAGGAAGAGGTCGCGAGCCTTGCAGAGGTGAGACGTTGAGACGGTGAGGTTGCGGACGGCATCGAACTGCTCCACGGTGAGGCAATCGACATACTTCTTGTCGCCACGACTTATCTTGAAGCTAAGGCGACGATACGGGTTTTCCTGCACAAGGTTGTCAATGACGGCATCGTTAATGAAGAGTTTCAGATACTTGTGATAGTTGTAGATAGTAGACTGTCCTATCTCGCGAGTATGCAAGTATTCGTCCATCGCACGGACGTTGGCAACGGTAAGGTCAGTGAAGGAATTTATCTTGCCCCATGAGCGCAAGAAGCGAGTGAAGACACGGTAGCGAGTCTTGGTGCTTTCAGACACACGCCGCTTTAGGGTGCGCTGCTCACAGTAGGTAGGGAAATCCATTTCCTCGGCACGTTCGCCTTGATAGAGCTTGGTGATAGAGTTGAAATCGAAGTTGTCGTCGCTGTAAGACTTGCTTACAATCTGGTCGGCTTTGGCACAGAGAACCGCAAGACGCTTGTTGAGTTCGTCTTTGTCCGGGCGGCGGACTACCTTGTTTTTATTATAGTCCCACTCGTTGTGAGCGATTCTTATGCCCGTTGCGAAGTACTTCTGCTTGCGGTTCAAGCTGAACCTTATTTCCACAGAACCGGGCTTTCCTTCTTCCGTGGCGTGCTTTCTGTCATAAACAATGTTAAATTTCAAAATTGCCATAATGCATAAATCTTTAAAGGTGTTTATAATGTATCGGGAACAGGAACACGCATTTGGTAATACATTTTTTGGCATTTGGTAATACATTAGTAATACATTTGTGTCAAAATTGCATTCAAGATGCGCGGAAAGCCGATGTATGCAGGTGTACCCGAACGCTGCGATGTAAAACGTTTTATAAACACATATACGTATTTAACCCGTTTATAATCAGCAACTTACACGAAGCAAAATACCGATAACGGCTTGATTGAGAAGCTGTTATCGGTATTATCAGATGTAATGCAAAATGTGCTATATGTGATCCGCATGGGATTACATACATAACGCTATAGCTATCTGATAGTCAGTATTCTCGGCGTTTCAATGCAAAGGTAGGTAATTTTTTGGTAATACAAAAACTATTTTATAAAATATTTTACAACATAGTGGTTTTATGATGCGTTAACAGATGCAAACAGAGATTTGGATGATTGCCCAACTTTGCGTATCTTTGTAACGCTTATTAGAAGTCACACGCTGATAGCTACGTTTACGGGTAAAAATTCCTCTATATACGGGAGTCCTCATTCAAAGTTCGGAGTGTGACACGAACGGCGAATGGGGGCTCTTCTTTTTGTCCCTGTTCTTTGGTCGGAGTGTAAGAGACGGCTAAATACACCACGCGTCATTTCGACATTAAACAAAGTCAGCAAGTGGGACCCAGGGCTGAAGCGCAAGAGTTGATTGGAGAAGACGCGGGAAGGACGGTAGCGAACACCGAAAGCTCCATACACTAACTGTCGTTAGCTGGCAAGTGGTGGTGACGGTCTGATTCCTGACGGGGCTCATCGTTATACGGACTCTCACTTATAGACGGATTTCAAAGTCCTCTATAAGGGGAGAGTCTGCTCTAATCCTCAAGCCTTCTGTGGCTCTTTTTAACCTTTAGATTATGAATATAGATAGATAATAAAAAGAACTCGATAAACTTTTATTTCATACTCGGAAATCTTAATTTCAGTCGGATTCAAGAGTGAATCTAAAGACAGGCACCTATTCGTGAGAACAGATGCCTGTTTTTTTGTACTATCACTGCCTTTTAGGACGAAGTGGTATCAGCCTACAAGTTGCTGGCGGTCGAGGGACTGCTTGTCTTGATTTTTCTCTAAAATAATGGAGCGAAGTTCCTTGATGATGCCTTCCTTGACGAGGAGTTCGGTCTCGTAACGTTTTTTTAGTTCGGCTACGTCGGGCTGGTCAACGATAAGCATACTGCCCTGGCCTCGTATGAGCCATTCTGCCGAGACTTCGGGGAAGAGGCGGAGGATATTCTCGATGAACTCCAGTTTAGGGGCTTGGGTGCCGTTTAAATAGTTTGTGACGGTGGATGGACGCTGTCCAAGACGGTCAGCGAGTCCGCGTCCTGACAAGTCGTAGTGTCGGCGGACGGCTTCGAGGCGTTCAATGATAGTTGTCATAGTGTAAAACAGTTTATTGATGTGTACGTATGTGAAAATATCTAAATTGTAACGCTTTTCTGTTACGTTTTCTTGGTCATTTGCCTAAACTATTGTACATTTGCACTCGAAAACGTTACAGATAACGTTTTATATAAACTTTAACGACACAAATTTACAAAAAATATGGCAAAGCTGGTTAGAAAAAAGAAAATAATTGTACCGAGAAACAAGATTTCGGTATTGATGTCACGATTTGAGTGTGGCCAGTGTATGGTATACAACGCTCTTGCATATCGTTCGAAGAGTGATAGGGCTGAGAAGATACGCAAGATGGCGTTGAATGAGTTCGGAGGCAGGAACGTCAGCGTGCCTGTGTACGAACAGTAGGAAAGGATTAGCTGAAATCAGATATTAATGCAATTTGTTTAAACGACGTGGAAGCGACCACTCACATGATTTTTTATATTCTAATTAATCATTAAATAATGTCTGCCTGGTGCGTGAGCATAGGGCAGTTTTTCAGAAATCTAAAACTGACGCTATATGCTGCAACTTTTCTCGACGCAGACCTACCAGGATAAGGTAGATGCGATATATAAGCTGCTCAATACTGATACGGCCTGTCCGATAGAGTTGTTTGAGTGGCGTATGAGGCGGATACACTGCCTTAACTTGAAGATTAAACAACGTTCTGCCGACATGGGCAGGAGGGAGGAGATATACTAAGTATGTTCTGGAAGAAAAAGAAAAGCAAAGACAAGTCCGAGACTTGGGGCAAGGCTGCAAGGACGGGCAAATGGAGAAGTACCACGTCGCTTAAGGCAAAGCTTGACAAGGTATTTTCGATGTATATCAGGCTTCGGGACTCAAAGGAGTATGGATATGAGTATTTCCGATGTGTGAGTTGCGGGAGGGTGTTGCCCTTTGAGCAGGCTGACTGCGGACACTACATATCGCGAACCAATATGGCTCTGAGATATTCGGAAGACAACTGTTCGGCGCAGTGCCGTTTTTGTAACCGCTTCAAGGATGGCAATATACTTGACTATCGCCAAGGACTTATAAAAAAGATTGGCGAACAGAGAGTAACGCTGCTTGAAGCAAGGAAGCACGAGGCGAAGAAATGGTCGAACTGGGAGCTTGAAAGGCTCATAGAACACTATGAGGGCGAGGTAAGGAAAATGAGAAGTAACACATAGGATATTTTGCTCATATATAAATTCAAGTTTTTAGGTTATTGATGTAAAAATCTTTGCAGCAGCGGCTGCTACGTATGTTTTTTGATTAAAAACCATCTGTCCGGTTCGTGAGAATAGGGCGGTTTAAAAAAGGGGGCGTGACTACGGCTTGGGTAGCGTAGAGTTATAAAGAAGTGGTTCCGATGTGAGGGTTCGATTCCCTCTGCCCCCACGAAAATCTTAATTTTATTTGTCATAAAACACTCTTGTTGTTCGGTTCGTGAGAATAGAACAACATTTTACTACGAAACTATAAAACAAAATATAACATGAACAAGGAATATGTATTGGACAAGATACGTGAGCTGATGCCGGACGATTCGAAGAGACCGATGGGCGTTGGCTATGTGGAACTTAAGAATGCTGTGCAGGCTGACTTGAAGAAGATAATGAACGAGCTGTTGAAGGACGGTGAGATAAACTACTTCAAGACGCTAAACGGTGTGACAGTATATTTGAAGGACTCAAAACTATAACACAATATGAAGAAGATATTTATAGACATGATATGCCTGCGATACTTCAAGGGCGTAGAGGACAAGGAAATCGTGCTGGGCGACAATATCAATGTGGTAAAGGGTCGCAACGGAATAGGCAAGTCGACGATAGCAGACGCTATCAGTTGGGTGCTGTTCGGCACGAACCAGGCCGGTGCCACCAAGTTCGGCATCAAGACCAAGGACGAGCACGGCAACGAGATAGAGGACGTGGAACACTCAGTGGAGATTTCGCTTAGTGTACAGGACGAGCAGGAAGGCATGATGTGCTACGTACTGACACGTACACTGACCGAGACCCGTAAGGACGACGGCAGCGTGACGAACAACTACACATATAAGGTAGATGGAGAGGTAGAGACGGCAGGAGACTTCAAGAAGGTCGTTGACGCCATTTGTCCTGAAGAAGTGTTCCGTCTGTGCTCATCGCCATACAGCTTCACTCAGATGGACTGGAGCGAGCAGCGCAAGAGGCTGAACGAAATGTTCGGCGTTCCGAGCGTGGAAGACGTGACGGGTGGCGACAAGAAGTATGACGCTATCAAGGAATTGCTTGAGAAGGACGATGTCGACAAGATACTGAAGCACTTGAACTACAAGCGCAAGGAGGTGCAGAAGAATCTGGACGAGGTGCCCGTAAGACTTGAAGCCTTGAAGAACGTGCTGCCGAAAGCAGAGGACTGGGCTGCAGTAGAGAAGTTGATTCTGGAGAAGAGAAAGGAGATAACTGAAACACGCAAGAATCTCAACACCATAGACAACGGCGGTGCAGACTTTATACGTAAGTATCAGAATATAAGCACTCTGAATCTTGACCATAAGCGCAAACGCATCATGGAAGAATCGGCGCAACGCAGGTTGGGCGAGATAATTAAGGCGAACGCCGAAGCCAAGACAGCATGCAAGAAGGCTGTAGCGGAGGCGGAGCAGAATATCGAAGACTTGAAACAGAAGTTGAAGTCGTTTGATAGAGCATTGGAAAAATGCGACGCACGTATGAACGAACTTGACGCAGAGAAAGCCGACGGCAAAGAGAAGTGGAAGCTCATAAAGGCAAGAACGTGGGAATGGAACGAGGACGATGCCTTCTGCCCTACCTGCAAGCAGGCTCTGCCTGAGAACCAGGTGCAGAAGATAATGGAGGAGTCGAAAAAGGCATTCCTTAACAACCAGGCGTCAGATCTCAAGAAGCTGGGTGACGACGCTGCAAGAATAAAAGAAGAAGTAAAGAAGTGTGAGGAGAACACTGAATACTTCAAGACGCAGCAGAAGGCAACGCAGACACAGCTCGACAAGGCTGAGGCTGAACTGATAGAAGCCCGAAAGGCTCTGGAGGAACAGACGAAGAAGGAAGAAGAGAAGGTGAGCGTAGAGACCTTGCTCGCAGAGAAACCCGAGTACAAGCAGGTGTGCGACCGTATCAAGAAGATAGAGGCTGAACAGGAGAATCCGGCTGACGAGGGCATGAGCGAGGAAGACAAGAAGTTGAAGGCGGACGTGGAAAAGAAGCTGAAAGACTTGGAGTCAGAGAGAGAGGTGCTCGCGTCACGGCTTGCAGTAAAAGCGCAGTGGGAGAAGGTGAACGCACAGATAGTCGGTCTGCAGGAAGAACGCACGCAATGGAAGGAGCAGATAGATGCGCTTGACGAGAAGATAAAGGCAGCAAGTGACTTTCAGAAGCGCTCGTGCGAGGTGCTTGAAGAGAACGTGAACAGACGGTTCAAGTTGGTAAGGTGGAAGATGTTCCGCCGACAGCTCGACGGCACGGACAAGCCATGGTGTGAGTGCTCGGTGGACGGCGTGCCATACTCAGACTTGAATACGGCAGCGAAGATAAACGCAGGTCTCGACATAACTAACACGCTGAAAAGACACTACGGAGTGGACGTGCCTTGCGTGATAGACAATGCTGAAACGGTGCAGGAGCCCCTGTATGAGGGAGGTCAGCAGATAAGGCTGACGGTGACGGACGACGAAGACATAGTGATAGGCTATGAAAATAGAGACGAAGTATAGCATCGGAGATACCGTGTGGTTTCTGGACGGGTATCGTGCGCAAAGCAGCAAGATAACCGGTATAGAGGTGCAGGTATTGGGCAAGTCAAAACCCTTCGTACAATACAGATTCTGCGTGTTTCCTCCAATCAAGGAGGAGCACGCATTCAAGACAAAGGAAGAACTGATTAAATACATAGGAAAATGACACAGACAATGACAACAGCAGTGGCCAAGCAGCCACAGAAACCAAACAAGAATGTGGCAGTAGCTGCATTCAAGAAGGTTGCTGAAAACAAGTATTATCAGCAGCTTATGCAAAACGCATTGAAAGAGAACGCAGGTGCGTTTGCAACATCTATGATGGAACTCGTAACAAGTGATGAAAATCTGTTGCAATGTGACCCGAATGAATTGATGGCGGAAGCAATCAAGGCTGCATCGTTGCGACTTCCATTGAACAAGCAATTAGGGCAGTGTTATATTCTACCCTTCAAAAGTAAGGGTAAGCTGAAGCCTTCACTTGTGATTGGCGTGAAGGGTTATGTTAACCTCGCATTGCGCACAGGTAAATATGAGACCCTTAACATGGATGTCGTGTATGAAGGCGAATACGGCTGCTTCAACAAAATAACTGGAGAACTGCAGTTGAATCCTGAAAACAAAAAAAGTAACACACCTATCGGCTATTTCGCTTATATGAGAAAGAAGGATGGATTTGCCAAAATCCTTTACATGACAATAGACGAAATATGCGCCTATGCAAAGGCGTTTGCTCCAACTGTAAAATACAGTAATATTGACGCGAATGGCCTAAAAGAGATTGCCTTGAAACAGTCTGCAATGATTTTCAATGATGGTGTTGGATGGTTTCAGAACTTTGAAAGCATGGCATTGAAGACCGTACTGCGTAGACTACTTTCGAAATGGGGAGAATTGACCATTGACGACAAGGGTAGTCAGAAAATTGAATCTATGGATGAGGCGATGCCTTCGGAGTTTACGAGAGACAATGGTTTCGCGGAAGCTAAGGAGATTCTCTCTGTGGACGCTAAGACTGGCGAGATTATTGGCGGGGCTGACACTGAGCCTTCCGAAGCCTCCTCGGACCTCTCTAAGCCATTGGGTGAGAAGACAGGTGATGCAGACGACAATCCGTTCGATTAATGGAATTGCGCATCGTAGGCAGTTCGAGCAAAGGCAACGGCTATCTGCTCGAAGCAGAGAATGGCGACCAGCTTCTGATTGAGGCTGGCTGTCATTTGAGAGAATACCAAGATGTTGGGCACCTTAAAAGAAGTCGTGCACGTGGAATGATAGTAAGTCATGAACATGGCGACCATTGTAAGTATGTGCGTGAGTTTACCAGTGCCGGGATAGACGTACTGAGCACATCGGCGGTGAAGGAGAATAACAGATATGGCGTGACTGCCGTGGAGCACGGCAAGACATATCATCTTGGGGACTTCGCTGTGACGCCGCTGAGTGTTGAGCATGACGTGGAATGCTTCGCTTATCTTGTGCATCATCCGGAAATGGGGACGCTGATGTTTGCGACGGACTGCTGGAACCTGCATCAAGTGGTGAAAGGCGTGGCGCATTATCTTATCGAGGCTAACTACCAGGACGACATTCTGGACGAGGCTGTGAGAGAGGGACGCACGGTGGCATCGCAAGCGGACAGAATAAGGCTGAGCCACATGAGTCTGAAGCACTGCATAGAGTACTTGAAGATGTGCGAGGCGGACAAGACAGCGAGAACGATAACGCTGATTCATGCGAGCGGAAGACATCTGGACAAGCAGAATGCGGAGCTGGCGGTGGCGGGACAGACGGGTGTTGCGACATGGGTGGCGAAGCAAGGACTGGAAATAGTATTAATGTGAAACAATATGGAAAGAGAAACATTTGACAAAGCCAGCAGTCTGACTGAGAGCTTAAATGCTTGTGAGATTGCTGATTATATACTCGACAAAGGAGGACTGAGAGAATCGGTAGATAGGTTCGTTAGCATTATTGCAAAGAATGACAAGGTGTTCAAAGATAAGCTTCGTGGTTTAATAGCGGAGACACAGAAGCGTTTGCAAAAAGAATTTGATGAACTTTAAAAACGAAGAATAACGGAAAGGGGGTAAGGGGGTATGGCGACTTTTGAGAGGCTGAATGACCCGAGGCAGTATATGGCTGCTATGAGAGAGATAGACAAGGCTCGCGACTGCGGTTATGCGATAGACATAGTGAAGCACAGAGAGGTGGCTACGAACAAGCAGATGGCTTATCTGAACTTCATCATTAGCTACTACGGATATAAGCAGGGTGAGACGTTCTACAGCGTGCTGCGGACGATACAGCAAGATGTGTGTCCGCATATCTTCCTGACGGAGGAGGGTAAGAAACCGAAACCGCTGTGCTATCTGACTACGGCAGAAATGTCGAGCGTGATAAGGAACTTCCTGGACTATGCGTCAATGAGCGAGGTGATAATACCGGACAATGACGACGAGAGAGGACTGAGAAGCGCAAAGGCAGAGCTGGCGAGCGGTGGTGCAGGATGGGTGTGAGGAATGTTGAGTTAGGAATTAGGAATGTTGAATTGGTCGGCTTTGCCGATTTTGAATTTATAAATTAGGAATTGATATGATACATATTGAAGGACCGATAATAAATATTTTGCCTGAAAAGAGTGGTATAAGCCAGACGGGCAGAGAGTGGAGAGAACGTGACGTAGTGATAGGGTATGTGGCGAGCTTGCAATATCCGAAGAATGCAGTCGTGACGTTTAGGGGTGCGCAAGTGGACGTGGTGAACCAACTTGGCAATGGCGACGCTGTGGGATGCGACATAAGCATTGACGCAAGAGAGTGGAGGGTCGGTGGTTCAATACAGTTGTCGGGTTTAATCTGAAGAAGCTTAAATAATATAAGATTATGGAAATACCAAATAGATTACTGGAGTTCGACTGGACGGCTATCAAAATATGGCTGTGCTTCGCAAAAAGTACGGATGAAGATGGTTTAACTTTAATATCAGACGAAGAGGTTGCAACAGAGGTCAGGTTATCGCCTTTAGCCGTAAAACTTTATAAAAGTCTTCTAATAAAAGAAGGATTTTTACCATGTAAAGGACCACTACCGTCCGTAAACGAACATAAGAAAAAGATGTCTAACAAAAGCTTCTAAATATGGCTGACATTGGGGCTTGCTTTAGGAAGATAGGAGATATACCTACAACCCTAACGCTCTTCTACCTTATATATAAGGCAAACGATGAGGGATATGTAGATGCTTCTTATGCGGACATGGCTAAAGCTTTAAATCGCTCGCGAACAATGTTGTATAAGTACGTGATACGACTTGCGAGTTTGGGTGCTATAGAATTACGAAGTAAACAACAAGTAAACAACAGGTTAACAGCGAGTGAACAAAAAAGAACGTACATATACATACCTCAAATAGCTTATTATAAGCGTGTTACAAGCACTGAAGAAAATAGTTCGGTTAACAGTAGGTTAACAACAAGTAAACAGGAGGTTAACAAGAAATGCTTGCCCCAAAAGACGCTCGAAGAACGTAAGGAAGAATTTCACGAGTCATTAAAGCCTTTCGTTGAGAAGTATGGAGAAAACTTGATAGAAGAGTTTTATAACCATTGGGCGCAGGTAAACGAGGGTGGTACGAAGATGCACTGGGAGAAGCAGAAGACGTTTGAGATAGCTCGAAGGTTGGCTACCTGGAAGAGGAACAATTACGGCAAGAGCAGCTCTGAGCAGCGTATGCACACGGACGGGACTGTTCTTCATGCAGAACAAATGGATTATACGAAAGGTACATGGTAGATGAACTTTAATTTCAAACAGATGGTGGAGAGCCTGAAAGACACGGGCTATCCTGCCGAACCCGACAGGGTGAGAATAAAGGTGGCGAACGCTGAGGCAAGGCTGAGGGCTGGGTTGGACTACTTCACGGGCAAGGGAGTTTGGAACGAGGAGAACTACAGACCCGTAGTGGAGTGGCTGGAAGACAACAAAGGTCGAGGGCTGCTGATAAACGGAGGCTGCGGTCTCGGGAAGTCGCTGATAGGCATGCGTATAATACCGATACTTATCAATACGGCATGCCGAAAACTCGTCAGCGTGTACAGAGCGCAGGATCTCGTGTCGCAGCCAGACGCTATACTGAGCAAACACATAATCTATATAGATGATGTGGGGACTGAGAATGTAGCGAACAACTATGGAAACAAGCGCATACCTTTCATGGAGTTGTGCGACTTGGCTGAGATTAAGGGTAAGCTGCTGATATTGACAACGAACCTTGACATTCCTCACTTAGAGGAGAAATACGGAGAGCGCACGATAGACAGGCTTAGAGCAATCACGAAGTGCGTGACGTTTAGAGGTAAATCACTTAGAAAATAACTAAAAAAGAGGAAATATGACTGTAACGAGAATTGACTTTGTAGACAATGCTACGACCAGAGAGGCAGGCGTCTACGCAATGAAGTATGGCTGGGCATTCGTAAAGGGTGTGTGCCGTGAAGTAAACGAGTTTGTGCATCGGCTGCCATGGGTGTGCATAGGCGCTGTGCTGATAGTGGCAACGTCGGTGAGCTACGTGTGCATTGCTGAAGCGAGAGCTGAACGTGACAAGGCGAACAAGGCGCAGATGGAGCTACAGCAGCAAGTAGAACAGCTCTCATGCGCTGTCGAAGCAGAAAGGAGTGCACGATGAATCACAATCTATTTATGCCTCGTGAGCAGCGCACAGCTATTCTCACCTTCGACAACGGCCAGCGGGTACGTGCTGAAATCCTCATTCCCAAGTCAGACCGACCAATCTTTCACGACGACTTCGAACGTCGCTTCATTGAAGACTTCCACAAGTCGCAGCCACGGGCAGTACACAAGTTAGTAAAAGTACATATTCTACGCAACTAATCAAACGGTAAAAAACAACAGAACTATGAAAGATGAATATACATCAACCCTTTAAAGATATAAAATTATGCCAATGCCAAAACAATTACCCTGCGTAACTAATGATGCAGGATACCAAGAAGAGAGTAGATTATATGCAAAACGTATTTTAGAATGCCTCAAAGTGTCAGACATAGAAAAGGCTATTGCACGTGCATATTTAGATGGTGCTCAATCTTCCATCCGAACCGGATATATGCTTGCAGAACAAGACTATGAAAAAACCATTAAATACTATAAAGACAAATGTAACAACAACATTTAACATAGCAATAAATCCTCAAATCATTTATAAAGATTAGTAACTATGAAGAAATTGAAGATATGGCTTATCCACCTACTCGGTGGAGTGACAGTAGAAGAATCGAAGAACAGCGGCAAGGGTTATTATCGCATCGGTATGCTTTTCACTCTGGCTGACCTCAAGCATTATGCTGAAAGCCTTAACGGCAAGTCTGCCGACGAATGGTGCAAGCAGATGTATGAATATATATGCGGACGACAAGAACTTCTCACACATGGAACTGACGAAGAAAGACCAACGGCACATCCGTAACCTCGCTGCAAAGGACTTATGGAACGTTACCGACCATGCTTCCGAGTATGCCCAGCTCTATCGGATAGAGTACTACAAGGAGGTCGTAAAACACCTACAAAACAAAATTAACATTTTAGTAGAACAATACAACAAAGAATATGGAAAAGAAAGATAATATTAACATAGCAGAGATATTGAAGGACTGCCCGAAGGGGATGAAGCTGTACAGTCCACTGTTTGGGGAAGTCGAGTTATTCATAAGTGAAAGCGGTGGCATTGCTGTTTATTCCAAGGATAACGACGGAGATAACATTCTCAATACTTTTACGGAGAATGGAATGTTTTATTCCGAATATCCGCAATCACAATGCCTGATCTTCCCTTCCTTAGATATGCGGGATTGGAAAAGATTCTTCAAACGAGGTGACATAGTAATAAAAGATGGGAGTGACATGGCTGCTGTCTTTGACGGCTGGGCTAATGACACTTACACAGAGTTCAATACTACCATCAATCTGTATTGTGACAATAATACATGTGAAGAAGAGGTTTGTACAACACTTCTATTCAGAAAAGCAACCGAGGAAGAACGCAAGCAGTTCATTGAAAAAGTAGAGAGAATACTTAAAGGCAAGTACAACCCCGAGATTCTGCAAGTAGAATCTTTAAAGCCAGAGTGCCCGTTCAAACCGTTCGATAAGGTGTTGGTTAGAGATGCTGACATACAAGAATGGAGCGCCAATGTTTTTTCACATTACAAACCAGATGAAGAATATAAATATTGTTGCATCGAAGGTTTTTATCGTTACTGCATCCCCTACAACGAGCACACCGCCCACCTCCTCGGCACAAGCGACCCATACACGGAAGGAGGCAGCGAATGAGCTGCCCCTTCTCTCTCGAAAACGTCAAGTTCCGTGAGACCGCACACATAGCCTTCGAGGACGAATACGTCACGGCATACCAGTCCACCGACATCGTCCCGAAGATATACAAGAGCGTCAACACCCCTCGCGACAAGAGCGGATTGGTGTCGGGCAAGCCCAAGACCTACTATCGCACACGCCACAGCGAGTGGGTCACGGAAAAGACATTTATTACACAATATCAGAAAATCAGAGAAAAATTCTAAAGCAAGCAATGAAAGACGTATTCACGATCCATCAAGCCGACAACGGCATCATGTTGAAGTCGGATGAATATGTAGAGGTGATGGAGGACACTCACAATGCAGACGGTAAAGGCAAAGATAATCTTTACCAACGTCTCGGTAGGTATCTCTATTCCTTGGTTAAAGGCACAATGGACGAAGAAATGTCAAATAGCGTGCAAGTGGAACTCAACATAACCAAAACAGAATAATATGATAGATGAAAATAAAATTAAAGAAGCAGCAAACACACTCTATACAGGAGGTAAAGTTTTAGATGCAAACAAAAAGGCATCGTTCATCAGAGGTGTCAATTGGTTCAAGGAAGCCATCTGGCACAAGAGAGAAGAAGAACCGACTGAGGAAGGTCTTATAGTCGTGGTTCGCATTATAGACGGAAAGCAAGTTGCTACAATCGACAACTGGGTAAAACACAAGAATGAAGCCATTGCGGAAGCCCTGAATGAAGGATTCCAACAAAGTGAGATAGATAAATTCTTCCTTACAGAATGGGCAGAAAGAGGAAACTTCGACAAGTGGTGCTACTTAGCAGACTTGCTGCCGAAAGGAGGTGACAAATGATTAAAGCAGAAGACCTAAGGATAGGAGACCTTGTAAATTTTCACAATTCACCTTGCATAATAACTGGCATAGACGACATAAGTTGTACTGTCGGGCTTTTAAACTCATATAACTCCGAAGACTTTAGAAGAGTAGACGATATTAATATCGAGCCTATCCCTCTTACTCCCGAAATTCTCGAAAAGAATGGGTGGAAGCGAGATAAACTGGTGTCATACATTTATGGTCACGAAGCTCACTTCATCGAAGTTATCTGCACTCCTAATAGCGAATGGGTGTATGTTACTTTTAAAGGTGAAACCATACACAGGATAAAGTACGTCCACGAGCTACAGCATATACTTTGGGCACTGGGCTTGGATGCTAATCTAAAGATATAAACCAAATCTAACAATTTTTTTAAAACAAAGAAACAATGGAAACAAACATCGGAAAGAAAGTAATCATCCGTGGCGACCGCAGCGGAGTAGAGTTCGGAACACTTGTAGCACAGAACGGCAGAGAAGTTACCCTGCACAATGCTCGTCGTATATGGTATTGGGACGGAGCAGCTTCGCTCTCTCAGTTAGCCAAGGATGGCACGTCAAACCCTGGAAACTGCAAGTTCACAATCACAGTCGATAGTATCACGATACTCGACACAATCGAGATTATCCCTTGTACAGACAAGGCTATTAAGTCTATAGAGGAGGTAAGAGAATGGAAACGTTAGAAGACCGCATCAAGGCTTTTTTAAGCCTTAGCTATGGCTATGGCGATGGCTCTGGCGATGGCTCTGGCTATGGCGATGGCGATGGCTATGGCTATGGCTATGGCTATGGCGATGGCTATGGCGATGGCTCTGGCGATGGCTCTGGCGATGGCTCTGGCGATGGCTCTGGCGTAAAAGAAATAAATGGCGATACTGTTTATATAGTAGACAATGTGCCGACAATAATCAAATCTGTTCGTGGCAACATTGCACAGGGTTATATCTTGCAACGTGATTTGACGCAGAAGCCATGCTACATTGTTAAGGAGCAGAATAAGTTCGCTCACGGCAGCACCCTGCACGACGCTTTCACAGCTTTGCAAGAAAAACTCTATGATGACAGTACCGAAGAAGAGCGCATCGAGGCATTCCGTAAGAAATTCCCCGACTACGACACGGCTTATCCAAATCGTGACCTCTTCGCTTACCATCATGTGCTTACCGGCTCGTGCCGAATGGGACGTGAAAGTTTTTGCGAAGACAAAGGCATCAGCCTTGATGGCAGCACTACAGTTCGTGAGTTTATCGAATTAACAAAGGATAGTTACGGAGGTGATATAATTCGCAAGTTGCCCGAAGTTTACGGGGTAAAATAATTAATAAACAAATACAACTATGAACAAAGAAATGAAAAAGTACACAGGTACTAAGACAGTAAAGGCAATGCCTATGACAATGGGCGAAGCCTACGAACGCAAGCTCTTGAAGGAAGGTGTAAGACCCTCTGAGTGTGAAACCGACAAAGCAGGCTACCTTGTTGAATACGAGGGTGGCTATCAGTCATGGTCTCCTGCCGAACCTTTTGAGAAGGCTTACAAGCTATCAGAAACATTCCTTGACAGATTGAGTATTGAATACTTAGAACTGATGGAACGTGCAGAGAAATACAATGATTTCCTTTCGTCTGACAAGGTTAAAGAGTTGGACAGAACCTCTCAAACTCTGCTATATGCACAAAGAGGTTTGATGTACCAGTACGGCTTTGTCTTGGCAGACCGAATGGCTATTGCACATAAGAAAAAGCCTGTACTTTACAATTTTACATTCGGCACAGCAGTACTCTTTCTGAAAGCAGGTATGGCTGTCCGTAGAGCAGGATGGAACGGCAAAGGATTGTTTGTGGTCAAGCAAGTTCCTTCTCATATCACCGCTGACATCATCCCTAACATGCAGTCATTGCCTCAGTCTGCCAAGGACATCATCATGGCTCGCAAAGAACCACATATTGACTACACCAACCAAATGCTTATCATCAACCCAGATGGACGTGCAGATTCATGGGTGCCATCTTCGAGCGATGTGTTTGCAGAAGATTGGGAATTGGTAACAGAGTAATCAACCCTCTCCCTGGTGACAGCAGGGAGAGATAAAACAGAAAACATGTACGACATCATTAACACCGAGCACAAAGCTCGTAAGCCTCACACTTGTTGTTTGTGCGGTTGTCCTATAGAAGTTGGCGAGAGGTATATCCGTCAGTTTCAGCCAGATGGCAGATGCACACTCAAAATGCACAAGGATTGCTTTGGTCTTCTTTCTCATTTCTCGGAGCAAGAGGATTACGAGGAAGGAGTAAGTACGGAAGACTTCATAAATAGAGTTGACGATTATGTCAATGATAATCACTATCTTGATAGTGATTGGAACGGCTCTGTGTATGAGCGAGTAAAAATGATTGTAAAAGAATTGGAGGAAGAAAATGAATAGAATTACAATGAAAGTCATTAACGTTATCATAATGATAATATTAGTTCCGATAATGCTTGTTTTATACGTTCCTTTTGCTCTGCTCAGAGTATTTACAAGCAAAAGTCTCATTGATGAGTACTTAGATATTTGGAGCTGGTTTCTTGACATACTTATGTACCCGATTGCAAAATACGAGGAAAGGAAGGAGCATTATGAGGAGCTAAAGTCGAAGATTAAAGGTTATCGCGAAAAATGCGAACAACTTGAAAAAGAAAAAGCAGAACTTGAGTACTATGTACATTGGGCAGAATGGCCTAAATGAACTATAAATATAATAACAATGAACGAAGAAATATTAAAGGACGCTGTAGTATATGGCGATTATATTGGCTATCATTGGAAACAATACACCTTTGAGCAACTCGAAAAAAGAATGCGAGAACTGTGTGGAGCTTGTCAAAACGCCCTGAGAAAGATTGAGAAAAGTCACATAACAGATTTCGAGCGAGGTTCGTGGTTGTTGATACAGTCCCGAATAATACTGAAACTTGAAAGTGTGGCTACCGTCGAAATGATAAAAACCGCTAACTTTAGTAAACAAAAAATGATTGAACTTGAAAAGGATAATGGTGGACAGTACTTGAAAGAAGTAGAAACTTTTATTAAAATATTCATGGAGGACTAACAAATGAACAGACAACAAGCCAAAGAACTGCTGCCTATTATACAGGCGTTCGCAGAATGTAAGACAATAGAGTTTAGAGAATTAGGATATGAACATTGGGAGGAAGCCACCACGCCAACATTCAATATTGCCTCGTACGAATACCGTATCAAGCCAGAACCCAAGTACCGCCCATTTAAGAATGAAGATGAATGCTGGGCAGAAATGCAAAAACACCAACCTTTCGGATGGTTAAAATCTAAAACAGACAAGAGTTATTCTTTCATTCTTAATGTTGATGAGGATAGTTGTCATTTTGTTGGAGATGAATCTTGGTCATTTGCTGACCTTTTTGAAACAGAAACATTTGTTGATGGTAAACCATTTGGTATAAAAGAATAAATGATATATGCGAGAATTAAAATATGGTGATCAAATGCAAGATTGCATTTCTGTCTATGGAGACCCTATAAAATGGATTTTTCCTGAAAATATACATATAAATAAAGATACTCTATATGAAGTAGAATATCAAAAAAATAGTAGCTCTGACCCATCAGACTTTTCTTGTATTTATAAAGTAACCTATATTAAGCCTGTTTCTGAACTTGTAGAACGTATTAACTCTATAGTTAATATCTTTAACAAAATAAATCAAGCAGATGCTTTTGAGAAATGGTTCAGAGAACATTATAAATTACTAATAGTAGAATGAGAACATGAAAGTTTAGTATAATTGCTGCTATTTCTGTTCCTTAATGTTTAGTATTATAAAAAGAAGGTGATATGAAAATACGCATAGCAAAGAAAAAGCTCAAGAAAGTAATATCTAATACTTATCGTATAAACAAAAGGCATATAAAACTGACGAGAACGTATTTTGTTTTTAATAGTGATTATGGTTATCGTTATTGTGACGGTAGTATAGGTTTATACTTTATAAAAATACAAAAGAAAAAAATAAAGAAGAAACCAATGACTATAACCAAGAGACATTTGTTTCGGCTCATGAAAGAAATGTTCGTGGCTGATGTAAAAGAATATGTACCCAAAACTGAAACAATGGAAGAAACATACAAACAACCTCCAAGAACACGTAGATATTGTAAGATATATGGTAATGTTAATAACAGTAAATAATAAAGAATAACATTAGAAAACAAATAGTATGGAAAGAACTATAACAATCACTCTTGAAAAAGCAAAAGAGTGGTATAATAGTGATAATGAATCACTTAAAGAAGTAGCTCTTCAAGCATTTAGTAAAGAAGAACTTGATATATTTGATTTTACAAAAATCAAAACTTTTGAAGATGCTCTACTTTGTTTTTATAAGTTTCAGTCCGATGAATATTATAGCACCATAGAGAGTGTATGCAGACTCAGAATTGTCTCTATGGCTTCCGCTGCTATGTTCCAGCTGAATATTATAAGAAAGGCTCTCAACTTAGATCAAGATTTACATCTTACCAAGGGCCCAAAAGACTCTCATATCTATTATCCTCGCAATCCATTTGTAACTAGAAGTTGTGCTTATTATGTACAGGAACTTAATTCACATCAAATGGAAATAATAGGAAGAATTAAGAGTGAGGGAATAGAATATAATGTTCTTGGTGGCAGTGCTATTGTTGGTAATCCTGCTGGCTTAGAGGACTTCAACGCTGTCTTTGATGTGGGTCTTGCTAATGCTTGTCTCGGATTTCTTGGCTGTGCATCTGAAGAAATTGCCCAACATTTTGGCAAATACTTTGGTATGCTTATTACTGAAGCCAAGTATGGTGATATGGTAGACTTTGAAATCGTAGAAAATAAATATCAGTAATTATGGCATGGGTAGCAATAGATGAATTTGAAGATGAATGTATTCTCGATCCTAAACCTTCTAAAAATAAGAAGGATAAAGATTGGAAAGGTTATTGGAATGATTTCTACATAGGGAAAATAAGACTTCCTAAAGGTAGTATTAAGAAGCTTATCGGACGAGAGCTTAACTGGAATGATGAACCTGTAGAACTTAAGGAGGAATAATTTATGAAATCAAGATTAGCAAAGAAGATAATTAAGGCGAGCGACTTTTATAACGTTTATCGTTCGTTATGCAGACGTAAAAGGCGCAAGTATCATTCTTATTGGACGGGACGTTGGGCTTTTCGTGAAGGTTGGATGCGTGCCTCAGAGAACAGGCTAAGCAAACATAGCCGTATTTTGTACTGGCTTAAAGGTTATGATATGCGGCTTGATGAAGCTTTACGGCGACAATCTCAATACGTAAGGAGGATTCAGAGTTTTGTCGAGGCAAAGCAAATGGAGCTGAAAAGAATACGGCTGCACAGGTTTTTGGAACGGGTGGAAGCCAAACAGAGCGTTAAGGAAGGGAATAGTAATGAGAATGTATCCTCATCAATCGACGGAAAAATGGAATGTCTATAACGGCAATCTATTAGACCGGAAAGCGAGTCGTGAACTGACCATGCTCTACAAAAGACGCATGGAAGAGGAAAAGAGCAAGGGGGAGTTTGTCCCTTATAGGACTTACTTCCGCTGCTCAAAGTTTAACATTAAAGAATAAACAATATGGCAAGGACTATAATATACAGAACACAGCGTACCGTTACAGACGTACGCACAAAGGGAGGTATGAAGGCACATATTTGTGTGTGTGGCGAGATAACGAGAGTGGAAGGCAAAAGGTTTTGGATTTTCAAGTTGCCAGACAGATACGTACGCAGAACTTATCTGATAGAATACGTGGAGACCGTGAGAGGGACTTTCGAGCCTTGTAAGTGTGACTTGAAGAGGCTTTCATTTGAGAGCGCCAAGCGGATAATGGAAGAAGAGTGTATAATGGAAATGAACCTTAAAGCAAAGTGTCATGAATATAAGAAGAAGTCTGGTAAGGCAGAATAGAAACCTGCTTGCCGTGCATCCTGACGTGATGAAACGGACGATGGATGCAGTGAACGACCAGTGCTCGCTGTACTATATCATCATCGGCTCGGTATATAACCTGGCACAAAGTTCGATGCTCGACGCTAAGGTGATGCTGGAGGAGACAAAGCACTGGAAGCATGAGGTGAAAAGAGACGTGAACAAGGCTCTTGCTGCATACGACACGTGGAACTCGAAGATGAAGGTGCAACTGCGGGACAGGTATCAGATGTGGCTTGACATATCGGACGACGTGGCGGAGAAGATGAAGATGCACGTACAGAAGCTAAAGTGGAGCTACGATGCGGTGCTGATGAAGCATAATGACACGGAGCATCTGCTGAAGGCACATCTGTTGACTGCGTTGACGATGAACGACCTCGCATTGTCGACGTTCAGAAAGTACATAGCCGACGGATCCGAGAAGACTAAGGTGGATATGAGACTGCTGTTTTCGAAAGAAAGTTCGTTCGAAGATGTTGCGAAGAACTGGGAGAAAGCTGTGAGGAGGGTACTGAAATGCAGTGGCGGAGACATTGACTGCAACAAAGACAGCAACTGCGTGTTGGCTGCGGACATCATAAGCAGGAAACTGGCTGACTTCAAGATGTATGAGGAGGCCTGCGGATATGGCGCTGAGTATAATCCCGAGGTGATAGAGAAATACATTGACGATTGACGCAAAAGCGGATAGAGAGGAATGAATCCTGCCCTATCCGCTTTTGGTGTCTTTAGGAATTGACGTACCACCATATCTTGTCAGATGGATGGTCGGTGTCTTCGTCCTGTAGGAAGCTGCGTGCTAACTCGCACGACTTCTGCAACAGCCGGCTACGGTCACGGAACCACGAGCGGAGGGTTTCGATGTGATTGGAGTACATGAGATTGACCGTGACGCAGAAGTCCCAAAAATTGTAATCGTCGGGCAATGTGAGCAGCATCTTGTCGTAAGCTGCACGTATATCCTCGTAGGGAAAGAACGGTGCATAGCATTTGTGTGTGTCGTCGCTGAAATAGTACATTCGGGCGATGGCTGCTCGTGCATCAGCTTCGTTGAAGTGATGGTCGTTGTCGAGGAGATAGAGCATCTTGTGTAGAGCATTCTCCATTTCCTGTTCGCTCATTCCGCAAGAGTTGTTGCGGAGGCGTGTTGCTGCGCTCGTGAAAGCGTCAGCGAGTAAGTTTCGTACATTCATAGTTATTTGGTTTTAGTGACAGTTCGGCTGCATGGACGGAAGCTACGGCATAGGACTTGTGCAAAGGCGCAGACGTAGAGCACTACAGTCATGAGTATGAGAATAAAGTCGGCATCATACATTTCGTTGGTAATGAGCCACGAATGGTAGTAGAGCCGTATAGCGTTGGTGCCGATAAAATAGACGAACGGTATGCGCCATATCCAACATAGCTTGAAGAAATGGCTTGCAGGGAGCATGAAGACTACGGGGAAGATGTAGACCATGAAATAGAGGTAGGCAATACATTCCTCGTTCTCACGAATGTCTATGACTATCTCACGTGGATTGTCGTGGAAACTGTACACGCCATACCAATGACATAGCATGAGGAGGATAGGCACATAGCGCAGAGCCTTTTCGTAGAAGAAGAATATCGAGCGGTTGAGCGTTGAGCTGACGCTTGTTGTTGATGTAGTTTTCATAAGCCTATATTTTAGTAAAAACGTAAAGATAGCGAAAATAAGTACAAAGTGTAAGCGTTTATAAAGATTTTATAAACAAATGTACGTTTTTGTTGATTTAAAGCAAAAAAAAGAAAGAAAGGATTATATCCTTTCTTTCTCCTTGATAACCTTGCCGACAACCCATTTGTTGCCGTAGTCTTTAATCCATTTGTCGAGCCATTCGAGAGCCGACAGGAGGTCTTTGTGTTCGATGGACGGTGCGCCTTGCTGTGTCGTGTACTCGCCATAAGACACTCGCCACAGGTTTTCGGGGGTCTTGGTTATTGTGAGCGGTGAACGGTAGGTTTCACGAGCGTTGTATGTGCGGACGCTTTGAGGGAGGTTCTTGAACATTCGGTGATAGCGTCGGTCGGGATGCCCCTCTACCTTGGCGTGAGGGTCGGGAGGAATGGGATTGCCTTCACGTTCCAACTTCTCAACTACTGCATCACGCACGTACTTGGCTCGCTTGCCCCTTAACGCATCAAGTCGCTCGTAGACAGCTGGCTCCATCCAAAACGTCATGCGCTGCGTGTATTGCTTGACGGTGTTGCGAGGAGCGTGGCTGACGGCTCGCTTGCGGATATAACGCTCTATCTCAATGAGATTGCCTTTGCTGTCACGTCGGTAGGCAAGAATGAGATTTTGCGTCACCTTGTTGTAGACCTCTGCTTTCTCGCTCTCGGGATAATCTGCCATGAGTGACTTGATGATAGTCTTGAGCTGCGTCTCGCCTTGATAGGTGACTTCCGTGCGGTCGAGTTCGAAAAGGTCGTCGTATATTACTATTATTGACTTCATAATGTCAGCATGATATGAAAATGGCGAGTATGATGATTGTCAGTACTGCCCAGTCTTGTTTCTTCATAAATATTGACTTAACCGTGATGTCGAGGGCTGATTAGGTTTTCTGCAAAGTTAATAAAAATTATCTAACGGGAGAATTAAACTCGGGAGAAACATCGCCAATGGCTTTAATGTCGGACACGCTGTCGTCTTCGGTGAAGAACTTGACGTGCATGTGCTCATCTATATGCGCCATTGCGACGATTTCTTCTCGTTCGTCGGACACAAGGCAGATGTCGCCTCGTACCTCTGACTGCTTGCGGAGATACTTGATTGTAGCGTCCTTGACTGCGAGGAGGTTGAGTTCTCGGGTGATAGTTTCACCTGTCATAGGGAAGTGGAATGTGAATTTCTTTTTCATAGTTGTATCGTTGTTAAATTGCTTGTGGTTTGTTTTGGTTCAGTCCGATGAAGAACTTGTGCTTGTTCATATCGGCTACGAAGTAGTAGGAATTGCCATCGAACGGAAACGTCTGTTCGACGTTCTTGGCATAGACATTGTCTTTGGCGAGTGCCCTGTTTGTGATGTCGTTGATGAACAGCCATTTCGCCCTTTCGGTGTCGAACTCACGAGATATGTCTATACGGCTGTCGAACAGGGAAAATCGGACTTCGATAAGTCCGTAGTCCTCGGTGTAGCCGGCAAAAGTCTGTTCGTCGGGGATATTGTCCTTGCTTTCGATGTAGCCGTCGGGGAAAAGTCGGCTGAGAATACGTTTCTTCTCAGCCGTGTTAAGTGAACGGAAGCGTGACTTGTAGATTTCTTTTCTTGTCATATTGCTATTTTTTTAGATGTCATGCATTGTTTTATGATATTCATGTTGTCATTGACGAGCGAGACGATGCGGTCGTGGTAGATTGTGAACTTGTCGCAAGCACCGTAGCACTGAACTACCTTCATCTGTTGCAGGTCTACTTCAACGGTCTCGATGCGCTTGTCGTTGATGCGAGCAGAAAGTATGAGCGAGTTCTTTTTAGCGTAATACTCGTTAGCATAGACGCAATGATGCATCGCTGTGCCCTCCTCGAAGAAATCGGCTACGCTGCGTAGTACGTGGCAGGAGATTGTGCCGTCGGTTATCTCAACACCGAAGAAGCGATTGCAACGGTTGATGTAGTCTGCGTTCTGCTTCTCTTTCTTCTGCATGTCTCGTAGCTGCCTTGTACGCTCGGCTTCACGTCTTCTGCGCTCGTCCTCGGACATTGAAGCTTCGACCGCCCATTGGTGGGTGTGCTCGAAGTCCTCGGGACATACGAAGTGCGGATTGTTGAGGTCGCACTTAAGATTAGCGAGCATTCGAATGAGGTCGAAATAGCGTGAGGGGTTGATGATTTCGTAGTTGTGGCGCATAGCTATGCGCACAGCATTGATGTATGCCTTGTTGCAGCGTCCGTTGAATATCATGTGTTCTGCGAGCTTCGGACGTAGCTTGATTATCGTCTCGGCAAACTTGTCGCAAGAAAGGAAGCGATACCAACGATATAGTCTGTCTTCCTCCATATATCCTGCTGCGTATCGGTAAGCACCCTCAACAGACTTGTTGTAGAGATACGTGTAAGATACATTTACAAAATGGTCATACACGTATGTAGGGTTAGGGCGAACCTCCAAATCCGAAGAGTAAGCAAAGGTGTCAATGTATGGACCGAGTGTGCGCTGACGTGCGAGAAGTATCTGCTTCTCGCCTACCTTGTTCCAAAACTGAAAGACTTCCCACGTTGTGTAGGATATTTCCTTAGCTCTGTTGCGGTGGCGGTCGATGCGGATATATCTGAGCACCTGCCAGCCTTTGTAGGCTTGGTTGATAACGACATAGCAGCGGTTGTACATTTCCTCATACTTACACGAGCCGTATGTATGACGGATGATGTGAGCGGTGTCACGCTTATTTATCTCGCCTAACTTGTGAGAGAGGTCAACAACCTCTCTCTCTATCTTCGTGCGTGGTTTCATATTACATTCCTCCAAATAAATCAAGTTGTAATGAGTTGTCTGCTTTCTTTGCCTTTTTCGGCTGTGGCTTCGGGATAAGCACAGCAGTCTTGGGCTTGGCTTCCTGTTTGGGTGCTGCTGCCACGACCTTAGCCATTGGCGTGTCTTTGGTCGGTTCAACGTCCTTCTCCTGATAGTAATGGACTGCCATTTGTAGGACATCATCATCGGATATGGCTGCGCAATTGCCAACGGCTTGCTTGTGAGCCTGCTGCGTGATATAAAGAAGACAATTCTTCATAGACTTCTGCTTATCCTCGTAGCGTTCACGGAAATTGGCGTCCTGCTGTGCCATTTCTCCTAACTTCTTTTCGAGATATTCCTGTAGTGTCATATTGCTAAGTATTTACAATTGTTTATATTCTGCTCGTCGGACAACGAATTGCACCAATCCGTTGTGGCTGCTTCGTTTATCTGTGCGAGGTTCGCCTGTGGGTATGCTGCATGCAGTACGCTGTATGCTCGCGCGCTGTAGGCATCATCCGTGAGCGGTCGGCTCATAATGATATTGTAGAGGTGCTGATAGCTTGTCATAGCGTTTCGATTTCGTATCCGTAAAAGTCGTCTGCTGACAACACTATCTGTTCGTTGTTGTACTGCTCGGCTATTATCCGCTTCGCCTCCTGTGCATCTGCTGCGTCGACCTCCACCTTTCGGGAGAGTGTTTCGACAATTACTACTGTGTACTTCATATTCGTATGTTTTTGATTAATATTTGTGGCTGCTTCGACCTCGCATCGAAGTGGAGTGGCTTAAACCACATTCAGCCTGTCAGTTTAGTTCTCTGTGATGATATACTCGAAGTATACTTCACTAGACTTGGCAAAGACTTTAATGCGGACATTCAAGCGAACATCTTCGTCAATCAAGTTTTCGTTATAGCTGTCTTCTATTGTACGTGCCCATTCCTCAATCTGCTCTGTCTCTCTATCGTCTATTGTGCTTTCGAATGAAATATGAACGTAGTTGTTGTAATATTCGACCTTTGCGACTTTGTCACAGATGAAACCGACGTACCTGTTTCCTCGCTCCACGTACTCGCTATTATCGAAGAGGTCGTCGAATAGAATGTCGCTGCACAAGTCCTTTTCATTGATAGGACAGGGAACAATGTTTGTCTTCATATCTTTTTGTTTTTTAAGTTCGTTCCGTTGTCGGTGTCGCTCCGAATTGGTTTCTGTCCCCAACGGATTATCGCCTTATGGCTGCTGCCCTGCCGTGTGTCTGCCTGAGCATTGCAAGAACCTCTCGTTTGATTATCTTGTTAGGCAGGGTGCGGAGGTATTTCTCAAGAGTCTGCTTTGTCCAAAAGTGGCGTGTGGTCTCTCGCCCTTCGACTATCTTGCGAAAGAACCACATCGTTCCTGCCACTTCCATTGACAAGCCTACTTCGTAGGTGATGCCGTTAATCTTTATCATTACGTTCGATGTTGTGCGACCATTCGTAGAGACGTTCGAAATGGTCTGAACCTGTATAAGTGTCGATGTCTCCATATTTTTCGATGTCGTTCATCAGCAAGCGCACGTCTTCTTTAATCTGCGCTCTGTCGTACTCTGCGTCTGTTGTTTTCTTTGTTGCTACTGCTGCAAGTGCTGTGCTTGCTATCAATGCTGCTACTAATAACTTGTTCATAGTCCAAATATCTTTTGTTTTAAATCATCTATTATTTTTATGTTCTCGGTTGCATAGGCTTTCGCCTTGTTGCTTGACTTTGCACGGTTGAGAAGTGCTGTGAGTTCGTCTCGATAATTAGTGAGTATCATTCGAAGCATTATCGCATCAGCGGTACTCAACAGAACTTTCCGTGTCTTAGGGGACTTGGGGGCGGCAGCCCCCTTATCTTCTGCTTTAGTCTTCATCCCAGTGCCTCCCTACATATACTCCACCTACATAGTTGACTATCGCTGAGAAGACAATAAGCAAAATCCATAAATCTGTTGTCATAGCTGTAATGTTTTAGATTAAACATATTGTTAATATGTGCCGTGTGCGGTCTCGCTCCGCTTGCCTTTCTTTCGGTCACGGCTTGGGGTGGTTATTGGAGGGGCGTTGCCCCTCCTTATCTTCAATCAGCGTTCTCTCGTCTGTATGTCAATAAAATACTTCTTGTTGACATCTACCTGTACAATATCGTAGTGTATCTCACGTTCAGAGTATAATGACTCTATTTTGTTGATTACACGCTTAGCCATTGTAGCGCAGTAGTCACCACCGAACGAACCTCCAATAGTGTTGTCGTTTCCGTATTCGAGTGTGAAGGTGTTCATGTCTTCATCCTCGTATCCTTTTCTTGTCGCAACAGCGAGTATTCCGTAGTACGAGTTTTGGAATATGTATTGTTTACCTGTGAACAGAACATTCACCTCGCATCCTTGTCTTTCAATTTTGTAGATTTCCATATCCGTATGTTTTTTAATTGTTAATATTAGTTCCGTGTCACGTCTCGAACGTGATGTGCGCCTGTCGCTCACGGATGATTTCATGCGTCCAATCTTTCTACAAGATACTTAATTTCGCTGTCAGATAATTCAATGTTCTGAGAATGTTTGAATTTGATTATTTCTTTTATTCCGATTACTTCTTCCACAGCTTGATAAGCCATAGCATCTGTATCATGTCCTTTATCGAGAGCAACGATTATGTTGTGCGCAAAAATTGTAATCATATCTTTTGCTACAGTTTTAACGCTTTCTATTTCTTTGCGCAAAACCTCGGTTTCTCTAATGAATGTACAACCGCATTCAATAGCAAAATCATTCTTTATATTCTCGCACATTTTGTCAATGTCAGCACCAAATTTCTGTGCAAAATAAGTATCACCCTTAAGCGATTGCAATACTTTTATTTCTTCTTGTTTTGTCATTGTTGTGTCTCCTTTTACATCTATGTTTATAGATGTATCTTTAAATCTGTTAACTTCAAGTTTTCGCCTGCTTTACGTGCGAGTTCGAGAGCTTCCTCTATACTGTGCGTTTTGACGTACGCTTCGCATCCTCGCTTACTTCTGAAAGTGTAAACTGTGTACTTCTTATATTTCTTCATAGTTGTATGAGTTTAGAATGTTATTGATGTTTGTTTCTTGATTACGATTGCAAAGTTAAGGTAAAATTATAATACACGCAAGCATTAATTCAAATATTACCTTTATTTTAACAATAATAAATACAATTGTGCCTTAATTTTACAGTTGTTAATATAAATATCAGTTTAATTGTAGTAACTTTGTAGACAAACATATTAAGGTAATATTATAATGGCTTACAAACAGACAGATATAAAACTACACATCAAAGAGTATCTTTCGATGTCCTCTAAGGAGTTTGCTGCGTCAATAGGTGTTACAGAGCAGACAGCAAGTAATTTAATAAATAACAAGACTACACCAAGTATTATGACGCTGTACAAGATTGCGGAGGTATTAGGTGTACCAGTTACAAAGATACTTGGAGAGGATGGACAAAAGGAGTGTAGCGACTTCGCAGCCTTCGTCCGCTATAATGGCATCCATTACACTGCCGACACATTGGAAGAGTTTAATACAATTGTTGAAGAAATAAAAAGTATAACAAAATGAAAACAATTAAAATGTGGCAGTATTGCGTATTATTGTACGCACTTGCTGTAGTTATTGGCACTATCATCCGCTTAGCAACAGTAGATGATCATCCGTTCGGAATTATTGCGGAGATTGGAGTTGTTGCAGTTTCAAGTATTGTAGACCTTATAGTAATGGTTATAATGGGGTGTCTTGTTTATAAAATGATAACCCAAAAACTCTGGGCGAACTTAATCATTACAATTTTAGGCTATTATGTATTGAAATATATTGTAACAAGTGCATTTTGAATAGTTGAGCAGTATTCATCCACGGCGGTAGCCTCAGCAGAGGGCAGGGCGTCAGCCCTTGGGAGGCGCAGCCTCCCTTATCTCCCCATTGTTCTTCATTCTTCCATATAAGTATAATAGAAAGGATAAACACCCTTCATTCTATATATATAAGTCACTCTATCCTCACTGGAGTGGCTTTTTTGTGTTTATGCGTGTGAGTGCTTTTGAGAGCGTATAAGGCGTGTTTTTGTGGTTTTTTCGTGATTTTCTGACTTGCAGGACGTTTTTACGGACTTTCGCACGTTCTGTGAGAGCCTTTTTTGACCTTTCTTTGACCTTTTTGTGACAAAAACCGCTTTTTCGTGCGTACATTTCTATGCCTTACGACTGTTCATATTCTCCTCTAATTTAGCCCTTGGTCTCGAAAAATACGGGGGGTAGACCCGAAAAGTGTTCAAAAAGTCGGATTTTTTACGTTGAAGCCTCGACAAAAGAATTTGGGAGGGTTTGGCGATTTTGATGGCAGACGAAAAACGGCATTTCGGGGCGAAATAGGGCGTATATTTGCGGTTGCAAGACTCGTATATGCCCTACAAGGTTCTTAGATGGCTTGCAATGGACGTAGTCTAAGCTACGAAAGGGCGGATGAAAGGGCGGAATTAGCCTATTGCCAAGGCTGCAAGGCGTGTCCAAGGTATGTCCAAGATGCTATCCAATCATCGAAACAAAAGGCTTGTGACCCTTTTGGGTTCATATACAAAGCGTCCAAAGTACTGAAATACAGCGTGTTGCGCTCAAGAATAACAATAAGGTAATACAATAGTAATGCTTTTTGCCATGGAATATGGGCGTTTGGCGTAAGGGCGTATGAATAACGTGGCGATGTGGCTGTCTCTCTTCTCGCTGTATGTGATGATGTGGAGGATGATGAAGCGCATAGATGTGACGGTGGACGACGAGGGAAACGGCAGGGATGATGGGCATACACGGAAACGACCACAGACCCCCACCCCCTTAGGTACTGCGGACAAATTATAGTAGATAAAAGCATAGGTGTAAATGTCCTCTACCCGTCCAAATTTCCCTGGGAAAAGGTACTCCACTGATAGGAGGTCGTTGATATTTCCGCCAAAAAGGTACTCCGACAAAAGGAGGTCAAGTGTGTAATTAAAATTTTAATACGAAAAGTATGGAGAATATAGTGACAAGAATAGTTGACAAGGTTGGAACAGACAAGGTGATGCATGCGGAGACGTGTGCGCTTATATCTTCTGTCGTGTCAGTCTATGCGCACAATGCGTTAATAGGAGCGATTGCAGCCATTGTAGTAGGTGTGTTGAAGGAGTTATACGACAAGTCAACCGGTGAGGAATTTGACTGGAAGGATTTGGCTGCTGATGCTGTTGGTGCTGTATTCGGTGCGTTTGCAGTCGGGCTGGCAGTATAGGATAAATGATTAAAAACGATGATATATGTTTGAATTGAATAAGTTTTTGAGGTTGCCATTAGGCATTAGTGAGATTTCAGGAGCGAACAATCCTCAGTGGATAGCTGCTGTTGCGAGTTTGGCTGGTAGTGTAGCTGGTAGTTTGTTTGGTGGTGCTAAGGCGCGCAAGGCAGCTAAGAAGGCAGCGAGGGAGCGTCAGTATCGTGCGAATGCAGAGAAGGCTTGGTATGAGAAGGCTTACAATACTGACTACCTGGACACCAAGGCTGGTCAGAATTTGTTGCGTCGTGCCCAGGAGGTGCAGGACAACTACATTCGTAAGGCAGACGGAGCTGCTGCTGTTGCTGGTGGGACTGCGGCGAGTGCAGCGATGGCAAAGGAGGCAGCTAACAGAACGATGGGTGATGCCATTGCCAACATTGGTGCTCGTGACAGTGCGAAGAAGGAGAGTGTTTCCGCTCAGCACATGCAGAATCAGATGGGCTTTTCGAAGGAGCGTGAGGATGCTTACAATCAGCAGGCCCAGAATGCGAGTGATGCGGGTCAGAACATGAGCAATGCTTTGATGAGTGCAGCTTCGATGTTGGACGGTGCCGGAAAGAAGAAGAGTCTGGATATTGACGTGAACTCTCCTGGTGCCAAGGCTGCTGCTGAAGGTTCGTTGACTCCGAAGTTCAATGATGCGGAGTACATTCACGATACTCTGTATGACAACAAGAAGTTGAAGAATGTGACGGGAGTGTAGTATTAAATGTTAAATGTTGATTGATTATGTCGAAAAGAAAGAATAAGAGAGTTGTTTGTCCTAAGCCGAGTAAGGCGGATATTAATCGCGTGATGGAAGCAGCCGGTCTGTTGAGGGATTCGCTCATTGACGAGCAGGCAGCTGAGATAGAGCGTCTGAAGACTGCGCTTGCTGGTGTGGCGAAGGAACGTGACTGGTTTGAGCAGTGCTTGAAGTCGGCTGAGAGTGCTTTGATATACAAAGACAAGGTGATTGACAAGATAAAGAAGAACAACGCCAAGCGAGTTGCCCGTCTGCGTGAGAACGTTGATATACTTGAGGAGGAGACAGCTTTTCAGTATAAGCGTGCCAACAAGGCTGATGCTTTCATCAAGCAGATTGACGGTGCTTGTGACCTTATAAAGAAACATATTGCAGCTTATGGTAGGAAGTGAAAAGGGGAAATTGAAGAAGGAAGAGGTTAATGCTGTGGGTGGTAATGAGCCCGTTGTTACTAAGCCTAACTATGCCTCTTTGGGCCTTACTAAGCCTTTGGCTGAGGGAGGTAAGGATGGTGCGCCTGCTGCTCCTTTCAATGCTTTTGCTGGTAATGGTATAGTGGGCAGGTTCGGGCCTGTGGGTGACAAGGCCTCACTAAGCCTTTCTGAGCCTACTAAGCCATTGATTGGGGGCGCTTCTGCGCCTGTGGGTGATGGCGCTGCTAATGTTTCTGTTGCGCAGAATGCTCCTACGTTTCAGAAAGACGACACCAAGAAGGACGGAGGGTTCTTCGGTTGGCTTGGCGGATTGATAAAGAAGCGTCCGGGCATAAGGAGTGGTGAGAGTGCAGACGAATACGACGAGCGTATGACACGTAACAAGATGCGTCTTGCTACGCTTGCGGATGCGATAAGGCACATGGGCAACATCTACAACACTTCGAAGGGAGCGCCTTTGCAGAGGTTCAACAATCCTGTGGAGGGATTGCAGAAAGGTCTGCAGCAGAGGAAGAATGAACGGGCACGGCAGGCAGCGTTGGAAGCGGATGCTGCGTATAAGAATGCCAACCTACGCATGAAGCAGGCATCAGCAGATGCGGACAGAGCTTATAAGGCTATGAACATCGAGCTGAAACAGAAGGCTGGCGAGCGTGCCGAACAGAATGCCAAGGACATGAACGAGTATCGCAAGGGTATGCTTGGCATTCAGGAGGGCAATCTGAAGCTGTCGGGCGAAAGGCTTGGCGAGACCAAACGCCATAACAAGGCTCAAGAAGGCATCAGCGCAAGCAGACTGGCTTTAGCAAGAGCAAAGGAGGCACGTGTGGCTGGAGGCTCGGGAAGCGGTAGTAGTGGCGGTGTTGGCGGAGGCTATGGCTATGCTACTCCGTATGGCCGATTGGCAAGCAAGAAACAGCTTACGCCTCAGCAGGAATTGCAGGCTTGGGATGAAATGCGGCGTATTGGCATGATTACTCCTCAGAAGCAGCGTGAGCTGGTGCTTGCGCTGAACGGATATACTGCAAGTGACGGCACGGTAGTGAAGCCGAATATGTCGCAAGCACGCAAGATAATACAAGGCGCTATCAGTTATGGTCTGCTTGACAGCTCTGGCAAGGGCGAGTCGTTGAGAAAGACATTCAGAGACGGTTTCGGCTATACGGACGTAAGGACGAGCGCGACAGCCCAGCGAGGCGTGAACACTTCGGGCAAGAAGAAGGTGCGCAATGTGACGAAGACCGTATCGAAGAGTCAGGCGAAACAGATTAGGGAACAGCGCAAGGGCGCCAATCCTATCAGATGGCAAGGCTCGGGCAGTAAGCCGAAGCCCCAGAGCAAGCCTACGAACAAGGGCAGGGGTACAGATTGGAGTCAGTATGTGAAGTAACTATATAAACAATAAAATATGCCAGATAACAGATATTATTATTTCAAGGATGCCAAGGGAAACAGGCATACTGTGAACAAGGCAGCGTTTGACAATGACAGGGAGGGTTTTGCGAAGGCTTTCCCAGGTGCCCGTATGGAGGTGATAGACCGCAAGACGGGACGTAGAGGTGATGTTGACGTGAAGGATGCGGGCAGGGTCGGTGACTTCGGTGCGCATCTGTTTACGGGACAGACCGTGAGAAGGGAAAAGTATCAGCCTAAGACTTCTTTAGGTAAGGCAGCGCTGAGGGTTGCGCAGAAAAAGTGGGGAAAGGAAGAATCGGGTGCTGAGCCTGGCTATGCCTCTTTGGGCCTTACTAAGCCATTGGTGAAAGGAGGTAAGGGTGCCTCTGTAGGCCTTTCTGAGCCTTTGGCTGAGGGTGGTAAGGAGAGTGCGCTTGTGAAAGGTCTTAGGGAGGCTGACGCCTTGAAAAGACGCGATGAAGAGCAGATGCCGATAGACTACACGAAGCCGAGTGCTGTGAAGCAGATGGTGGGCAGGACACACAGAGAGCAGCAGGCACTCGATAGACGTATAGAGCAGGCTGGACGTGAAGCAGGCAAGGAGGTAATGAAACCATTGCGCGAAAAGGAGGCACGTCTGAAAACTCCCGTTGTGGATACAGGCGACGCGAACGTAAACGCCCACGTTATAAACACCCAAGAGCAAGCAGAGCGCCAATTGGTAGAGAGCGGTTTGGAGTTTGCCAACAAACACCTTGACGACTATGTGTCGGACAATATTCTTAATGAGTTCAAGACAGCTACTGCGAAAGGTGCAGCAGCAGAGTCGGCCCTCAGCAAGGCCTCCCCATTTGCGTACATGGCAGCAGGTAAGGCGTATAATGAGGCTCTTGACCCCGACAAACTCTTGAAGCATCTGCAAGAAAAGGCAAATGCGGACATTGCAAAAGTCCTGTCACAGCCGAAGATGCAGGAGGAGATAGGGCTGAAGGCAGCAGCCTACGGCATCAGCCCAGAGGAGTACGTAGAAAAGAGCCTCATACCGGGACTGCAAGCGAAATTGGCGGCAGACTTTGACAAGAGCGAGTTGAGCCGTAGTATGCCGAAGAGCACGGCAGAATACATTCTTCGTGGAGTAAACGAGTCGATGCTTGGCACTATCATGTCTATGGGCATGACATCGAAGAAGCAGAGACAATACGCTCAGCAGGGTATGGCTATGACGGATAATGGGGAGAACCCTGATGTAAATCCTGGTATGGCCGCGAGAGTGGCACGAGGCACATTGGGCTTTGTTGCGGACGCCCCAGTATTTGGTGCAGCAGGCAAGGCAGGTGCAGCCGTAGCTGGCAAGGTATTCGGTAATGGTGTGGCACAGACAGCGAGGATTGCGAACAGTACTTTAGGTGGTCGTATAGCACGTATGGCAGGTTCGGGCATGGTAAGTCAGGGTATTACTGGTGTGCTGTATGGCTCGACGAATGCAGCTGTGCAGAACTACTCTACTGGCGACGACACTTCTATTGGCAATACCGTAAAGGTGATGGCTATGGGCGGATTGTCTGAGGGCGCGAGTTGGGCAACCATGGGCGGTATCGGCGGTGCTGTAGGAGCTGGAATCTATAACGTAAGTGGCGTGAAGCGTATTCCAGCCAAGGCGTTCCAGTTGGCGATGGAAGGAATAGGTATGCACATAGGCGGCAATGTGGCCAAGACTATAGAGGGGCACGATACAGACTGGACGAGCATTGAGGGTAACCTTGAGGCTTGCGCCAACGTCGTAGCCTTGAAGCTGACACACGCAAGACTGCCTAAGCGCCAGAGCAAGGACGGCATAAAGGAAAGCTACCTTGATATGGTGGCGAGAAACATTAATGGTCTTATGACATCGGACGGACAGAGAGCAGCCTTTGGTGGATATACCTTCACTAATGAGGAGAAAGAGCAGCTGTTCGGAAGCGCGTCTGCGCCGAAGCGCAATGAATCAATCTATGGATATGACGCACACAACAATCCGCTGACGAGAAAAGAGAGTCTGACATCTTGGGCGATGCGAGCAAAGAAGACCGCAGCCAAAGGGAAAGGCGAGGAGTCGTATAAGGACACAGACGCTGAGTTTGTGAAGACTGCCTACGACGAGATAATGGCAGACAACACCATTCCTTGGGACACAAAGGCTAAGTTCTCGGCTTTGGTTATGGGCACCGTTCCTTCGGCACGTCCGATGATGGAGAATTGCCGTATTGAAGGCGGCTCTGTGAACGAATACAGCAAGAATGGAGAACTGCTGTCGAAGAACAGCTTCAAGAGCATTGACGAGCGTAACTCCATTATTTACTCGCTGAACATGAAGCGTGAGGATCAGCGTCTGAGCAATGCCTATGGTGCTGCACAGATTAAGGATGAGAAGACGGCACAGGCAACTCTTGAAGCTGTAGCAGAGGCTAACGGCATGACTGCAGAGCAGTTGAAGGCTGCAATGGACAAGCAACCGCTTAGACGCAGCGATGAAGAACAGAACGCTTGTGTGGCTCTGAGAAAGGCTTACGAGGACGAGCAGTTTGTACCTGGTACGTTGCATGCAGAGCAGTCGAACACTGAGGGCAAGGACGTTGTGGAGGAGAACGGTCTGGGTACTGAGACTCCTAACAATGAGGCTGCGTCTGAGGTGCTTGGTGACCTTACGAAGACGGAGGATGCCTTGCAGGCAGCTATGGACAGCAACGACGTGCTGAAGGAAGAATACGAGCGTATGCAGAAGGCCGGCATGAGCAATCCGCAGATTTATATGGAGCTGTTCAACGCGGGACTGACACAGGAACAGCTTGCGCCACTTGCTGACTATATCAACACCCTCTCAAAGGCGCAGGGTATGTTCAAGGGTACGCAGGACAAGATTGTGGAGACGACACAGAAGCACGTCGGCCAGTGGAGCTATAAGGGCGAACTGAACGGAGAGAAGCAGAATGGCGAGCAGATGGTGTTCGTGAAGGACGACAAGGGTAGGGTGCTGATTGTCGGAGCTGGAGACGTTGCGTTTGATGGTGAAGGCAGAGTACGTGACGGTGATATGCTGACGGTGTATGACCCTGCTACCCGTGAAATGGACTTCGTGCATGCAAAGGACGTGACACTGGAACGTACCACGTCAAGCGAAGAGTATGCCAAGGACTATCAGCGACAGCTGGAAGAGTTGAACTCTACAGTTTATGCGGAAATGCAGCAGCAGGATGGTAAGCCTAACGAAGCCTCTCTAAGCCAAACTAAGCCTGGGGAACAACCTGTGGGAGAGGAAGGTAATGAAGCCTTGCCGGGCCTTTCTAAGCCGACTGAGCCATTGGGTGAGAAAGAGACTACACCTGTGGGTGAGGAGCCTGTTGCTACTTTTGCGGACGGTACGCCTGTGCCGATGATGAAGGACTCGAAAGGTCGTGAGACTGCTGACTACTCGCAGATGAGTCCTGAGCAGGGTGCGGAGTGGATGTCTTCGCAGTTTGGCGAGAATGCTGAGGCTGCTGTAGACGGACAGATAAAGCGAGCCGAGAAGACGCTGAAGGACGCCGAGAAGATAAAGGTGGACTACACGGGCGACTTGAACGACGCCAAGGAGGCTGAGGCTCAGAAGACAATGGCTGTTGATGCCGCAAAGAAGGAACTGGAGCTTTACACCAATATCAAGAAGGCTATGACTGAGAAGAAGGTCAAGGCTGGAATGGAGAAAGTAAGTTCGGTAGGTGGTGTAGGTGAAGTAGGTTCGGTAGGTAGTGTAGGAGTTGCTCGGGAGAAGTTCGAGAGTGGCTTGCGCGTTGTGGGTAATAAGCGCACACGTACATTGGCTGACGGAAGCAAGCTAAGAGGACACTATGAGATTGTTGATGCAGACAGTCTGACACCTTCGCATAATGCCAACGACGGATATAAGAAGAGCGAGGGTTTCCCCGTGAACGAGGAAGGCAGGACTATCAACGACCGTGACTATGAGAATGACAAGCAGGCTCAGCTGGTAACGGATATGATAGCCATGAAGTATGACGGACAGGCAGTAGACCAGGTGCCGGTTGTGACATCTGACGGCATTGTTGTTGACGGTAACGGCAGAACGATGGCAGGACAGAAGGCAGCAAAGAACGGTACAGACAGCGCTTATCTTGAAGCGTTGAAGGAGAATGCAGAGAACTACGGCTTCACGGCGGAGCAGATAGAGCAGAGCGGAATAAAGCATCCGCGCCTTGTGCTTGTGAGCGACGAGCCGATGAAGTATGACACGGCAACCTTCGCCAAGTTCAACAAGAACGAGAAGAAAGCGCAGGGCAATACACAGCAAGCTGTGGCGAACTCGAAGAAGCTTTCTACAGACGAGATAGGCACTATTATATCGGAGATAGAGGGAAGCGGTAGTCTTGACGCATTCTTTAACAATCCGTCGGCAATAAATTCTTTGTTGACACGTTTGGTAGATAAGGGCGTGATAGGTCTGAACGAGGTAGCTGGATTGCGTGAGGGCGAAGACAAGCTCTCGGCAGCAGGCAAGGACTTCGTGAAGAACCTGTTGCTTGGCAGCGTGTTCTCGGAGAACACTATCCGCATGATGGGTGCTGACGCTATGCTGAAAACCAAGGCTCTGAACGGCATCCGTGCTGTGACGGACAACATGAAACTTGGCGACTATGCTCTGATGAAGGAGATAGACAAGGCTGTGCAGCTGTTGTACGAGGCACGTCAAGGCGGAAGCGGTGTGGATGCATACTTGCGAACTCCTGCTATGTTTGGCGAGAACGCTGCTGACAGATACGACCCTATCTCGCAGGCTATCGCTCTTGCTCTGGAGGGCAAGGTTGAGGACTTCCGCGAGCTGATGATGGCATATAACAGAAATGCTGCTCCTTATGCGGACGCTAATCAGACGGAAATGTTCGGCGAGAGACCTACGAATGAAGAGTTTATAAAGGAATTTTTGAAACTTAGAAACTGGGAAGACTATGAAACAAGACATTCAAGCAAAGAAGGAAATGGCGATGTTGGCAGCTCTGAGGGAACTGAACCGCAAGCGCGAGGAGGAAGCGTCATCACAAGCGAAGCAGACTACGACAAAGCCGTAGAGCATCTTAAGGAAGCCAAGGGTGAAGAACGTGAGCGTATACTTGACCAAATGGGAGAGTATGTAAAAGAGTTTGCCAAGAGTAATGGATATGACGAACCTGTTGTATTGAGAACTAAGAAAGACTTGGTAGATGCAGCCAAAACAGAAAATGATAAGACCATTATAGAAAATATGTCAGAGGGTGCTCATTATCCTGGATATTACGAAGATGGTAAGATTCATATATACATTGAAGGCAGTACAGGCTCGGAAGAATTGCGTGAGACATTTGAGCATGAGTCGGTTCATGCGGATAATGATACAGACCCTTCAAGAGTTGAATCCCTTGTATATTCAATAACAGATATGAACACACTTACCAGAAGAGATTTGGAAAGTGTTATTGAAAAGTTGGTGCATGATACTCATTATACAGATGAAGCTCGTAAACTTCCAGAAGACGAAGCTTTGCACATGTTGGCTGATGAAGCATTGGCACACCTTGTGGAATATGCTCAGAAAAATGGTATAAGAGCAATATCTGAAATAACGAACAACCCTACACTATTAAACGTAGCGGAAAAAGCATTTAAAGAAAGAGAAAATGACAGAAGAAGAAAAGAAGGACTTGCAAAGAGTGGAGATAAGACACTCGAGCGGAAGAATCTCGATGATGTATCTACCGAAGAAAACGGTAGAGCATTGGAGGGAGATAAGGAAGGCAAACCCGAAAATGACAATGGAGGAAGCCATGATAGAGACATTCAAGCAGGAGAAGAACAGCGAGAAGTAGACAAGGCTGTCAAGAACATTGCCACGGATAATACTCCCAAAGACCCGCTTGTAGAAACGACAAAAACGATATTAGAACAGAGCAAGGCTGAATATCTTAAAGCCTTGAAGGAAGGTAAAACAGGCAAGGAACTTGAAAATACGAAATTGCATTACAAGTTTTCTTTCTTGGACTACCAAAACGTAATGGGCGTAACTGGTGCTGAATCGCTTGAAAAGTTGTGGGAAAGGGAATTGGAATCGGCAAAGGATTCTAATGGTATTGGAAGTGAAGAGGCTCTTGCTATTCTTCCTAAGAAAGAAGAGAATACGCTTAATCCGATAGTGAAGGCTGCGGAGAACTACAAGAAAGACCATCCGTTGACTGAGGGTGAGATTAGGAGTAGCGATGTGGACGACATTGCCAAGGACATGGCGGTGGATTATCTGAATGGCGAGGTGACGGATGATTTGCATCGTGCCGTTTATGAGAGCATCTATGAAAAGGTGAAGGATGCGAAGATGAAAAACACCACTAAGCAAGCGGATGATAAAACAGAAGCTACCGAAGCTCCTAAGGTGGAAGCCTCAGCAAGCCCTATTGAGGGGATGAAGAACGCTGCCGAGAAGTTTGCTAAAGAGAAAGAGGCTGCAACAGAAGCTATGGGCGAAGAGAATAAGCCTCAGCAAAAGGCTGACGATGCAGCTGTGGAAGCGTCGAACAAGAAGGTTAACGACCTTTGGAACGACTTGCTGAAAGCAGGCAGAGAGGATTTGTCGGCATCGTTCATCGGACTTAATGCAAGACAGCTTGAAGTGCTGCCTAAGCTTGTGAGCGCAATGGCAGAGAACGCTTACCTAAGAATAAAGAGAGGTATGCACAATCTTGAAGACGTGGTGAAGGAAATGCGCAAGGAGTTTGCTC
>ERZ1026772.210-NODE-210-length-45769-cov-5.865621_pt1 | contig 45769 bp, 35 predicted proteins | sample MGYA00380124_ERZ1026772 | MGnify/ENA primary metagenome ERZ1026772 (study PRJEB33269, sample SAMEA4719760) | human gut metagenome | biome: human-associated habitat; feature: organic feature; material: feces | place: Cameroon | collected 2013-10 ...
TGGTTGCCCACAACAGATTTTGAGTCTGCCTCGTCTGCCATTCCGACATGCCGGCGTTTTCAGACGAATATTATATTATCATATCCCTATTTAAAATTCAAGAAAAAAATGGTATACTTTTAAGAGCTGATTAAAAAAGACATTACTGGAATGAGATATGAGTGAACAGTAATGAAATCACTATGGAGGAATAAGTAATATGAGATTAGGAGCATTGGAAGCAGGCGGGACAAAGATGGTATGTGCGATCGGGAATGAACAGGGAGAAATTTTCGAACAGATTTCGATTCCTACAGAAACACCGGAAATTACGATACCAAGAATAATTGAATACTTTAAGGATAAGAATATTGATGCACTGGGAATTGCGTGCTTTGGACCGATAGAACTGAACAGGAAAAGTGAGAAATATGGCTATATCACCAGCACACCGAAGCTGGCGTGGCGGGATACCCCTATTGTACAGAGATTTAAGGAAGCTCTGCAGTGTCCGGTAGGCTTTGATACGGATGTCAATGGTTCGGTATTGGGAGAAGCAACCTTTGGACAGGCAAAGGGTAAAAGAAGCGTAATGTATATCACCATTGGAACCGGAGTCGGAGCCGGTATTATCTCTGAGGGAAATCTTGTACACGGCATGCTTCATCCGGAGGCAGGGCATATACTGATGATTCCACGCAAGGATGATCATTACGAGGGCTTCTGCTTTTATCATAAAAACTGTTTTGAAGGCATGGCAGCAGGTCCTGCAATTGAAAAGCGATGGGGAAAGAAGGGCGTAGAGCTTGCAGATAATAAGGAAGTCTGGGATCTTGAGGCTTATTATATTGCACAGGCAATCTGTAACTATATCATGGTGGTATCACCGGAAATGGTAATCTTAGGCGGTGGTGTCATGCATCAGGAGCAGCTTTTTCCGTTGATCCGTGAAAAGGTTCTGGAAATGGTGGCAGGATACATTCAGACCAAAGAATTAGCCGATATTGATCACTTTATTGTACCGGCAAGCCTGCATGATGATCAGGGAATTATGGGATGCTTAGAGCTTGCAAGAAGAGAACTTCAGAACTAGGCATTTACAGGGAAAAGAGTAAAGCGGACATTTGACCTTGTGGCAACGTACTTCTCAAAGTATAATAAAGAGAGTTGATTTCATAACCATAGGAAACAGAGACATGGATTGTAAGCAGGTAGAAAAGATGATTCCCCAGTTCTTAGACGATGATCTGACTACGGAGGAGCTGCGGGAGTTCATGGAGCATATCGAAAACTGCACAGACTGCAAGGAAGAGCTTACGATAGAGTTTTTGGTAAGTGAGGGACTTGTGCGCCTTGAAAATGGCGCAGTATTTGACCTGCAGAAGGAATTGTCGGAGTGCATTGCGGCTGCAGAACGTCACCTGCACTGGCGTGAAAATGTGCATATGTTTTTATATATTCTGGAGGGACTGGTAGCGGTAGAAGCAATTACGGTAGCAGCCCTGTTTGTATTTTTAAAATAATAGTATGAGGGTAAGAAGGAATGAGCAAGCTTGTACTGGTAGACGGACATAGTATTTTAAACAGGGCATTTTATGGAGTACCGGATCTGACGAATGCAGCCGGTCTTCATACGAATGCTATCTATGGGTTCTTAAATATTTTATTCAAAATTCTGGACGAAGAATCGCCGGATTATCTGACCGTGGCGTTTGATGTCAAGGCACCGACCTTCCGGCATGAAATGTTTAAGGAGTATAAAGGGACGAGAAAACCGATGCCGGAGGAACTACGTGAACAGGTTCCTGTAATGAAGGAAGTTTTACAGGCTATGGGAATCCGGATCATTGAGCAGGCAGGCTATGAAGCGGATGATCTTTTAGGGACGATTGCCAAGCGTGCAGAAGCAGAGGGGATTGATGTTTCCCTGGTTTCCGGTGACCGGGATCTGTTACAGATTGCAACGGACAGGATCAGGATCCGTATTCCGAAGACAAAGGGCGGTAGAACAGAAATTGAGAATTACTATGCAGCCGATGTGGAAGCAAAATATCAGGTAAATCCGGTTCAGTTTATCGACTTAAAGGCATTGATGGGAGATACTGCAGATAACATACCGGGTGTTCCCAAGGTAGGAGAGAAGACAGCAACGGATCTGATGGTGCAGTTTGGTTCCCTGGATGGAATTTACGAGCATATCGATGAGGTGACGAAGAAGTCCGTCAAGGAATCCCTGATTCAGAATAAAGACCTCGCCTATTTAAGCAGGGAGCTTGCAACGATTAAGATTGACAGCCCCCTTACTTATACCCTGGAAGAAGCAAGGGTAGGAAATTTTTTTAATGAAGCTTCTTATATATTATTTAAAAAGCTGGAATTTAAGAATTTACTCAACAAATTTGAAAAGGGTGTTTCTAATGAAGAAATATCTGACTCGTTTCATCTGGTAGAGAACCTTGCAGAGGCGGAGGCGATTTTTACAAGGGTATTGTCTGACAAGGACAGGCAGATTGGTCTGAAGGTAGTGAAGGAAGCCGGACGGCACGGAGAACTGCTGGGGGTGGCACTTCATCTTCCGGAAGAAGGAAGCTTCCTTGTTTTGAAGCAGGGCTTTCTTACTGAAGACTATCTGAAAGAAAAAATAGCGCTTCTTGGCGCACAGTGCCGGATTGCAACTGCGGATATCAAGAATGAATATGCTTATTTGCAGGCGCAGGATACAGACCGGTTCTTTGATGTGATTCTGGCTGCCTACCTGTTGAATCCGCTTAAGAATGATTATACGGTAGAGGATATTGCCAATGAATATCTGAACCTGATGCTTCCGGAGAAAGGGCAGGCATTTGGCAGACTGTCCTTTAAGGATGCACTGAATGAAAAGCCGGAAGAATTTTTGAAGTACTGCTGCTTTGAAGCTTATGTGTGTGCACAGGCAGCCGTTTGTTTACAGCAGAAGCTGGAAGAGACACAGATGGACCGACTGATGCGTGAAATTGAGATGCCGCTCACACTGGTGCTTTTTTCCATGGAGGAAGAAGGAATCCGCGTGAATCCGGAAGCGTTGAAGGATTACGGAGAAGCTCTTTCAGGTAAAATCACCGAATTGGAGCAGGAGATTTACAGCGAGGCAGGATGTGAATTCAACATTAATTCACCGAAGCAGTTAGGGGAGATCCTGTTTGAAAAGATGGGACTTCCGGGTGGGAAGAAAACGAAAACCGGCTATTCCACGGCAGCAGATGTTCTTGAAAAGTTATCCGGAGAATATCCGGTGGTAAAACATATTCTGGAATACCGCGGACTTACCAAATTAAAGTCCACCTATGCAGACGGTCTGGCGGCATATATTGAGGATGAAAACCGGATACATTCGACCTTTAACCAGACGATTACGGCAACCGGAAGAATCAGTTCCACAGAACCGAATTTACAGAATATCCCGATCCGGATGGAGCTTGGCAGACAGATCCGTAAGGTTTTTATTCCAAAGGATGGTTATTGCTTCATGGATGCGGACTATTCCCAGATTGAGTTAAGGGTGCTGGCATCCATGTCCGGGGACGAGCGTCTGATTGAGGCGTACCGGTCCCATGCGGATATCCACCGGACAACTGCTTCCCAGGTATTCCACATTCCGTTTGAGGAAGTGACGGACCTGCAGAGAAGAAATGCCAAGGCTGTAAACTTTGGTATTGTATACGGAATCAGTTCCTTTGGCCTGAGTGAGGACTTGAGTATATCAAGAAAAGAGGCAGCAGCCTATATTGAGCAGTATTTTGAAACCTATCCGCAGGTAAAGCAGTTCATTGATTCTCTGGTTAAGGATGCAAAGAAGAACGGCTATGCGGTGACTTTGTATGGAAGAAGAAGACCGGTTCCCGAGCTTTTCAGCAGTAATTTCATGCAGCGTTCCTTTGGCGAACGGGTTGCCATGAATTCACCGATCCAGGGAACGGCAGCGGATATTATCAAGATTGCCATGATCCGTGTCTTTGAACGGCTTAAGAAGGAAGGGTTGAAGTCAAAGCTGATTTTGCAGGTACACGACGAACTTTTGATTGAGACGGCATTGGAGGAGGAAGAACAGGTAAGGATGATCCTTGAAGAAGAAATGGTACATGCTTCATCCCTTGCCGTAGAACTGGAAATTGATCTTCATGTGGGCAACAACTGGTATGAGGCAAAATAGGGAGCAGAACAGGAAGACAAAGGAGCAGCTTATGAAGGTGATTGGAATTACCGGAGGCGTAGGATCCGGAAAAACGGCACTTTTGGAATACATCCGCATTCATTATAACTGTGAGATCATTCTTGCAGATGAAGCAGCGCATCACGTCGAGGAACCCGGACAGGAATGCTATGAAGAGCTTGTGGAGCTATTGACCCCGGCAATCTTAAATGAGGACGGAACGATTAATAAGAAGCGTATGGCAGAGGAAATTTTTGCATATGATTCTCTGCTTGAGACCGTGAACGGGATTATCCACCCGGCAGTACGGCAGTATATTTTAAGTGAAATTGAACTGCAAAGAAGCCTGCAGCAGATTGATTTCCTGTTTATCGAAGCGGCTCTCCTGATTGAGTGTGGATACCTGGATATTGTGGATGAAATGTGGTATATTTATGCGGCAGAGGAAATAAGACGTAAACGGTTAAAGGAAGCCCGGAACTATTCGGATGAAAAAATTGATGCGATCATGCAGTCGCAGCTTTCGGAGGAAGAATACCGGAAGGCATGCCATTTTGTGATTGATAACAGTGGAGAGCTTAAAGACAGTTTTGAACAAATCGACAGGAAGGTTAGGGAGTATCTGTGATCGAAGAAAAAAGAAACGCAAGTACATATGTGTTTGGTCTGGATATTGGAACCAGAAGTATTGTGGGAACGGTAGGCTACCGGAATCAGAACCGGTTCATTGTTGCAGCACAGCGGGTGAAGGAGCACGATACCCGTGCTATGCTGGATGGACAGATACATGATATCCAGAAGGTAGGAGACACCATCCGTATGGTGAAACAGGAATTAGAGGAAGCGATCGGTGAAAAGCTGAAAGGGGTCTGTATTGCGGCAGCAGGACGTGTGCTTCGTACGGTGACAACTCATGAAGAAATCCAGTTTCAGAATGAGCAGGAGATTTCAAAGGATGATATATACCGTCTGGTATCCTCCGGTGTGGAGAAGGCTTATCAGGAGTTTTTAAATGAAGAAAAAGACAGTGATGTGAAATTCTACTGTGTCGGTCATTCTGTGGTACGCTACTATCTGAATGGATATCCGATGGGAAATCTTGAGGAACATAAGGGAAGAAACATCGGCGTGGATCTGATTGCCACGTTCCTTCCGGATGATGTTGTAGATGGCCTGTATAAAGCAGTAGAGATAGCAGGACTGGAAGTGGCAAGCTTAACCCTTGAGCCCATTGCAGCCATCCAGCTTGCAATTCCGGAACGATTCCGGATGCTGAATATTGCACTGATTGATGTTGGAGCCGGAACAAGTGATATTTCCATTACGAATGATGGCTGTATCATTGCGTATGGAATGATTCCGGTTGCAGGAGATATCTTAACAGAAACAATTGCAAAGCATTGTCTGGTGGACTTTGCAGAGGCAGAACGGATCAAACGGGAGGCCGGAAAGAGCGATACCGTTTCATATATGGATATCATGCTTCTTCCACAGACGATCCGCAGTGAAGAAGTAAATGAGCTTCTGGCACCGGTGATTGATGATATGTCCACACAGGTGGCAGACAAGATTATGGAATTAAACGGTGGAAAGCCGGTGAGCGCGGTCTTTATCGTCGGAGGCGGCGGCAAGATGGCAGGCTATGCCGAGGCGGTTGCCCAAAAGCTTGGCATTGCAAAGGAGCGTGTTGCCCTCCGGGGTGAAGAGGTTATGCAGAATGTAGTCTTTCAGGAGGATATTAAGAAGGACAGCCTCTTAGTCACACCGGTTGGGATCTGCATGAATTACTATGAACAGAACAATAATTTTATCTTTGTAAGCTTCAACGGCAGCAGGATTAAGATGTACGATAATAACAATCTGACGGTTGCCGATGTGGCATTGCAGGCACAATTCCCGAAGGATGGATTGTTCCCGAAACGGGGCAAAGAGCTGACCTTCCAGGTGAACGGCAAGCAGCGGATGGTGCGCGGGCTGCGCGGCGAGGCAGCCGTCGTAGAAGTTAATGGAAAGATCGTAGACTTGAATACCACAGTGCGCGAAAATGATATTATTGTGGTAACGGAATCTACCGCCGGGGATGCGGCAAAGACCACGATCGGAGATCTGCCGGAAGCAACGGAAAGCATTTGTGTGGTTGTGAATGGTAATAAGGTTGAGATCCCCAAATTTGCACAGGTGAATGGAGCATTGCAGTCCTCCTATTATGAAATTCGGGAGAACGATGAAATTGAAATGCTGAATTACTATACCGTACAGCAGATTGCAGAATTCATGGATCTTTCCCTGACACCTGACCGTGAGATTTTCGTAAACCACCAGAGTGCAGAATGGGATACTCCGGTTTATGAGAATTTTACCGTGAACTTTGATCTGGAGAATGAGACCGGAAGCGGGGCTTACGGAGAATCCAACGGGGAAGAAGCTGAAGAAGAGACAGAAGAAAGTACAGCAGGAAACGCAAAAGCAAATTCTATGAAGGAAGCGGCAGAGGAAACTTCCACAGAAGCTTCTGACGAAGAAAAGAAACCGGCCGGACCGACAACGATTATTGTTGTGGTGAACCGCTCACCGGTGACGTTAAGCGGAAAACCATCCTATGTATTTGTGGATGTATTTGATAAAATTGACTTCGACCTGACAAGGCCGAAAGGAAAAAATATTGTGACAAGCTTAAATGGCAAACCGGCACAATATATGGAAACGCTTCATGATGGCGATGTGATCGACATCTACTGGAGCAACTAAGGAGGAACGGACGTGAGATTGTGCAGTGTTGCCAGCGGAAGCAGTGGAAACTGTATTTATGCAGGAACGGATACTACCCATCTGCTTGTAGATGTGGGAATCAGCGGAAAGAGGACAGAAGCAGGATTGAATGAACTGGGAGTTTCCATGAGAGACATTGATGGAATTCTTGTTACACATGAGCATTCTGATCATATTGCGGGACTTGGTGTTTTAGCCAGAAAATACGGCACACCCATTTATGCAACGAACGGAACGATCCGGGCAATTCAGAATACGCCGTCTGTGGGGAAAATTCCTGATGAGCTGTTTCATCCTGTCTGCGCAGATGAAAAAATTATAATTAAAGATATGGTCTGTAATCCATTAAAGATTTCGCATGATGCGGCCGAACCGGTTGCATACCGGATCCAGCATGGAAAGAAACGGATCGCGATTGTGACCGATCTTGGAACGTATAATGACTATACGATTGAATCCTTAAGAGGGATGGATGCCCTGGTTTTAGAAGCAAACCATGATATTCATATGCTGCAGGCCGGACCGTATCCTTACCCGTTAAAGCAGAGAATCTTGGGAGATCGTGGACATTTATCGAATGAACGTGCAGGCCAGCTGCTCTGCTCCCTGATCCATGATAATTTACAGGCGGTTGTGCTTGGCCATTTAAGCAAGGAAAACAATATGCCGGAGCTGGCTTATGAGGCGGTACGGATTGAGGTTACCCTGGAGCAGGGAAAAAACATGGATTTTCCAATGTATGTGGCCTCCCGGAACGAGGTATCCCAGGTGATTCACATTGCCTGATCACAGCCTGATCGGAGAAGAGCCTGAGCAGATCATGAAAGGCTGATGCGCAGGATCCATCAGTCTGATATATGTGTGAAATTAAAAGATAAAAAGTAACTGTGAAAGTACTGAACAGTTACGATAAAAATAAATAAAAATATATGATTTAAGGAGAACATTATGAAAAAAACAATTATTACCGTAGTAGGAAAAGACACCGTAGGGATTATCGCAAAGGTCTGCACGTATCTGGCCGGGAATCAGATCAACATCGAAGATATTTCACAGACAATTGTACAGGGGTTTTTCAATATGATGATGATCGTGGATACAAAGGAATGCCCGAAGCAGTTTGGAGATGTAGCAGATGAGTTAAAGGCTCTTGGTGATGAAATTGGTGTTGAAATCAAATGTCAGAAGGAAGAAATTTTTGATAAGATGCACCGTATCTAGTCCTCAAATATAGGAATATACAGTAACTGTGAAGGTACTGAACAGTTACAATAAACAAAGGTAAAATAAAGGGAACAATTAAGGGAGCAGAAGAATGATTAACTTACGCGAAGTAGTAGAAACGAATGAAATGATCGACAAGGAGAATCTTGACGTCCGTACCATTACGCTGGGAATCAGTTTGTTAGACTGCATTGATTCAGATTTGCAGCGTTTAAATGACAGGATTTATCATAAGATTTATGATGCTGCCAGGGATCTGGTAAGAACCGGTGAAGAAATTTCCAAGGAATTTGGAATTCCTATTGTGAACAAACGTATTTCAGTGACACCGATTGGTCTGATCGGCGGGGCAGCATGCAAAACAAAAGAAGATTTTGTGGAGATTGCAAAGACCTTAGATCGTGTGGCCAAGGATGTCGGAGTGAACTTTATCGGAGGATATTCGGCATTGGTTGCAAAGGGAATGACACCGGCGGAGGAGCTTTTGATCCGCTCCATTCCGATGGCTCTGTCCCAGACAGAACGAATCATGTCATCCGTAAACCTGGGTTCTACCAAAACCGGTATCAATATGGATGCGGTGAAGCTGATGGGAGAAGTAATCAAGGAAACGGCTGTCTTAACAAAGGACAAGGATTCTTTAGGGTGTACGAAGCTTGTCGTTCTCTGCAATGCACCGGATGATAACCCGTTCATGGCAGGTGCATTCCACGGCGTAACTGAAGCAGACAAGATCATCAATGTCGGCGTCAGTGGTCCGGGAGTGGTAAAGACTGCCCTGACAAAGGTCCGTGGAAAGAACTTTGAGGTTCTGTGTGAAACAATTAAAAAGACGGCATTTAAGGTAACAAGAGTCGGGCAGCTTGTAGCACAGGAGGCCTCCAGACGTCTTAATGTTCCTTTCGGTATTGTCGATCTGTCTCTGGCACCGACTCCGGCAATCGGAGATTCCGTAGCAGATATTTTGTGTGAAATTGGATTAGAGCATGCCGGAGCACCGGGAACGACTGCGGCACTTGCGTTATTAAACGATCAGGTGAAAAAGGGCGGCGTTATGGCTTCCTCTTATGTCGGAGGATTGAGCGGTGCATTTATTCCGGTCAGCGAAGATCAGGGAATGATCGATGCGGTAGATGCCGGTGCACTTACCATCGAAAAGTTAGAAGCCATGACCTGCGTATGCTCAGTTGGACTTGACATGATTGCCATTCCGGGAGATACCCCGGATACGACCATTTCCGGAATTATTGCAGATGAAATGGCCATCGGTATGATTAACCAGAAGACAACAGCAGTCCGTATCATTCCCGTGATCGGAAAGGGCGTTGGTGAGAACGTGGAGTTCGGAGGCCTATTGGGACACGCCCCGATTATGCCGGTAAACGGCTTCTCCTGCGAAGCTTTTGTGAACCGTGGAGGACGGATTCCTGCACCAATTCACAGTTTTAAGAATTAAAAATAACGTCCAAGTGGTTTAAGATAATCTTAAGAATCCCCGCATTGTCCTGCGGGGATAAATATGCTATAGTCTGTATACAATATCGTTTGACTATACAAGATCATGAGGTGTGGAATGAAATCAAACAAAAAGCGGAAGACATTATTTGTTACAGTACTTATGCTTTTATCCTTAAGTCTGCTGGCTGGCTGTGGCAGTAAGAAGACAGAGGAAGCAGGTACCGAAAGACCGGAGTATATCTATGTGCCGGAATATTTTAATCTTGGAAGTTCGGATTATATCGGTTCTGCCATTAACTATGAAAACGAAGTTTTTTATTACACGGAAGCATGGGATGATGAAACAGGAAAAAGCAGAACCGGCATTTCAAAATATAATTTCGAGAGCAGGAAATCTGAAATGATTTCCATTGACGTTGGAGAAGCTTCTGTTTCTGCCATGCAGATAACGCCGGATGGTAAGATTGCCCTGCTGATTTATGAATGGACCAATACAGAGGATGAAAATGGTGAGTATCAGGATGGATCAGGCAGCTATGCCCTCTGGTATATGGATCCGGAGAGTGGGGAGATTACCGGTCAGAAAGAGCTTTCGGAAGAGAATGGTGTTGCAAAGGATGCTTACCTTGGAAGCTTCTATATTGACGCACAGGGAAATAACTATCTCTTTAACAGCAATGAACCCTGTATTTATGTGCTTTCCGGTGATCTGCAAATGGTTGCAGCTATATCCCTGTCCGATTATATCAATCAGATGTTTGCATCAAAGGATGGAGAAATTTATGTAACTCTTTATGGAAATACCGGTACGGAGATCCGTAAGATTGACCTTACGAAAAAGGCTTTGTCTGATCCATTGAAGTTTGATAAGGAGCTGATGAACATCAATGGTTGTATGACAGGTATCAGCTGTGACTTTCTGGTAAATGATCAGAATACGGTTTATGCAGCCGATGTGGCGGCAGGAACCTTTACGAAGCTTTTTGACTGGCTGGATGCTGATGTGAACGGCAATAATGTGAATTACTTCGGTGAACTGCCGGATGGAAGAATCTGGGTTATTACTTCTACCTATGACGGTAATAATAATGAAGCTGAGCTTCTGCTTCTGGAAAAGAAGAAATCCTCAGAGGTTGCACAGAAGGAAGAAGTAACACTCGGAACGCTGTGGCTTGATGATAATGTGAAGAGTGCCATAATTGATTTTAATAAGAGCAGCGACAAGTACCATATTTCCGTGAAGACCTATGGACAGGATGACTGGGAGTCGGGGCTGACCCAGTTTAATGCCGATGTGGCATCGGGAAGCGGTCCTGACCTTGTAGATTTTTCCAATCTGAATTATACGCTCTATGCGGAAAAGGGCGTGTTTGAAGATCTGTACCCATATATGGAAAAGAGCGGCTTAAAGAAGGAGAACTACGTTGAGAATGTGCTGGAAGCCTATGAGATGGATGGAAAGTTATATGGATTCACAACGGAATTTTCAATCTATACCATCGTTGGTAAGCAATCTGTTTTAGGAGAACTTTCCGGATGGACACTTTCAGAAATGATGGACTTTATCGATCAGCATAAGGACAGCGAGGTATTTCCCTATGCTTCCCAGCAGTATATGCTGTATCTTCTGGTATATAATAATATGGATGAGTTCATTGACTGGGAGAGTGGAAAGTGCTCCTTTGACGGTCCGGAATTTGCGAGAATTCTGGAATATACGAAGACGCTTCCGGAACAGTATAACGATGATGCTGAGGAAGAGGGAGAAGCAACCAGACTTCGGAATAATAAACTGCTTCTGCTGATGCAATCGGTAAGCTCCGTAGAGGAATGCCAGATGCTGGAAGGCATGATGGGTGAGAAGCCGGTTTACGTAGGATATCCGAATAAGGACCGTGAAGGGAATCTGATCAGTGCGGTCGGCGGCTGTCTTGCTATTTCTTCCAAATCCGGGAATAAGGAAGCAGCGTGGGCGTTTTTACAGACACTGCTTACGGAAGACTATCAGAACAGTCTCGTGGACGGATTTGGATGGAGTGGATTCCCGATTCTGAAATCCGCACTGGAGCTTCAGTTTGAGAAGGATATGACACCGGAGTATTATACGGATGAAAATGGCGAACAGGTGGAACAGCCAAAGACCACCTGGGGCTATGGTAACGATTTTGAAATGGATATTTATGCAGCTAAACAGGAAGACATTGATCAGGTGAGGGGCTTGATTGCTTCCGCAAAGAAAAGGCAGAATAATGTAGATGAAGAACTGATTAACATTATTTCAGAGGAAACGGAGCCGTTCTTTAAGGGACAGAAATCTGCTTCCGATGTTTCGAATGTCATTCAGAACAGAATTCAGGTTTATGTCAATGAAAATCGCTAAGCATACAGGAAAAAGAGGAGAGAAAAATCCCTCCGCAATCAGAGCAGGTAAAACCGGTAGTCATAAGAATCCGGGGAAGTGGATGGCCAATGGCTTTCTGCTTCCCAGTATTCTGGGAGTATTGCTGTTTTTTGTCCTGCCCTTTTTTATTGTAATTTATTATTCGGTGATTGATAATCCGATCAATGCAGAGTTTGTAGGCTTTGACAATTTTAAAATGGTATTTGAGAACGCAGCATTCCGTCAGGCAGCATTTAATACGATGACATTTTCGGCAATAGCAATGCCATTAGCAGTTGTTTTATCACTTCTTCTGGCAATTCTGATGGAGAGTAAGATCCCTTTTAAAAGCCAGTTCCGGACCTTTTTCCTAAGTCCGATGATGGTGCCGATTGCTTCAGTGGTACTGATCTGGCAGGTGCTGTTCCATTATAACGGAATGATGAATGAGGTCATCGGCTGGTTCGGAAAGGACAAGATCGACTGGTTGAATTCTGATTATGCACAGGTGGTAATTATTGTATTGTTTCTGTGGAAAAACCTGGGCTATAATATGATTTTGTTTATGTCTGCCCTGAGCAGTATACCGAAGGATATCTTAGAGGTAGCGGTATTGGAGAGTGCAACGCCGATGCAGATTTTCTGGCATATCAAGCTCCGGTATCTGTCCTCGACCATTTTGTTTGTGACAATTATGTCATTGATTAATTCTTTTAAGGTATTTCGGGAAATCTATCTGTTAAAGGGAGATTATCCTTATCCGACGATGTATATGCTCCAGCATTTTATGAACAACACGTTCAGCAAGCTGGATTATCAGAAAATGTCTGCAGCGGCCATCATGATGGCAGTTGTGATGGTCATCATTATCGGTATCCTTTTCCTTACCGAGAATTATTTTGGAAAGGATGTGGAAGGATGAGCATGAAGAGAAGGGATCCTGCGGAGCTCTGGAGCCGCCGGCTGAAACGCAGGAAGAAAATTAAAAATACCCGTCGGATGATACGGATTCTGTTGGGAACGATGGTGGCAGGATGCTTTGCCGTATTGTTCCTGATGCCGATTATCTTAACGATTACCAATTCGTTTATGTCATCATCAGAGATTGCCGCCAACTATGGACAGGTTTTTGCCACAACGGATTCCGGGGGCAAGGTATTTATTTCATCTAAGGTAAATTTAAAATTTATTCCGGATATGGTATCCTTCAGCCAGTATGTAACGGTTCTGTTTAAGAGTCCGGATTATCTGCTGAAATTCTGGAATTCTGTAATTCTGGTTGTGCCGATTGTGGTTTTTCAGTTACTGGTAGCGGCAGGTGCCTCATTCGGATTTTCAAGATACCGGGGAAGAATCAAGGAATTGATTTTTTTTGTTTATATTATTTTAATGCTGATGCCGTATCAGGTGACTCTGGTTCCCAATTATCTGGTTTCGGACTGGCTGCATATTTTAGATACCAACTGGGCGATCTGGCTGCCGGGAATTTTCTCACCGTTTGCGGTATTTCTTCTGACGAAGTACATGCGGCGAATCCCGGTTTCCGTGATGGAGGCGGCACAGATTGACGGTGCAGGCGAGTGGCAGATTTTTACGAAAATCTGTATGCCGCTTTGTAAGGGAGCCATGTGCTCTATTGCGATTTTGATTTTTATTGATTATTGGAATATGGTGGAACAGCCATTGATCCTGTTGTCGGATTCCAATAAGCATCCATTGTCCGTATTTTTGTCGAAGATTAATTCGGGAGAAATCGGACTTGCATTTGCTGTTGCAACAATTTATATGGTCCCGCCCATTCTGGTGTTCCTCTATGGAGAGGATTATCTGGTAGAGGGAATCACGTATCAGGGTGGAATTAAGGGATAGTGCTGGATGAGGAGAGAAACGATGGAAGAGAAGAATACAACGAAAAGAAGAGAATGGGTGAAGAACGCAGCAATCATATTCTTAACGATCATGTTGCTGTTGACGTTCTTTTCCAATACGATCATGAATTATTCCCTGCCGGAAGTGGCAACACAGTATGTGCAGACCGGAACGATCACGGCAAAGGTGCGCGGAACCGGTAAGGTGGAGGCTTCTGATCCGTATAATGTCATTGCAAAGGAGTCCCGTGTCATCACCAGTGTGGCAGTAAAGCAGGGGGATATCGTAGAAAAGGATCAGGTAATTTATTATCTGGAAGAATCCGAGAGCGATGAACTTACGAAGGCTGAACAGGAGCTGGAGGATCTGGAACTGAATTATATGAAGGGACTGTTCGGAGCGAATGTCTCTCCGGAGGTCATTACGAAGGTTGCAAATGGAAATATCGACAGCTTCAGCCAGTTACAGGCCAAGGTGACCGATATGCAGAACCGTTTGGAGGCTGCAAAGAAGCGGGTAGAGGAATGCCAGAAAAACGTGGATGCCCTAACTCTTCAAAGTACGAAGGCAACCAATGATGCAACAGTTAGTACGGGAGCAGAAGAACTTGCAAAAGATCAGGCTTCAACGGATTTGACGAATGCACAGACTCGATTTGAACAGGATAAAACAGCAACGATTACAGAATTGAATAACCAGATTAAAGAATTGCAGGCACAGATTTCTGACCTGGAAACTTATGTCAAGAATGCAGAATCTATTTCAAACAGTGTGGCCGGTAATCCGACAGCTACTCCGTCACCTACAGTGTCAGGTGGAATTGATAACTACATTACACAGCGGGATGCAGCATTACAGATTGTAAAAGATAAGGTTACAGCAATTGGAAAAGCCAAAATGGGGGCTGGCTATACGATAAGCAGCCTGAAAAAAATTGAGGATGTAAAGTCAGAATATAATAAATTGTATGAACTTGTAAAAAATTCATCAGAGTATCAAACGATGATTGCGGATTATAATGCCGCTTTATCACAATATTACATTGTGGAGAACAATTTTAATAACGCCTCGAGTGATTTAAGTCAGTACTCATCCCGAAAAGAATTATTAGAAAGTAAGAAGGAGCAATTAAAGCAGTTACAGAGTAAACTTGTTGAAGTACAGGCAATTACAGCATCCTCGGATGGTGATGTACAGGATGCACAGAACCGCCTCAATCAGGCAAATCGTAATATCTTAGAGATTACAACTGCAAACAGTCAGGCCAGTGTGGCATGGCAGAATCGTATTGCAGATGCCAATGATGCCTTAAAAACAGCGCAGGCAGTTTATGACTTATTAAAGGAAGAACAGACCTCTCTTGCGGCAGATATTAATGCGGAACTGGATCTCTCCAAGACGAATAAGGACATTCAGAAAAAGAAAGAAGAGATAGAGAAGCTGAAGGAAAAGTCCATGGGTTCTGCAGTCAAAGCACCGGTGGCAGGAACAATTACTACGGTGAAATATGTGGCCGGTGAGACTACACAGCCGGAGGACATCATGGCAGTAATCCAGCCGGAGGGTAAGGGCTTTACCCTTTCTGTCTCCGTGACCAATGAACAGGCTAAGAAGGTGCAGATCGGTGATATGGCGGAGCTGCAGAATTCCTGGTATTATGAGGATGCAAGGGTGATGCTGTCTGCAATTAAACCGGATCCGGATAAGCCTGGAACCAATAAGCTGCTGGTGTTTGATGTGAGTGGATCAACCATTCAGGCAGACCAGTCCTTAAGTATTTCCGTAGGACAGCGCAGTCAGGAATATGAGCTGGTGGTACCGAACAGCGCCATCCGTGAGGATAACGATGGTAAGTTTATTCTGACGGTGGAATCCAAGAGCAGTCCGTTAGGAAACCGTTATATTGCAACCAGAGTCGGTGTGGAAGTACTGGCTTCGGATGATAATAACTCTGCAATTTCTGCACCGCTTTACGGATACGAATATGTCATTACGACATCCACGAAGCCGGTAGAAGCAGGAAAGCAGGTTCGTCTTGCGGATAATTCCTGATGAGGAATGCGTTAAGAACCATAAGAAAATGCAGGACAGCTGTGGAAAGGAAGTTACAGTGGGAATAAGGCTTAAACGTTTTTTCTCCAATTTTACAATAAAGCAGATTGTGTTCAGCCTGATGGCGGTGGTATCGTTGCTGTTGTTTCTTGTTTTAACCATCTGGTCACACCATCTGACCAGTCAGTTGACAGACCAACAGGCTGCACAGCGATGGGACAAGGACGGAAAAAGTGTTCAGGTAAGCTGCTACTTTACAGATCAGGTGAAGCCTACCGACATGGAGTTTATAGGGTTTAAAAAGAAGCTTGAACAGATGTTGAAGGAGACACTTCCTGCCGATGAATATAGTGAAGAGAATGACAGGCGTCTGGTGGTAGATGGCTATAGTGCCATGGGGAAGGTGACGGTTCTTAGTGAAAAAGGAAAGCTCACCGATGTCGATGCGATTGGAATCGGAGGAGATTATTTCCTGTTTCATCCGGTGAAGCTCCTTTCCGGAGGATATTTCACCGGCGAGGATCTCATGCAGGACAGTATTATTCTGGATACGGAGGGTGCATGGCAGCTGTTCGGATCCAATGATATTGTCGGGAAAAGTGTGATGATTGGCGGTGTGCCACATTATGTGGCAGGAGTCATTGAACGGGATGGCAGTAAATTTGCAAAGAGTGCCGGATTAAATAAGACGACGGTGTATCTGTCGGATGATTCCCTGCAGGCTTATGGAACAACAGCGGGCATCAGCAATTATGAGGTTCTTGCTCCAAACCCGGTTCGGCATTTCGTCTACAATGCCGTGAAGGATCAGCTTGGCGTGGCGGAGGATGATATGGTCGTTGTGGAGAATACGACACGGTTCAAGGTGGAGTCGCTGATTCCGGTGATTCTGGAATTCGGCACACGTTCCATGCAGAATGCCGCAATCCGGTTCCCTTTCTGGGAGAATTTGGCGCGCGGTTATGAAGATGTGTGTGCATTGATACTGATTTTTCAGTTTTTGTTTTTACTCATTCCGGGGACGATCCTGATTGTCTTTTTTGTTTGGAAATGGAGGCATCGGACGTTTACCTGGAAAGATTTGGGAAACCGTATCATAGATATAAGGGATGGTCTTCGAAAGAAGAGCAGGCGGGAAAAGGAAAAATGGGAGAATTTCTGATTCCCGGAAGGAAAGGAGGACAATTATGAAAAAGGTAATCGTATCGTTACTGGCTTTGGCACTTGTGATTGGGTGTTTTGCCGGATGCGGAAAGAAAGAAAAGGGTGACATGCAGCAACAGGCAGTTTCCAGGGATTATGTGTATAAGCAGGAGGTTATTTCCTATAATGGAAGTGGTACAGCACCCAGCGGACTGATTCAGATCGGGGATAAGGTTTATGGTTACAGCTATGAATGGCGTGAGATGGATGGGGCTGTAACGCCAAGAACCGATATTGAGGGTGGCGGAAACACTGAAAAAGCAGCAGAAGCCGAGGATGTCGATACAGCAACAGAAGAGACTGTGGCAGAACCGGAGCCAGGTACGGAGGAGACAGCAGAGGACATTGCAGAAAGCTATTCTTCCATGATTTTTTATGAAATTCTGGAGGACGGCACCTTTGGGGAAGGACATGAGCTTCAGGGGGCACCGGATCAGTCCATTAATTCATTTACAGCAGATTCACAGGGGAATCTTTACTGCCTGCGCAACGTGCATGTATATGATGACGGCAGTGATACCAGTGAAGATCTGTATTACCTGGAGCAGAAAACACTGGATGATGAAACCGTGTTCAGTGTAAATCTGAATGAACTTCCGGAAATAAAGAAGATTGTTGAACAGCAGGGATGGCTTTATATTAATGGACTGTTTGCAGAAGAGGATGCGTTGTATCTTGTCTGCGGAAGCAGCATTCTGAAGTTTGATAAGAATGGAAACATGGTAGGCAATGTCATCAGGCAGGATGCCGGAAATGTATTGGATGGTGCATCTGTTGTCCGTGGCAGAGACGGGAAATATGCAGCCATTAATTATGGGGATAATGGAATGAAGGTTTATCCGCTGGATCTTGCAAACGGTACAATCGGAACGGCTGCAGAGCTTGCGGGAAACAGCTACAGCTTCAGCTTTTATCCGGGTTCCGGATATGATTTCTATGTATCCGATAACTATGCGGTTTATGGATATAACCTTGGGGATACTACCGTTACGAAGCTCATGAGCTATGTGGATTCCGATATTGATGTCTGGCAGATCAATAATATTATTCCAATCAGTGATACCGAGTTTTATGGTTCATATTCCAGTGCCTCTGACTGGCGGGATGGAGTTTCTAAATTTACGAAGGTAGATCCGAAGGATGTCAAGGAGCGCCAGGTGATTACCCTTGCCATGGCAAGCACAGACTGGACGGTAAAAAGCCGGGTAATTGAGTTTAATAAAAAAAATGATACCTACCGGATCAGCCTGATTGATTATTCCTCTGAGTCAGGTGAGTACGAGGAAGGCATTTCCAGAATGAATACGGATATCGTATCCGGTAAAGTACCCGATATTATCCTGCTGGATGACTCCATGCCAACGGACAGCTATATCAGTAAAGGCCTGTTTGCAGATCTTCTTCCCATTATCGAAAAAGATGAAGAGATTGACCGTAATGACCTGATGCCGAATGTAATGGAAGCTTTTTCCAGGGACGGAAAGCTATATCGTCTTATACCGTCTTATTCTATAAGAACGATTGTTGCGAAGACCTCTGATGTCGGGGAAGAACGTGGCTGGACCGTAGAAGAGGCGATGGCTCTCTGGGACTCCAAGCCGGAAGGAACGGAGTTTATTGCAGGGGCAACCAGAAGTGAGATGCTGAATATGTGTATGAGCTTTGCCGGCAGCCAGTTTGTGGATTACAGTACAGGGGATTGTGATTTTAACAATGAAGGCTTTCTGAATTTATTAGAATTCCTGAAACGCTTCCCGGTTGAAATTTCTGATGATTATTATACCGATGAATATTGGAATTCCTATGACAGCCTGTGGAGAACCGGAAAGGTCATTACCCAGCAGATGTATCTGGGTGATTTCCGTAATCTCAACTATACAGAGAAGGGGACCTTCGGGGAACCGATTACCATGATTGGCTTTCCTTCCACAGATCAGGATGGCTCCGTTCTTGTACCGACCATGCAGTTTGCAATTTCTGCGAAGTCAAAGAATCAGGATGCCGCATGGCAGTTCCTGAGGTATTATCTGACAGAAGACTATCAGAATGAAGCACCTGGATTTCCTCTCAGCATGAAGGTATTGGAGAAACGGGCCGAGGAAGCGATGGATCGTCCTTATTATATGGATGAGAATGGAAATAAGGAATATTATGATGATATTATCTATATTGATGATGTAGAGGTTACGATCGATCCGATGACCCGGGAAGAGGTGGATCACTTTATGGAGATCCTTAAGACCTTTAAGAATGTCGGGCGATATGATGATACACTGATTAATATCATTTCCGAAGAGGCAGAGCCTTATTTTAACGGACAGAAGAATGCAGGTGAGGTTGCACAGATTATCCAGAACCGTGCACAGATTTATCTTCACGAGATACAATAAAGAAACAGGGGAATGATCAGGGAGAACGGAATGAAAAAGCTGAAAGTGACAAAACTGCATGGTACGTTTCTGGCGATGAATCTGCTTCCCATTATACTGATGGGGCTTGTCATTACCATATTCAGCGCTAACCGGTTTGCAGCATCCATGTACCACGAGGTTCAGGGGGGATTAAAGGATCTTTGCAATACGATTCAGGTAACTATAGATGAATTGTATCCCGGAGCATATCATGTGGAAGAAACGGAAGATGCAATTTATTTTATGAAGGGCGGGCATGTCCTTAATGGGGATTATGAGCTGATTGATTCTGTTAAAAAGGTTGCCAACGTGGATATTACACTTTTTTATCAGGATATCCGGGTAGCAACAACGCTTGAGAACCATAAGGGTGAACGTCCGGTCGGGACGCAGGTAAGCCCTGTGGTAAAGCGGGATGTATTAGATAAGGCTGATGATATGTTTTATTCATCTGTTATGGTGGAGGATGAGCGCTATTTTGCCTATTATGCACCATTGTTTGCGGAGGATGGAAGCTGTATCGGAATGATTTTTGTTGCGCAGCCATCGGCGAATGTGGAGCGGCTGATCCGCAATTCCATTACGCCGATGGTTGTAATCGCAATTCTTGTCATGATTCTGGTTGCATTTGTGACCATCCACTACACAACAGGTCTTGTAGATACGATTAAGAAGATCGAAACATATATGGCGAATATTGCCAAGGGATACCTTCATGATGCGTTGGATTATGAGGTGTTAAAGCGTGACGATGAGCTGGGTGAGATGGGAAGAAATGCGGTACGTATGCAGAAGTCTCTGCGGGAGCTTGTGGAAGAGGACACATTAACCGGACTCAATAACCACCGCTGTGGAGAAAAAAAGCTGCAGCGGACTTATGAGGATTATGCGAAGCGGGGTATCAGCTATTGTGTGGCACTTGGAGATATTGACTTCTTTAAGCGGGTCAATGATACCTATGGTCATGACTGTGGAGACGTGGTGCTGACCGAAATCGCAAAGAGGCTGAAATATTTTATGCGTGGCAAGGGCTATGCGGTGCGATGGGGTGGTGAGGAATTTCTGCTGGTCTTTCCGGAATTCCATATCGATGAAGCAGAAGAGGTAATGAAGGAATTTATCCATGAACTGGATGCACATTCGGTTTTCTATAAAGAAGAAATAGAAGTTCATATCACGATGACCTTTGGTATTGTGGAAGCCGGAGAACAGTTTGCTAACATTGACAGCATGGTAAGCGGTGCGGACCGGCGGCTTTATATCGGAAAGCAGAACGGGCGAAACCAGGTTGTGGCAGAAGAACGATCAGAACAAGATTTGTAATCTTTTGTAATGGATTTGAAAAGACATCCTCCGGTAAAAAAGCTATACTGTAATTGTAAAGATTGCGTTCATTGGGAAGGCATTGGACAATTTACAGACAGCAAAAGAATGGAGGATAAAGAGTGAATCCAGTTTTCGAACAAATGAGCCGGATCGGAATTATTCCGGTCATTGCATTAGATGATGCAGGAGATGCCGTTCCCTTGGCAGAAGCGTTGTTAAAAGGTGGAATTTCCTGTGCGGAGGTGACATTCCGGACGATTGCCGCAGAAGAAACGATCAGGAAGATGAGTGAAAAATATCCGGAAATGCTGGTCGGGGCAGGAACGGTACTGACAACCGATCAGGCAGACCGCGCTGTTGCAGCAGGTGCAAAGTTTATTGTAAGCCCGGGATTAAATCCGGTAACCGTAAAGTATTGTCAGGCAAAGGGGATCCAGGTGATTCCCGGAATCATGACTCCGTCAGAAATTGAACTGGCATTGAGCCTGGGACTTACGGAAGTGAAATTCTTCCCGGCAGAAGCGGCAGGCGGTGTCAAGATGATTAAGGCATTGAGTGCTCCCTACGGTAATGTGCGTTTTATGCCTACAGGCGGAATCGGCCCTGCCAATATGGAGGACTATTTAAGCTTCCAGAAGGTATTTGCCTGTGGAGGAAGCTGGATGGTGAAGAAGGATCTGATTCAGGCAGGTGCGTTTGACCGGATTACGGAATTATGCCGTCAGGCAGTACAGAAGAAGGAGGAAATCCGCTCATGTCAAAAGTAGTTACGATGGGGGAAATCATGCTCCGGCTGTCGACCCCGAATTTTGAAAGGTTTATTCAGGCAGATGAATTTGATATTCATTATGGAGGTGGAGAGGCGAATGTCGCTGTATCCCTTGCCAATTATGGATACGATACCGAATATGTGACGGCAGTACCTGATAATGAGATCGGGGAATGTGCCGTGGCTGCATTACGCAAGTATAATGTGGGAACGAAGTACATTGCACGCTGCGGGGAACGTCTTGGTATTTATTATCTGGAATCCGGTTCTGCCATGCGTCCGTCCAAGGTGGTGTATGACCGTGCTCATTCCTCAATTTCCACGGCAACAGAGCAGGAGTTTGATTTTGATACCATTTTTGCCGATGCGGACTGGTTCCATTTTACCGGAATCACCCCGGCCATCTCGGATTCTGCGGCAGAGCTTACCGAGAAAGCACTGATTGCAGCTAAGAGGCATGGTGTGAAGATTTCTGTGGATCTGAATTTCCGCAAGAAGCTGTGGACCTCTGAAAAGGCACAGCGTGTTATGACCGGACTGATGAAATATGTAGATGTCTGCATTGGAAACGAAGAGGATGCGGAACTCGTACTTGGCTTTAAACCGGCACAGACTGATGTGGTAAGCGGTAATCTTGAGCTTGCCGGATACCGTTCGATTTTTGAACAGATGGTAGAAAAGTTTGGATTTGAATATTGTGTTTCCTCCTTACGTGTCAGTCATTCGGCTTCTGATAACGGATGGTCGGCGTGTATGTATGCAAGGGATACGAAGGAGTTCTATCATTCAAAAGAATATCAGATCCGCCCGATTGTGGATCGTGTGGGTGGAGGAGATTCCTTCGCAGCCGGTGTAATCTGCGGATTGCTGGATGGCAAGAAATTTCAGGAGGCATTGGAGTTTGCGGTAGCGGCTTCTGCATTAAAGCATACGATTCCGGGGGACTTTAATATGGTATCACGGAAGGAAGTAGAAACCCTCGCAGGAGGAGATGCTTCCGGAAGAGTACAGCGATAGTCATAGTCTGAGAGCAGATTTGAATTGTGTATTTTAAAAAAGTGATGAAAGTGATCATAGAAAAGCCGGTGCATACCATGATATGCACCGGCTGATTTTATGTGCGATTGCCATGTATATGGGAAAATGATCCAGTGGATCATTTTTGAGTCTTGATAAAAGAAATCTGCTTTTCAATAGTTTCATCTGCCGGAAGATCAAATCCGAAATAGCGGACAGCATTCCGGTAGGAAATATCCTTCACAATTTCTTTTAAGGTCGCAAGGTCATCCGGAAATTCTCCATTTTCTACCAGTTCACCAAGCAGATTACAAAGAATCCGTCGGAAGTATTCATGTCTCGTGTAGGAGATAAAGCTCCGGGAGTCGGTCAGCATTCCGACAAAGCCGGACAGGTTGCCGGAGGCAGCCAGAGATAATAACTGGTTCTGCATGCCGTTCTTATGATCGTTAAACCACCAGGCACTTCCGTGCTGCAGCTTCGATACTGCAGTCGAATCCTGAAAGCATCCCATGATACAATCAATTGCTTCGTTGTCGTGTGGATTAAGGCTGTAGAGGATGGTTTTCGGAAGCTCATCGGTTTCACACAGAGCGTTTAGAAACTCTGCCAGTGTGGAAACGGGAGCACAATCTCCGATACTGTCAAAGCCGGTATCGGCACCGATGCGGGCGAACATCTTGTGATTGTTGTCACGGCGTACCCCATAGTGAAGCTGCATCACCCAGTTGCGGTGCCGGTACTCCCGGCCGAGAAAAAGCAGGAGTGCCGTTTCATATTGCAGTTCTTCCTGTGCATCCACCATTTGTCCCTGCATTCTTTTATTAAAGATTTCTTCGATAAGAGAGTCAGAGGCAGGAGAGAACATGACATAAGGCAGACCATGGTCACTGACGAGACATCCTCTTTCAGCAAAATAATCCATCCGGATGGAGAGAGCCTTTTTCAAATCTTCAAAGGTTGTAATCGAAATTCCGGAAACCTCTGCAAGAGTATGAATGTAATACGGAAAATCCGGTTTCCCGATGGAAACCGCACGGTCCGGACGCCATGCCGGAAGAACCTGTACAGGGAAACTCTTATCTTCTGCAAGCTGCATATGGTATTCCAGAGAATCTATCGGATCATCCGTGGTACAAAGCAAGGTGACGTTGGAGCGTTCAATGATGGAGCGGGCACTCATGGAGGGATTGGCAAGCTTTTCATTACAAAGGTTCCAGACCTGCTCTGCAGAATCTTTATTCAGAATGCCGTGATAGTCAAAGTAACGCTGTAATTCCAGATGACTCCAGTGATAGAGTGGATTACCGACTGCTCTGCCAAGAACCTCTGCCCATTTGAAGAATTTCTCTTTATCCGGGGCGTTGCCGGTGATAAAGCGTTCCTCCACACCACAGGCGCGCATGAAACGCCACTTATAATGGTCGCCTCCAAGCCACAAAGAGGTGATGTTGTCAAAATGACGATCCTCCGCAATTTCCTTTGGGCTGATATGACAGTGATAATCCAGAACCGGCATCGTTTCTGCTGCTTCATGGTAAAGTCTCCGTGCCACATCACTGTGTAATAAGAAATCCTGATCCATAAACGGTTTCATGAAATACCTCCATTTCATTACCAGACAATCGGGGACTGCTGGTATTCATTATGTAATAGCGTGTGATTTTTGCTGGAAGCGACAGCCTCGTAGGTATGGGCAATCCGGACATCCTCTTTAAACAGGGACAATCCATCTTTGGATAAAAGCATAGAAGCATCTGCCGGCTTTGCAATCAGTGGGATTTCACTTTCCTTCCTGATACGGTTTAAAAGCGGTGAAGCATTCTTACGGAAGCCCAGGAGTCTTGCATAGGGAATCTGTAAACAAGAGTCAGAGTCCTTAAGAAAGACTTCGTCCTTACGCAGCTCAAGCAGAATGTGCATCAATACGCGGCTGATTCTGGTATAAGTGAGATCCCTGGACTTCAATAGCTGGCAGAAGCCGGAAAAATCACGGTATTGAGGAAGATACTTCCGGATTTTCAGGGAAAGTTCCTCACTGCAGTCTTCAAAGCAGGAGTAGCCATCTGCCCGGTCAGAGAGCAGCTTATAATGTAAAAGCAGGGAAAAATCGGCTTCGGTAATTCCGTAATATATTTCCGGATCTGACTTCCAGATTGGAAGTACCTGTGTCGGAATCTGGGAAACGAAGGCGGTATCCATAAGGAGCGAGTCCAGAGAATCTTCATGAATTCCGGCTGCCTTGCGGAGTGCGGAAGCAGAAGAATAGCTTCCGGAATCCGAAGAAAGCTGAGGGCTGTGGTAGCCTTCCCCTTTTCGCAGAATGGAAACCGGTGTAATATGGCTATGGCGGCGGAGCAGCGACTTACAGTACTCGATACCAAGAATGTTGTTTGGCATATAAATGGAACCGGAAGGCTCCTGTAAGGCATTCTGCACGGCTGCCGGATAGGAAAGTCCCTGTTTCTGATAAGAAGCAAGTGCTTTATGGTATTCCGGATCCTGCTCTAAGGTAAGCTGACTTTGGGCGTAATGAGAAAGCTGTGTGGCATTTCCACATTCGCTTCCAAAGGAAAGCAGATCGACCACACGAAGACGGTCAATCAGGGAAACAGCTCCTTCTGCAAATCCTTCGGCACTGGAAAGAGCATAGCGGGAGGGCAGTTCAATTACAACATCAGCGCCCCCTGCAAGAGCCATTTTCGTACGAAGATATTTGTTCATCAGTGCAGGAGCTCCACGCTGTACGAAGTCTCCGCTCATTACAACGATGATGTAATCAGCCTCTGCCATCGCACGGGTCTTTAATAAATGATATTCATGTCCCTTGTGAAAGGGGTTGTATTCTGCAATTACTGCGGCTGTTTTCATAGTGTACTCCTTTTTAGCAACTATATCATAGGGAAGACCGGATCGGCAATTAAAAAAAGAGGCGAAAATGTTTCGAAAATTGCACAAAGTTTTTCCAATAGGGTACTTGTCGGAAAAGGCAGAATGGGCTATTATTTTTACATAAGCCGTGAAAGGAGACAGTGTGATGTCGTACATTGATATTATTAAAGATAAGGCAAGAATGGACAGGAAAACCATTGTCCTTCCGGAGACAACCGATAAGAGGACGCTGATTGCAGCATCCCAGATTATTCAGGAAGGAATTGCCAATATCATTATGATTGGCGATGCAGAAAAGATCATGGACGGGGCAACGTGGCTGGAGATTGATCTGACAGGAGTAAAGATTGTGAATCCACTCCTTTGTGAGAAGCTGGAAGATTATGTACAATTATTATACGAAACCCGTAAGAATAAAGGAATGACCGTAGAGAAGGCAAGAGAGATCCTGTTAAGTGATCCCCTGACCTTCGGTGTTATTATGGTTAAGGCAAATGATGCAGACGGAATGGTAGCAGGTGCATGCCATGCAACAGCAGACACCCTTCGTCCTGCCTTACAGATTCTGAAGACAGCGCCCGGCGTGAAGCTGGTATCCGGTTTCTTCCTGATGTGTGTACCGGACTGCGAATATGGAGAGAACGGAACCTTCCTGTTTGCAGACTGTGGCCTGAATCAGGATCCTACTGCAGAAGAGCTTGCTGCAATTGCCGATTCTTCTGCAAGAAGCTTTAAGAGTCTGGTCGGAGCAAAGCCGATTATTGCGATGCTTTCCCATTCCACGAAGGGAAGTGCAAAGCATCCGCTGGTAGATAAAGTGGTAGAGGCAACCAGGATTGCCCATGAGCAGTATCCCGGACTGTGTATCGATGGTGAGATGCAGCCGGATGCGGCACTCGTTCCCTCCATTGCAAAGTCCAAGGCACCCGGAAGTGAAGTTGCAGGTAAAGCGAATGTCCTGATTTTTCCGAATCTGGATTGCGGCAATATCGGTTATAAGCTGGTGCAGCGCCTGGGCAAGGCAGAAGCATACGGACCGATGCTTCAGGGAATTGCAAAGCCTGTAAACGATCTGTCCAGAGGATGTTCCTGGCAGGATATCGTTGGTGTTGTGGCACTGACAGCCGTACAGGCACAGTTATCTTAATAGCTTGATAAAGAGAGGATTGAAAGAATGAATATTTTAGTTATTAACTGTGGAAGCTCTTCTTTGAAGTTCCAGTTGATCAATTCCGAATCGGAAGAGGTCATTGCAAAGGGCTTATGCGAACGAATCGCAATTGAAGGAAGTCGTATGGTTTATACCCCGAAGGGGGGAGAAAAGCAGATTACCGTAGCTCCCATGCCGGATCATACCGCTGCAATCCAGATGGTGCTTGCCGCACTGACCGATGAAAAGACCGGTGTTGTGAAGAATCTTGGTGAGATCGGGGCAGTCGGACACCGCATTGTGCATGGTGGAGAGAGGTTTGCAAGCTCTACCGTGATCACCGAAGAGGTATTAAAGGCAATCGAAGAGTGTAATGATCTTGCACCGTTACATAATCCCGCTAATCTGATCGGTATCCGTGCCTGCCAGCAGCTTATGAAAGATACTCCGATGGTTGCTGTATTCGATACCGCATTCCATCAGACCATGCCGGAGGAGGCTTACCTTTACGGACTTCCGTATCGTTATTATGAGGATTACAAGATCCGTCGTTACGGCTTCCACGGAACCAGCCATTCCTATGTATCGAAGAAGGCTGCGGAACTCCTTGGACAGGATTATGAGAGTCTGAAGCTGATCGTATGCCACCTTGGAAACGGTGCCAGCGTATCTGCGGTAAAGAATGGTAAGTGTGTAGATACTTCCATGGGCCTTACTCCGTTAGAGGGACTGATCATGGGAACCCGTTCCGGTGATCTGGATCCTGCGATTGTAGAATTTATCTGCAATAAGGAAAACAAAGATGTTCATGAGGTTCTGAATATCCTGAATAAGGAATCCGGAATTTATGGTCTGTCTGAGGATTATTCCTCTGATTTCCGTGATTTGGAAGAAGGCTATGTGGAGGATAAAGAGAACTGTATCCGTGCCGTGGATGCGTTCTGTTACCGTGTTGCAAAGTATGTCGGTGCCTATGCGGCAGCCATGAATGGTGTGGATGCAATCTGCTTTACCGCAGGTGTCGGCGAGAACAGCGGTTTTGTCAGAAGTCTGATCTGCAAGTACTTTGGATATCTGGGCGTTGCCCTGAATGAAGCGGAGAATGAGAAGCGTGGCGAAGCACTCATTGTTTCAACGAAGGATAGCCGTACGAAGGTTTTGGTAATTCCTACGAACGAAGAGCTTGCCATTGCCAGAGAAACCGCAGCACTGGTTCAGAAATAGTTCTGGAAAATGGGTTCTGGAAAAAATCAAAAGAGCCCCTTGACAAAGTCATCGACCATAGCTATAATAGTTGGAGTGTGCGATAGTATGTTTACTATGGCATGACACCCACTTTGAGGGAGTAAGATATGTTGATCAATCTGACAGATGTTTTTACTTCTGAGGGAAAAGTCAGAAGAGAAAGCTTTACGTATGAACCCGGAACGGTTGAATATTTTGGTTTTGAGTATCCAATCCTTTCCAAAACGGATGCAGAGATTACGTTTCAGAATATCGGAAACAATAGAATTCTGCTTACGGGGACTATGGAGCTTGATTTGGAAATTCCCTGTGATCGATGTCTGCAGCCGGTGAGAACAACGGTACATGTTCCGATGGAGTATGAACTGGCATCTCCGGAAGCGACAGAGCAATCAGAAGACGCAGATGAACAGAGTTTCATGGTCGGATACGAGTTTGACGTAGATGCTTTCATGGAAAGTGAGATAAGTTTTAATATGCCGACGAAGATCCTGTGTAAGCCGGATTGTAAGGGGATTTGCAAGGTGTGTGGAAAGAACCTGAATGAAGGCGATTGTGGGTGCGACCAGTTCGTACCGGATCCGAGAATGGCGGCTATCAAAGATATTTATGATGCGTTTAATAAGGAGGTGTAAAGATGTCTATCTGTCCTAAGAATAAATCTTCTAAAGCTAGAAGAGATAAGAGAAGAGCTAACTGGAAAATGAGCGTACCTGGATTAGTTAAGTGCAGCAAGTGTGGAGCACTCATGATGCCTCACAGAGTCTGCAAGAACTGCGGATCCTACAACAAGAAAGAGATCATCGCTCAGGATTAATCCGAAAACTAAGGCTTCCCGTCACTGGGGAGCTTTTTGTTTTATATGAAGAAGATTCAGTAATGCGAAATTCCATTGATGTCTGCAGGCACAGCAGGGAATGGGCAGTGATTAGCTGCAGGGATATTATTTATTTCAAAGCCCATTCCGCCTGATACCTTTCTTCCTTTTGTTATTATTTTCGAAAGCTCATAAGCTTTTCCATTTTGGTCAGTTCTTCCGGAGAAGCATGCTTTTTAAGAACATGAACGATGGATTGGAATTCCTGGTCCGTAAAGTTGATGTTCTTTTCTTTTCCACGCTTCATTACTGCCATGAGAAACGGCATCATCTGCTCCCTGGATAGAGAAGCACTTTCGAAGATCAGGGCCTGAAGAAATTGCAGCTTATGAGGGGCAATTTCCTGTAAAGAGGGATCGTTCATCCATTCATTCGTCATAAGGGGCATCATCCTTTCTTTTCAAAATCCGGTTGTTGTTTCGGAAAATCAGGAATCACCCATGGCAGAGAACAGATCGAACATCTGCTTCTGCTCGGGGGTCAGCATTCCCATCAGCATATCCGTCATGCTCGAAGGAGAAGAAGAATCCCCTTCCGGCATGAAATCCTTCATCAGTTCCATGGTATGCATCATCTCCTGATATTGCGACATAGATTGCAAAACCTTCAGAATCTGGTTCAGCTGTTCTTTTTCTTCCTTCGTGCATAGGGGAAGAAGACGTTTCACTACCTGGGCTGGATCTGTATCATCCGGACGGATCATACAGCCACACAGCGGATAAGGACGCTTTCTCACAAAGTTAAGGGCAACCTGCAGCTCCTGAAATTTGATGTAAATGGCAAGATATTTTTGAAACTGATTGTCCATATAAGGCAGAAGAACCTTCAGCATCTGGATATGATTATTAGAAAACAGCGTATCGAAAGCTGAAATTTGACTGGTGTCCTTTTGCTCCATACAGACTCCTTTCCTTCATGATAGTTCATAACTGTTCAGTACTCTCACGGTTACGATAGTTCATTCTATGCGCGCAGATTCTTTCTTTATGCACTTTATACTCAAAAATGATGCATCGGGTCACTTTTTGAGTATGCATGGTAACAGAAAAGTAGGCTCCGCAGAGCCTACTTCTGAAGAAAGGGTGAAGAGAAATGAAAAATCAGCATCCGCATCCACAACCGGAGTTGTTGTTAGAGCCACACAGACCGTTGCCACAGAAGAGCAGAAGAAGGATGATCCAGCATCCACAGTCGGAGTCACCATTAAACAGACTGCTTCCGCATCCGTTACCGTTGCCACAGAAGGACAGAAGAAGGATAATCCAGAGAATGCTGCATCCACATCCGTTATTGTTGTTTGTTCCGCATCCGCAGGATGTTGCTGTTAAATCGCTCATAAGTTACCTCCAAGGGTATTTGTTTTATTTATGCTATATCATATGTAGGAAAGCTTGTATGTGTTTCAGTTGCACCATAAAATTTTTTATGTTATTTTTATTAATAGAGAAAGCATGTTGCAGTAAGGAAATGCAACGGGATGAGGGAGGATAACATGTCAAGATACACAAATGATTTGCCACTTAACAAACCGGCGGAGTTCGTCCAGTTTATGATGAATGATTACCTGAGCAAGAATGGCTTTTCCGCAGCAGAATGGAAGGGACAGCCCGTATACCGTGCCGGGGATCCGATGCTGGAGGGCTACAAGTTCATGACCTGGAGCTATATCAATGGAGTTCTACATGTAGAAGCGTGGTTAAAGGGATTGTTTGGTGGTGAAATGGGCCTGACAGGATTTGTAGGCTGTCTGCAGAAGAAGCCGTTTAAGCAGAGCCTTGAGCAGCTTTATACACTGATGCAGCAGGATATTCCGACGGATCAGATGAATGCAGGTGCAGCCGGTATGGCAGGCGGTACAGCCAATGCAGGTGCGGTTCCGGTTACAACGGTGAATAACACCTCCGCAGCAACCATATCGCTCATATTTGGTATCCTGGGATGTCTTACCGGACTCCTTGTTCCGATTGCCGGACTTTGCTGTGGTGTACTTGCTGTAATGCGCGGCCGTCTTGGACTGGGTTCCACGAAGGCCAAAATGGCGAAAGCGGGTAGGATACTTGGTATCATTGCCTGTGTGCTCAGCATTGTCATGTGGGTACTGAACATCATTCTTACCGTGCTGTAAGAGTATGGAATATGATTAAGATAGGAGTAAGAGAGTATGAGATACAGTTATAAGCCGTCGGGCGTGTGTGCAATGCAGATTAATTTTGATATCGATGGAGATGTGATCTCCAATGTGGAATTTATCGGAGGCTGCAACGGAAATCTTAAAGCCGTTTCCAAGCTGGTGGATGGATGTACCGTGGACTACATTGAAAGCAAGCTGCTTGGAAATACCTGCGGATTCAAGCCGACCTCCTGTGCTGACCAGTTATGCAAGGCAGTGCGTCAGGCATACGAAGAGACCAAATAAGGCAATATTGCTTAAGGGGAAAGGGCCGTGGAAGACACGGCTCTTTGCTGTTCATAGGAAAGTTCACTGGAATTTTCTGTAAAATATAAGCTGCGCATGGTACACAGCTTGCATATAGGGAAAATCTCCTATATGTAAAAACTTCTATATGTAGAAAAACACTTGCATATCTTTCTAGATATAGCTAAAATAAATGTATATGTTTTTATAAAGGAGTAGTATGTCATGACTTCAGAAAACCTGTCAGTTGGGGGCGTGCGTTTTCGCACCAGGGCAGATTATGAGGCGGCTCTGAGAGATCAGAAGAAGATTGATGAGATCAGGGCACAAGTGGATTTCAACAATAAAAAGCAGTTAGAAGGCCTGTTTAATGAAATGCAGGCCGGAGTCTACCGGTTCGAAACCATCATTGGAACTCATTTTGATGATGAGGTCTATGAGAAGATGGAGCAGATGAAGAGGAATCCTTCCACCCGGAAGAAAGAGAAAAAACATGTTCTTAAGAAAAGTGGAAACAAGGATCAACAGAAGGGAAAAAGAACTGCTGCTTCTGCAGGCAGACAGGCTGTAAGAACAGATATAAAGAATACCAGGAATAATGCAAAGTATCAGGCTGTAATTGAAAAGGAAGCACTTAAAGAGCTGCAGAAAGCAGAGAAGCTGCGGAAAAGAATTATGATTCTGGCATCAATCGTTGCGGCTGCGAGTCTTGGATACTTTTTCGTATATTATTATTTCAGCGCACGGACGAACATGGATTATGATCAGTTGGCCTCCCTTAAGGGAAGCAATGTATTAAATTCCGGAACACAGCAGGAACAGAATACCTTTTCCTTACATAAATCGGCCGTCCGGCTTCCGGATATCCTTCCGGAGTATGAAACTTTATATAATAAGAATAAAAAGCTAATCGGATGGCTCAAAATTGACGATACAAATATAGATTACCCTGTTATGCAGACCTCGGATAATACCTATTATCTGGATCATAATTACAACCAGGAATATGACAAGAATGGAAGTATTTTTCTGGATTATAACTGCAGTGTATATCCCCGTTCCACGAATATGATCGTCTACGGACATCATATGAAATCGGGCAGCATGTTCGGGAATCTGCAAAAATATGCCAAGGAATCCTATGGAAAAAAGCACGCTGTCATTACGTTTGATACGATTTATGAAAAGGCACAGTATCAGGTGATGTATGTATTCCGTTCACAGGTTTATAATGAGGATGATATTGTTTTCAAGTATTATCAGTTCATTGAGGCAAATTCTGAAACGGAATTCAATTCCTATATGCAGGAAATGAGTGCATTAAGCTTATATGATACCGGTGTGACGGCAGAATTCGGCGACAGCCTTCTGACGCTGTCCACCTGCGACAGCTCTCAGACGGACGGACGTTTCGTGGTGGTAGCGAAGCGGATTAGCTGATCGGACAGAATGAATCATATATTGACACAATCGGACAGATCCGTCCTTTGATTGCTTGTTGAAAATTGATTTCATTTTAGATATAGAAATGCAGTAACTATTCAGTACAGGTCGAAGCACTTACTGCCAAGACCGTAAGAAAATGATTCAGTAATGCAAAATCCCATCGGCGAAGCCGATTTGGAATGGATTTTGCATCGTAACTGTGAAGGTACTGAACAGTTACGAAATGCACAGTAAAAGAAAGGCTTGGGTTTTTCAATGACAAAAGTTGCAAAAAAGAAAAACAGAAAATTAAGAAGACAGATCCGGAAAACAATCGGTGCACTGCTGATGGTTTCCGCTATTGTAGTTGCTGCAATTCCGGTGACGGGAGTAAATGCAGATGAGAGTGGCAATGGCATTGCAGCACAGGCTGTGTCGTATCCGGATGAGACGCTGATAAAGGTTGTAAATTATACGGATAAGACAATGACAAGTTATGAATATTTAAAAGGAACGCAGTCTGCACCGTCAGATTGGCAGAGCAAGGTGCCTTATGTAGATCCAAGTGTTCCAATTTACACAACCGGAACAAGCGGAAATGTGAACTTTCAGTTTGCCTTTGTGACACCGTCTTCTACAGCGGGAGATCAGGTTGCAGTTATTCTTGGAGCAACGATTAATAACCTTCCAAATAATAGTCTTACCATTCCTGAACAGGTCGATGCATATAAGAAATATACAGCAAATACAACGAGTACCGGTTACTGTGCAGTGAACAGAAGTGATAAATTCTTGTATTATAAGACGGAATCCCAGAAGTTGGATGATAATAAGATGGGATTGTATATGGTCGATTCTTACAGCCCTTATGGATTGACGGAAAATGAAGTCAACTCTGCCAGAAAAGTAGATTATACTGTAGAAGAAAATAATTCTACCAATACGAATAAGGTTACCAAGAATGTAAAGGAATATATGGAGCATCAGGCAGATGACTCTTATCTTTATATTGTTGAGAAAACATGGACAGAAACAGATGGAGAGGGAAATCTGGTAGAAATGTCGGACAGACAGCCTTATCAGACTCATAAAATCATGATTGAGTCTATGAGTACCTGTGACTATGATAATCAGAGTCCATGGATTAACTTAGGAGATTCTGAACTGTATTATTGGAATGGCGGTGACAATAATCCGGTTGATCTGACGGAGGTCAGTAAATTTTCCAAGGCATTGGAGCCAAGTCAGCAGCGAATTCATGATGCCAAGGTGCAGTATATTGGAAGACAATATTTAACAGGAGCAGATGGAATCTGGCAGATCGCAGGAGAAGTGAAAGCAGACACCAACCCGGAAAACGGTGTGTTCTCCGGAAAAGGTCAGATAGTAAATCTGACAATTGGTGATAATTTATTGGGAATTGGTGATGCAGCATTTTATAGCTGCGGTGGTCTTAAGAGCGTTACATTGGGAAATGGTTTAAGTACGATAGGTAACTCGGCGTTTGCTAACTGTATTAATCTGGATAGCTGCAATATGCAGTTATATTCTGAGATTACAGCAATAGGACGAAATGCATTTCTGAACTGTCGTGCTTTGAAGAAGATTACAATTCCGACCAGTGTGAAGGCTATTGGCGACTATTGCTTTAAGGGGTGCAGCGCACTGGAAGAAATTGAATTGTGTGGAAATGGAAGCAATGTACAGTTAAACGGTATTGGATATATGGCTTTTCAGAACTGCTCCAGTCTTTCCAGTATTACATTCCCGTCAAGCTTTTATCAGGATTCAGACGGACTGGATTCAAAATACCAGAAAGGTATTCCCATTTGGTATTTTGATGGTTGCTCCAGCCTTCAGTTTATTAAAGTACAAAACAATGAGCTGGATATAACCGATCAATTGGATGTTAAAACTTATCAACAGACAAAAACAGTTGATAAGCATAAAAAGGCAGACACCACAGAAAATGAAACGGATGCGATTAATCGTTTCTTAAATACGGTTACGGATAGTTTTTTCTTTGAAGGTCCAAGCAAGATTGCAGCATATAATGATACAGATTCACCGATTCATCTGACGGCGAAGATTCACTCTGCATCCTTTAAATATCTGGATGAAGATAAGTATGAAAAAGTGATTACCTGTCCGGAATCACCCTCACATTCCAATACATTTATCATCAACAGTTATGGACAGCTTCTGGAGATGGATGTTGACGACCAGTGTAAGGAAGTGGAAATTCCGAGCAAGATTGGTGCATTTGGTATTAAGGAGCTTTCTTCAGACAGCTTTAAGCATAAGTGTTTTTTGGAGAAAGTAACGATCCCGAGTACTGTTGAATCCATCCAGAGTGGAGCTTTTGAGGGATGCCACCGGTTAAAACACGTTATTTTTGAACAGCCGGAAAGCAGCAACCTTGTGATTCAGGATAATGCATTTAATACGCAGGTAGTAGATCCGCTTTTACATATTAAAGGATGTAATGATAAGACAACTCATCCTGATGATAATGAAAAAAATCCATCTTTAACCTTTACCGGAACAATTTCCGAAAGTTCACCGACATTCCAGTATGCGATGAACCCGAACAATAATATTAACCGTGGCGGACAGCCGACAACCTATATTACCTTTTACAGTGGATGGCCGACGAATCTGACGGTACAGTATAATCAGGATACAAAGAAGAATGAATTAATTGATTATCCGAAGTATGATGAACTGACTTCTTATACGAAGGATTCGTTCCCGTATATGACGACTGAAATGGTATCAGCAGCTTCTCAGGCGGTGAGAGATTATGAAAACTGGAAGACCAGTGGATACAGTAATGCATTACGTCCGACAGAGGATGAGATGGCGATTGTAAATTCTGCGCTAAATCCGGTATTACCGGCCGGCATTACAGCAATTAAGTCCGGAATTTTCTCAGATCTTGATTCAGACGGAAAGGTTGTAAGTGGTGGAACTACAGCAAATCCGAATACCAAGGTAGAATCAGTAACCTGTAATACGGTTGAAACGATTGAGCCATATACGTTTGCAGGATGCACCGGTCTTACCGGCTTTTGGATGAATGGCGGAAATAAGATTGATGATTATGCTTTTAAGAATTGTGGTGAAAACCTTGTTAATGTAGGAATTGGAAGTTCTGTCAGTGAACTTGGGAAGAGACCATTTGCAGGATGTACTGGTGTATCGAATGTTGTATTTACCGACAACCCGAACTTTACCTGTGAAGAGGCCATTATTTACGGAACAACCGATGGGGTTAAGGACACCATTGTAGAATGTCTGGAAGGACGTGGTTTATTACAGGAAGTCAGCAATACGCAGGTTGGACCAGATGAATTAGCCGGTATTACAACAATTATGCCGGAAGCTTTTAAGAATTGTGATGAAATTGTAACTGTGGATTTAAGCTCTTCGAGTGTGACCAGCGTTCCAGAGCAGTGTTTTGCACAGACAGATCGCTTGTCTACAGTGATTCTTCCAAATGGAACGGTAAAGAGTATTGACAAGGGAGCATTCTGGAACAGCTCCATTGCGAATGTCCGTATTCCGGATAAAGCAACACTGATCGAATTACAGGCATTTGCTAATGTAAAAGAAAAGGATAATGAGATTGTTTTAGATCGGGATGGCAATCCTACGATTGAGGATGTAAGCAGTGGACACCGGAATATTACCATCAACTGTCCGGATGACAGTTTTGCGAATACCTATGCAGATAAGTATTATTACCTTAATACGAAGTCTTATGAATATTTTAAGGTTGTATTCAAGGATGGAATTGATTTCAGTACCCTGTCAGAACAGACCGTAATGTATGGAGAAGCTGCCAAGGAACCGACACCGAAGGAACACGATGGAGTAACCTTCACCGGATGGGATTCTGATGGATATAAGTATGTTATTGAAGATGGTACATACTATGCGCAGTATAGTGGAGCTGCTTACTCTGTAACTTATGTAGATGGTGTAACCAGTACGGTGATGAGTAAGGAAACGGTAGAGGCCGGTAAGAATGGCAATCCTCCGACGCCTCTTACTCATGAAGGATATACCTTTGTAGAATGGAGACCTTCACCGACAGGTGTTACCGAGGATATGATCTGTGTAGCTTATTACAAGGATAATTCCGGTGATTCCAGCAGACATAAATGTACATTTTATGGCAGAGACGGAAGTGTGGTAGCAACTTACACAGTAAATGATAAAGATTCTGTAACACCGCCCGCAGCACCGACTGTATCGGGATATACATTTGTAAGCTGGATACCAACAGACTTTACGAATATTACGGAAGATAAAGTATATTATGCATCCTACGAAAAGACAGTGGTAAATCCAAGTGCTTCACCGAGCGGAGGTTCTTCATCAGGTACATCAGCTTCCCCGTCTTCAACAGCTGGAAACAATGGCAATAACAATGGTAATAATGGTGATAACACGAAGAAGTATACCGTAAGCGTATCCGGTGGAAGCGGAAGCGGAAGCTATCCGGCAGGAGCAATTGTAGCCCTGAATGCTTATGATATGGGTGTTGGAAAACAGTTTGACAAGTGGACAACATCAACAGCAGGAGTGGGATTTGCAAATGCAGAAGCAACCTCAACGACCTTTACTATGCCGGCAGCCAATGTTGCCATTACGGCAACGTATAAGACCGGAAACGGAGCTTCCTCAAATACAGGTGGAAACAATGGAGGCAGTGGAACGTCTGGTAATAGTTCTAATGGAAACTCCGGATCGAACGGAAGCTCTGGGAGCAATTCGAATCGCAACAGCGGAACGACCGTAGAAGTAACGAAGCCGGGGATTTCCAACACGAATCTTGCGGGTGCGACTGTAGCAGGATCTACCGATAACTTTGTGGTTAAGGTAACTGAAGACCAGACGGCAAATGATCTGGCTGTACAGGCATTACAGGCAAAATTCGGAGATATCAGCAGGGTGAAGTATTTACCGATGGACATCAGTCTGTATGATTCCACAGGCAGAACCAAGATTGCGGATACTTCGGGAATTTCTGTGAATATTACGTTACCGCTGCCGGATGATCTGGCACAGTATGCAGGAAATAATAAAGTGGCATCCACGTTGGGAGGAACCATTGAAGATCTGAATACCAGATTTACAACTGTGGATGGCGTTCCCTGTGTGAACTTTACTGCAACACATTTTTCACCCTATGTGATTTATGTGAATACAGCAAATCTGACTGAAGGAACAATTGATGCAACTCCGAAGACCGGAGATCCGATTCATCCTAAGTGGTTCCTTGCATTAGGACTTGCGAGTCTCTCACTGATCCTGTTCTTCAAGAGAGACCGGAAGCTGCCTAAGACCAGAACAGCATAAGGTGGATGGTATGAATAAAAAGATATCAAAAACAATCGGGGTGCTGCTATTGCTGACTGCAGTAGCAGTTACCCAGGTACCGGTATCAGATGCGGAGGCGGCAGGCACTGCATCTGATTTTCAAATGGAAGGAAATAAGCTGCTCCGGTATTCAGGCACGGCGGAAGTCGTGTCTATTCCGGATGATGTACAGATCATCGGAGAAGAGGCCTTTGCCAACAATGACAATATTGTGAAAGTCAATATTGATGGTAAAGTAAAGCAGATTGGGAATGGTGCATTTGCAAACTGTGATTATCTGCGGACGGTGAATATCGGGGATGGCGTGGAGCAGATTGATGCAGGCGCCTTCAGTAATGATACATCTCTGACCCATGTGTCGATCGGCTCCGGTGTAAAGAAGCTTGGAAGTGGTGTTTTCGCAGGGGATAAGGCACTGACGGATTTTAAGGTATCCGATGCCAATCCCTATTTATTTATGGAAGATGGTATTTTATATGGCAAAGAGCATGAAACGTTGTACTTCCTGTTACCGTCTTCGCAGAAGGAAGCCTTAAATCTGACCAATGATGTAAAGACAATCATGGCGTATGCCTTCTGGGGCAATGATTCTCTTAAGAAGGTACAGTTAGGGAGCGGTCTCTATGAGGTTCCGTCCTATGCATTCTCGAATTGCAGTAATCTGACGGATGTTTCGATTCATCTGCCAACGCAGAGTATCGGAGCCAAGGCATTTGAAGACTGTGTGAGCTTACAGCATGTGGAGGTTCCGGAATCCGTAACCAATATCCAGGATACGGCATTTGATGGTTGTCCCAATGTGAAGCTTAGTGCGAAAGAGGGTTCCTATGCCTGGAATTATGCACAGAACATGCAGAAAACACCGGTAGAACAGGTGGAATATGCAGATGTGCAGCAGGCACAGACGGTACAGCCGCAGAACCTTACCGGTACGAATGAGTCACAGAACGGTTCTGCAGCCACGACAGCTCCGGCAGCCGGCGGAACGCCTACAACAGCAGGAGATACAGCATCCAAAACAAATACAGTAAGTCCGGAGCAGACAGCAGTTACAGCAAACCAACCAGAAGATGCTGGTTTGGAGAACAATACGGATGCAATAAGCAATGCAGATCCCACTCCGGCTCCCTCCATGACAACTACCTCTGAAGTGGTAGAGAATCAGGTATTGCTTGGACAGTCCAGTATTGTGACAGGCAGAGCGCTTGTTTTTATTGATAACGGCAAGGCGAAGGTACAGCAGGGCATGCCGGTACAGAATGCAACACTTGACTTATCACAGCTTGGAGGAGAGGTTCAGTCACAGGGCGATGCTTCTTCGCAGAGCACCTCCGATGAAACAATCGGAAATCTGCTTGCAGACAATGCAGAGAAGGGAAAAGGATTCCCGAAATATACGGTAGTTCAGGACAAGATTGCCTCTCAGGCTTATTACCAGAATGCAGATCTTACCTCTTATGAATTCCCGGAAGGAATTACAGAAATTGGGGACTTTGCTTTTGCAAGAAGTGGACTTGAATCGATTGTGATTCCGGAAGGAGTAACGAAGATTGGCTATGGTGCATTTTATCATTGTGATAACCTGCAGTCTGTACAGATTCCGTCCACTGTAACGGAGATTGATGACTATGCGTTTGCCAAAACACCGTTCTTAGAGAACAATCATTCTGCAACCTATCCGTTTGTAGTAGCGGGAGATGGCATCCTGATCGGATATCTGGGAGCGGACAGTATTGTTAATATTCCAGGTGGCGTAAAGCAGATCAGTGATGGTGTATTACGGGATCATATGGGAATTACAGCCGTGAATCTGCCGGATACCGTAGAAACAATTGGCGAGGATGCATTTAAAGGCTGTCATAATCTGACCACGGTAAATGGTGGAAAGAATGTGAAATCGATCGGAGCAGGAGCGTTTCAGGGATGTGCTTTATCCAATGTGACCATACCTTCCTCTGTAGAAGAAATTGGAATTGCTGCGTACGATCTGAGTGGTGGAACCGATACGGTTACCATGGAAGGAACGGCGCTCCCGAAGCTGACCTATGGAACCGATTCTTCCCGTGCATTAAATAAAGAAGACCGGACTTATGCTTTCTCTGGAAACTTAAATAAAGTGATTGTACCCACAGGTGTTTCTGATTTTGAAAACACAATTCTGCAGGATGGTATTTATGGATATCAGGGAGCTATTTATGACGAGCAGGGAACCCTGCTTGCACAGAATCAGGGAGTAAGCAAAGCATCGGATATGATGCACGACATTACAATCCCGGGAAGTGAGGAAGGCTTTATTCTTCATATCCGGGAATCTGAGGATGCCGCAGCAAGAATCGGTGACGCCTACGGTGAATTATATGGAGGACGTACTCCTTCCAAACTGCAGGCGTATGAAATCTCTTTGATGGATGAGACGGATACGGTTCCGATTCATAAGTTGGGCAAGCAGACTGCAACGGTGGAACTGCCTGTTCCGGATGGTATTTCAACAGATCAGATGCATGTGGTTACACTGGATGACGATGGACAGTTAGAAGCAGTTAATTATGAGGTAACTGAAAGCAACGGAGAGAATAAGATCCGTTTTACCACCAGTCACTTTTCTCCCTATGGCATTTATGAATATGACAGCTTCGGTGGAACCGGGGTGGTCAGTAGCGGTAAAGCTATCATCCGTGGTGGAAGCAGGGATAATACCCCGGATACCGGGGATTCGATTCATCCGAAGTGGTTTCTGGCACTTGGACTTGCCGCACTTGCCTGTGTCTTTCTTTTTTACAAGGGACAGGGTAAAAAAGCCAGTGCGTGAGTAAAACTAAAGCTGCGTTAGCATCAATTTTACGAATGGGGTTCTGAATAGTTACAGGATATGGTATATAAATAAACCGAACAAGACTTCCGGCATATGATAAAGAAAAAGCCGGAAGTTTTTATTATGTATCGGGTAAAGCGTCAGATCGGACTAACGAAAGAGCTGCAGACGGCTGTGCTGTATGCGGGAAGACGAAATCCGGCGGTCGGAGTGGCGGTACTGGATACCGGAGTCAGTCCACATCCGGATTTAAGGGAGCAGATTCTGGTGTTCCGGGATTTTGTAAATGAGCAGACCGGAGCTTATGATGATAGTGGACATGGGACACATGTAGCAGGCTGTGTTGCCGGAAATGGCAGGCTGTCACGCGGAATTTACAGCGGAATGCATCCGGGATGCCGCCTGGTGGTTGGAAAGGTATTGAACAACCGCGGTGAGGGACGGATTGATCATATGATAAAGGCAATGGAATGGATTTTGCAAAACAGCCGGAAATGGAACATCCGGATTGTGAATATTTCAGTTGGAATTGCAGAATGTAAGAATGGGGAGAAAATGAAAGAGCTTCTGCGGTGCATGGAAGAGCTTTGGAAGAGTGGGATCGTGGTTGTGTGTGCTGCCGGAAATTCCGGACCGGAGCCTATGACAATTTCACTTCTCGGAGCTGGAAAGGATGTCATTACGGTGGGCTGCAATGAGGGCGGTTATTTTGGCAAGGCAAAAAATCTGTGTGAGGATCATTCCGGAAGAGGCCCCAGCATCTATGCCATGAAAAAGCCGGATGTTGTTGCGCCGGGAACGAAAATTATATCATGTAATTCAGGTTATAAGAAAAATCCCTATATTGCGCGGAGCGGTACTTCAATGGCAACACCGGTGGTTTCCGGTGGTCTTGCCCTGCTTTTACAGAAAAATCCGGAGATTTCAAATGAAGAAGCAAAGATTAAATTACTGCATACCGCAAGAGACCTGGGAGAACCATGGAACAAGCAGGGCTGGGGTATGATCCAGATACAAAAACTATTGAAATAGGTTGTATTTTATCTGTGTTTTGGATATAATAAAAACAACCCGAAATGTGTTTATGTTTCTTGTTATTTTTGAACCTACAGATACTTTAAACGGGATTCCTATATTACCTTATGGCTGTCAAGCCCTCACTTAGCAATAAGGATTGGAAGGGAAGGCAAAAGTAAGGCTGCGGTCACCCACCTAGCCTTGCTAGGAGTCAAAAGGCAGGAAACAGCATTTTGGGGGCTATTCTAAAGAAAAAGCAGTGCGGATGCACTGCTTTTTCTTGTTATAAAGTATAAAGCTCCGCCCGCATGCAAGAAGTTGCAGGCGGACTCTTTATTATATTTTAAGGAGAGAGAAGAATGAATCGTCATATGCAGATCCGGTGGAAGCTGATTGCCATCTTAGTACTGGCGGCGTTGCTTACTTTTTTACTGTTTTTTTATAAGGACCGGTCGGAACCGGAATATGTCGGAGAAATGGTTTTTACAGGAGAGATGCAGATATTGACAGACAGGGCTGCAAAGCTTCTGGTATCTGATCCGGAAACGATCCGGCAGGAAATAGGGGAATATACGCGAGAAGAGGACTGGTATGAGGCATTCGACCAGTTCCTTACCTGTCATCAGCTGGATCAGAAAATTTGCAGGGAAACGATCGGGATTATTGGAGGAAAGGATTGGGTACATAAACCGGAGCTTGCAGAAGGACAGCTTCTTGCTGTGGATGGTACGGTATATTCCTACATTTCCGATGAACTTGCCCGGTTAAATTACATAAATGTCGATGCCTACCGTATGGAAAACACATTACTGGCCATCAGGGAAAAAATGACAGATCCGGTTGTGTTTTCCGAAGCTTATCTGGAAGAAGCCGATGAGAGCGGTATCCGGTTCTTTTACCGGGGATGTGAGCTATACCATCCCTGTGGACAGAAGCAGGGGTCAGAGCAGATCGTGACACTTGGTCTTAGGGGAGGGGAGCTTATTTCTTATGAAGAGGATGGAGAAATCATCAGCGGAAAGACACTGCAGGTGACGGAACATGCAGTTACTTTGGAGGAGCAGGGAGAAATTCCCTTTGGAGAAGTATGCGAAGGGTATTATCAGAAGGAAGAGGTGCATAGCAGCAACACCAGTGACATTCCCATCGGTTATGCTTTTACGGATTATCTTATAAAGGATGGAAAGATCTGTGCCTTCTTAATTCTTCCGAAGGAACGAATGGAGTATATCCGTGTGGCTATTCAGCAGAGTGATTACCGGGGATTGTATCATAAGGAGGTTGTTTTGCAGTCTTCGGAGGAGCTCATGCTGTCTTATCTTGTAAATGGTGAAAGAAAGGAAGAAACGCTTTCGGCAGGAAAAAAGCTTGTCCTGACACAGGATACAGATTATCTGAAAGAAGGAATGCTAAAGGTTGTGAATCCGACCAACTCCGGAAGGACGGATCTTCTGTCGGTGCATCGGAATCAGGGGATACCTTCTTACCGTGGGAATTTTGAGATTCATAAGACGGAGGAGGGGCTTTTACTGATTAATGAGCTGCTGCTGGAGGAATATCTGTATGCCGTTGTGCCAAGTGAGATGCCATCCACTTATCCACCAGAAAGCCTGAAAGCCCAGGCCGTGTGTGCGAGAACCTACTCCTATGGCTATCTGGAGCATGCCGGACTGCCGGCACTGGGCGCGCATGTGGACGACAGTGTGAATTATCAGGTTTATAACAATATTATGGAAAAGAAGAGCTCAACCGATGCGGTACGGCAGACTGAAGGGGAGCTGCTGCTGCAGGATGGAAAGCCGATCACTGCGTATTATTATTCCACGTCCTGCGGTTATGGAACCGATGACCGCATCTGGAAAGAAGAAGGAGAGGGTGCAGCTCCTTATTTAAGGAGTGTACATATTGCGCAGGATGAAAACAATGAATCACAGGAGATCATTGAGCAGACAGATACGACACAGACAGATGAATTGCAGAAGAAGAGTGAACCGGAAGAAGTACTTCGTGAATATCTCACTACCGTTCACGAAGAAGACTATGAGAAGGAAGAACCCTGGTATCGCTGGAGCTACACGGTGCAAGACCTCGATATTGATCTTTTAAAAAAGAAACTGCAGGAACGGGGGATTTCTTTTACCGATTTTAAGAAAGTAAAGGACATGGAAATTATAAGGCGTGCAGCAGGAGGAAGTGCACGGACACTGGTGATCAGCACTGACCAGGGAGAGCTTCAGGTGGAGGGAGAATATGAGATTCGTTATGTCCTGAACCAAGGAGGAGAGGTAATCCGGCAGGATGACTCGGCATATATACCTTCTACTATTTTACCAAGCGCTTATTTTGTGATGGATCTGCAAAAGGGGAAAAAAGGTATCACAGGATTTACACTTTATGGTGGTGGATTCGGTCATGGTGTCGGCATGTCGCAGAATGCAGCAAAGGCCATGGCGCAGTGCGGCAGGACATATGAGGAGATTCTTGCTATGTTCTACTGGAATTGTCAGCTTGCGAAAAAATACTGATTATGGTAAAATTGCGGACATATGGAAAAAGCAGATGGATACGAAGCTTTAATTGGAAATCAGGAGAACGGGACTGCTTATGATGAAGAAAAGGATCATTCGAATCATATCATTGTGTATGGAGCTGTCAAAGAAGAACGTGACAGCTTATGCGGCAAGCTCTGCCTTTTTCCTGTTTATTTCTCTGATTCCGTCTTTGATGCTGCTGTGTGCGATCATTCCGTTTGTACCTCTTACAAGGGCGGACTTCATGAGGGTAGTGATTGAAATCGTACCGTCCTCGGTGGAACCGCTGGCTATTTCAATTATTAATGATGTGTATCGGCAGTCGGTGGGGCTCATTTCCTTATCTATTGTAGCGATCCTGTGGTCAGCAGGAAAGGGACTCCTCGCACTGCTGCGCGGGCTGAATGTTATCAATGGAGTGGAAGAAAAGCGGAATTATTTCGTTCTCCGGATTGTGACCAGCTTTTATATGGTACTGATTCTGTTAGTAATTATTCTGACACTGCTCATTATGGTGTTCGGAGAGGCTATTGTAAATCTGTTAGACCGCAGAATTCATGGTATCGCAAGCTTTATGACAGCGTTTAACAGTGGAAGACATCTTTTTTTCTTCCTGATTATCACGCTGGTTCTCGCTTGTCTCTATGCATATCTGCCAAGACCGCGTGGCAGGCTGCGCCAGCAGTTTCCGGGGGCAGTAATGGCATCTCTTGGTTGGACGGTGGTAACCTTCGGATTTTCAATTTACGTGACATACTTTAATGGTTTCAGCATGTATGGAAGTCTTACTACGATCGTGATTTTACTGATCTGGCTGTATGTGTGCATGAATCTGGTTCTTGTCGGAGCTTATATCAACAAAATACTTGTTGACAAGGAATTGGAGATTGACTAGAATAAAGAATATATTGAGTGTTGGATATTAATGAATATCGAAATGCTGTGAAGGTGTATAGTAATGACATGTTTACCTGCAGAGAGAGGAAGCCATCGGCTGCGAGCATCCTTAGGTTCTGACATGAAGTGAAATTCCCACCGGAGCTTTCTGATTGAATCAGTCTTGTAGTAGATCAGAACGTTGCACGCGTTAAGTGCTCAGAGGTGTCTGTTCATACAATGTGGGCAGGAACATGGGTGGTACCGCGGATAATTTCGTCCCTTGTATTCTTTTGAATACAAGGGTTTTTTCATGTAGAGCACTTAATGAGAACGAGCCGAAGGCGAAGTTCGAATTTAGTGCGAACGGTACCTGTGCACTTAGTGAGGTCGAGTCGAAGACGAAGGGCGAGGTTAGTGCAGCAGGTAGATGTAGAATACTTAATGAGAACGAGCCGAAGGCGAAGTTCGAATTTAGTGCGAACGGTACCTGT